>OJBY01000003.1_pt1 | contig 316945 bp, 291 predicted proteins | sample 1591731 | NCBI WGS metagenome assembly OJBY01 (sample SAMN05416837, study PRJEB24817) | seawater metagenome | isolation source: Sea water | place: Canada:Atlantic | collected 2013-07
GAAATGTGTTAGCGCCGATGGTAGTGTGGGAGTTCCCATGTGAGAGTAGGACATTATCAGACTCCCTTTTTTAAAGGTATAAGTAAGCCCTTGTCTTTTGACAAGGGCTTTTTTCGTTTACAATATTTAAAATTTTCTTTAAAGGTAAGTCTATTAATGGCATGGGAACCGAGTATGAGTTGGCAGCACGCTAAGCAACGTGCACAGGTACTAGCCACTATTAGGGGCTTCTTTAGCAAGCGTGATGTTATAGAAGTTGAGACGCCTCTGTTATCGAATGGCACGATTACTGATGTTCATCTTGATCCTTTTATTACTCAATTCAATTATTCTGCCGATAGTAATATTGAACAATCAATACCGCTATACGCGCAAACTTCGCCTGAGTTCGCGATGAAACGGCTTTTAGCCAGTGGATACGGTTGCTGTTATCAAATATGTAAAGCATTTCGTCATGAACAACATGGACGTTACCATAACCCTGAGTTTACTATGCTTGAATGGTACCGACTCGGCTTTGACCATTTTCAACTTATGGATGAGTTGGCTGAGCTATTAATAGAGGTTTTGCAATGTAATAAGGTTGATAAAATTACTTATCAAAACTTGTTTATACGTGAAGTAGCCATTGATCCATTATCGACAACGAAAAGCGAGCTTCTTGGATTAATAACCCAGCGTGGTATGCTGAGTGATTGGCTTGTGAAGGAAGACTCTATTGATACATTGTTGCAATTTATCATGTCTGAATTAATTGAACCTGAAATAGGCATAGAAGCTCCATGCTTTGTCTATAATTTTCCAGCTAGCCAAGCATCACTAGCGAATATTAGCTCAGAAGATGGGCGTGTTGCGGAACGTTTTGAATGTTATTTTAAAGGGATAGAGTTGGCGAACGGTTTCAATGAACTGACCGACGAAAAACTGCAAAGAGCACGTTTTGAAGAAGATAATAGAAAGAGAGTTGAATTAGACAAAGAAGAGGGCATGATCGATAAGAACTTCTTATCTGCGCTCGATAGTGGCTTACCCAAGTGCTCTGGTGTTGCTATGGGGGTTGATAGGCTGCTAATGCTTGCGCTGAGTGTAAATACTATCGACCAAGTGATCACTTTTCCTATCGAAAATGCATAATAATTTAACTAGTCAGGCATATTCAGTTCTTTTAACTTCCTAGTTAAAGTATTTCGCCCCCAGCCTAGGCGTTTAGCGGCTTCTTGTTTATGTCCTTGAGTATGCTGTAAGGCACAACTAAGTAATACTTTCTCGAACTCTGGTAATGCTTTGTCGATAATATTGCTGCTTCCTTGTAGCAGCTCGCTATCGACCCATGATTTTAGGGTTTCTTGCCAACTACTATCAGTAGTCGTGGTTACTAATGGCTTATCCGTAAGTTCGCTAGGTAGGTCATCAAGCAGCACTTCTTTACCACTGGCCATGACGGTAAGAAAACGACAAATATTTTCTAACTGTCTGACGTTACCTGGCCATTCGCACTGCTCTAGATAGGCCAATGCAGATTTATGTAATGTTTTGCTTTCAACCGAAAGCTCGTTAGCTGCTTGTTTTAAAAAGTGTGAAGCAAGCTGTGCAATATCCTCTTTACGCTCTCGAAGGCTTGGAATATGTATTCTGATGACATTTAAACGATGAAACAAGTCTTCACGGAATTCACCGCTATCAACCCGTTCTTCTAAGTTTTGATGGGTAGCAGCTAGAATTCTGACATCAACCTTGATTGGTGAATGTCCACCTACTCTATAGAATTGACCATCAGCTAATACACGTAATAATCGAGTTTGAATATCAAGTGGCATATCGCCAATCTCATCTAAAAACAATGTTCCCTCGTGCGCCTGTTCAAATCGGCCATGTCTTACTGCATTAGCACCCGTGAATGCGCCTTTTTCATGGCCAAATAGTTCTGATTCAATGAGATCTTTGGGTATCGCGGCCATATTAAGTGGTATAAATGGGGCTGAAGAACGAGGGCTATGCATATGTAATGCATGGGCGACAAGCTCCTTACCTGTACCCGACTCGCCATTAATTAAAACACTAATGCTTGAACGAGAAAGTCGTCCAATAGCGCGGAACACTTCCTGCATTGATGGAGCTGCACCGATAATACCGACATTTTCCGCGAAAGGGACATTAAGTTGCTTTTTAGACTTCAATTCTCGTGCGTGCGTTAATGCTCTGTTTGTGAGACTAATTGCATCATCAATATCAAATGGTTTCGGCAAGTACTCAAATGCACCACCTTGGTAAGCGTTAACTGCGCTATCAAGATCTGAGTGCGCGGTCATGATGATGACGGGAATATGCTCGAACTGTTGGTTGATTTGGCTTAATAAAGTCATACCGTCAATATTTGGCATACGAATATCCGAAATAATAACTTCGGGTTGGTTATGCTCTAGGGCAATGAGTAGATCTTGAGGATCATGAAATGTTCCAACACTTATATTGGCACTTGATAATGCTTTCTCTAGCACCCAGCGAATAGAGCTATCGTCATCGACTATCCAGACTTGTTCTGTGATCATGAATTTATCTCGCTGTTAAAAGGTAATAAAATTGTGAATTCGGTGTGCCCGGGTCGACTTTTACATGAAAGCTTACCGTTGTGTTGATGAACAATAGTTTGACAAATCGATAGCCCTAGACCTGTACCTGATGCTCTACCTGAAACCATAGGGTAAAAAATCGTACTTTGAATATGTTCAGGAATTCCCGGCCCATCATCAATAATGTTGATTTCTGCACATAACTTGATACGTTTGCCATTAATCGTTTTATTACTGGCTGCTCGTGTTCTTAGTGTTATCTTATTATCACTACTCAATACTTGAATAGCGTTATTAACAATGTTGATAATGGTTTGTTGGAGCTTGTCTTGGTCAAATATCAACTCAGGTATTGAGGGATCATAGTCTCGTTCAAGTACAATATTTTTAGGATTATCAAATTTTGTCAGTTGGAATATTTTTTCAATGACGATATGAATATTCTGCAACTTCATTACTGGCAACTGATTAGGCCCTAACAAGCGGTCGACTAAGTTGGTTAATCTATCGGCTTGTTCAATGATCATGGCAGTATATTCTTTTTGTTCAATATTGAGCTCTAAATCTAATAATTGTGCCGCGCCGCGCAAGCCGCCAAGAGGATTTTTAATTTCATGAGCTAAACCGCGGATCAAATCTCGAGCAGATTCCCATTGTTGTTGTTGAAATGCTTCTGCACTGATTTGTTTTTGCTGATCAATTTGTTTGAATTCCAATAATATATGTGGCTGGTTTTCAAAGGTGACGGAAGAGGCGGTAATTTCAACGGTGATCTTTCGATGGTCAAAAAATTCTATTGTTACGTCACTATCGCTAAACTCTTGACCCGTGGTGAGCAGCTGTTGTAAGCGATTGCTATTAATTGGCGTGTTGTAAAATACTTGTTCGATAGGAAGTTGGTATAGTTTACTTAAACTTTTTACCAATAAAGCTTCTGCTGCGGGATTGACATAACAAATGGCAAGGCTTTGGTCTAATACCACTACAGCTGTCACCATTTGATTGGGCAATGCTTGCTGATAGTGAACTTTTAGTTGTTGTAAATCTACCATAGTATTTGACATCATCATCCTTTGCACCAAAATAGTGCGTTAAGTAACGAGTGTAAATAATTATGGTGCAATATGCACTTAAATACTGCTAGTTTGCCTTGTTAACAGAGACTCTATGCATATAAAACGTTACAGGAGAAGATGTTGCAATAACCTTGCCTTTGTCGCTAATCAAAGTCATTTTTATTTTATGTTCGCCTCGGTCAACATTTCGAAGTACAAACATAGAATGGGTTTGAGGTTTCTCGTATGGTTTACCATCTAGATACAATTGGATTTTAAGTCCGCGTTTAAAAATGGGTTGTATTCTACCTGAAACATAAACTGAACCAGTATTGTCACGTACGGTGGCGTTGCTTTCTGGCTGAGTAATATTTACTTGGTATTTTTCATCTATAACTTTTGGGGTAATATCTAGAACTGAGGTATCTATAGAAGATTTCATTGTGTTAGATTCTTGTATTTCAACTTCTTCTGCGCCAGGCATAGGGCTGTCTGAAAATACTAATACTCCTTGCTCATTACGCCACACGTATACTTTAGCTGAGCCGGCAAATAACGGAACAGCTTGCGTAAGCAATATAAAAAATATGCAAATACGGGCAAAATTATTCAAAAGTAAGTTCCTGTTCCGTAGGTATCTCTCTAATCTATCCAAATAATAGCCTTTGTGCCACAAAAAAGCTCACCTAAGTGAGCTTTTTTCACAACTAACTAGTTGAATTTATTATACGCTGTAGTACATATCAAATTCAATTGGGTGAGTCGTTGAGTTTAATAATTCAACTTCGTCACGCTTCAAACCGATATACGCGTTGATCATATCTTTATCCATAACGCCACCTTCAGTTAAGAAGTCCATGTCATTTTCTAAAGCATCAAGTGCTTCTTCAAAAGATGAAGCAACTTGTGGAATAGCTGCTGCTTCTTCTGCAGGAAGGTCGTATAGATCTTTATCCATAGCATCGCCAGGGTGGATCTTGTTTTTGATACCGTCAAGGCCAGCCATTAACATTGCTGTAAAACCTAAGTAAGGGTTCATTGTTGGATCAGGGAAACGAACTTCGATACGCATTGCTTTAGGGCTAGGTACAATTGGAATACGAATTGATGCAGAACGGTTACGTGCTGAGTAAGCAAGCATTACCGGAGCTTCAAAACCTGGAACAAGACGTTTGTAAGAGTTAGTTGAAGCATTTGTGAAAGCATTTAGTGCTTTAGCATGCTTGATGATACCACCAACATAGTAAAGTGCCATTTCAGATAATCCGCCGTACTTGTCGCCAGAAAATAAGTTAACGCCGTCTTTAGCAAGTGACTGATGAACGTGCATACCGGTACCGTTATCACCTACAAGTGGCTTCGGCATAAAAGTCGCTGTTTTGCCATATGCATGTGCAACGTTATGAACAACGTATTTGTATATTTGTACTTCATCAGCTTTTTTAACCATCGTGTTAAAACGACAAGCAATTTCGTTTTGTCCGGCTGTTGCTACTTCATGGTGATGTGCTTCAACAACTAAGCCCATTTCTTCCATTACTAAACACATAGCTGAACGTAAATCTTGTGATGAATCTACCGGTGCTGTTGGGAAGTAACCACCCTTTACGCCAGGACGATGCCCCATGTTGCCTTCTTCGTATTCTGTACCAGAATTCCAAGCAGCTTCTTTGTCATCAATTTTGTAGAATGAGCCACTCATGTCGGTATGAAAACGTACGTCATCAAAAACAAAGAACTCTGGCTCTGGGCCAATTAATACGGTATCAGCAATGCCTGTACTACGCATGTAGTCTTCAGCGCGTTTAGCTACTGAACGAGGGTCACGGCTATAACCTTGCATTGTCGCAGGTTCAACAATATCACAACGAATGTTCAATGTTACAGCTTCAGTAAACGGGTCTAATACAGCAGATTCAGCATCAGGCATCATTACCATGTCTGATTCGTTAATGCCTTTCCAACCTTCAATTGAAGAGCCATCAAACATTTTACCATCTTCAAAAAAGTCGTCGTTTACTTGGTGGTGAGGAATTGAAACGTGTTGTTCTTTACCTTTAGAGTCGGTAAAGCGTAAATCAACAAACTTGACGTCATGTTCTTTAATTAAATCTAAAACTGCGTTTGACATTGAAAGTCTCCAGGTAGTGAAATCTTAAATTTTCAAAAAATTAATTTTGTATTGTCTGTGCATAAGCGAATATTGTGCCAAGGATAAAGCCATTGAAATATATACCTTTAATGATTTTTAACTATTAGCGCTGCACCAATATGGTGCTATTGCTGCTGCATTGTGGTGCGCATGCTCTAATTTGGCCATTGAAGTATATCAAGAGGAAAATGCTTTGTTATTATTAATTTAAGCTATATTTTTAATACAGTGTCTTTATCCGTACTTCTACTGTACAATACGCGCCCAATTGTAGTCCTATATTCTTTTAATGAAAAAGTCTTTAAAGAAAAGTGAGTAAAGCCAGTGCTAGATAAATTACGTAATGTCGCAATCATCGCCCACGTTGACCATGGTAAAACAACCTTGGTTGACAAGTTATTAGAACAGTCAGGTACGCTTGATGCTCGAGGCGGTCTTGAAGAACGCACGATGGACTCGAACGATATCGAGAAAGAACGTGGTATTACTATTTTAGCTAAGAACACGGCAATTAACTACAAGGACTACCGTGTAAACATCGTAGATACTCCTGGCCATGCTGATTTTGGTGGTGAAGTTGAGCGTGTAATGTCAATGGTAGATTCAGTACTACTAATTGTTGATGCGCAAGAAGGTCCAATGCCGCAAACGCGCTTTGTGACACAAAAAGCGTTCGCTCAAGGTTTAAAGCCAATTGTTGTTATCAATAAAGTTGATAAGCCTGGTTCTCGTCCTGATTGGGTTATGGATCAAGTTTTCGAATTATTTGACAACTTAGGCGCAACTGACGAACAGCTAGACTTTAAAGTGGTTTACGCTTCAGCAATCAATGGCTGGGCATCACTTGAAGAAGGCGAAACTGGCTCAGACATGACACCATTGTTTGAAACAATTCTTTCAGAAGTTCCTGCGCCACAAGCAGACCCTGAAGGCGCATTCCAAATGCAAATTTCTCAACTTGATTACAGCTCATACTTAGGCGTAATCGGTGTTGGTCGTATCATGCGTGGTAGCGTTAAGCCTAACCAACAAGTAACAATACAATTAGCAAACGGTGGTGTACACAACGCTAAAGTAGGTAAAGTTTTTGGTTACTTAGGTTTAGAGCGTCATGACATTGCAGAAGGTTTTGCTGGTGATATTATTGCAATCACTGGTTTAGGCGAATTGAAAATCTCAGATACTATTTGTTGTCCAACAGAAGTTGAAGGTTTACCAGCGCTATCTATAGATGAACCTACTATTAACATGACTTTCCAAGTTAATACTTCACCATTTTGTGGTAAAGAAGGTAAGTATGTTACTTCACGTAACATTAAAGATCGTTTAGAAAAAGAGCTTGTACATAACGTTGCTTTACGCGTTGAACAACTAGATGATCCTGATAAGTTTAAAGTATCTGGTCGTGGTGAATTACATTTAGGCATCTTAATTGAAAACATGCGTCGTGAAGGTTACGAAATCGCAGTATCACGTCCTGAAGTAATTGAACGTGAAATTGATGGTGTATTACACGAACCATACGAAACAGTAACTATCGATGTTGAAGAACAGCATCAAGGTCCTATCATGGAGAAGATGGGTGTTCGTAAAGCTGAATTAACTGATATGGCACCAGATGGTACTGGTCGTATTCGTATGGACTTCATCATGCCAAGTCGTGGTTTGATCGGTTTCCAAACTGAGTTTATGACATTAACTTCTGGCTCTGGTTTGATTTACCATACATTCTTTGAATACGGTCCTCATAAAGGTGGCGATATCGGCCAACGTAAAAATGGTGTAATGATTGCCAATGCAACAGGTAAAGCATTAACTAACGCGATATTCAACTTACAGTCTCGTGGTCGTATGTTGATCGGTCACGGTATTGATATTTATGAAGGTCAAGTTATTGGTATTCATAGCCGTGATAACGATTTAACAGTAAATGCCCTTAAAGGTAAGCAGTTAACTAACGTACGTTCATCAGGTACTGATGAAGCACAAACATTAACGCCACCTATTCTTATGTCTCTTGAGCAAGCGCTTGAGTTTATTGATAACGATGAATTGGTTGAAGTAACACCTGAAAGTATTCGTATACGTAAGAAATTCTTAAAAGAATCTGATCGTAAACGTGAAGGTCGTTCTGCTAAATAGGCTTTAGTAAATTACTAATTTAAAAACCACTTGGGGTAACTCAAGTGGTTTTTTTTGAGCTCTTCTTTATCAGTAGTGAAGAGATTATAAATGTAAGACATATCTCAAAATACTATCAGCCATAAACATCGCTAATTTAGCCCAATATTTAATTGTCAATTAAAACAGCCTGTTAAATATACAGATATAACACATCTATAAATTATTCAATATTTACCTCAAATCCTTTTTTAATCTACCTTTTAGAATTAAGTTCTACTGCTATAGTTTAGCTATCTACAAACAGCTGCAGTGATTTAAAACACTGAGGAAGGCAGAAAACATGGACCCAAGTAAACTTGTAAGGCTAAGTTGTTTATTTGAAAAAGCTGTTGCCAATAATGCAAAATTATTAGAAAAACGTGAACTTGATGAATTGTATAATGAATTTATCAATGATGGACGTGATAATAAAGCTAATAATATGGTAATTTTTCCGTGTACAGGAAGACGAACTGCAGGTTAAAATCATTGTAGTAAGTTAGTAAAGAAAAAGGAATTTTCTATGTCACCCGAACAACTTAAAAATTTACAGCAATTAAGCCAGTTATTTGAAAACGGCTTAGCTGGCCCGAAACAAATTAAACAATTATCAGAGCTGTTAACTGAAGTTAATGTAAAGGCTGACAATTCAAATGCAAGCTTTGAAGTGTTTTCGTCATAACGCTAAAATATTCTTATCTCTTTCCTATAAATAGAAAACTCAAAGAAACTCTATTCATAAAGCTATTCATAAAGCTATTTATAAATAACAATTTTGTGACAATACACTATCGTTCCGTCCGGCATTATTTTAATATATTACTAATTATAATGAACAGTGACGTTTATGCATCCCAAGCTAGAAGAAATTAAACAAAACGATCATGTAAAAAAAGTATCAAGTTTTTTGTACTTGTTTCTGAGCAACCTGAAAAAAGAGCATATTCATGTCACTGCTGGTTACTTATCTTATGTCACATTAATGTCATTAGTGCCTTTAATGGTTGTGATGCTTTCAGTAATGACAGCTTTTCCTATTTTCTCCGATATTCGCGAAATGATTGAAAATTTCGTATATCAAAACTTTGTACCTGCTTCTGGTGATGTTGTTAGAGAACACATCACAGGCTTTGTTAGTAATGCATCTAAAATGTCTGCAGTGGCGATCACAGCACTATTTGTTTTTGCAATGTTACTTATTTCAGCTATTGATAAATGTTTGAATAAACTTTGGCGAGTAAATGAAAAAAGACGCGTGATGACGTCATTTTCTATGTATTGGATGGTATTAACCTTAGGACCTGTTTTAGTAGGTAGTAGTTTGGTTATGACCTCTTATATTGTTTCATTAGTTTCATTCGGTGATTATGACTTATTAGGTATTACCAATATATTTGTTCGAGCTTTACCTCTATTTGCTTCAATTGCTGCATTTTTCATCTTGTATATGGTGGTGCCGAATAAAATTATTCCAATGAAATTCGCTTTAGCTGGAGCAACTTTAGCGGCCATTTTATTTGAAATTGCAAAGAAATCTTTTGCTATCTATGTGACACAACTGCCATCTTATCAAGCCATATATGGCGCGTTATCAAGTATTCCTATTCTATTTTTATGGGTCTACTTAAGTTGGTTAGTGGTGCTTATAGGAGCATTATTTACCGTTTCATTAGAAGACTTTGAAGTAAAACGTAAAGCAGGAGTTAATGAAAAAGAGGTAGAGTAATTTATTATTTAGGCCACTACGATAATATCGCTATTTGCTAATCTAGCAACTAAACTGACACTATTCTCTTCAAGGAGGAATATATGTCTAGAGTGCTTTTTCCGAATATTTCTACATACCATAAAGAGTGGCTAGAAGTTAAAGGGGGGCATAAGTTATATATTGAGGAATCAGGCAACCCCAACGGTATTGCTGTGATTTATCTTCATGGCGGACCCGGTGGTGGCTGTTGTGATAATCACCGTCGCTATTTCGACCCTGACAAATATCGCATTATTCTTATCGATCAAAGAGGTTGCGGTCGCTCGGAACCTTCCCCAAGTATTGATAACAATACCAGTGCTGATTTAGTTGAAGATATTGAAAATATTCGTCAGCATCTTAAGGTCGAACGCTGGTTGGTGGCCGGTGGCTCCTGGGGCACCACCTTAGCAATACTCTACGGTATTAAGTATCCTAGCGCAGTATTAGGCTTTATTCTTAGAGGAATTTTTTTGGGGAAGAGCTCTGAATATCACTGGCTTTATCGTAATACGGGTGCTGCATGCTTTTTCCCAGAATACTACCAAGAGTTTAGCCAGCATGTTGCTGGACTAGACAATAAAAATTTATTATCAGCATATTATGATGCGTTAACTGGCAGCAATGAAATTGCGGCGACGGCAGCAAGTAAAGCTTGGTGTTTATGGGAGCTGTGCTTATCCACTATAGAGCATCATCACATTGAAATGAGTCATATCGATAATACGCATCAAGCGCTATGTATGGCAAAAATATCTAGTCACTATTTTATTAATAACTGCTTTATTGAGGAAGATTTCATTTTAAATAACACGGCAGTAATCTCAGATATTCCGGCAATAGTTTTACATGGGCGATACGATATGGTTTGTCAGTTAACTAATGCTTATCAACTTGTGCAAAGCTGGCCAAACGCTCAATTGCAAATTTTGCCAAAAGCTGGCCATGGTGGGTTTGAGTCTCAAATTATTGATGGTTTTTGTAAAGCGGCCGACACTATGGCTAATTTTATTACCGAACAAGGAAATATGAATAAATGATCGCGTTGTTACAAAGAGTGTCTGAAGCGAGTGTTAGTGTAGATAATAAAGTTGTGGGTGAAATAGATCAGGGGTTATTAGTTTTACTTGCAATTGAACCAGATGATAACCAAGAAAAAGCTAAACGGTTAGCTGAAAAGGTAGCAGGGTATCGTATTTTTGAAGATGAAAACGGAAAAATGAATTTAAATGTGAAGCAAATAAATGGCGATATACTAGTTGTTTCCCAATTTACATTGGCTGCAAATACCTCTAAAGGACTGCGTCCTAGTTTTACTAGTGCTGCGCCACCAAAGTTGAGCGAAGAGCTGTATCAGTATTTTTGTCAGCAATTGCGTCTGCTTGATTTCGTAGTGCCAACAGGAATTTTTGGTGCTGATATGCAAGTTAGATTACTAAATGACGGCCCTGTAACTATAAACTTGCAGTGCTAATTAACTCCTCTTAAGCTTTAATGTGGTTGGTGAAATACTTACGCCATCGACGATATTGCCACAACGGTAGGTTAGTCGTTTTTGATCGTTTTTTCAGGTTGAGAATGGGCCAATGATTAGGTAATAGGTGAATGACAATATTAAGGTAACGAGGAATATGAAAGTAAATAATTTGATGTGAGCTTTGAAGTTGCTTTAATATTGTCAAACAGAGATTAACTTCATGATCATCGAGATCAGGCAAGTTAATGGTTAAACAGGCATCATCTGCCAAATTGTCTATTAATGCGGTTAACAATTTTACTCTATTTTGAAAACTATCGGCATGATGCTGATAAACATCACAAATTAACCAGTCTGCTGGCTGCTTATCACTGTGTTCTTTGTCTTGTAACCAAGTCATAGCCGCTTTATTTTCAATAGTAATATTATGCTGCAGTGGATTGAAATGTACGCGAAAGCTGCGAATAACTTGGCTAGAAAGTTCAACACTAACAACTTCAATATCTGAATTTAATGCACTTAAAAATCGACTAATGTTACCACCGCCTAACCCTAGTTCAACCACTTGCTTTGGCTTAAAAAATAACAACGGCATAAGTGCAGCATATTGGTGAGGTAAAGTTAATTTTTCGGGACGACGTAAATGCATCACACTTTGAATAACATCGTCAAACATTAGCCAACGATAATGCGAATTTTCACAAATGGATATTTGGTCCGCATCATTACTGAGGTACACTAGTCGACCTTGATTAACATGTTGGGCAAGTTTCACGTGTTTTTATAATCCTGGTATAGACGGCTGAAGAGTAGACAATGTATAGATGTAGGGCGCCAAAAAATCAAACTGAAATAGATACTTACTATCAGCTTCGTTGGCAAGTGCTGCGAAGCCCTTGGCAACAGCCTAAAGGTAGTGAAAAAGATGAGCTTGAGTCGCAATCATACCATCGTGTGATTTTGGATGATATGGATAATATTGTTGGTGTCGGACGTTTACATAAATGTAATCAACATAGAGCGCAAATACGCTATATGGCAATTGATGATGCGGCACAAGGTAAGGGGTTAGGTAAGTTACTGCTTGAGGAGTTTGAACGTATTGCATTGCAAGTAGGCGTTACTAAAATTGAACTTAACGCCAGAGAAAATGCCATTGGTTTTTACTTGCAGCTAGGTTATCAAGACCAAGGCTTTTCACACACGCTATATGATGTTGTACACCATACTAAAATGAGTAAAAAACTTGCTAATTCGAAAACTCATTTGCTGGCAAAGGCTGATAAGTTGCAAGTAATATGGCATCAAACTATTCCATTAAGCAAAGCGATGAATATTAATATTTGTCACTTTGATCAACAACAACTTGTGACTAACTGCGAACCAACATTTAATAAAAACTTACACAATACGATGTTTGCTGGCAGCATTTATACTTTAGCAACATTAACTGGCTGGGGCTGGGTTTACTTTGCTTTGCAACAATACCAACAGCAGGCTGATATTGTTTTGGCTGAGGGAAATATTCGCTATCTTGCACCATTGGCGGGTGTTGCCCATGCGCAAACCTCTATAGCCTTAGTTACAGGCAGCGGTGATGCGCTGGCGTTAGGAAAAAATGCCCGCTTTAATATTGAAGTACAAGTTTGTTGCGGTGATAAAACGGTTGCGGTTTTTACTGGTTCTTACGTTGCGGTTTTAAAAAGAGATAAGGCTACGTAACTACTGCCAGAAATAAATAAATTCAGTTATTATGGTCTTAATCGAGTTAAGACAGGGAATTGGGGTCTGTATGTATAAAATTATATTGAGTTTATTATTGGTGAGCATGTTCTCATCAGCAAATGAAGGTGCTGATAAAGTATTAAATAATTTTCATCAAGCGGCGGCTAACGCCAATTATGAGCAATATATGTCATTATTGGCAGACGATGCCATATACATGGGGACGGATAGTAGTGAGCGTTGGAATAAAATGCAATTCTCTGCTTTTGTTAAACCATATTTTAGTCAAGGTAAAGGCTGGTTGTATCAGCCTATAGACCGTCACATTACTCCGACGCAAGTGGAAAATATTGTATTTTTTGACGAGTTATTAGAAAACAAAAATTATGGCCGTTGTCGTGGCAGTGGCTTGCTGATTAATACTGAGCAAGGTTGGAAAATATTGCAATATAACTTGTCTATTCCTTTACCTAATGCCATTGCTCATGATGTTGTAGAGTCGATTAAAGACTTTCGAACAAAGAAAGCAGCACATGCTGACTAATTTTTTTCGCTATTGATTATTATATTTTGGAGACATTTTTTTATGAGCGTTAGCATTATAGGTTGTGGTTGGTTAGGACAAGTTCTCGCGCCCGTTTTATTAGCTGAAAATATTCAAGTACTTGCTAGTTACCAATCAGAATCAACGCTAGAGAAGCTTAACCGCTTAAATATTCCGTCTACGCAGTTAATGTTACCCATTATGGCTGATATTAGTGAATTCGAGAGTAACGCAGAAATGGCGGGCGTTGATAAAGCCTTATTTCAACAAGATGTATTAGTTATCGCCATTCCACCGCAATTAAAAAAAGGTCGATTAGATTATCCTTTGAAAATTCAGCAATTGGTTAAGCTCGCTGAGTTAGGCAAAACCAAACAGATTATTTTATTGAACACTACGGCCATTTATAATGGTTTAGTGGGGGAAATTGATGAAAGTCATACGTTAAATTTAACCGCTGAAAAAGTTGAAACGTTATTGGCGGCAGAAGAAGCGGTACAAGCATTTTCTCAGCAAGTTAGTATATTGCGTTTAGCTGGTTTGGTTGGCCCTAACCGTCATCCGGGGAAATTTTTACAGTCTGATCGCCTTTTTAAAAATGCCAGCGCACAAGTAAATTTGGTACATCAAACCGATGTAGTGAACGTTATTAAACTGCTGATTGAAGATAATGTGCAAACAGCTAATAAAATTTACAATGTTGTGAGTGGTACTAAGTTGAGTCGCAAAGATTATTATCAACAAACAGCAAAGGCAATGGGCTTAGCTGAACCTCGTTTTGAACAAGAACAAGTTAGTAGTGCCGGTAAGCAAGTTGTTGGCGATAAATTGCGAGACGAGTTGAACTATAACTATGTCTATGATGATCTATTGCAGTGGGCGACAACAGTCTAATTTCAGCGTTCAGCTTCGATATATGGTTACAGCATTAAAAAGTAATAAGCTAAGGTTAATATTTTATGGCAAATAATGTCATTACAAAAACATTAAGAAAGATTTACCAATATAAAATTGCTTTGCTGTTTTTAGCGCTTTGGGCACATGTGTCCTTGTTAAATTTATTTTTTGTATCGTACAGTGGTCCGGTATTTTTATGGGAAGAAAATAGTGAGCTATTAACCATTCAAGTTCACCTATTTATCGCATTATTAACAACGGGCTTTTATTTAGCGGTAAATAAATTGAGTGAGATAAATAAAGCTAAAAAAATAAAAGTAACCGATAAAATGTGGTTAGCTTGTTCGTTAGCTCTAGTACTCTCTATTGGTTTTTTGTTAATTTAAAACGGTAAGTAATAATGATAAAAAACCGACATTAATGTCGGTTTTTTAGTTTTAGTAGATAACATTTAAAAATGCGTAAGTATTGTTAAGGTTTATTGCAGGTTTTCTCCCTTTAAATACTTAAGACAAAGGTTTTACCAGCATAGTATTGCCATCAACACCAGTGATTATACAAGAGGTATTAGCTGCTACGCTTGTTTCTTGAGTGTCATTTGATAACCGTGCGCTCCAATCAATTCCTGAAAAACGAATACTGCCATCTTCATGAGTTATGGTACTTGAACTTGGTACCTGCTTACCAATCATGTCACTGCTCGTATCAGCGCCACCACCTGAGTTTTGGAAACGTTTCATTGGCTTCCATAGCACCCAAGCGATTATCCCTGATAACAAGCCTACGGTAAAACATTCACTTTCCCAGCCCGACAGTATATTTAGGCTAATCAGAATGCCTGTTAATACACTTGCAAGAGCAAAAAATAATAAAGGTCCACTTAAGCCGAGAATGGTAAGTTCAATAACAAAGCTTATACCTGCCATTAGATAGAATAAATGGGCATGATTTTCATTGAAATAACTAATAATATCCATGAGGTTATCCTTTAGAGTTAACTTTAAGATGCATCATTTGTTGGTAGCTTTAAAGAGCTCGAAACCGCAATTGCTTGAGCAACCGTATTAGCAATATTTTCGCCAGTTTTACCGTCAGTTAGTACCACGGTACTTTGTGCTGCAATAGCTTGATGAGCTGCAATTGTATCTTGTGCCAATGTTAATGTTACTGCGGCTTTACCACTTTGAGTAATTGCAGCGTCACCAATTGTAGATAAAGCTGCCGCTTCAGCATTTGCGACCAGTCGGATAGCTTCAGATTTACCTGTAGCTTCTAATATTTGCTTTTCTTTGTCGGCTTCAGCATTTAATACTTGTTCGGCTTTTGATGCTTCAGCGTCTAATACGCGAGCAGCTTTTAAACCTTCAGCTTCAGTAATTGACGCTGTTTTCACACCTTCTGCAGTCAAAATCACTGAACGCTTTTCACGCTCTGCTGTCATTTGCTTTTCCATATCTTCACGGATGCTTTGTGGCGGGCTAATATCTCTTATTTCATAACGTGTCACCATAACGCCCCAAGGTGCGGTAGCTTCCGTCATTGCCGATAGTATAGTGGCGTTAATGATATCTCTTGATTGGAAACACTCATCAAGTTCCATTGAACCAATAGCATTACGCATCGTGGTCATGGCCAATTGTGTTACTGACAATTTATAGTCGGTAATATTATTGGTTGCTGCTGCCGCATCGGTCACCTTCATAAATAATATGCCATCAAGTGCCAGTGTTATATTGTCTTTGGTGATAGCCATTTGCGACGAAATATCTAAAGATTGTTCTTTTAAGTTTCTATCTGCCGCAACAGATTGAACGAAAGGAATAATAAAGTTTAATCCCGCTGAAAGAGTTTTGTCATATTTACCTAGCGTATAAATAACATAGCCTCTGTTTTGCGGAACAAAATAAATGCCTTTTTTAAGCGTGTATAAAACGACGATGGTGATCCATAACCATGGGCTAGAGATAAGAGGGGCAAATGCTTCCATTTTTTTGTTCCTTTTTGATTTTATTGAAATACCAAAGTGAGCTAGTGAAAACTAATCTTGAGTAATTTCTAGTAAAAACAAAGTAGCAAGTTTGACATATTATGTCAAACTTGCTGGTTTAAGGAAAAATTTAATAAGCGAAGCTACTTAGTCAAACTTATTAGCTAGCTCTCTATGCTCTAATTTAGCAGCGAGCGGTCTTAATATGCCCTCAGCAATAATTGCGGCATATAATAATACGACTAGGTTAACGGCATAAGCTCGGTGGAATATAATAGCCTCATCAACATTGGTATGAATTGCAATACTACCGATGAGCAAGCCAATAAGTGCTGCACCATAAATAAAGTATATTTGTCTTTTAAATATGACGGATAAAAATTCTGTTGCTGGCGTTGGTGAAATGTCACTGGCAAACAAGTAGCTAAGCCCTTTGAATGATTTCAACAATCCGGTGGAGCCAAAAGCGATCACTGTGGCTGCATACATAAATAACAGCACAAACAATAAACTTTGAACGTCTATAAATTGCGAGATGCCTCCGGCAAGTATCGCTAGCATTGTAACGACACCTGTTACCACCAGTAACGCTAAAAAACTCTGCATAATATTTTTCCTCTTCCAATTTACATCTAGGGTTGATGAAACAGGGAATAACTCTTTTGGAGAAATATTAAATGCTGCAGCTAGTGCTAACTGAGTTTCCGCTGAACTATTGCCATCTTTTTCTGCGCGTTGAATGGTTCGTAAGCTTAGGCCAGAAGCTTTAGCTAATAATTCTTGCGACCAACCATTGTCTTTACGGAAGTGTTTTACCCTTTCAGGGGATAAATTAGTACTAAGGCTTTGCAATGAATACTCCTAAAAATGTCATTCTCGTTTCGCCAGCAAATATGCAATTGAGGTTAGAAAAAAGCGAGAAATACCTTACGCCATTATAGCGTCATAGTTACGACAGGCTATATTTTATTGACTTGTAGAAGCACTATCAAAAAAGCCAGCAGACGCTGGCTTTTTAATAACATAGAGAAATAATCAAACTTTACAGTGATAAGTTATCTAAAATATCATCTTCAACTAAGTTGGCTAAGGTCACTTTAAGTTTAGGTGTACGTGCCATTTCGCGTTTAATAGCGAAATTAGCTTCTTCATTACGTGCCCAACTACGACGTGCAATACCATTATTAACATCAAACAATAACATTGATTTTAAGCGACGTTCTGCAGCTGCTGAGCCGTCAAGCAACATACCAAAACCACCGTTAGTCACTTCACCCCAGCCAACGCCACCACCATTGTGGATTGAAACCCAAGTTGCGCCGCGGAAACTATCACCAATAACATTGTGAATCGCCATATCGGCAGTAAAACGACTACCGTCATATATATTTGATGTTTCACGAAATGGTGAATCTGTACCACTAACATCGTGATGGTCACGACCAAGGACTACAGGACCAATTTCACCGTTGTTAATAGCATCGTTAAAGGCTTTAGCAATTTCCATTCGGCCTTGAGCATCCGCATAAAGAATACGTGCTTGTGAGCCAACAACCAGCTTGTTTTGCTTAGCGTCTTCAATCCAAGTGATGTTGTCTTGCATTTGTTGCTGAATTTCTTCAGGCGACTCTTGCATGATTTTTTTCAAAACACTTGCTGCAATAGCATCAGTTTTATCTAAATCTTCGCTCTTACCTGAAGCACAAACCCAACGAAATGGTCCAAAACCATAGTCAAAACACATTGGGCCTAAGATATCTTGCACGTATGACGGGTATTTAAAGTCAATACCGTTTTCTGCCATGACATCGCCGCCAGCACGTGAAGCTTCAAGTAAAAAAGCATTGCCGTAATCGAAGAAGTAAGTACCACGTGCGGTGTGCTTGTTAACAGCAGCAGCATGACGCTTTAAGGTTGATTGTACTTTCTCTTTAAATACTTCAGGCTCTTCACGGATCAATCGGTTTGATTCTTCGTAGCTAATATCTACTGGGTAATAACCGCCTGACCATGGGTTATGTAATGACGTTTGGTCTGAGCCTAAATGTACATATATTTCTTGCTCATAGAAGCTTTCCCATACGTCAACAATATTGCCAATATAAGCAATTGATACGACTTCATCATTAGCTTGTGCAGATTTAACACGTGCAATTAAATCATCCATGTTATCAATTAGCTCATCAACCCAACCTTGCTGATGACGCTTAGTGGCAGCATTTGGGTTAACTTCAGCACAAACCGTTACACAGTTAGCAATGTTACCTGCTTTTGGCTGAGCACCACTCATACCGCCTAAACCGGCAGTAAGGAATATTTTACCTTGCGGGCTTTCACCTTTGTTTAGTACCTTGCGAAAAGCATTCATCACGGTGATCGTTGTACCGTGTACAATGCCTTGCGGACCGATATACATAAATGAGCCAGCAGTCATTTGGCCATATTGGGTAACACCTAAGGCGTTAAACTTTTCCCAGTCATCAGGCTGAGAGTAGTTAGGTATCATCATACCGTTAGTCACAACGACACGTGGTGCATCTACCGATGAAGGGAACAAGCCCATTGGGTGGCCAGAGTATAAATGTAAGGTTTGGTCACTTTCCATTTCACTTAAATACTTCATTGCTAATAAGTACTGTGCCCAGTTTTGGAACACCGCCCCATTGCCACCGTAAGTAATTAGCTCTTCAGGATGTTGTGCTACAGCAGGGTCTAAGTTATTTTCGACCATTAACATTATGGCAGCTGCCTGCTCACATTTTGCTGGGTAATCAGCAATAGAACGAGCTTTTAAGTGATAGCTTGGCTTAAAGCGATACATGTAAATACGACCAAAGTCTTTTAACTCTTGCGCGAATTCAGTCGCCAATTCTTGATGCCACTCTTTTGGAAAATAACGCAAAGCATTTCTTACTGCCAACTGCTTTTCTTCTACGCTAAGAATATCTTTACGTTTAGGTGCGCGGTTAGCATCAGCAGGGTAAGGCTTAGCTACTGGTAATACCGTTGGGATACCTTGCTTAATCTGATCTTGGAAATTCATTGTTGCTTCCATAATAAAAACTCCCCTATTTACTTTCATCAGTGCTAACGGTAAATGCTTGTGATTTAACCAAGGCGATCATGGCATCAATATCAGGCTTTAATAGTCTATCTTCTTCAAGTTTTGCCACTTTCTCTCTGATCACGGCAAAGTTTTTCTCAATAATGTCTGAGCACTTATTCGGGCGTCTAAAGTCAATTGCTTGCGCGGCATACATCAGCTCAATCGCTAAAATTTTCTCCAAATTACCTAAAATCTGGTTAAACTGTCGGCTTGAAATACTACCCATAGACACATGATCTTCTTGTCCCATTGAGGTTGGAACACTATCAGCTGATGGCGGGAAACAAAGAGATTTGTTTTCAGTCACTAACGCAGCAGTCGCGTATTGTGGAATCATCATACCTGAGTTTAAACCGCCGGCAGTAGTTAATAACCGTGGTAAGCCGTGTAAGCCTTCTAACAATAAGTAACAACGACGGTCTGAAATATTACCTAGTTCAGAAGCCGCAATAGAAGCGTAATCAAGCACCATCGCTAAAGGTTGACCATGGAAACTACCACCTGAAATAGCTTCTTCACTACTGATAACAATTGGGTTATCGGTAACTGAGTTCATTTCAATTTCAGCTAATTCTTCTAAATGGTAATAAGCATTGCGTGACGCACCATGTACTTGTGGAATGCATCGTAAAGAGTATGGGTCTTGTACACGGTCACATTCTTCATGATCAGCCATGTTTTCTGAGTTTTTGAAGAAGTGTCTCATGCGTGCCGCAACTTCTAAGTTACCTTTAAAAGCACGAGTGTTATGTAGCTCTTCTCTAAACGGAGATTCGCTACCTTGCATACCTTCAATACTCATAGCACCAGTTAAATCTGCTAGGTCTAATAAGTAACGCATTTTGGTTAAGCCAGTGATGGCATGTGACAGAATAAACTGTGTACCATTAATTAACGCTAAGCCTTCTTTAGCGTGCAATTCCATTGGTGCTAAACCGTGTTCTTTAAGAAGTTCAGCTGCAGGTACAATTTTATCAGTCTGTCCCTCTTCACTTACCCAAAACTCACCTTCACCAAGTAGTGGTAAAAACAAATGAGAAAGTGGCGCTAAATCGCCTGATGCGCCAACTGAACCTTGCTCTGGTACAACCGGAATTAGGTCAAGCTCGATAAAGGCTAGCATTCTTTCTACGGTTTCTAAGCGGATACCCGAGAAACCTTGGCTAAGGGCATGAACCTTGGTGATCAACATTAGCTTTGAAATTGCTTTGGCAATTGGCTCGCCTACACCAACGGCATGCGTAATAAGCAGGTTTTTTTGTAATAAATTTGTGTCTTCTGGGGAGATCTGGGTGTCGCATAACGGACCAAAACCGGTATTAATACCATATACAGCTTCATCAGAAGCAGCCATTTTCTCAACTCGTTGACGGCTCGTATTAATTTTATCTAAAGCTTCTTGGCAAAGTTCTGCTTTGATACTACCGTTGGCAATACCATTGACCATATTAAGATCTAGATGGTCGATACCATATTTAAACGTCATATTAACGCTCCTAAATTAAAAGTTAAAAAACTAAATGACTACCTAACCGGTATTTATTACCTGGTGAGGTCAAAATAGCTAAACTTACAACACCTTGGCTTGACCAAGTGCGACGTTTAACCTGTAAACAAGGTGCTGACTCTGTAATCTCTAATAATTTACAGATATCTGCACTGGCAAGAATAGCTTCAACTTCATGTGTCGCTTCAGTTAACGGCGCTTCAGAAGACAAATATTCATGCGGGGTAATTTTTGTGAAATCTTGTGTTAAATAGTTAGCAACCAATTTTGGGTTAACGAAGCGCTGCTCTAATTGAATAGCTGCGCCGTTTTCAAAATGTAATACGCTTGAAAAATAGGCCTTGTCACCGGTTTTTAAGGCTAATAAAATCGCCATTTCTTCATTGACGTCAACCGCTTGTAATGCCAATTGCTGAGCACGATATTGATGACCACGTTCATTAATTTCATCAGCAATGTTACGAATTTCTAGTAACGATGACTGCGACTTAAATGTTGCAACAAAGGTACCTGAGCCTTGAGAACGTACCAATAAACCTTGCTCGGTTAATTCTTGTAGCGCACGGCGTGCTGTCATTCGACTAACTGAAAATTGTTCAGTTAACTCATTTTCAGAAGGCACTTTACTATGCTCAAGCCATTGGCCAGATTCTATCTTTTCGCAAATGTATTGCTTGATAATGGTATACTTTGCGGGCTTTAATTGTGTCATTGTTATGCTCGGTTAATGTTGTAACTAGGTAATAACGAAAAGTCACTTTAACTTGTATATACAATCTCATCTTTTTTAGAGTAGGTCAAGAGTTGTATATACAAGCTTGCTTGTTAATTTGCTATCGGTTAGAGTGCGAATTATTAATAATGCCAATTCATTTGGTATTAGCACCATTAACAATTACCCACTAGTTTACTACATCGTGGAATGTAGGTTAAAACTAGCTGAAAATAAATGCTTTGGAATTTTTATGTCGACAACAACTCAACACTGGCAAACGCTTTGGACTAATGTAAACCTTGCAACTATGAGTGACGGTGCAAATAGCTATGGCACTATTGCACAAGGTGCACTTGCGATAGCTGATGGTAAAATTACTTGGCTTGGCGAAATGGATGAATTACCGGCGTTTGATAAAGACGAAATCAATGTCATTGATGGCCAAGGTGCTTGGTTAACGCCGGGTTTAGTTGATTGCCATACTCACCTTGTTTTCGGTGGTAATCGAGCGAATGAATTTGAAATGCGTCTTGAAGGTAAAAGCTATGAAGAAATAGCCAATGCTGGCGGTGGTATTGTTTCAACTGTAAAAGCGACACGAGCTGCCAGTGAAAATGAATTGTTTACTAGCGCACATAAGCGCTTAAGCGCATTACATCAACAAGGTGTCACTACAGTAGAAATTAAATCGGGTTATGGTTTAGACACATTAAATGAAATCAAAATGCTTAAAGTTGCGGAACAATTAGCGCAAAGCTTACCTGTTACGGTGAGAAAAACATTTTTAGGTGCTCATGCATTACCCGTTGAATATAAAGGCCGAGCCGATGATTACATTGATTTAATCGTTACTGATATGTTGCCGAAAGTGGCAAGCTTGAAGCTAGCAGATGCGGTTGATGTATTTTGTGAAGGTATTGGGTTTAGCATTGAGCAAACTGAAAAGGTATTCGCAGCGGCAAAAAAATATAATTTGCCTGTAAAAGTGCACGCAGAGCAACTTTCTAATTTAGGTGGTACGGCATTAGCGGCAGAATATAACGCGTTATCTTCTGATCACATTGAGTTTCTTGATGAAGCGGGCATTATTGCCATGAAAGCGGCAGATATGACCGCGGTATTATTACCGGGGGCTTTCTATTTTTTAAGAGAAACTCAGTTGCCGCCAATCGATTTATTACGCAAACATGGCGTTAGTATGGCGATTGCCACTGATGTTAATCCTGGTTCTTCGCCAATAGCTTCAATTCAATTGATGCTTAATATGGCTTGTACCTTATTTCGTTTAACACCAGTTGAAGCGTTAGCAGCGGTAACCTCGCATGGCGCTAAAGCGCTTGGCTTAGCTGAATCGAAAGGCCAACTTGCTGTTGGTTATGATGCCGATATTGCTTGTTGGGATATTCAGCAACCAGCAGAGTTATGCTATCAGTTTGGTGTTAATCCACTAAGCCAGTTAATGCAGGCGGGCAAGATTGTCATTTAATCTTTATATTGTTTAGTTTATTAAGCTCTCAGTCAATTGGCATGAGAGCTGTTAATATGTAAAGCAAAGTGCTTACTGTACAAATGCTAAACATTTGATTAGGCTTAGCAGATGTTGTCAGTAATGGGTTTGTTATGGTTAATAACAGAGCTGCGTCCTTTTCGAGTTTAGTCTTTTTTAGTTTTTGTCTAATCGGCTGTTTTTATTCATTTCCAGCCTTTGCTAGCAGCGAAAATTTTTCATTTATCGAGTTTAATATTGCCTTTGTTTTAGGTTTGAGTTTACCGGTGTTGTTAATAACGTCGATCGCTAAGCTGTCACCTGTAATATTGAAGCGGTATCCTATTTTATTGACTCTTGCATTGCTGGCTCTACTTTATTGTATGAGCTATTTATCACACCGCAATGACTATATAGCTTTGACATTTAGCGCCTTAATTTTGCAGTTAAGCTTTTTTTGGTCGGCTCAATTTCATCAAGTGATAGAACAAGAGGAAAAGGCTAACCGGGTGCTGTGGCAAGCATTTAGTTATGGCTTGTTGTCGTTATTGTTTTTGGTAGTGCTTTGGCTTGGCGTAGTTTCCCCTGACATTGCTTGGTTAGTTTTTTCTCTACTTCAAATATCACTGTTTAGTGTTAACCTCTTTGCCGCGTTTAATAAGTCGAAAACACGTAACCAACGCTCTTTGGTCTTATTAGCCGTAAATATCACTTTCACTATTGCTGTTTATGTTTGGTTAAATGGTCAATTGTCATTTGATTTACTTGCCATTCTTGCGGTACTTACTTATTTAGTGGCTATGGTTAATGGCTGTTGGCAAGTGATATCAGTGTTGGTAAGTAGGCTGAAAACTCCAGTTGAAAGCGTTATTGAAACAGATAGACTTATTTTAGACCCATCGACGAACTTACCTAGCTATCAATGTGCTTTGAAAAAGTTTGAATGTAGTATCAAACATCAAAAATCTGCACGCTATGCTGCTATTGCTTTTAAACCACTTAACTTCCAACAAGTTAATTCTGTTTTAGGGCATCACAATTCTGATATTTTATTGTTGCAACTTGCCTATTGCCTGCAAAAAGCTATTGAAGATGATGGCGATTTATTAAACTTTTGTACAGAAGAGCTTCCTGTGCGTATCGCACGTTTACAAGGCTTACACTTTTTAATCGTGATGGATGTTGCACAAAGTAAGCACAGTGATGAAGTTATTATTGAACAGCTCTGTCAGAAGTTAGCCCAAGCGGTACCTGGGCCTATGAGCTTTAAAAGCTTCTCATTATTTTTTAAACTAGCCTTTGGTGTCGCCTTTGTTGGTAAAGACAGTGACAATGTGAATGAAGTTATTGCCTGCGCTGAAGATGCGTTGCTACAGGCTGATAAACAACAAAAGCAAGTTAGCTTTTTTGCCCAAGGCTTAGCTATTTTCAATCAACAACAATTACAGAAAATGGAGCAGCTTAAACAAGATATAGCAACTGGTGCGATTAATTGGCGTGTACAGCCACAAATTGAAATGGCCACTAAACACGTATTAGGGTTTGAGTTGCTATTAACTTGGCAAGGGCGTGACGGTGAAAAGCTAGACTTTAATGAAGTGATGGTCATTGCCCAGCAAAGTGGCGATGCGTTTGCTCTATGCCGTAAAATGGTGACGCAGGCCTTTACCTTTTTACAACAGTTACATCGCTTAGGCGCTAAAGTACAAATTGCGATAAAGCTGTCAAACAGCTGTTTATTAGAACCAGACATCGTCGACTTTATTGAACAACAAGCGATAGATTTCGCTATCGACTGTGAATATTTACTAATAGAAATTAAGGAAGAAATACTGCTAAGTGCTTCTCGTGAGGCAAAAGCTAGTATTGACCAATTAAAGTTTCTGGGTGTTAAAATTGCTATCGATGAATTTTCTGGCAGCTATGAAGCCTTGCGTTATCTGAGAAAGTTAGCGGTGAGCGAAATTAAAATAAATTGTCATGCGTTAGCAAAAGCAGAAGCTGGTTCATCTGATAAAGCAATAATTAATGCCCTGATTAATCTTACTCGTAAGATGAAACTGCCACTTATCGGCACAAACATTGATAATGTAGGCATTGAAAAAATGTTTATTGCGATGGGAGGAGAATATGCCCAAGGTAAACATTATAGCTCAGGCATTAATTTCCATGAACTGCCATTTTGGCTTGACGCATGGCAGCAGCAATACGCCAAAAACGATAGTTAGATATTGATTGTTACTCTATATCGAGCGGGTCAGGGGATAAAATTACACCGGTGTTATCAGCATAAATATGATCATCAGGCAAAAATGTTACGCCGGCAAAATTAATTGCTAAATCACTTTCGCCTAAGTTGCTAGTGCTGGCGCCAACGGGAATAGACAATAAGCCCTGAACACCGATATCAACATCTTCTAAAGCATCAACATCACGAACGCTGCCGTAGCAAATAATGCCTTCCCAGTTGTTTTTAGCGGCAAGTTCGGTGATCTTAATATTAATTAGTGCGCGCCGTGTTGAACCGCCACCGTCAATGACCATTACTTTGCCAGAGCCGTCGGTATTGGCTATTTCTTCAATAAGACCATTATTTTCGAAACACTTCACGGTAACGACTTTACCGCCAAATGAGCTTCGGCCACCATAGTTACTAAAAATAGGTTCAAGTACATCGATTAAGTCTGTGTAGATATCACACAATTCTGAAGTGTTGTATTCCATAGTCAGTCCTATGCTATTAAATTTAATAACTTCTAGTATAACGGTTGAATGCTAAGGCACAACTGCTAAGCCGCTATAGTTGCTAAATATTTCTAAGGTAAACGTTACTTGTAATTGCACTGGAAACATTATTTAATAACCATAATATATTTTCTCCCAAGAGTTGTATTTATGGCGGATAGGGCACTTACCCATAGCTTAATTTATTCTACAGAAACTCTTATTTTCAGTATTCTTGCTTTACTTCTTTTAGCCTATTATCGCGGGTTAGGGCGTCAGTATGTAAAGTTTTGGATGATCAGTTTATCAGCACTTGCTGTTAACCAGTTTGCACTTGCTTGTGAAAATACTTTCAATGAACGAGATGTGGGTAGCGTACTAGATATTTCTATCGCACTATTACGGCAAGTCAGTCAGTACATACATATTTTGTTTTTGATCTTTGGTATTTACGCGGCGACGAAGCAGAAAAATGTGACGAGAAAAATGCTATTTATTGGTGTTTCTTCTGCATTGCTGATTGGAATTTTTGCTGCCGTTTTTTATGGTTTTGATGTTAAAAGTGTCTTCAACCGCTTCTATTTACGTGAAAGCTTAACGGCATTTATTTTTGGTAGTGCCTTGATTGCCTCAGCTTTTTATTTGTTTTCAGCAAATATTAATCATTTTTCTGGCAAAATATTTTTAGCTTATTGTATTTTGGTTGGCCTTCGTTACATCTCTTACTCATTTGCATCGATCATATTCCTCACCGAAGACTGGTTTCGTGAACTATCCCAAACTTTAGTATTTGTTGATATGGGCGTGAATACTATTCTAGGGTTTATTTTTCTTATTTGGATGCAAGGTGCTGAGCGTCATGTTGCCGCAACAGCTATAAACCGTGCAAAATATTTAGGTAAGCATGATTCATTAACGGGTGTATTAAACCGGGAACAAGTGCTTGAAAAACTGACTAATGAAATGAAAATATCAAAAGATAAAAAACAAGCATTGTGTGTTTTTTTACTTGATATTAAACGCTTTAAATTTGTCAATGATACTCACGGTTTGAAAGTTGGAGACCTCATTTTAGGCGAAATAGCACAAAGGCTTAACCAAAGCTTATTGAAACCGAAAGTGGTGGGGCGCTTAAGCGGCGACTCTTTTATGTACGTTATTGACTATGAAAGTGAAAAACAGCAAAGCACCGTTGCCGAACATTTACATGCGTTAATTGAAAGGCCTTATTTGGTCTCTCAACAAGAAGTGCACTTACAATGTAGTGTCGGTTATTGTCAGTTTCCCACCGATGCGGATGTTGCTGATGAGTTATTGCAGAAATCAAATTTAGCCTTGTTTCAGGCTGAAAGTAATAATATTCAAACGGTTAAATATGAAGCGGGTATGCAGTCCCATGGTCGACATTTACTGGCGATGGAAAAAGAAATTCGACAAGCCATTAGCAATGAAGAATTTATTCTGCATTTTCAACCGCAATTAAATTTAAAAAGTAATCGTTTAGATGGCGCAGAAGTATTAGTTCGTTGGCAGCATCCAACCAAAGGTTTGCTAGCACCGGGGCAGTTTTTTGATGATATTGAAGCGCTAAATCTCTATAGCGAGCTCGATAATTATGTTTTAGAAAAAACCTGCCAAATTATCGCACAGTGGTATAAAACCTATAAACGCCGAGTGCCACTAGCAATCAATATTACCGCGGTTGAATTTCAAGCCCAAAACTTTATTAGTAATATTCAAGCACTATTAATTAAATATGAAATTCCTCCTATTTACCTTGAGTTAGAGGTGACTGAGAATGTCGTTATCACTGACATTGATTTAGTAATGAACACAATAGTGGTGTTGCAAAACATGGGTATAAAAGTGTCTATTGATGATTTTGGTACGGGCTATTCATCATTAGCATATTTACGCAAATTGCCAATTGATAAGATTAAAATTGACCGCAGTTTTATTCAAGAAGTGGCTTCTAATGACTCTGATTTGACGATAGTGAAAACTATGGTTGAATTATCACATGGTTTAGGAAAGCGTGTATTGGCAGAGGGGGTTGAAACTCAGCAACAATTACAACTGTTGCGTAACATTGGTTGTGATGCCGTACAAGGCTATTTTATAAGTCGACCGATTAGTGCTGAAGAGTTTACTAAGTATCTAAAACGAAAATAGAGACTTTGAATTAAGTTTAAAAAAAAGAGCTTAAATGGTTAAGCATTTAAGCTCTTTTTAGTTAATTAGATAGCTTGATATTACTTAACTTCTTTGAAATCTATTGTTGCTTCGCGGCTATTAATCGCCGAATTAGCACTTTTCATATAATGCTGCCAACGTTGTTCATATTCTGCTAATAACACTTGAATATATGCTGCGCTATACGTATTGCTGTGGCCATCATCAAAGATTAATCGGTAGCCATGTATGCCTACTGATTCTATGCGTAATAACTGCACTTGTTTCTTATGATAAACCTTAGGCGTTAACCCTGTAGGCTGACCTTTATCGTCGGTTGGAGCGAATACACGTAGATATTCAAAACTCAATTCAGCGCTATCTTGTTCAAGACCATCAAATTGAATTGATAAGCTCGCAGCTCGGCGATGAATGGTAAAGCCTGTGATATTACTCATGTTTCACTCCAGCGTTTTAATGCCGTAAATTATAAAATAAAGCGACTTAAGTCTTCATCTTTAACAAGCTCGTTTAAGATGCTGCCAACAAACTCAGCGTCAATGACAATACTTTCGCCAGCGCGATCATTTGCATTAAACGACAATTCTTCAACTAAACGTTCCATCATGGTATGTAAACGACGAGCACCAATGTTTTCTGTGCTCTCATTGACCTGCCATGCTGCATTAGCAATGGCTTGAATACCGTCTTCACTAAATGAAATGGTAACACCTTCAGTAGCAAGCAAAGCAATATATTGTTCAGTTAGCGAGGCACTTGGTTCGGTCAAAATACGAACGAAATCGTCAGTTGTTAATGCTTGCAGTTCAACGCGGATTGGTAAGCGACCTTGTAATTCAGGGATCAAATCAGAAGGTTTTGCCATTTGGAAGGCACCAGAAGCAATAAACAATATGTGGTCAGTTTTAACCATGCCATGTTTAGTGCTAACTGTAGAGCCTTCAACTAAAGGTAGTAAATCACGTTGTACACCTTCGCGTGATACGTCAGGGCCTGAAGAGTCACCACGTTTACAAATTTTGTCGATTTCATCGATGAAAACAATACCATTTTGCTCAACCGCATAAATGGCTTTTTCTTTGATGTCTTCTTGGTTAACAATTTTAGCAGCTTCTTCTTCCTGTAAGGCTTTAAAAGCATCTTTAATTTTTAACTTACGCTTATTAGTTTTCTCGCTAGACATGCTTTGGAACATGTTTTGTAGCTGCGAAGTCATGTCTTCCATGCCAGGAGGAGACATAATCTCAACGCCGACTTGTGGCGCTGCTAGGTCTAACTCAATTTCTTTATCATCAAGTTGTCCTTCACGTAATTTTTTACGGAACACTTGGCGAGTAGAGCTGTTATCTGGCTGTTCATCATTACCAAAGCTATCGCGAGCTGGCGGTAATAATACGTCTAAAATACGCTCTTCAGCGGCTTCTTCAGCTAAATGCTTAACGCGTGACATTTCTTGTTCTTTGGTTAACTTAATAGCCATATCTGCAAGGTCACGAATGATTGTTTCTACTTCTTTGCCTACATAGCCCACTTCGGTGAACTTAGTTGCTTCAACTTTAATAAAAGGCGCATTGGCAAGTTTGGCTAATCGACGAGCAATTTCTGTTTTACCAACACCCGTTGGGCCGATCATCAAAATGTTTTTAGGAGTAACTTCTGTGCGCAACTCTTCATTAAGTTGCATTCTACGCCAGCGGTTTCTTAGTGCTATCGCAACGGCACGTTTTGCATCGCTTTGACCAACAATATGGCTATCAAGTTCGTGAACTATTTCACGTGGTGTCATATTCGACATGTTAATTCCTTACTAAATCTGGCGTTTAAAGTTCGTCAATCACGTGTTGCTGATTGGTGAATACACAAATATCGCCAGCAATTTTTAATGATTTCTCTACAATCTCTTTTGCTGAAAGCTCGGTATTTTCTAATAGCGCTGTTGCGGCTGATTGCGCAAAGTTACCACCACTGCCAATGGCAATTAGGTCATGCTCAGGCTGAACAACATCACCGTTACCAGTAATGATTAAAGAGGCCGTTTCATCGGCAACAGCAAGTAAGGCTTCTAACTTACGTAATGCACGATCACTACGCCAATCTTTGGCAAGTTCAACAGCGGCTTTTGTTAAATGACCTTGGTGCATTTCTAATTTGCTTTCAAAGCGTTCGAATAAAGTAAAAGCATCAGCGGTACCACCAGCAAAACCGGCCAGTACTTTGTCATTGTATAAACGACGAACTTTTCGGGCATTACCTTTCATTACAGTGTTGCCAAGCGAAACTTGGCCGTCACCACCGATGGCAACTTTGCCATTACGTCTGACTGAAACAATAGTAGTCACAAATAACCTCTTACATATGGCCAACTGAGATAGTCGGCTTGTCTAATGTAGAATAGATAGGGGATAACTCGACATTTTTCAAGGGAGCTAGTCGGAATTTGTCGTGTTTTTTTGCAGAAAGTTTTTGAGAAGAGGTTAGGCAATGCATCGTGGTTTAACTTAGCAGCATTGCCTGATTTTTTCGATGATACGTGAAGGTTTAGTCCCAGTTCCAAATTTTACAGCCGTGTACTGAATTGTTCTTTAACTTGTGTTTATCTTTTTCAGCACCACGTTTTTTAGGGTATGGCCCTAAGTAAACTTTATACCAAGTAGCAGAAGTACCAACCGACTTGCTAACTTGTGCAACTAAACCCGTAAAGGCGATTTTTGCTTTTAACGATTCGGCTTGTTTACGGGTTTTAAAAGAACCACATTGCATTTTATATGGCCCTTTTTGAGTGACCTTATATTCGCCAACTTCTACTTCTTTACTTTTTAAGTCGTCAACGTAAGTCCACTTTTCTTCAGGTGGCTTAGGTAGCTCAGTCGTTTTAGCTTTAGCGGTTTTTGTCGCTTTTGGCGTCACCACTACGTCAGGCTGTTTGTCTTTAATAGTCCACAGTAAATAACCAAAACTAGGTAAAGCGAGTACTAGAAATAGCGCAATAATTTTAACTTTCAATGATATAGCTGGCGCTGGCTCAACATTTTTTTTATATGGGCTTTTCTTTTTATTTTTTGCTCGAGAGCGGGAAACGTAATCTTGATGCGCCATGGAAAACTTTATACTGGGAAACTTTCGCCAATTCTAACCAACTGGGTAAGAAATATCACTACTTAGTCACGTATAAGCTGTAATTAGATATTACAGCGTAGCAGTAATACAAAATATGCCCGTTAAAAGCCGTGTGGCTACCAGCTTAAATCTACCGGATCAATATCGACTGACCAGCGTACCTTTGATTGCCATTCATTATTGGCGCTGTGATGAATCAATTGAAATACTGCTTGGTGTAATTGCTTGCGAGACTTTGCCTGTAAAATTAAATGATAGCGAAACTTTCCAGCCTTTTTTTCCATTGCTGCTGGCACAGGGCCTGCAAATTGACAGCCATCAAAGGAATGCTCAGTTAATGCTCTTAAGAATTTTTCAGGGTAAGAAGGATAGTTTGCATCCGCTCGAAATAGTGCTTGAAAGCTAAATGGTGGCAGCATCGCTTGTTGGCGTTCTATTAGTGCTTGTTTGGCGAAGTGTTGATAGCCATTATTGACTAGGTCTTGTAATAGCGGGTGATCAGGAAAATTACTTTGCACCATAACTTTACCAGGTTTGCTAGCTCTGCCTGCTCGACCAGACACTTGTACTAATAATTGCGCCATATGTTCGGCGGCGCGAAAATCATAGCTGAACAATGCGCCGTCAACATCAAGTACAGCTACTAAGGTTACATCGGGAAAGTGATGACCTTTTGCTAGCATTTGTGTACCAATCAATAGTTGATGTTCTTTATCACTGACCTGTTGTAGCAATTTCGCGAGTTCGCCTTTTTTACGGGTGCTATCTCTATCTATGCGTACGGTGCTAAAATCAGAAAATAGTTCACCAATCCTTTCTTCAAGTTGCTCTGTACCTTGTCCTAACGACTTTATCCGCACGCTGCCGCAACTTGGACATTGTGGTGGAATGCGTTTTTGGCTACCACAGTGGTGGCAGATCAATAATCCCTGACCTTGATGTAGGGTATAAGGTTTATTACAGCGTTGGCAATCCGCAATCCAATGACATTCTTGACAGTTAATTGCTGGCGCATAACCTCGGCGATTAAGAAACACTAACGCTTGTTCACCACGCTCTAAGGTATTTTTTATTGCTTGTTTTAAAGTACCTGAAAGACCATGTTCCATTTGCTGTTGGGCAACATCAATTAAGCTGATTTTTGCGGTTGAGGCATTGCCTGCACGTTTTTTTAATTGATGATAATGGTAACGGCCAGTTAGTGCGTTTTGTAGTGTCTCAAAGCTAGGTGTAGCACTACCAAGAACAATAGGGATATTAAGTTGCCGTGCTCTTAATATGGCAATGTCACGAGCATTATAGCGAAAGCTGTCTTGCTGTTTAAAAGACCCATCGTGCTCTTCGTCAACAATAATTAAACCTAAGTCATGCAATGGCGTAAATACAGCTGAGCGTGTGCCAATCACTATTGCCGCTGAGCCTCGTTGTGCTTCTAGCCAAGTTTGTAATCGTTCTTTGTCATTAAGGCCAGAGTGGTGCAAACAAATAGGCACATTAAAACGTTGTTCGAAGCGAGCTAAGGTTTGTGGTGTTAAGCCTATTTCAGGTACTAGTACTAACACTTGCTTATTTGCTGCTAGGACTTCTTCCATCGCTTGTAAATAAACTTCTGTTTTACCACTGCCTGTAATGCCATCAACTAAGTGACAAGAGAACTGCTTTTGCATTTCTTTGATGGTAGCAACGATAATGGCTTGTTCCGCAGAAAGGTCTAAGCGGTTATCTTGCTGTAAAGCACAGTCTTGCCAGCTGAATACTTCCACTGGGCGAGATTCAGAGTAAATGAGTTGCTTTTTTTCCAGCGCGTTAAGTTGTGCTTTATTAAAGCCAAGGGTTAAAAGTTCAGACCAGGTCATGCCTTGGTGTTGCTTAAGTAAAGTGAGTAACTCACCTTGCTTAGGTGCACGCTTTTGTGTGGCATTGTGTTCTTCATCTGTTAACGATTCTTTTGTTAACCAAATTTGTGGCAATTCAACATCAGGTTGTTTTATTTGTCGTAAAAGAACCGGTAGCGCTTGTTGAAAAACATCACCAATAGGGTGGTGATAATAATCAGCGCAGCGTTGCAAAAAGTTTAATAGTTCAGTTGAGAAGCTAAAGTTGTCTTTAACTCGGCTTAATATCGATTTTATTTTTTCTGCGGCATATTCAGTATCGTCATCGACTGCTAAAACAATGGCGACAACTTGGCGAGAACCAAAAGGCACAATAACCCGCTCACCAAGCTTAATAGCGTTAACATTTAATTTTGCTGGCAATTTATAGGTAAACAATTGACGCATAGGAACGGGAATCGCCACTTTTACGTACTTGTCAGTTGAAGTTATTGCCACAAATTTTTGTCATGTTAAAACCAAATGTTGGCCTTATTCTACTGGTAAATTGAGTGAAGCCAAGCGAGAAAATAATGAGAAATGGTTTTTTAATAAATAAAACGAAAAACTGCTCATTTTTTTAGCGATATTTATTGCTATGGTGGCAATGATCCTATAATATTCGCCTCCATTATTTTTAACTCGTATGGTGCTTGGCAGCAATAATGACTGATCAAGTGGCGATACGGCCTTAACAGAGGTTTCCCATGAAAGACGGTATTCATCCAAATTATGTAGAGTTCAAGGCAACTTGTTCTTGTGGTAACGTTATTACAACTCGTTCAACTGTAGGTAAAGACTTACACCTTGACGTATGTTCAGAATGTCACCCATTCTACACTGGTAAGCAAAAAGCTGCTGAGACTGGCGGTCGTGTTGATAAATTCAACAAGCGTTTTGGTGCTCTTAGCAAGAAGTAATTCTGCTAAATTACCAGATGAAAAAGCGCCTATTGGCGCTTTTTTTATACCTTTAAATAAAAAAACATTTTCTTTATTTTAATCCTTTCAAAGATTTTTCATTCTAATCGTCATGGCATAAACCGAACTTTGGGTGATGCGTGCTGCTTATCTTAAGTCCAGGTTACTTAAAAATATTATTTTATTTTTCTTTTATTTAAACCCTTTTACTTCATACTGCATCTAACCTAATAACTATGTAAAACATCGAGAATTTGTTTTTTTGGACAAGTTAAAAATTATTGATGCCCATGAACGTTTTAGCCCAGATGTTGAGTCGCAGTGGATAGCACAAGCTCAGCAGGGAAACCAACAGGCATTTCATCACTTATATGAAAACTATCACCGCCGTATTTATGCGTTGTGCTGGCGCATGATGGCAGATAAAGACAGTGCTGAAGATGTTTGCCAGGAAGTGTTTGTGCAACTATGGCAAAAAATTAATAACTTTCGTGGTGAAAGTAAATTTTCCACTTGGTTACATAGTGTCGCTACCAATATAGTTTTAGGACATATTCGAAAGAATAAAACTTGGATCCAACGTATTTTCAGTATTGAAGAGCAAGTGGTTGAAGACATCGCAGTAGAAATGCCTGAGCTATCAAATTTAGATAAGAATATTCAATCTTTGCCAGAACGAGCAAGGCTAGTGTTTATTTTATTTGCCATTGAAGGCTATCGTCACGAAGAAATATCTAAAATGTTGGGAATGGCGGTAGGCTCGAGTAAATCACAATATCATCGAGCTAAAGGTTTATTACGCGAGTCGTTAGGTGAGTAATATATGAAACAGACAATGACTGACAGTAAAAATGCAGAGCAAAATTTAAAAACTGCTATTGCAAAATTGCCGCGAGAAATGACACCTGAACGTGATTTATGGTCAGGTATCGAAAAGGCAATTAGCCAAAACTCACAAACAGCATTACCAAGCCAACATTCAAAAGCTAAGGTTTTTATGCCGACAGCGTGGGCGGCATCGGTTGTTGCTGCTGTACTGCTAACATGGGTAACCTTAGGACCAACGCCTGGTAATAGCGAGCAACAGGTAAATTTGGTTGTTGAAATGCAACAAGACTTTGAACAGCAAAAGAAAACTATGTTGGTGAGCTTTGGTACGCCAGACGTGAAAAAATTACCAACTGCAATGCAAACAGAATTAACGAAGTTGAGCTCGGCTCAACAAACAATTAGCAAAGCACTTGCTGATGATCCTAATAATAGTGACTTGTTAAATCTATTACGCTGGACACAGAAGCAAGAGTTAGATTTACTAAAGCAATTATATAGTCCGCAGTGGCAAACAATATAGTCGTTATTTAGTTGTTAACGAACAAGAAATAAGAGGTTTATATGGGAAACTTAAGAAGTTATTTACCACTGATATTGCTAACAACAGCAATACCAACATTAGCTGGCGAGAAGATTGACGAATCAATGTCATTGAATGGCGCCAAAAGTGTCATTATTGAAAATTTACGCGGTGAAGTAAAAGTAACGGGTAACAACGGGGATACAGTTTCTGTTGTTGGTGAGCTTGATGATAAAGCTGAAGGTCTAACTTTTGAAAAGTCAGGTTCACGCATAATTATAAAAGTTGAAATACCGCACAATAGCCATAATGGTTGGGGGGCTGATGGCTCTGAACTAAGCATAAAATTGCCTAAGCATGTACGTGTAAGCTTTAAAGGTGTGTCTTCTGATATTGATATCGATAACTTTACCAATGGCGTTGAAATTCAAACGGTTAGTGGTGACGTAACCGCTAAAAACCTAATGCAGCAAGTCGAGTTAGCCACGGTAAGTGGTAATATTGAAAGCAAAAACTTATCAGGTAAGTTACGTCTATCATCGGTTAGTGGTGATATTGAAGATAAAAACTCTTCAGGTCGAGCACACTTTAAAACGGTTAGCGGCAGCTTAAGTTCAAGCTCTAGCGCTAATGAAATATCAGCTAACTCGGTATCGGGTGATATTAAATTACGTTTAGCTGAAATTGATGAGTTAATTGTTTCAACAGTCAGTGGTGAGTTTAATAGCGAACTTTCATTAAATGATGATGGTTTACTTAAAATGTCGAGTGTAAGTGGTGACTTGCAGGTTAACTTTAAGAACGAAGTACAAGCAAGTTTTAGCTTAAAAACTAATGCTGGCGGCGATATCATTAATCGCCTTACATCGGCACAAGCGAAGCGAGCAAAGTATGGACCTAGCTCTAAGCTATCTTTTGAAACAGGTAATGGTAGCAGCTCAGTACGCGCAAGTACTGTAAGTGGTAGCATCGTTGTTAAGTAACAAATAAAGCATTTACAAGCGTTAAACGTTCGCCCCCATATGTGCGGGCGTTTAGCGAAAATCTTCGTTAAAATATTTGCTACAATTATTATTTCAGCCCCACCTCGTTACAATATTTCTTTTCATTCTATCATTTTGCTCAGCAGCAAATTCTGCTACATTAGCTCTCTTTATTTTCGAATAATTTTTTAGTGCTCATTGGTGTAATAAACACGCTAATAAGTAAAGATTATCGCCAAGCGTTTAGGGTGTAATATGGCCGATCGAAAGCCAGCCAAATTTAGTAAAAATAACCAGTTTCCTCGTGACAAACAAATTGATGAACTAAAAGTTCCACCACATTCTTTAGAAGCTGAACAGTCAGTTTTAGGTGGCTTATTGTTAGACAATGAAACCTGGGACAGAGTAAGTGAGCGTGTTGTTGCACAAGACTTTTACAGTCGTTCGCACCGTATTACTTTTGAAACCGTTGGCGCGCTAATTGAAGTCGGCGAACCTGTTGATTTAATCACCCTTTCTGAAGCCTTAGAAAACGATCAAAAATTAGAAGACGCTGGTGGTTTTGTTTATCTCGCTGAGATGATGAAGAATACGCCAAGTGCTGCCAACATTACCGCTTATGCCGATATCGTGCGCGAACGTGCCGTTACCCGCGAAATGATCAGTGTTGCCAATGAAATTGCTGAAGCGGGCTATGATCCACAAGGACGAACCAGTGCAGACTTACTCGATTTTGCTGAAACCAAGGTGTTTGCCATTGCCGAGCAACGGGCGAATAAGTCGGAAGGGCCTGAAAATATTGACTCGGTACTAGAAAAAACCGTGGATAGAATTGAGAAACTTTGTTCTGCACCTTCGGGCGGTGTGACAGGTGTTTCTAGTGGTTATACAGATTTAGATAAAATGACTGCAGGCTTTCAAAAGTCCGATTTAATCATTGTTGCCGCTCGTCCATCAATGGGTAAAACTACTTTCGCGATGAATATCGCGGAACATGCAGCAATGACCGAAGATAAACCTGCGCTTATATTTAGTTTGGAGATGCCTTCAGAACAGCTAATGATGAGAATGTTAGCCTCGTTGGGACGTATTGACCAAACCAAAATTCGTACAGGTCAATTAGAAGATGAAGACTGGGCTCGATTATCATCAACGATGGGCTTGTTGATGGAAAAAGGCAAAATGTATATTGATGATGCCGCTGGTTTAACACCAACCGATGTTCGTTCTCGTGCTCGTCGTATTGCCCGTGATCATGGCGGTATTAGTATGATCATGATCGATTATTTGCAATTGATGCGTGCCCCTCAGTTTTCTGATAATCGTACCTTGGAAATTGCCGAAATATCGCGGTCGTTAAAAGCATTGGCGAAAGAATTAGAAGTGCCAGTTGTGGCACTATCTCAGCTTAACCGTGGTTTGGAGCAACGTTCAGATAAACGTCCGATTAACTCAGATTTGCGTGAATCTGGTTCAATAGAGCAGGATGCCGATTTAATCATGTTTATTTATCGTGATGAGGTTTATCACGACGATTCAGAATTTAAAGGCATGGCAGAAATTATTATTGGTAAGCAGCGTAATGGTCCAATTGGGCGTGTGCCTTTGACTTTCCAAGGTCAATTCTCACGTTTTGATAATTATGCTGGTCCACATGTACTCGAAGAAGATTAAGTCTTAATGTTACGTACAGCAACAGCGGTTATTGACCTAAAGGCGTTAAGTAGCAATTATCGCTTAATTCAAACCATGTCACCTGATAGTAAAATTTTAGCTGTGTTAAAAGCTAACGGTTACGGGCATGGTTTAGAACGCATTGCAAAAGCGTTACCTAATGCTGATGCCTTTGGTGTTGCACGTATTGATGAAGCGCTCGCACTTAGGGCGGCAGGTATTGTTAAGCCCATAGTATTACTTGAAGGCTTTTTTGCTGAAACTGACATTGATATTCTTGCCGTTAATAATTTACAAACTATCGTACATAATACCCAGCAGCTTGACGCGATCATTAATGCCAACCTAGAAAAACCGTTAAAAGTTTGGCTGAAAATTGATACCGGCATGCACCGCTTAGGTATAAACCCTGAGCAGTTAGCACATTTTTATCGAGCGTTAAGTACATCAAAAAACGTGCAACAACCGATAGTTTTGATGAGTCACTTGGGCTGCGCAGATGAAAAAGACAATTCGGCAACACCTAAACAAATAGCATTGTTTAATGAACTTACTGCTGAATTAGCATTGGAAAAAAGCTTAGCTAACTCTGCCGGAGTATTAGCGTGGCCAGAAAGTCATTATCAATGGATTCGCCCTGGGCTTTTACTTTATGGCGTATCACCATTACCAACAGATGTTGCAGTCGACGGTATATTGCCTGTGATGACCTTACAATCAAGTTTAATTGCGACTAGAGAAATTGCAGCGGGTGAAGCGGTAGGTTACAGCGGTGCTTGGGTTAGCAAAAAGAAAACCACCATTGGCGTAGTTGCCATTGGTTATGGTGATGGTTACCCTCGCCATGCACCTAATGGCACTCCGGTATTAGTTAATGGCCGTCGTGTGCCGCTTATTGGCCGAGTATCAATGGACATGATAACGGTTGATTTAGGTGTCAATGCCGCGGATCAAGTTGGCGATATTGCGACGTTATGGGGCAAAGGTTTACCAGTAGAAGAAGTTGCCGAGTTTGCCACCACAATACCTTACGAGCTGCTTTGTAACATCACTCGTCGTGTACTTATTCAATTAGCATAAATACCTAAGGGAGAAGTGTTGCCTTAGTGCTATTCGCCACTAACCGTTAATACTAAGGTGCGTGCACCACCATTGTCACGATGTTCTCCTAAATAAACACCTTGCCAAATACCTAAGTTCATTTGACCATTCGTTAATGGAATACTAACGCTACTACCTAACGTACTGGCTTTAATGTGTGCCGGCATATCGTCAGAACCTTCATATGTATGGCGATAATAGGGCGCATTTTCAGGGACAAACTGATTAAAGTGCCGCTCCATATCATCACGTACGGTTGAGTCTGCATTTTCATTAATGGTTAGCGACGCTGAAGAGTGTTTGATAAAAATGTGCAGTAAACCACAGCGCACGGAAGAGAGTTTGGCAAGCACTTGTTCAATATCGTTGGAGATCAAATGAAAACCGCGTGCACGAGGCTTTAAAGATAACTCAATTTGTTGCCACATAAGACTCTCTCAATAGGAAAATATATATCATAGCACCTAGATTGTTTTGAACGTCGATATTGTTGCGCATCGACATGTATGTTCATACGTGGATGTACGTGGATGTAAGTTACTAGAGAAATGTAGGAGCAATTACCGAGATGCACTAATGCCTTGTAAGACAGGATGTCTAAGAAAGGCCTGAACATCGTCACTCTCTCGCATCGACGTGCATGTTCTTACATGGATGTAAGTTAATAGTGGAATGCAGGAGCAATTACCGAGATGCATTAATGCCGAGGAGTCATGGGTGACTATGAGCGGCCATGCGATCGTGACATTGCCTGCATGGACGTAGGTACTAAGTTTTTGTCAGGAACAAAAAAACTGACCGTTCATCGACGTTCATGGATGCACTAATGCCTTGTAAGACAGGATGTCTGAGAAAGGCCTGAACATAAAAAAGCCCCGAATGAACGAGGCTTATTATGGTGCTTAAATAGCTTACTTGTCGAAACTGAATTCTATATATGCTTTGCCGTGCTCTGCAGAGGCAAGAGGGATAATCACGATTGGTCCGTCAGCTTTATGAGTAATCGTGTGATCCTTACCTGAAACAACCATAGGTGTGGCCATATCAAACTCAATACCTTTTTCACTAAGCATGCGCTTAGCGCCGCCGGTAACCATGTTAGTAATTTCACCGACTAAATCAGTAATTTCTTCATTGATTTCATCAGGACCTTCACCAACCATGCTTTTCATCGTTGCTAAGGCAAGCTTACCTTCAAACGTAATAGATAATGACCCTTTAGTTTGCTCACTTACCATACCTATTAAGCCAGAAACATCACCATGAGCCACTTCGTTTTTCTTTAAACGAGGTTTTTCGGGAGTTAGTTCCATTCGAGCCATGGTAGACATAACATTAAGCATTGAAGATAAAAACGGGTTAATAAACTCTACATTCATAAAGTATTCCAAAACCTTTTGGTTTTAACTAGCTATTTGATTTTGCACTGATATGAGCAGAATCTATATGAACTAGTATTAATTATTATTCACTATAGTATCAATAGTAACTGATCTTTTGAAAGTTAGGCTACCTTTTATCGACTTATCGCGAAAATTAACCGTATTTATTTGCTTTGCATAACTGTTAATTAACAAATTGTTGGTTATTTTTAGCCCAAGTAGCGAATGATGAAACTCAGCTTCTTGGTAAATAAAAATATTGCCTTTGTTTATCTCTAGCCCGACCCAATTCAATATCACTGCTTTATCTTGATAATGTAACTGAAAATGACTTTCAATATATTGGCGAATAATGCTTTCGTATTCTGGGTGCGCAACTGAAAAGTGTATTTGTTTGGCTTCTGCAATAGCATTGTCAATGTCGTGAGCCGTTATTTGATGAATAACTTCTATCGATTGGCTGTTTTCATTTAATGCTAAGTCAGTAATGCTGAAAAAATAACGGTGGGCAACCGCATTTGCGGCTAACCCACACAATAGCAAAACAAAAAAGCGTTTAGCTATGCTGATGTACATTACTGCTCTTCAGCCTTATCTTTCGAGGCTTCTTTAGCATCTTTGTCGTCAGTAATTTTTAACTCAACGTTGTAATCGCGCATCATGTCTTTTTTCTTACGTTTGTATAGATCAAAACGTGACTTAATAGGGCGTGCTGGCCAGTAGTTGTTATTTACATTTACATCAGCTGTTTCCCAGTTAGGGTCAATAGCAATGGCCGTAATTTCTTTGTCACGAATAAGTAACTTAGACACTTTTTTGCTATTACGACGCCAAATTTCAGCTGGTAATGTGACACGTTCAACCGTGTTGTCGGCAAAAGTTAGGTCTAAAATAATTGGCATTACTAAGCCTCCTTTATTTTCAAAATCAACTATGTAGAAGTTGTTTTCGTCAACAAGTAGGTCTTTTTGCCATTGCTCTAATTTTTTATTGCTTGAATTATATTTGTTACGCGCTTTGTTGGTTGCGGTAAATTTGTCATGCTCGTTGTAAAAGTCTAATAATTCAGGTTTGTCTTGCGTGCGAACCCATTGACCGGCATTGCGAATCTTGCTAATAAATTCTGGTTTTTCGTTATCAAGAGCACGTTCCCAAGCTTCTTCCGTATCAGGGTTTTGGCTATTTGGGCGGTATAAATGAATATCACCTAAAGCAATATCAACATGGTCGGTAGTGTAGAACCAACCACGCCAGAACCAGTCTAAATCAACACCTGAAGCGTCTTCCATAGTACGGAAAAAGTCAGCAGGAGTAGGGCGCTTAAACTTCCAACGTTGCGCGTATTCTCTAAAAGCAAAATCAAATAGTTCACGACCCATAATGGTTTCGCGTAAAATGTTTAATGCCGTTGCTGGCTTGCCGTAAGCGTTGTTACCAAATTGCAAAATTGACTCAGAGTTAGTCATAATTGGCACTTGGTTATAACTCTTCATGTAAGTAGTAATATTAGCAGCGTCACCACGACGTGATGGGTAACCTTCTTCCCATGCTTGCTCAGCTACAAATTGTAGGAAAGTATTTAAACCTTCATCCATCCAAGTCCATTGACGTTCATCAGAGTTAACTATCATCGGGAAGTAGTTATGACCTACTTCATGAATAATAACGCCGATTAAGCCATATTTAGTGCGACGAGAATAAGTTTTCTCACCAGTTTTCTTGTCTAATGTTGGGCGTGGACCATTGAACGTGATCATTGGGTATTCCATGCCGCCAACCGGACCATTTACCGAGATTGAAACAGGGTATGGATAGTCGAAAGTATATTTATTGTATTGCTCCATGGTGTGAATAATTGACTCAGTAGAGTATTTTTCCCACAAAGGGTTACCTTCATTAGGGTAGAACGACATTGCCATTGTCTCGGTTTTGCCGCCTTTATAACCTTGGGCATCCCAAATAAATTTACGACTTGAGGCAAAAGCGAAATCACGAACATTTTTCGCTTCAAACTCCCAAGTTTTGGTTTTTGTTGAGCGAGACTTTTCGTTTTCTAATGCTTCTGCCGGCGTAATAACTAATACAGGTTTGTCAGCATTTTTAGCTTTAGCTAAACGGTTGCGCTGAGTTTTTGTTAGTACTTCTTTAGGGTTTTGTAAAACACCCGTTGCCGCAACCACATGGTCAGCAGGCACTGTAATGCTTACATCGTAATCACCAAACTCTAAAGTGAATTCACCGCTGCCGATAAATTGCTTATTCTGCCAACCCATTACGTCGTAATAAGCTGCCGCACGAGGGAACCAACTAGCAATTTCGTAAAGGTAGTTTTCATCTTCTTTAAAATATTCGTAACCTGAACGACCACCTAATACTTTTTGCTCGTGTAATTGGTAGTTCCAGTTAATGTTCAATTCAACGCTATCACCCGACTTAAGTGATTTCGGTAAATCAATACGCATCATGGTGCCGTTAATGACATAATTTAAGGCTTTACCGTTCGAGCCAGTAACCTTAGTAATGTCATAACCACCGTTGAACTTGTCTGACTCAATGGCGTTGCGTAAACCGCTATAAGTAATTTTTTTCTTCGGGGCAGTACGAGTAGTTTTAGAACCAGCATTTTCTGCCAATTTATTTTGGTCTAACTGCATCCATAAGTAGCGCAAGGTATCAGGAGAGTTATTGGTATAATCAATGGTTTCGCTACCAGACAAGGTTTGCTTTTCGTCATTTAGCGTAATGTCGATTTTATAATCAACATCTTGTTGCCAGTATTGATGACCCGGTGCACCTGATGCCGTGCGGTAAGTATTTGGCGTTGGTAAATTTTCTTCTAGCTGACGAAATTTGTCGTCGCTAATGCTATTTTTTGCCAACGCATGACCACTGGCAGCAACGCATACACAAAGTAAGGCTGACTTAATTGAATATTTCATATTTTCCCTGATGAGTGAAAGTCGAATGAAAATTTTGAATGTTAATATAACAACTCCCTTTTATAACATTTCTATGACTTGGGAAATGTAACTGAAGAACTAAAATGCGACAAAACGCACAAAAAATAGGTTGAGTTGTTAATTGGAATAATTGGCTTATTCCAAATTAAATAACAGTGAGGCCTGTTACTAGCAATTTTGTTTTCTTTTACCAAAAAATACCGTTTTTAATTTTAAAGTGAAAACCACACTAAATAGCATTTTTATCGTTTGTTTTCAGTATCCTGATTAATTTTATTTTACCCGTTCAGTCATTGTTGGTGGCGCCAAAATCACGACCTAATTCAATCAATAACTTCAACATTTTATAAGCAATATTTACTCATTCTATTGTTCTGATTTTATAGCTGTTTTTCGTTTAATTTCAAAGTTAAAAACTTTTCATATGGTTATGTGTAGTTCCTGAGTAACTAAATTTAATACTTATAAGTGTTATTTTAGGTGATTTATATTTCTGTTTGTTATTTGACCATAAGGTCAGCATATGAGATCTTAGTTGTTGCAAAAATGTAAAATAAAATTATAAGAATATTTAAATAGTGCTTGTTATGTAATCTTGTTGTCACGTAACGATGCCACATTGCTCACAACCTTTTATAAAAAATAAACTGCTGAGGAAATCAACATGAAATTGAGAACCGTTGCGCTCTCATTATCGTTATTTGCTGGAAACACATATGCAGATACCATAATAGATGCCTGTTTCAACTGCCCACCTTTAGACCAAATAGCCGATGCCGACACGTTTAATGACGCCCAGTATTATGCTGACGCCATTGCTGCCATTAGTAGTAATTCATCTGCTGTTACGATTAAAGAAAATATCACTACTGCTATCACAGCAAATCATAAAAATTTAACTTATTCAGAAGTTTGGACAGCATTGACTAAAACTGATGAAGACCCTAGCAATACTGATAATGTTATTTTGCTTTATAGCGGAAAATCAATCGCTAAAATGTCGAATGGCAGTGGCTCACAAAGCACAAACCAAGACAACTGGAACCGCGAGCACGTATGGCCAAAAAGCCATGGTTTTTCAAGCTCTAGCTTAGAAGCTTACACCGACATTCATCATTTAAGACCCACCGACATTTCGATTAACTCGTCGCGCGGTAATTTAGATTTTGATAACAGTGACTCGCCATTAAATGAAGCACCAGCAAACCGTGTTGACAGTGATTCGTTCGAGCCACGTGATTCAGTAAAAGGCGATGCAGCTCGCATGGTTTTCTATATGGATACACGTTATGAGGGCTTTGATGCAACACCTGATTTAGCAGTTGTTGATAGGTTAACAACAACAAGTGAGGCGGCACTTGGTCGTTTATGTCGTTTACTTGAATGGCATAATGCCGACCCAGTTGATGCGACTGAACAAGAAAGAAACCGAAGAATTTATGAATTCCAAGGTAACCGTAACCCGTTTGTTGATCACCCAGAATGGGTTGAACTGTTATATAGCGCTGCTGAATGTTCAGGCAGTGGTGATAATGGTGGTGGCGACAACGGTGGCGGAGATAACGGCGGTGGCGACAATGGCGGCGGAGACAACGGTGGCGGAGACAACGGTGGCGGAGACAACGGTGGCGGAGACAACGGTGGTGGTGATAATGGCGGCGGCGATACCGGCGGCACATCATCAAGTGCATTGTTTATTTCTGAATATGTTGAAGGCAGCAGCTACAACAAAGCAATTGAAATATTTAACCCGTCAAATACCGATATTGACTTGAGTGCAGACAACTACCAATTAGGCCGTTTTAGTAATGGTGGCACTACGCCATCTATGATCAGCTTAACTGGAACTATTGAAGCCAATGGCACATTTGTCATTGCTAATAACCAAGCTTCAACAGCTGTAACCAATTTAGCGGACCAATTAAGTGGATCATTAAGCCACAATGGTGATGACGCTTATGTACTTTACAAAAATGACGAAGTAGTCGACTCATTTGGTAATGTTGGTGAAGACCCTGGCTCAGCATGGGGTAGTGATACCAGCACAACCAAAGACAACACCTTACGCCGTAATGAAACGGTTGTCAGTGGCGATACCGTTATAAATGACAACTTCGATCCAGCACAAGAATGGACGGGCGCAGGCAAAGATGACTTTTCAGACTTAGGCTTACATACCGTTATTAACCCTGAAATTTTTATCTCAGAATATATTGAAGGCAGCAGTTTTAACAAAGCGTTAGAATTTTATAATCCTTCACCGTCTGATGTTGACTTAGCGGCTGAAAATTATCAACTTGAATTGTTCGCTAACGGCAATACCAGCGGCAATATGATCGCTCTTGACGGTACCATAGCGGGTAACAGTGTTTATGTTATTGCTAACTCAGGTGCTGACAGTGCCATTTTAGACGTTGCTGACCAAGTTACTGGCTCACTTAGCCATAACGGTGATGACGCCTACGTACTGTATAAAAATGGCGAAGTGGTCGACTCAATTGGTCAAGTTGGCGTTGATCCAGGCTCACAATGGGGCAGTGATTTAACTAGCACCAAAGACAATACCTTAGTCCGTAAAGCTGCCATTACTGTTGGCGATACGATTATTGATGATGCTTTCGACCCGTCAATTGAATGGGAAGGCTTCGCGAATAACACTTTTGACAATATTGGCGAGCACGAAAGCTCAGGCGGTGGTGATCCAATAAGCTTAATTGGTGAATGTGCTGACCCTGCCACCTTAATTAGCGCTGTGCAAGGTACTGGTTTTACCTCACCTGTTGTTGGTGAAGTGCATATTATTGAAGGTGTGGTTACTGCGTCATTCCCAGCGTTAAAAGGCTTCTTCGTGCAAGAAGAAAGCATGGACCAAGACGCTGACAGCCTAAGCTCGGAAGGTGTTTTTGTTGCAGTATCAAACGACGAATACCCAGCCCAAGGTAGCGTAGTTCGTGCTATTGGTAATGTTTCTGAAAGCTACGGGAAAACACAAATCAGCTTAAATGAAGCGTTTCTTGATTGTGGCATCGATAGCGTTTCAGCAACAAGCTTAAGCTTACCATTTAGCTCAAGCGAAGCACGTGAAAGTATCGAAGGCATGTTAGTTTATGTAGAAGATACTTTAATGGTAACCGACAGCTACAGCTTAGGCCGTTACGGTGAAGTTGGTCTATCGAAAGGTCGTGTTTATGTTCCAACAAACATCCATCTTCCCGGCTCTGCTGAATACACAGCGTTAGCAGCAAGTAACGCATTAAATAGCATTACCCTTGATGATGGCATTAACGGTTCAAACCCTGATAACGTTATTTACCCAACGGGTGGTTTATCGGCTGATAATACGCTACGTATGGGTGACTCTGTTGATAATCTTGAAGGTGTAGTTGACTACAGCTTTGGTAAATACCGCATTATTCCAACGCAAGAACCAAGCTTTACTGATACTAATGCACGAACTGCAGAGCCAGAAATAGCAACGGGTAACTTACGAATTGCTAGCTTCAACGTATTAAACTACTTCAATGGTGATGGTATCGGTGGTGGTTTCCCAACGTCTCGTGGCGCTGACACTGCAGAAGAGTTTGAACGCCAACGTAACAAAGTTATCAGTGCAATTTCTACTATTGAAGCCGATATTATTGGCTTACTAGAAGTGGAAAACGATGGTTTTGGTGAGCAAAGTGCCATTCAAGACTTGGTTAACGGCTTAAATGCTGTTGCTCCAGCAGGTGTTCATTACAGCTTCGTTAATCCACATATTGCTGCTGATGCCGAAACCGGCGTTGAATTATTAGGTGGCGATAGCATCAAAGTGGCGATGATTTATAACGACCTAGCTGTTACCGAATTTGGTACTACCGCTTATTTAACGGGTTTTCCGTTTGAATACCATAACCGTCCGCCAATGGCGCAAACGTTTAGAGCCACAGAAACCGGTGAGCGTTTAACTGTCGCCATTAACCATTTCCGCTCTAAAGGTTGTTCTAGCAGCGGTGGCGTGGAAAACGAAGACAAGTTAGATGGTCAAGGCTGTTATAACTTACGTCGTGTACAAGCGGCAGAAGCGATTACTGCATGGTTAGCACAGTCGCCAACGGGCGTAGAAGATGAAGATGTACTCATTATTGGTGACTTAAATGCCTACAGCAAAGAAGACCCAGTAACCACACTTGAAAACGCAGGTTACACTAACTTAGCGCAAAAATTTGTTGGCGACATGGCTTATTCTTACGCTTACCGTGGTGAAATTGGTACCTTAGATCACGCGCTAGCGTCAGTGTCACTATCTGATAAAGCGGTTGACCTAACCGAGTGGCATATTAACGCTGACGAACCATTAATTCTTGATTACAACACTGAGTACAAAAACGAAGAGCAATTGCACACTATGTATAATAGTGACGCTTACCGCGCTTCTGATCATGACCCAGTAGTTATTGAGTTTAACGGCGAAACACCACTATTAACCAAAACCAAAATTAAAGCAGGTTTAGGCCCAAGAGCACGTTGGAAAACTTTCCGTTTCCGCGTACCAAAAGGTGCGGTCAGCTTTAAAGCAACTATCACAGGTGGTATTGGTGAAGCTGATCTTTACGTACGACACGGTAAAAAGCCAAACAAGAGAAAGTTTGACTGTGCACCACGTTTAGAAGGTAATGAAGAAGTATGTGAATTTATCAACCCTGAACCGGGCAAGTGGCGAATTCGTGTACGTGGTGAGCGTTTCTATAACGACGTAACGTTGAAGTTAGAAGCAGTTTATCCTGAACGTTTACATAAAAAACATTAGTACTACTTAAAAGTATTAAGTCACTAAAATGATTAAAGCCAACGTGCAAATTGCGTTGGCTTTTTTGATTTATTTACCTAGGCTTTATTTACTATGCCGTGTTTGCAAGTGGCTTTCATGTTACTGGCAAAGTAAATAGTCAGCGCGGTTACTGTAAAAATAGTAATAATAACGACAACAACATCATGGCTGAAGATAAGCGATGAAAACCGCATTAATTTAAACACAAAGGCAGCAATGAGAGTTTTATTTTACCTACTGTTGGGAGCTACATTTTTTACTAAAAGCTTAGCTGCAGAAACAATCCGTATCACCAACGGCGAATGGGAACCTTATTTATCACAATACAGCTATCAATACGGCCTAACTTCTCACGTTGTTACTGAAGCTTTTAAACTCGAAGGTATTACCGTTGAGTGGGGATTTTTTCCTTGGCAACGTTCTTTTCAATATGCCAAAACGGGTGAAGACTGGGATGCATCGTGTTGTTGGTGGCCTGATGAGGAAATTGATCAGACGTTTTATCGAGTAATACCGTTTCAACCACTTCTTTCGTTTTTTTTCATTTAAAAAGTTACAATTTTCAGTGGCAAAGCTTCGATAATTTACAAGGTGTAAAAGCTGGCGTTACCTCAAAATATGATTACGGCAAAGCGTTAATGCATGTAATCAATGAAAGAAGTATTGATGTTGATTCAACCTCAAAAGACGAATTCAATTACAAAAAATTGTTAGCCAATCGCATAGATATATTCCCGAATGATCGCCATGTTGGGAATGCACAAATCAAAAGTTTTCTATCGGCCAATGAAGCTGAACTTATTACCTACCATCCAAAAGAGTTTGGCATAAAAAACATGCACCTAATAATTAATATTAACCATAAGCGCGGTAAGTACCTGCGTGACAAATTTAATCTAGGTTTGAAAAAATTAAAAGACAGCGGCAGATACCAGCAAATGTTGAGCGATATGGAAGCAGGAAAATACGATAAACAAAAAACTGTTTTTAAAATGCCTTAAGTTCATAAAGGTTATTTTAATACAGGCATACTAAGGCATAACTCAGCAATAAATAACTTCTTACATAATTTAACTTTTTGTAATTTCTATAGTTTTGAAATTATGTGATATTAATGTTAATTAATTCAGCCTATGAAAGCGGTTTAATAGCAGATTACATTAAGCACGTTGTGATAGTTTTATATCTGATCATACGTTTTTATTTTAAGGGCAATAATAAATAAAAAACGTAAAAAGAATCAGGCGTAGTGATGAGTAGTGCCACTAACCTTACGCTTTGCCATGTAACTATTAGCCTGAGAATGGGCTTTATATTTTAGTCGAAATTAGGTGTTGTTAATGAAGAACATTTTACTAGTTATTAGCATTTTATTTGCCGCATCTTCGTTTGTACAAGCAAATGACAAAGCGCCAAGTTTTCATCGGTTATTGATCTTTAATGATGAAAATCAGCTGATGGTGGTTAAGATTAAAAATACTAATTTTTGGGTGACACCTGGCCTTTACAGTGAAAGTAACAAGCTTACTTCTGACAATTTATATCAGTTAGCTGCTGACTACGGTTTTAAGGTTACTACACCAAGTTTAAAAGGCATTTTCACGTTAAAAAACAAGAAAACAAAGGCCGAATCAAACCGACATTTTTATAATGCAAAAGTTAGTGATGGCAAACAAATAACCCCAGACAACATCGAAGAAATTAAATGGCTACCGTTAACTGAGGCGATGCAACTTATTACCTTTCCACATATAAATATGTGGCTTAAGCAAATTACCCAGCATCCTGAGAACATATGGGGTGGTACTATTTTAAGGTACAAAGAAGGAAAAGAATTTAACGCCAAAATGCTGAGTGACTTTTATCCTTTGAAAACAGCTGATATTGACAATATTTCCAGTACACAAGCTATGGTTTTAGATGATTCATTTTTGGCTTTAGTCGCTAAACATAAAATAAATACAGCTGGTGTTGCGGTTATCAAAAATAATAAGGTTGTATGGCAAAACCAATACGGCTTCCAATCACCTGGTGTTCCTGCAAACGAAAATACATTGTTTAATGTCGCTTCATTAACTAAAACTATAACCGCTGAAACTATACTTAGGCTTGTTGCCACAGGGAAGCTTTCGCTAGATGAGTCAATAGCGCCATATTGGGTTGACCCAGACTTACAAAATAACCCTGAAGTTCATAGGCTAACACCTCGTATGCTGCTTACTCATACTAGTGGTTTTATGAACTGGCGTTATTTTGCAAACGACAGAAAACTGAGCTTTATCAATACACCCGGAGAAGCTTTTGGTTATTCAGGTGAAGGCTTTGAATATTTAGCAAAATATGCCGAAAAGAAACTAGGAATGCCGTTCGAGCAACTTGTTGAATCAACAATTTTTGAGCCACTTGCGATGAAGAACTCTTCGATGGTGGTACGTAAAGAAAATTTTTCTCGTATTGCCAAGCCAATGGATAAAAATGGAAAATTTCATGGCCATTATTGCCATCCTTCAGGTTATTGCAGCAGTGAAGGTAGTTCTTCTGCTGCAGCCAACTTAGTCATGACAGTATCTGACTATGCAAAGTTTTTGATTTCATCAATTAAGGGCGAAGGGTTAAGCGCCAAATTAAAACAAGACAGAAATACGATGCAAGGCATTCAGTTTACTCAAGAGGATATTGATTGCAGCCAATTTTTAGTCGTTAAATGCCCAACTAAAATGGGCTATGGGTTAGGTTGGAGCATGTCGGATTTAAAAAATAACAAAATTATTGGGCACAGAGGAACCAACTGGACGGTAGTTTCATTAGCTTATTATTATCAAGACAGTGGTGATGGTTTAATCATCTTTTTCAATGCTCCAAATAAAGCAGGGTTAGCAGGAATGGTTGATGCACTAAAACTGTTGGATCCTGATTCCCCTGAATTGCCAGGGTATGAACTACGACTTGCGAGAAAAAATTAATAGTGAGTTAGGTTGCGATTTGCTGAGTTGTTTTAGTCGACCATTTGGGCTATTACTGGTGTTGCGACAATAGATGATTTTTTAAGAAGGATGCTTAAATGAAGAAAAATAACGAGACAATTAGTACTGACCGACGAAATATACTAAAAAAGGCCGCTGTAACAGCTGTTATCGCAACATCAGGTGGTTTACTTGCTACCAGCCAAGCGCAAACTTTAACGCCCAACAAGCAAGCAGCTAAAGTTGAACCCGCTTACGTACCTATACCGCAGCAAGCACAAATGTTAGAAGGTGTTTTACCGCTATCTGGTGGTGCAGGACTTTACTACTGGGATACAGGTGGCAGCGGGCCTGTTGTCGTGCTGTCACATCCGGGTCGAGGCAGCGCATTAACTTGGCCTTATCAACAGCCAGTTTTATCTGCTGCAGGCTTTAGAGTTATTGCCTACTCAAGGCGAGGTTACTTTGGCTCTCCTGCTGGCTCGAAGGATGATAAAGGTAATTACGCAGATGATTTAGATGCCTTAGTGAAACATTTAAAGGTCGATAAATTTCATATTTTGGGCCTTGCAGCAGGTGGCTTTGCAGTATCTGATTATGCCGTTTCTTACCCTGAAAAATTACTGAGCATGACAATTGTTTGCAGTTTATTTGGCTTGTGGGACAAAAATATTGATGAACGCTTAGACTTTATTCTGCCTAAAGCTTTTAGAGATTTACCGCCTGAATTTAAGGAGTTGGGAGCATCCTACCGTTGGGCACACCCTGAAGGCGTCAAAACATGGATTGAAATGGAGAAAAAATCTAAAGGGGATGGCATTCGACACGGGCAAAGCGCGAAAAGTGAATTAACTTGGCAAAATATGAGAGCAGGTAATATTCCCACTTTCTTTATTGCTGGTGGCGCTGATTTATATCAGCCTCCTTCAATGATGAGGGCTGCCGCTCGAGAAATTCCAAATAGTCAGACATTAGTCATTCCAGAAGCTGGACATGCCGCACAATGGGAGCAATCAAAAGTATTTAATCAAGCGATAATCAAGTTCTTCAAAGCCAATAGCTAGGCAGTTAATCGCTTCGTAAAATTAGGGCAATAACTGCCCGCGTGAAACTTTATAGCCTACTAGTGTGCAGGTTCTACTTGAGAATAAGTGGCTATACATGAGGAGGTTTCAGTGGAAGAACTAGCCGAAGTTGCAGTTAAACCCATTTTAAGAGTGATCCGTATAATATTTATCGAAGCCTTTTGTGAGTTTCTTGTTTATTGGATCGGCCGTTGCTTCTTGTTTGTTGTGACATTAGGTCATTATCCGCGTGGAAAGCAAATTAAAGAACACGAAGGCCGAATTATATTGACAGGATTCGTCGTTATAATATTTAGTATTGTACTAATCAGTATCTATGTGTAAGTTTGCATATAAGAAGTTAATTACTACAAGGATAGTTATATGTCTGAAAATAGAGAAGAATATTGGGGAATGCCGTTAAATACGTACTGTATGATGATTCACTTAAGTCAGTTGTCCAGTATTATAATTCCCGGGTTAGGTTTTGTTTTACCTATCGTTATGTGGGCAACGAATAAAGACAAGCATGAAAGTATAGATGAGCACGGAAAAACAACACTTAACTGGCTAATTAGCCTATTTATTTACTCTATAGTGTGCGGGATTTTAGCTTTTATATTTATAGGGATAATTGGCCTCATAGTATTAGCAATACTTAATTTTGTTTTTGCAATCATTGCAGCAATCAAGGCCAATGAAAATCAATTGTGGGTATACCCTCTTAGTATTAAATTTATTAAATAATTGCACCTGTAAACCAACAAACAAGTTTAGTATGCCACTAGCACTTTTTGCATGTGGCTTCTGTGCTTCATGCGTTACATTGGCCAGTTATATTTTTATTGATAGAGCAATATATCTTCAAACCATTTAAATTTTTATAGTTTAAAAAAACATGAAAGGAACTCTCATTGAAAATTTTAAATATACTTCTACTGCTAATTAACGTAATAGCGTTACCTGTAACGGCAGAAATTGTGGCTAATAAAAATTTGGCTAATGAAGCTTTGGCTAATAAATCAGTCACACGTGAATTTGGCGACAATATTTCAATCAAATCTCATGTTTTGGGCACAGAGCGAAACCTAATTATTCACTTGCCAACAGGCTACGCAGAATCAACACAACAATATCCAGTTCTGTATCTTCTCGATGGCGAGAGGCATATTTACCATGCCGTTATTGCGACTGCGTTGCTGCACAAAGCTAAAAAAATACCTGAGCTTATTATTGTTGCAATAGCCAATAAAGAAAACATGAGGGAACGTGATTTAAATACTGAAAGTGAAAAATTTACTCGCTTCTTAAGTCGTGAAGTCATGACCTATGTTGAAAGTCATTATCGAACCTCGGGTTTGAATACTTTATTTGGACATTCATTAGCAGGTTTTTATACCGCTGACTTATTTGCCAACAGTCCTGAGCTTTTTGACAACTATATTGCCGCAAGCCCACCATTGCAGGGTGACGAAATTGAGATTTACAACAAAATCATCGCACATAAAAATACCAAAAAGCCTAAAGCACTATATTTCACGCTAGCCAATGCGGCAGCAGAAGGAAATGACGTGGCGAATGCGATGACTAATTTTGTTTCATTATTAAATAGCAAAGCCCCAAATAACTTAAATTGGCACTACCAAGCACTTGCCGAGCAAACGCATATCACCACTTCGTACCTCACCTTATTTCATGGCATTAGTTATGTGTTGAAAGATTAAATAAAACATTCGACAGCGCCTAAACAAACCTCGCTTTAAAGGCACTTGGGCTCAAACCGATTATTTTAATAAATACCTTACGAAAACTATTTACATCGTCGTAACCTACGCTGGCAGATATTTGTTCAAAACTTTGTTTGCTTGTTTCTAATAATTCACAGGCTTTTTGTACGCGTACTCGTTGAATATATTGCATAGGTTTTAATGAGGTTGCGCGAGTAAAATGTCGAAGAAAAGTACGCTCACTCATAAAGGCAAGTTGCGCTAATTGGCTAATATTCATTGGTTGATGAAAATTAGCTTGTATGTAATGTTGCACGTTTACTATGGCTTCATCACCATGATTAAAAAGAGGCGTGAAACTGCCGTAGTAACGTTGTTCACGTTTACCTGTATCAACTATTAATAACTTGCCTAAGCTACGCATAATATTTGGTTTCATGCACTGGGCGACAACTTCTAGACCTAAATCAAGCCATGACATCAGTCCACCCGCACATATAATATCGCCATCGTTAATTAATAAACTTTCAATGTTTAGTTTTACTTGTGGGAAGGTAGCGCTAAATTTTTCAGCAAGCTGCCAGTGCGTTGTTGCGGTGCGATTATCCAATAAACCGGTATGTGCCAACGTAAAAGCGCTGGCGCAAGCAGAACACAATATTGCTCCTGATTGATGTGTGTTTCGTAACAGGCTAAGTAGTTCTTCAGGTGGTTGTTGAAAGTAATCTTCATTAGAATTAGGCGGTAAAATAACAAGATCAAATGGCTGTTGGGCAATGGTTTGTAATTCTGCAACTAACTGTTCTTGCACAATAGCGCTAACCACAAATACAGTGTCTAGCTGTTGTTCCTTAGCGATTTTGTTCGCCATGGCAAATAACTCAGACAAACCGTGTACTGCACTTTGTAGTGCTTCTGGGTAATTAATTAAGGCAATATTTATATGCTTTGTCATTTTTAAACCGTTTTACGTTAGTTTTGCCATAGTTTGGCTTGTTTGAAGTTTTGCATATTATTGCTCAGTAACCAATATTCAAATGATAGGAAGTGAATACTGGTTAACTATGGTTAGTTTCCTAATGAAATTGATCGGTTATGTACTTGCATTGGTGATGTTGTTAGAAAAGCTTCAGTTAAAGTTTGTATTTGGCGTTGTTGTAATTTTGGCAAATCATTTAGAAAGGTGTATGGTTTTGTCGTTTTTAAACTGTTTTGTGTCAGTTACGCCATGGGTTGGCATGTGTGAAGTTTTGCATAATATGACTTACTAACCAAGGTTCAAATTACAGGAAGCGACAATGAATTCAAATAACAACCAATCAGTACAACTAAGCAATGAAGCGCGTGAACAGGTATTGCAGGCGGTAAATATAGCGAGTGGTAAGTGGAAGGCGGCTTTTAATCGCGGTGACTATGTTGACTGTGCGGCACAATATGAAGTTGATGCAGTAATGAACGCCATGCCATTTGGACAATTTAAAGGCCGAGAAGCTATTCAAGCATTTTGGCAGCAATTACTGGAAGACGGTTTTACCGATGTTGACTATGTTGAGCCAAGCATTGAGGTGCTTGACGAAAATAGTGCGGTGTTAAAGTCGGGCTGGAAAATGAATAAAGCCGCAGGTGTTATCACCAACGAATTGTGGGTTATGCAAAGTGATGGTACCGCCAAGTTACGTGAAGATGATTTTGAAGCACAATAAAATTGGCTATTTTTAGCAAGTAAAATACTGCGCTAAGCACTATTTTACTTGCGTAATCTCCCCGACACTTTAAAGCCGTCACGAATATTCAAGCTCATTAACGTTAAATTGACTGCTCCAGCCATTAATTCTATACCTTGAACGATATAAAAACGGCTATCAAATAAGCCTGATGCTGCCCATAAATTAAGCATAATAGCTGCGGGTAATAGTACTAGTAGGCCATTGGCTGCAATAAACGGCATACGTTTTAATTTTTTCTTAACTATTTTTCCTGATTTTACTTTTGATAAAGCAAAACCGGTTGCACCCGTTATCGCCATCGCGGGAATGAGTATAAATAACCCTGGCATAACAATTAAGTTCTTAACCACTACAATAGTTTCGTGTGTGCCAAATAACTCTACGAGTAAGGTAGAAGTGAAGAATGTTGCTATACATAAGGTTGCAGTAAAGGCAGCAATTAAGTGAATTATAGGCTTCATCATATTTTCTTTAATTGATTAAATTTGACAGTATATTGTCAAAATGACATCATGTTGTCAAATTTAAGCGAGAGTAAACTATGAAACTTAGCCCAGATGGAAATACGTTCACTGAAATTGTTTTAGAAACATTTAAATTGAGTGGTTTACTGACTACCGTAGGCGATAGCATTGCCGCATCAGCAGGCATAAATAGTGCGCGCTGGAAAATATTAGGGGCAATTTATCTATCATCGCATTCGCTTACGGTGCCACAAATAGCAAGAACTATGGGGCAGTCTCGCCAAGCTGTGCAAAGGCTAGTTGATATAATGCATAAAGATAACCTGCTGACTTTTTCTGATAATCCTAATCATAAAAAAGCGAAATTAATCGCCTTAACAGAAAAGGGCAGTGCTATTTATTTAAAGGTAGATGAACAGCAAATTCCTTGGGCAAATAACTTAGCTGATAACTTAGATGCGAAAGATTTAGCGACAACACTGCAAACCTTAAAAAAAATACAACAAGCAATGGATGCTAAGTAGTATTTTCTCTATAAAAAGCAATAGACTATTGAAAGTTATTACTAATATAGCTTGTGAGTAATGAGCCTTATATTTATATGGAAGAATGCATTTAAACACTTTGCTTTAATTGTTACGCGATTATTGTAAAATAGCTTTTTTGTTTAATATCTACTCTGTATAAAAAGGATTTTTATGTCTTCAAAGTTTTTTAAATCATTGCTGGTTTTTAATCGTTCACAAAATAAAGCGCCTAATTTCATTCTTGTATACCTATTGATATCAATGCTTTGGCACAATCAATTTTTTATTACTCTTATATTAAGTAACGGTGGTTTAAGCGAAAGGTTAAGCGCCGCAGAGGCAGAAAATGTTCATCAATATATTCTAGTGCTATTTTTTACGTTGTTATTTTTCACTCTGCGATTGTCGTATTTATATTTTGTCAATAAAACCAATGAATTTGTTGAAGAAGATGAGCCAATAGAAGATAAAATTGGTAGCGACCAGGCTTTTAGTGAAAACAAAGATGTTATTCGCTTGTTGGACTTGCTGGAAGAAACGAAAGCAAAATTAGCGAAAGTAAAAGCGTTAGAAGTACAAGCACAGTCAGATAAAACTGCAGCTATTAGTCAACGACTGGCGGTACAAGCAGAGCTAGACATAGCAATGGCTGATATTGCTATATTGAGTAAGGCAAATGAAGATTTAAGAGCTAAAATAAATGAGCTTCAAGCAGCTTAGCGTTGAGTTTATAGCTTTATAACTAGCTTATTCAAACATAACGACTTCTAAGTAAATAAAGGTGCAATATTGTTGCACCTTTATTGTTTTTAAAAGGTTATTAATTAATAACCAAGTTATGAACAGCCGATAAAATCAACACCGACGATAGATGGTGAAACGGTTGTTGGAATAGCGCTATCATTTTGATTCATATAATAAACATAACAACGTTCTTGGTTAAGGTTTTTTCCAAAAGGGTAAATAACAAAACCTCTGCCAGTACCAAGTGATGAATATCCTCGGCTTACAAACCAATTTCTTCCTCTTTGTCGTACACACCACTTGAGACTTGTATCGCTACAGTTATTTGATGACACCTGCGCAATATCTTCAAAATCGACTAAATTAGCGAAAGTGAGATCCCACCGGCCATCAGGCAACTTTCCTCTTACCCTAATACTCACGGTGTCGCTCAATGCAAATCGGTTTTGGTTATTGTTTAAATCATCAGGATTTAAGCGTATTTTCAGTGCAACCAGTGACTCGGCTGACTTTAATGCCCCTTTCATTGCTTGCATATTTGCTTGTAATGCATCGTTTTGAAGGTTAATGAATTTGGGCAAAGCTACAGCCGACAAAACACCTAATATTACTATTACTACAACTAACTCTATTAAAGTAAATCCTTTATTTTTCATAGGTGTTTTATTTTCGATAGTGAAAGGTAAGTGATTAAAATATAGCATGATTTTTATTTAGAGAGCTAGTTAAATGAAGAGAGGGATTACCCAGTACTTGGTTGGACTGATTTTGATTAATTAAAAGGGCTATGAGCTAGCATGGTGTTGTAATGTACCTTTAATTTTTTAGCTGTACTTTAAACAGCTTGAATCGTTATTTTACTGATACTTCTTAGCAATATTTAAGTTCTGTATAAATTAACTTTTATAGTTTATAAAGCATTGAAAATATGTAATATTAATCACATAGAAGTTATGGGGCAAACATTACTGAGAAGCCTTCATAATAAGCTGTTATATGTAAACGGAGTTCAAATGGATATTGAAGTAACTCGTCCAAAACAATTTCTAGATAAAGTTAGGAATTACCATTTGTATGTCGATGGTAATAAACTTACTAAAATTAAACCTAACTCAACTCAAATTATTTCAATTCCGTCCCATACTAAATTTATTGAAGCTAAAATTGACTGGTGTTCAAGTCCGAAGTTTTATCTGGACAATTATTCTTCAAAAAAACTTATCATTAAAAATAGCGTCAGTGGCGGTTTTTTAAAGGTATTAGTATTACCTTTGTACTATGTAATTTTCGCTAGAAGCAAGTATTTAACAATTAAGAATTGCGTATAACAGGCTATTCAAGCGGGGCTAGTTTTACTCTGCTACACAATTTCAAAGCATGGAGTGCAAATGAAAAATATATGGATAACGATAGTCCTTTCGTCAATGGTCTTGTCTTCTTGTGGTGGCTCTGGAGGAAATGCAGCTACTGAAACCTCAAAAAGTGACTTTAAAGCAAAGTTATCTAATACATCTTGGCAAAAAGCATGCTCTCCTTACAATAAGTTTTCAAGCGACGAGCTAAAAGGTGATTGGAATGTAAAGATTAAGCTGAGTATAGATTCTTCGCTTAAATCCACTTACCGAACAGAGTACTTTCACCCAACTGATAGCGATTGTGGCTCATTGATGTTTGATACGCTGGATATCTCAAAATTTGCTATTACAGGTAAAGTAATAAGTGAAGAAAGTATTGAAGCTGATGGTTTAAATGAAACTTTTACTTATAATTCTGATAATCGAAATCTTCCGCCAAATTACACGTTAATTTATATTAATAGTGAAAAATTATATTTTGGCCAGAAGTCTGCTGAAAATCTTGGGAAAACGCTTGAAACAAGACACTCTTCTATATCTCTTGAACATTACTTCACGCAAGTTGTAAATTAAAAACAAGCCAATAAAGCGGGACTGATGAAAGCTTGGCTCAGTTCCACTTCGTTACATTAGTTTAGCCAAGTATTATCAGCTCCTTATTGGGGCTATGTTTTTAATCTAAGCTAGGAGTGCTGTAAATGAAGAAATGGATTTTCGTTGCTGTTCTTATACTGATAATTCAAAAATGGGATGTGATTACAGCTAAACCAATCAACCCTAATGCTCAGGTTGTACTTTATGCAACTTCATGGTGTAAGTACTGCAAAAAAGCAAGGCGCTTACTAGATGATAATGGCGTTAAATATATCGAATATGATATTGAAGCTTCGCATGAAGGACTTGAAAAATATAATAAAATAGGCGGTAAAGGAATACCTGTTTTAGTAATAGACGGTGTTGTTTTAAATGGCTATAACCCTGAAAAAATACTTAGTTTCTTAAGAAAAACATAACAAGCATTTCAAGCGAGGCTGCTAATAGTTTGCTCGATTTCGCTTCACAGCACATTTTAGTCACCTACAATTCGCCCTTTAACAGGGCGCTATGTTTTAAGGGAATAATATGCATAAACTGGTAGTAACACTCTTTATTTTAATACTCTTTTCTTGTTTTCAAAATGAAGCACATTCATTTGAAAGGGATAAATATAATCGTCATGTAGATTCTGTTGCATTTAAATCTAAAGTATCCGGTACAACTTGGGAATACAATTGGAATGGTAGTAAGTTTATTTTTGGCTTTAAGCCTGACGGTAAAATATCAAAGCTAAAAGGTTGGTCTAAAGTTCAATGGACTGTTAACCAAAGAAATGAAGTTGTTCTAAACCATGGTTCGAAAAAGATGTTCTTATTTTTTAATGATAACGGTACCTTTTTTAAAACGGTAGATTGGGATGGTCAGCGAGCGACAGGTAGACGAGTTTTTAAGGATGACATTTAAAACATCACAAGCTGTTAAACAAGAACAAAAAACAGTAAGTTTTTCTCCTTCGTCGCTAATGTTAACCAACTACTTTATTGCCTGCTAATAAGGCGTTATATGTAAAGGAAAGTTATGTTAAAACGAATAGTTTTAAGCTCTATATTTATAGCCTCAACATTTTCAACGAAGGCGAGAAGTGATGAATGTAATTTTACAGGCATCTGGGATCACTCAGCTAAACCGGCAAAACTTTTTATTGATTTATCTAAAGGTGAAATCTCAGTTTATTCTCACGACTTAAATCCTGACTCTGTTGGTTTAGTTGTCTTAAAAAGTTTGAAAATTGCTTCTACGAAGTCTTCTTGGGATGCAAAAATGTATAGTGCAGCGGAAGATTCATTTGTCGATGTTCAAATAACGCCAAAAAGCTGTAATCAATTAAGTGTTGGGTTTCAAGGCGAAGAAGTATTAGGGCTAGTTAGGTAAATTTACATATAACAAGCCAATTAAGCTGGACTAAAAACACTTTGCTGTTTTGTTCCTCAACATTTTAACCAACAATTATTTTCCTCTTAATGGAGGGAGATATTTTAAGGAAACTCTGTGGAAGTATCACTTCGCCAAGTGTCAAAAGAAAATTATGAAGAAGTTTGTGAGCTCGATGTCACAAAAGAACAAGAAGACTTTGTGGCTTGTAATATGTGGTCAATAGTTGAGTCAAAGTACAATGAAGGGTATGAAACCAGAGTTATTTATATGAACGAAGAGCCTGTAGGTTTTTTTATGTGGGTGAAAGAATCTAGCATTAAAGTTTCCATTTGGCGATTTATGGTTGATAAAAACCATCAACAAAAATCAATAGGACGTGTTGCACTTAACCTAGCCTTGGCGGAAATAAGAAAAGTATCAGGTTTACAAGAAATAGAAATTTGTTATAACCCCAAAAATCCTGTCGCTAAAGAGTTTTATGCTAGCTTTGGCTTTTCTGAAGTCGGTATGGATGAAGACGATGAAGATATGCTAGCGGTTATTAAACTTTAAAAAATAACAAACCATTCAAGCTGGACAAAAAACAGTTGGTTTTGCTGCTGCGCCTCTTATTTTAGCTAACAATTATTAGCATCATAATGAGACGTTATTCATGGCTGGCTTATCAACCTTACTGCTTGATTGGACTGATTTTAACTAAATTTAAGGCTTTTGGGCTATCAAGGTGTACTATTGGCGTACCTCTTGGTTAGTTTTTAATTTAATTCTTTCGGTGAGTCTAGTATTTATAGAAATCAGAGTTGCTCTTAATTTAAATATAGCCCCTATTCTTAAGCTAGGCTCCTTTTTTGAAATTAATTCATTCAAATATTTTATGTAAAGCTTTATATTATTGTGCTCTGAAGTGTAGTTATCTTCAATATTGTCATAATTAAATCTTTGATGTAAATAATGTGTAAAACCCATAATATCAACACTTGACCATTCTGTTATTGCTTTTACAAAAGTGTCTTTGCTAATGTCTTTAAGGAATGGTTTTTGATTTTGATAAGTTTGAGATTTCACACTTTCCCATGATGAAATAAAAGCATTATTAAACTCATTTACTTGTTTAGCTTTTATTGATTTGTTCAATTCTTTAACTTTTTGCTGAAATAATTTATATATGTCTACACTTAAGAAGTGACCTTGCCTAATATATAAGCCTTTTTTAATTGGTTTGAAGCAGCTTATCTTTTTATTTTTGCAAGCTTTCATTAAACTTTCACTAGATAAGTCTTCATCTGTGATATATTGATTAGCAATTAATTCAATATATGTATCACAAGCTAAATACCATTCGTCAATTTCTAAATTTTCTTTTTTATTAATTAGGCTTATTAGTTCAAGTACGCCTTTATTAAAATCTGCTTCAGTCATTTTGTGCCTTTGCACATGGTGCTTTATCTGACTTATAAGTGATTCATTGATTGGCAATCTTAGTTCAATAGCGATATTTTCAAATAAATATTCACCATTGCAGCAAAAATCAATTAAGTATTCATGATCTACTCCATAATAAAGAATTTTATTTAGTTCGTTTAATCGCTTTTTTTCCTCAGTTTCTGGTTCTTTATTATCAAAATGAGGCCATACCGAGCTTGTTGTACTTTTCATTTCTTCTATTGAAAAGCCCCTTTCGAATTTTGCATAGCAAACTGTAATTATTTGCCGTAAACAATTAATTAAAGCACTTTCAGTTTGTAGGCCTTTTACATTTTCTATTTTGTTTTTAAGCTCTTTAAATCTAAATAGTGCACGCTTTAAAACTCTTATATTTGTGGAGTTTGTATGCTTTATTAGTGATAAAAGTTCGCCGTGTAATTCTTTACTTAATGTGTTTTCAAATTCTTTTATTAGAATCTCTGCTATTTTTTTATGGCTATAATAAAATTTAATTTTGTCGTTAAATACTTTTTCAACATCATCCTTACATTTTATTTTTTCTTCATTAGCTATAACTACAATTTTTATATCTTTAGTCTCTGCTAGATTGAGGCATTCACCCAAGATATTTTTAATTGTCTCAAGGTCAGTTATTCGCTCTAAGTCATCCAACAGGAGTACGACATTTTTTAATTTTGAATAAACCTTGTATTTAATAGCACCAGAAATACCACTCACAATACTGCCAACTCCCTTTTCTCCAAAAACTTGGCTTGTACCGCTTACTACATCAGAAATCGTTGATGAAAATTTGGAATTGCTACCGCTTCCTGTTATGACAAGAGAAATGATTCTATCTCTGAAGTCGTCAATACTTGATATACCATATAATGATAAGTAGTGAATTTTGTACTCAGTAAACTCTAGTTCTAGCTTTGCTTGTAGTTCGTTTTTTATATAGTGGGTTTTTCCACTTCCCCAGCTACCATCTAATAAAGCAACCGCAGGAAAGCTGTCTTCTTTCAGTAACTTTATTAAATGTTTAGTGTGTTTCATATGTTTCCTTATGCACATTTTTAACGGAATGAAATTTATATTAAATTAACTTTCTTATTGCATTCTTTACAATTCAAATAAAATCTAGATTTGGATTTAGAGACATTTGTTTTTTTACTTTTACATTTAATGCATGGCATTTTCATTGGTGTATTTGTATTACATTTGTTGCAATTTATAAAATATCCGAAACGTCCACTCTGTGTTGTATAGTCTGATGTTTCACCACATTTTTTACATTGTAGTAAGGGCTCTTTTTCTTTTATTTTTGTTAGTGCAGCTTTAAATGGCTTTGGATTACTGTAATCAATTAGAAATAAAGTAATTGAACTTAACTCTTCCTCACTAAATGCTGGTCTAGTATCAAGAATGCTTAATGTCCGCATAACCACATTTTTCAAATTCATTATGTCATTGATTTTATCTACTAAGAACTCACTTTTTACGATAATTTCAGATACTTTTGAGGGCATTGATTCGCGTTCAATTATTGCATTACTTGATACCGCACATAGATTATTCCAACAGCGCATTTGAAATGATTGTTGTTTAAATCCTAGAATTTTTCCTAAGATTTTAGCTCTATGGTGATGCAAGAACATATTAAGTAATTGTTCTTGTAGTTCAACTTGCTTAATAGGTGAAGGCATTCCTGACCATTTGTTCTTGTAGCTGCGAGTCCACTCACCTTGTTGGTTAACCTTTACTTCTCCAGAAATGCTTTTGGATTCAATTAGAATAAAGCCGAAAGGGTAAATTATTAGATGGTCAATTTGAGCCGTTTCATCATTATGAGAAAATTTAAAGTCATTAATAATGAAAACTTCAGGATGATCTTTGAATTCACGCCTTAAATAAAATGCAACATCGAGTTCTTGTTTTTGACCTGCAATAGTATTGGCTGACTTAACGTTTTGGAGTTCTTTATCCTTAAGAATCATTTTGCTACTTCCATGTTTTTAGGTTTTACTTATCTTAACTTTTCAAGCGCTACATTCTTTGACCTGACCACACTACACGGCCAATTAATTCTATATCTGTTCCATTTAAATGTTTTTTGTTAATTTCCCACGGCTCGTACATGTTGTTGTCAGATTTAACTTTGATGATACCGTCGGGTAACAATTGTAATCTTTTCACTAATAAATTGTGATCATGCCGCATGACATAAATTCCATCACTTAAACCGTTTAGGTTTCTATTCACCATTATCATGGCGCCGTTCTTCAATGTTGGGTACATGCTGTCACCTTCAACTAACATCAAAAACACGTCATTTGGATTTACACCAATCTCTTTATTTAACCATTCTGGTTCAAAACTAATTAAGCGAGTTTGCTCTTCTGACTCGACTAATGTTCCATCACCTGCAGAAGCTGAAACTTTATAAAAAGGTAAACTTATTCTTGTTTCTTTATTTTTACTTGGAGCGCTATGAATTGAATTTTCAGCTTTTCTAAATGCACTTGCAGGAATTTTTTTTCGACCTCTCCAAGTTCTTATTGTTGTTGGAGATACTTCTAGTGCTTTAGATAGTTCACTGATTTTACTCGTTTTTGTTATTTTGAATAAACTTTCTAATTGCTGCTCAAAATCTTCCACATTTATTTCCTGTAAAAATGATGTTGCAAAGCGCTCCGTTCTGTTTTAGTATCTTTTTGGAGCGGTATGGAGCGATTCGTGTTGCTTTTAATCGCTTTGAATTGCTTTAACCGTAAATAATTACATAGGTGTTATATGAATACAAACTTTGCATTGTTGGCTCGCTTTGAAACTCCGGTTATCGAACTGAAGCTTGTATGCGAAGAATTCTTTGGCATCAAACCCAAAACAGCAGAGCAAAAAGTAAAAGGGTGCGACTTTCCAATACCAACGTTCAAATTACGTGACTCAGAACGCAGCCCAACACTTATCAAAATTGAAGATCTTGCTGACTATATCGACAAACGATATTCAGCCGCCCAAAACGAATGGAAACAAGTACACAACCTATAGCGCTAATAAATTTCAGTATCGCGTATAGATAAGAAAATTAACAGTTTGTTTAGTGAAAAACGAATAAATCACTAAGCAAATAAATATTAAAAACAGATGTTTAAAGGAATAACAGTAAGTGCCTTACTCAGCAACCAAAGATATCTACTTTCAAAAAGAAGCATGGGGCGATGTGGCTATTCAGCACCAAGGCCAAGTGCATCACTTTTCGAATTTAATGTCGTTGATTGCCTTCCTGCAACCACTCTACGGTCAAGACTTCAATTTAATCGAAGTCACTGATGAAAACTGGAAAGAGCTACATGAAGCGGGGGTGTTTGATGAACAGTAGAAACAATCAAGTTACAAACATACCTTGTAAAGTCGATGCACTTTCGTTGACGTGGTCACCTAACGAATTACTGCGTATTAAACACCTTGCCAAAATAGGCGCTTGTGTCAAAACGGGGATTATTTCTGAGGCCAAAGAAAACACCTTATCGCGACGCCTCAATATTCTTGAACGCAACAAGAACGAACAACTCATTAGTGTTAACGCATTCGATACGGCTGCTTATCAAAACATACTCGATATTTACGATGATGCCTGTAAAAACATCACCCGAGAATATAACGAGCGCAGTTATAAAAACTTAGACCTATCAAGCCTGACACTTGCCGAAAGTGAAGTCGCTGCTCGTTATGAATTATCACACATGCTCAAGGGCGAATTAGAGGTTGATACGGCGGCCAAATATGGTGACCGACTCGACAATCTACTCGATAACATCGGTATCAATATGCTTGATACGTTATGTTGCGGTGAAGCCGAACGTTTCGTGTGCCGGTTAAATCATGTGTTCACAAGTGAAACCTACATGTGGACAGTACAAAACAATAGTAGTGGCCGTTTCAATTACACCTACTCAGCTAACCTTTACGCTGACGGTGAGCATGCAGGCATTATCTGTTGGGGTGGTAAAAACCTAGGCTGTTACGTGTCGTTCATGGGCTTAGGTTGTGACGCCTTAGATTTACACCGTCTACATGAAGAAATCAAAAACATTCCTGAAATCAAAATTACCCGTATTGATTTAGCTCACGATGATTTTAGTGGTACTCGCTCAATTAACGTCGCGCGTAAGTATGCCAAAAAAGGTGGCTTCTGCTCTGGTGGTCGTCCTGCGTCATACATGTATATCGAATCAGGCCACTTAACCAAGAAAGTCGTTAAAGAGCTGTGCAAAGACTATCGCTTTATTCCTGATAAAGGCCGTTCGCTGTATGTCGGCTCACGTGAGTCGGGCAAGTTATTACGGGTTTATGAGAAGGGCATTCAAATGGGTGATCCGAACGATAAATGGGTACGTTGGGAATTAGAGCTCCACTCTAGTCAACGTGTTATTCCACTCGACACCATGATTAAACCCAGTGAATACCTTGCAGGAGCATATCCGGCTTTATCGTTTTTAAATGCAGAGCAAAACGTCATTAAGACCTCAATCAAAAAGGCCAAAATGACCATTGACCGCATTATTGAAAACCAAGTTATTTCAACCCGTAAAGCTATCAACATGATGCGCGTACTGTGCGATATGTCAGATAGCGACATTATTCAGAAATTCTTAACTGGTGTTACAGAGCCTTACAGCAAAACATGGCTCCCTGACAGGCTATCGATATCGATAACCGAGCAGGAATACCTCAATCAGCTTCAACCAACCTAAACGAAAAATAGGAAATTATTATGTCAGTACTTAAAAACATTGTTGTTCTATCCGTAAAACTTGGCTCAGGTACATCGAACAAATCAGGTGCCCCTAAACCATATCAGTTCGCTAACGTCACTTACGCTAAACCTGCGCAAGACTTTGTCAATGAGCAACACAATATTCAAACATCAGGCTTTGATACCCAAGAAGTAAACATGGCTTTTGATGTTGGACTATACAACAACTTCAAACAGAACTGCCCGTTTTTACAGCCAATCAACCTAATTCTTGATGCCGACCCTGAAAACCCAGCACGCAATATCGTGTCAGGTTTTGAGTTGGTTAAGGCGTAATAATTATGTCACTTGATGAAGACTTTGAAGCGAGATTATCAAAAGCTTGGTTTCTTCTTCGTAAAAAGTGATTTTTACTTAATTCTATTTATTGGTTGTCTGTGTGGCCGCGAGTGCCGAGTGGTTACATAGACAACCAAAAAGAGGTTTTATGACTGTTATCTCAATGTCTCCTGAACAATTCGATATGTTGGTTAGCACGATACTACTTTGCACTTGTGGGATTGTTTTCTGCTTGGGCATTCTTGCTCACGAGTCAGGAGCTAAATAATGATTTTGTCAGATTTAGCCCTGATGGGTGGGTATATTTTAGCTAGCTTTTCGGCTGGTTATGGTCTTGGCTTTCTTTTTTATGTTTTTAGAAAAGGGGCTGTTATTTCTACATCAAGTTAAGGATTTACACATGAAAAATCGTTTTGCGAAAATTGCGTTATCAACTTTATTAATGACTGTTGCGGGTACTGCCGCTGCTGAAGTTCCTGCTGAAGCTACTGCTGCTGTTACGGGGATTTTAACAGATGGCTCTGCGTTAATTGCTCAATATTGGCCTGTTCTTACAGCCATTGTTGGTTCATTAACGTTAATGAAGTTATTTAAGAAAGGCACGTCACGCGCTACTTAATTTTAAGGTTGTGATTATGAAAAAGGCATTATTTATGGTGGCACTATATTTAGTGCCTTTTTTGTCTGTAAAGGCTAATAACATATTTCAAAATGGTGATGTTGTTACACATCCACCAAAATTTAATTCTCAATTTTGTGTTTCTTCAAACAGTTTTGGTGATGTAGTAAAGGCGTGTGCAGCATCACTTAAGGATGCTAAGCAAAAAGTATGTGAATCTACTTCTTTTGAAACTAATTATACTTGTGCGTTTGATAACACGGTCAATTCCTGTTTTGAATATTCAGGCTCTTATTGCAAGGTTGTTGGTGATAACTATTACCTTAATGACACTAAGAAAAGTTGGAGACGTGGTGATTACTCTCATAGCATTGGTAATTATGAAGCAGGGGAAACAACAGAGACGGCTCATTCTTGGGGGCAATTTACATTTGCAGAACTCCCTAAAGTAGAAGCTACTTCTTGTCCTCCTGAAGATTTAGCTTTTAGCTCTTATACTTTTGCATTTTTTGGTGATGACGGTGAAATAGAATCTTGTTCAGACCCAGAGCAAATTAATCAAGTAGATAGCTGCAACGCTTCATCAGGTAACGAATATTTAACGATTGATGTTAGCGCCCCTAGTGGTTGTTTCCCTCAATCAGATGGCTCTATTTGTAAGTATGAGTCTGTTGATGTTGGTGGGGGTAATGAATACTACGCTTTAGATTTAGAGGGTGATTGTTATTCAGAAAATGATTATCCAGATTTAGAGGGAACGCCAGAAATTGCTCCTGTAGGTGAGGAATGTGCAGATTATGGTGGTGGTGTTGTCGGTTGTCCTGAAGACCCTGAAAATGTTTGTACCTCTGGTAGTAGCTACGCAGGGGGGTCGGTTCAAGATTGTCAAACGGGTTGCGGCATGGTTAGTGATCAGTTTATTTGTATAGACCAAGATTCAGATAATGATGGTGTACCTGATTATAAAGATGAAGATTCAAACGATAATACTGATTGCCCTGTTGGTGAGACTTGTGATGATTCAGGTGATGACAGCGGTACTGGAGAATGTCCAGAGGGGGAAACTTGTACTGGTGGAGGTGGTGGTGCTTTTGATGATTCAGGTATTGTTGCTGAGTTAAAAAAGTCTAATAAGTTTTTAGAGACTATGGAAAAGCAATTTAAAACTGACCACGGAAAAACGCCAGATGAATTAAATAAAGATGGTCGCTTAGACACTCTTGATAATGATTATAAGTTGGAGCTTGAAGAGTTTATTGCAAAAGGCTCTAAGGAACTTGGTTATATTGATGAATTAAAGCTAGCTAATATGTCTACTTTTGCGGGTGCTGTGACTAATCGCGGCTGTAATGCACAGTCTATTGATATTCCAGGTTATGGCAACTGGTCAATTGATTTTTGTGAATTATCTTCGAAAGTTGAGCCTATCTTATATTTTGTTTTTGCTATTTTGACTGTTTCTTTTATTTTTTATCGTGTCAATGACACGTTGAGGTTGTAATCATGCCTTTATTTTTAGTCACTCTTTTTACTACGCTTGGAAATTTGATATTTCAGGCAATAGTTTGGTTTATTACGCGTGGTGGAATTCGCTTTACTGCTGCCTTGGTTCTTATTGGTCTTGTTGGTACTGCGATTGAATTACTTGTTTCTGAAACAGATGCCTTGATAGGTCAATTGTTGCCTAGTGTTACTAATTTAGTGTCTTTCTTTATGCCGAGTAATGCGTCTATTTGTGTTTCTGCAATTATCGCTACTGAATTATCTTGTACGGCCTATCGCTTAACTCTTCGATTCATTGAAATGAAGTCGAAAACAATGATTTTTAAGGCTTAGCTATGCCTATTTATGTTGTTACTGGCAAGCTTGGCTCAGGTAAAACCTTGGCTTGTGTTGGACGTATTAAGGATTACTTACTTCAAAATAGACGTGTAGCCACTAATTTAGATTTAAATCTAAATAAGCTTATTGGTAATTATTCAAAGAAGTGTCAAATATTTAGAGTGCCTGACAAGCCTACGCATTTTGACCTTGAAAATTTAGGTCTAGGCTATGATGGTGAATTTGTTGGTGAGGAAAAAAACGGTGCTTTATTTCTTGATGAATGCGGTACGTGGTTTAATTCTCGCGGTTGGAATGAGGCAGGGCGACAGGAATTAATTGACCTTTTTAGGCATATTAGAAAAATGCGTTGGGACGTTTACTTTATTATTCAAGATTTAGAATCTATGGATAAACAAGCGCGTAAAGCGTTTGCTGAACATGTTGTTTATTGTCGTAGAACTGACCGTTTTAATGTCCCTTTCATCAGTACTATTTTTAAGTATGTAATGGACAAGCCTTTGCCGTTCCCAAAGGTTCATGTAGGTTTTGTTAAATATGGAGATTCTCAAAACTCTCCTGATGTCGATAAATGGTGGTATCGAGGTAAGCAGCTTTATGATGCTTATGATACGACGCAAATCTATTCGGATAGTTACAATTCAGGTTTATATCAAATGTTGCCGCCATATTATACACATGGCCGTTACACCACTAAATTTAAGGACTTTAAAAATGCAGCTAGGGATTTCAAGCTCAAGGGCTTTCACTTTTTTTTAACAGGGGTGTTTGCGGCTAGTTTTGCTGTAAATGCCCTTGTTACTCAGTTACCAGAAACACCTAAGAAAGGGCTTTTTAGCTGTAATGATGCCTACAAGGATTTATATGGCTCATGCTCTGCGCAGCCTGTATTGCTTAAAGAAAAAGAGCTTGTTAAAGAGATATTACGTATTAAAAAAGAGGGTGTTAGTTCTAATGGTAAGGTTTCTACTTCTAATAATTCAAAGTCAGATATTGAGGATTCACCTCAAATTGTCATTACTGGCTCCGTTAAATCGAGCGTGGGCTTTGACTATTTATTTACTAAAAATGATATTCCTTTTTATCCTCGGGATGTTGGTTACTCAGTGCGTTGGATATCTACTTGTAAGGCTATTCTAGCTAAAGATTCAAAGGTTACTACAGTCTATTGTCCTGAAACACTTTTACGTGAAAAACCTCCAATACAGTTAAGTGAGTGACAGAAATAATTTTGACGTCACTTTGTTAAAATGTATTTTGGCGCAACTATTTCAGCTCTCTAAGGCGGCCGCCTCCACAATGTTGGTAGCGGCTTTTTTTTGTCCATCACTTAATGTTTTTTTGAGCGAAGCGACCCCCGTTCTAGTAATACGGGGGTAAAGTATTTTCTCTAACCATTATTTTAAATATTTACAATTTACCTTATTAAATTTGCATTCCATAGGAAGGGTATTTCTTAGTAAATTAATATACTTTTTTACAAATATTGTTCTACACTTCTACCTCTGTATAAAAAACAACCAACAAGGAAGAGGGATAACATGAAATTCTTATTAATCTTATTAACAATCATTTCAACTTTTTCATTTGCTGATAGTTCTTTAAGTGTGCCTAGTGAGTTAGGAAATGAAAACATAGTTAAAGAATTGTCTAAACCTATTATTGATGGAGACTGTTTATTAGCTGCAACGCGTGAACCTGGTACTTGTGATTGGGGAGAATGTGTAGATAATTGTGATGCTGAAAGAGTTGATTGCCTTAAAAGAAGTAATTCAAGTGTTTGTGGGCCAAAATACGTTAAGTGTAAAAAAAATAGGTGTAGTAAATGTAAATGATAGTTTAATGATTTCAAAACTTATTTGAGTGTAAATTATGATTTATATTGGGTATGGATTATTTTCTATTTCAATTGGCTTTTTTATAGGATCATCTAACTCGCCAGTTGTTGTTGCATTCTTTGCAATATTGGTTGGTTTGGTTGGTGCCTTTTTTGGAGCATTAAAATTATTAGACGATAGTAAGAGTCGCATAATTCATGCTAATTACGTCGGAAAATTATTAAGTGTGTTTGCTCTTGGTTTGATCGGCGGTGAGCTTATTGGCGAGTCATACAGGAATAATTTGTTATTCGCAGAATATGCTACTCTTCCTTGGAAAGGTTTAGATGAACCTAAAACAACTTATGAAGCATTAGATTGGTTGATGGTGAAGGCTAAAATGAAATCTTTGGGTTATCAAGATAGCGATATTTCAGCGATATATTTAATACGGTTAAATGAAATTAAAAGTATAAAAATTGAAAGAAAGTCTGAAGTTGAAGAGGGGATAAGCAAATATGAAATGACAAAGTTATATGATAAAGAAAGCCCTTTTAATGAAGTTTTAGAAGTCTCTAAATTAAATGCTCAGGTAAAAGGGTTCCGAGGTCCTTCAAGTGTTGATAATTGATGCGACGCTAAATAGCTTTATCATGTAATTTATGTGGAAATAATTGAGTGTAAACTTGCCATAAGATATTCAAGTTTCTATGACCAGTTACTTGGGCTACTTCTTCAATGGAGTAGCCTTGCTCAAATAGCCTACTTGCTCCTTCACGTCTTAAATCGTGATACCTTAAATCTTCAATACCCAATTCATTACGTACACGTTGAAAGCCAACACTTACGCTTCGGGATTTATAAGGGAATATGAACTCACAATTTTGGGGTTGTCTAATAGCAATGTTAAATGATTCACCTAATAACGGTGCAATCATGTGATTGCCTTTCTTTTTTCTTGGGTCTTTTCTATCTCGAATCAAAATTGTTTTATGTTCTCGGTTTAAGTCCTCCCATCTTAATCCACATACTTCGCCAATGCGCATGCAAGATAAAATGCTAAAATCTAAAATATCATTGTATGGGATTCTTACTTTTCCGTTGGCTTTTTGGCCTTCCCTAATTGTGAGAGCAGCTTTAAGTTTATCTATTTCTATAAGAGTAGGCCGTCTAGTTCTTTTTTCGCTCTTTCCTATTAACTTCATATCTATCAATGTCGGTAAGGCTTCTTCAAAAATTTGATAATTGGCCTCAATCTCAAATACTGGATAGGCTTTTTTCATGACTCCACGCAAATATGACATGTCGTGATAAATGGTTGCCGGTTTTGTTCCTGATTCAATGCGTTCTTTACAGTGTCTGATTAAATCACTGGTTTTTAGCTTGTTACTTTGTGTTTTAGCAATGTCACAGTCTCGGAGCATTTGGATTACGTAACGTTTAGTCCTACCTGTGCTACCCCATAAGTGCTCATCTTCAATATATAGGTCTATTAAGTTACCAATCGATATTGCTTTTTTAATTCCAATTTCTTCGTTTTCAATTTCTTGGACGCGTTTTTTGCCATAAATTCTTGCTAATTCTTTTTTACGGAATGTTTTAGATTCTCGGTGTATAATCGCATTGTTTTTTTTAACAACGATTCCACAGCGGTAGCTGAAGTCACCATTAGCTTTGGCGCGTTTTGTAATTGTGAATGATGCCATTAGAAATCCTACTCTTTTATGGTGTACATATGGTGTACCATAGATCGAAATTGAAGGTAATTCAACGCAACTCATGGTAATTTATACAGTAGTTATTGTAAGGTAATAAAGTGTCTAGCCCAGTAAAACCAATAAATTCAACAAATTCAATAAGTCATAAGCTTTCTATTGCACCCATGCTTGATTGGACAGATCGTCATTGTCGTTATTTTTATCGTGTAATGTCGAAGCAAACTGTGTTGTATACCGAAATGGTAACCACAGGAGCAATTCTATTTGGCAAAGGTAATTACCTTGAATATAACCAGCAAGAACATCCGGTAGTGTTGCAGCTGGGTGGTAGCGATGTAAAAGCGATGACTGAGTGTGCAAAAATTGCTGAGCAACAAGGTTATGACGAAATTAACATTAATGTTGGTTGTCCGTCTGACCGTGTGCAAAACGGTATGTTTGGCGCTTGTTTAATGGCTGAGCCACAACTAGTCGCTGATTGTGTTTCGAGTATGCAAAACGCTACTAGTATTCCTACTACGGTTAAGTCTCGTATTGGTATTGATGATTTAGACAGTTACGAGTTTTTGCATAAATTTATGACTACGGTAAGCGCCGCAGGTTGTCAGCATTTTATTATTCATGCGCGCAAGGCGTGGTTAAGTGGTTTGAGCCCTAAGCAAAACCGAGATATTCCACCGTTGGACTATCAACGTGTTTATCAAATTAAGCAAGATTTTCCTGAAACAGAAATTTCGATAAATGGCGGTATAAAAAGCTTTGTAGAAGCGAATGAGCATATGCAGCACATTGATGGCGTGATGATCGGCCGAGAGGTTTATCAGAACCCATATATGCTAGTAGAAGCTGATAATGCTATTTGGCAAGCGAATGAGTCGGTTAAATCACGACAAACGGTTATTAATGAGATGGTGCCATATATTGACTATCACGTTGCTAATGGTGGTCGCGCATGGCATGTTATAAGGCACATGCTAGGTTTATGTAATGGCTTAGCGGGTGCAAAGCAGTTCCGTCGCTTTTTAAGTGAAAACTGTAGCGGCCAAGCAGTGTCAGGCGATATTTTGCAACAAGCCTTTGCAAGAGTAATACAGCTAAACCCTGACTTAAACTTAGCTGTGTAATTTACGCGTGTAATTTGTTCGCATAGCTTAATCAAAGCTTTTTTCATTTGTTACACCTGTAAGTTAACGCTGGTGTGCGACATTAGAAAAATCCCGATATCGGTATATGACTTCTCGATTTCGGGACATTATTAGCATTAATGCTATTTTCTCCATTGTTCGACTTTAAATTCACTATAAGTTAGTTAATTTAACCACATCGCTTATCTATTACGGTGTTTTTAACAAATTACATTATTTTGTAAAAAATAAATTCACTTAAAAAACAATGGACTAACAAATAGTTCGATCCTTGGCACAACCTTTGTAAGTGTTTATGCAACTTAACTACTAACAAGTTATAAATTACAGCTGTTTAAACTGCTAAAAAGGAATGATGCAATGCCAAGCTTAACCATGTTATTTACCCTATTTATGTTACCCGGTGTTTGTATGCTGGCGACGTCTTTTGTTGTCGCGCGTTTAGAGCAAGGGAAAAAGTCTATATTGTCTCAAGGTTAGTATCGCAGATTCTGATACAACCTTGGGGTTCACCAAACTACAAAGCCAATTGATAGGTTAATTGCTACTTAAATACTTTTGCTTTTAACTTGCTAACCCCTACTATTTTTCATTGTCAGGCTTTTTGTCTGATTTCTTGCCACTTAGGTGGAAAATTCTCAAGTGTAAACGCTGTACTTTACGATTAATCTCAGCTAATTTTGCTAAATGTTAATTAGTAAATTCCTCAGCATATGACTTATTTTCAACAGTTAATTTCTTGTACCGATTTACATGCCATTTTGGACTGTAAAGACCTTGTGGTGCTAGATGCCAGTATTCCCCCTGTAGGAAAAATGAAAGCACCTACGCATAGCTGGCCTGAGCATTGTATTGTGAAGGCTCGCCGCTTTGACCTAAACCAAGACTTTTCTGATCTTGATAGTGACATGCCGCACACTATGCCATGTGCTGCGCACTTTGAGCGTGCCGCGCAAGCCCTGGGTATTAACCAACAAAGCCAGATTGTAATTTATGATGACCTTGGATTATTTTCGGCGGCAAGAGCTTGGTATATGTTTCGAGCGATGGGGCATAAAAATGTTGCGGTATTAGATGGTGGCTTGCCTTATTGGCTGTCGTTGAATAAGCCAGTAACTAGCGCTGGTGCTGATGGGAATACCGATGGCCTTGCAAAAGGTAATGCTAAAAGTAATGTGAAAGGCGACTTTGTTGCTAATGTGCAGGAGAATTACTTTTGTGATTGGCGCGAGGTTGAGCAGCAAATAGATGAGCAGCAAGAAGTCATTTTAGACGCTAGAGCTAATGATCGTTTCCGAGGTATTGTTGCCGAGCCGCGTGCAGGTGTGCGCAGTGGACATATTCCAAGTTCAAAAAACTTGCCTTTCGGCGAGTTATTCGATGTTTCGAATCATGGTTTGTTTAAATCGGCAGATGAACTGACTAAAATTTTTCAACAGTTAAATACCGCAAATAAGCCGATGGTTATGAGCTGTGGCTCAGGTGTTACGGCTTGTATTTTAGCTTTGGCAGCTGATATAAGTGGTTTAGAACATGTTCGTGTTTATGACGGCTCCTGGAGTGAGTGGGGAGCATTGCCGCATACACAAGTTGAAAAAGGCTAGTTAAGGTTATTTAGCCACAAGCTTGTTATTCGTATTATGGCAGTTAGCGCTGCCACTTTTATTCTTGCTTTTACTCTTGCTTTTTATCGGCAATTTTTATCACTATTTTATTTTTACGGCTAAAAACATTCAGCTTCATCGTTGTTACCTGTCTTTCGAAAACCTCCAATTAAATAATCAAATATCTGTTGGTCAATTTCACTAACTAATGTGTTTATATTGACCACTTTATCGTGCGACATATTATGTCGTGAAATTCCGTGTTTCTTGTGGTTTTGTATAAACATATAAATAACAGCGACTTAAAAAGTTTTTATCAGTTGGCACAGCACTTGTAATAGTAATGTCAGAAATCAACAAGAAAGGTTAATCGTTAACTTTTCATGTTACTGACATAAGGATATTAATAATGAAACTTTTACCAAGTAAACAAGCTTTAAGCACCGTTTTATTATCTTGTACGTTGCTATTTACTTTTAACGCTTTTGCAGAAGAAGCATCTTTAGAACGTAGTTTAGCAGCAACAATACAGGCACAGGGACAAAAGGCCGCACATGATTTATCAGCGGAACTATCAAATTCTATTAAGGCAGAGTTAAATCGTTTTTCACTACGCTATACAACCGTGAAGCCACAAGAAGTAGCGGTAGTGTCAAAGCAATCTAAATTACGTCAACAAAAACAACAAACTTCAGAAGAGTAACAGGAGAAATACCATGGGCATGTTTTCACGATTCACAGATATTATTAACGCGAACATTAATTCAATGTTAGACAAGGCTGAAAATCCAGAGAAGATGATCAAGTTGATCATTCAGGAAATGGAAGAAACGTTAGTTGAAGTTCGTTCAACAGCCGCTAAACATATTGCAGAAAAGAAAACGGTAATGCGCAATATTCGCGATATGGAAAGTCGTGTTGCTAATTGGCAGCAAAAAGCGGAACTTGCCTTAACCAAAGGCCGTGAAGATTTAGCAAAAGCTGCCTTAGTTGAAAAACAAAGTTGTGCCCAAAAGCTTGCCGAGTTTAATGAAGAGCTAAGCCAGTTTGACGAATATTTAACAGCAGTGCAGCAAGACGGCCAACGTTTGCAAGAAAAGCTTTCTGAAGCCAAGCGTAAACAAGAAGCTTACCGAGTTCGTCAGCAGTCTGCAGAAGTTCGTTTAAAAGTTCGCGAAAAAGCAGCGGTGCATAATATTGATGAAGCCATTAGTAAGTTTGAGCGCTACCAGCAGAAGATTGACCGTGTTGAAGCGGAAGTTGAAGCCTACGATATGACATCAGCGAAAGATTTGAATAGCCAGTTTCGAGAGCTTGAAAACGATGAGAACATCGAACAAGAGCTTGAACAACTTAAGAAAAAAGTTGTTAACGGTTAATAAAGCGTAGAGGTATTAGTGTGGCATCTTCATTGTGGTTAATTGCTGGTGTTATGTTTATAACGCCGGTAGTTAGCTTCTTTATCGGCGCCGGGCTGTTAGTTTTTTTAAAGTTAATGTTCAAGAAGCCAAAGTTGGACATGAGGAGTAAATAATGAGTTTTAATCGCGAATATTCAGTTAATAAAACCTTAACTAAAGACCTAGTTCATAAAAAGTTATCTGGTGTGTGTGGTGGTATTGCTAAGCATTACAATGTGCCTCGTATTGCGGTTAGAGTTGGCGCTATTGCTGCGTTACTAGTTTTCCCTGTTGCAACTGGTGTTGCTTACTTAGTGGCTACGTTATTAATACCTAATAAAACTCGTCGCCTTTAAGGTGTTTAGGGTAGTGAAGCACTAAGTGTATAAGTAGCTTATTAAGCGCTTTTGTATGAAAAGGAGAACACTATGACTTTTTTTAAGTCTTTGTTTTTAGCAATTTTTGCCACCATGTTCTTAACTTACGTGTTGGGTGTTAGCTTGATTGAATTACTTGATGTTGATATCTATATGGGCGAGAGGTTAATTGAACCTTTAAAGGCAATTAGTATCTCAGCACTAGTTGTCGTTTTATTAGTTTTGGTTGCTTTAGCGATAGCGATGAGCGTATTTGGTTCGTTAATTTTTGTTGCTATGTTGCTGCTAGGTGGTGGTGCAATGCTATTGGTAGGCGTTTTTTGGCCTATCATATTGGTAGCAATCGTTATTTGGTTGGTTACAAGAGATAAAAGAGCCGTACAATATTAACCAGAGTAAATTTGAGCATAATAAAAAAAACAGGAAGTTAAATGAAGAAGAAATTAATTGCACTAGCACTTTTTACCTCAATTAGTATGGTAAGTCATGCCGATATTACGTCGGTGAAAAAAGTATTTAAAGCAAACGACACGACACTGGCTGAACAAGCATTTAGCACCCTAACGGCAAATGAAAAAGCTAGTGTTGACGGACAAATACTTGCAGGGCGTCTATTAATAGCAAAAGATGAAACAGAAGATGCTTTTGACTATTTTGAAGATATGCTTGAGCAGCATTCAAACAACGTTGATGTGAACTATTACTTGGGCGTTAGCGCAGTGATTATGGCGCAAAAAGCCAGTATTTTTTCAAAACTAGGCTATGCGAAAGATTTCATTAAAGCGATGGAAAGAACGGTTGAATTAAAACCTGATCATCAAGACGCACTTAATACCTTAATTGGCTTTCATTTAAATGCCCCTGGCATTGCTGGTGGTGATACAGAAGAAGCCTTAGTTTATGCTAAACAATTGCAAAAATATGATGCGGAGCAAGGTTATAGCCAAATTGCTAACGTTTATTGGAAAACTGAAAAGCCAGAACTTGCGAAACAAACTATGGCTGAAGGTTTTGAAAAATTCCCTGAAAGCGGCACTTTGTATTTTGCCCGTGCGATGGAAAATATTGCCAGTGAAGCTTGGGATAAAGCGAGAACAGATTTAACCTTTGCTGCTCAGTTTGCCAAAGATGATGAGAAAAAAGGGCAAGCTTTGTATCAACAAGGTAAGGTTTCGGTAAAGTCAGGCGAAGAAGCCGCATTAGGTATTAATGCCTTAACACAGGCATTGCCTTTAGCTGAAAAACAATACCAACCTTGGGTGAGATATCGCTTAGCGCAGCTGTATATTGAAGAGAAAGAGTTAGCAAAAGCAACTGACTTTATTGCTCAAATAGATATTAGTGAAGATGAAGAATTAGAAGATAAAGTTAAAAAATTAAAGAAAAAGCTTAAAAAGCAATTAAAAAAACGCGTTGGTTAAATCGTTATTAAAATAAGTTGTTGCGGTCGATTATTTGTTCCGCTTTACAGTATATTGACGGTTTTTAATAGGAGGCCAGCGGCTTAAGCTTCTGGCTTTTTTTGTACACTTATTTTATGTTCTTATTGCCTTTAATGGGCGCACAAAGAACGGCATTTTTCTCATTTGAATTAATTAAGTTATCCATTTTCTTCCAGCTTAGTTACAATGGTGTTGAAGAATCATAATATGAATAAAAGGGATGTATAACAGCTTATGAGGAATGTATTTTCACCAGTACTTACACTGGTATTATTAATTTGTAGTGTTCTTTTTAATAGTGTTTTTGCGAATGAGAGCAATGGTATGGTCGTTGAAAATAGTTATGCGCGAGAAAGTATTCCCGGCACAACAATTTCATCTGCCTATATGACATTAAATAATGTTTCTAAAAATAATTTACGACTGATTGCTGCATCAAGTTCGGTAAGTGATCGCGTAGAAATTCACGAGCACACCATGGAAAATGGTTTAATGAAAATGCGTCAGCGTGAATATGTAGAAATATTAGCTAAAGACAGCACAGTATTTCAACCATCAGGTTTTCATTTGATGATTTTTGATTTAAAACAACCACTAAAAGCTAAAGAAAATATTAAGATAACGTTGCATTTCGACGACGAGTCGAGCATTGATGTGAATTATCTGATCAAAGGTCTTAAGCAGAAGAAACATCACCATCATTAGGAGTAAAATATGAGTGTTAATATTTCGACAAAAGCAGTTGTGTCTGCGTTCGCTGGTATTTTTATATTTCTATATTTCCTCGGTGTTTATTGGAGCTTTGAACCTAACCAATTAGATATTCGTGCTGAAGTAACTAAAGCGGCGACGGCTGAAAATGTAGCACCAGTGGTTGGTTATACAACGACAACGGCATTGATTCGAGTGACTGAAACATTGTTAAATAAACCGGGCGGTTATTTAGCAAATGATGCCATTCCACCATCAGTGTTATTAGACAATATTCCAGCATGGGAATTTGGCGCACTGGAAATGGTTAGAGATATGGCGTTGGTAATGCGTCAAGAATTTAGTCGTTCACAGTCTCAATCTGCTGAAAATAAAAATTTAAAAGTCGCACAACCACAATTTAATATTGACCACACTAGTTGGGCGATTCCAAGTGCCGAAGGTCAATACCAAAAAGCTATTGATGAACTTTATGCTTACCGCACGGCGTTAACACAGGTAAATAATCAATCAGCACAGTTTTATGCTCGTTCAGACAATTTACGTGGTTGGATTCAAGAGGCAACTAAACGCTTAGGTAGCTATTCACAACGTTTAAGCGCCAGTGTTGGCCGTGAGCAAATTAATATTGACCTTGCTGGTGATAGTGTTGCACAGCAGTCTACAAACACCGCTTCTAGCATGCAAATAAAAACCAGCTGGTGGGCAATTGATAATGAGTTTTATGAAGCTCGTGGCGCTTGTTGGGCTTTATTACATTTCTTAAAAGCAATAGAAATAGATTTTAATGACGTATTAGAAAAGAAAAATGCTAAAGTTAGTGTTCAACAGATTATTAGAGAATTAGAAGCGAGCCAAGAGCCAATTTGGAGCCCAATGGTTTTAAATGGTGACGGTTTCGGCATGTTAGCCAATCATTCTTTAGTAATGGCAAATTATATATCACGTGCAAATGCTGCACTGATTGATTTAAACGACTTATTAAGTCAAGGGTAAAAAAATGAAAAAAATTGCGTTAGCGGCAGCACTTGCCACAGTTTTATCAACCAATGTACAAGCTGATGCCTTAGGCATTTATTTAGGTGGCCAAGTATGGGACAACCAAGCTTCAGGCACATTTGGTGACGGTAGCTCATTAGTTGATTTTAACTTAGTAGATGAAAAGCAAAATAGCTTTTTTGTTGCTTTTGAACATCCACTACCATTAATTCCAAACGCTCGTATTGCTTCTACGTCATTAGAAACTAACGGTATGACTACTCTTGATACTGACTTTGATTTTGATGATGAGACTTTCCTTAATGGTGCTGATGTCAATGCTGACTTCGATGTAAGTTATGTTGATTACACGTTATATTATGAATTATTTGATAACGATTTATTATCATTTGATTTTGGTATTACTGCACGTGATTTTGATGGTGACGTTACAGTATCAACACAGGTAACAACAAGCTCTGGCACAGTATCACAATCAGATACTATTGCGGTGACTGATGTTGTACCTATGCTATATGTTGCCACTAACGTAGGTTTACCACTAACTGGCTTAAACTTATACGCGCAAGGTAATTTTTTATCATTTGATGACCATACACTTTACGACTATGAAGTTGGCGTAAGCTATGAACTTATCGACAACATGTTAATCGATGTAAATGTTAATGCTGGTTATCGTGCAGTTAAGTTAGAACTAGAAGACTTAAATGACTTATACACTAACATCGAATTTGACGGTGTATTTGTTGGAACAACAATACACTTCTAAACTTTAACGTTATTGTTTTATACAAAGCAGGGCTGAGTAATCAGACCTGCTTTTTTATTGCCTGCATCTTTATCTATATTCTTATAAAGCCTCAACCCTATCTAGTTCATGTCATAATTAACAGGCAGCTAATGTTCATTACAAATCCTATATTCCCTTGGACAATAATTAAATGGTTATCGAAGTATTTATGCACCCCAATAGTAAGTTGCGCGGTACATATGATGCACAGATAGAGACTTATGGAGGCTCTTATGGCTGATAAACTTCTTAAAACGTGTTTAGGCTATGTAGGTGAAGGGAGGTACTGATACTTATATTTTTATTTGTAACAGAGGAGTTTAATGTTTTTCAAATTTATCATGAAAATGGATAGCGGGTATCGCATTCAAGTCAATGCTCTTATCTTAAGCCCAACGTTTTAGATCTGCACTGCGTGGGAAGAAGGTTGTTATTAAAAATAGTTAGCAGATCAATGATAAACGTTTACTGATGACTTACCTAAATTGTGGGTAATAAAAAAGCCATCAACATATTGTTGATGGCTTTTGAAGTTAGGTTATGAGAAACCTAAACTATGATATTACGCTTTTTTACGACGTGTAAATAACATAGGAGTTAGTAGTAACATTAACCAACCGAATGAACCACTTTCTTTCTTATTAACAATTGATACAGAAGCAACAGTTGTATCTGAGTTGCCTTTGCCATCATCAACCATTAGTTGGAAAGAGATAGTTTCATCTTTTGATACTTTTGGTGCTTCAAAGCTAATTGACTCAGCATTTGCACTAAAGCTTACAGGAGTACCTGCTAACTGTACCCAAGTATAAGTTAACTCATCACCATTAGGATCAGATGAACTTGAAGCATCTAGTTGAACATTAGTTTTTTCAACAACTGATGTACTACCTGTAATCATTGCTGTTGGAGCACCTTCAACCTGAATAACAACGCCTGTTTCATTTACAACTTCGACTGTGTTCACATCATCAGTTGTACTTGAAATAACAACGTTAGTTGGGCCACCAGTAAAGTCATCTGAAATCTCAGTTGAGAACTTAAATACTGTTGGATCAGTTGCTATTTCTGTCAATGTATAACACATGATTAAACCTGACTGGATTGATTCAACAGTACTTATTGAACCTTCAGCGCCACCCCATACTGACTCAGCATAAATATCTGCTTGGCCATTTGTACCAGTTGCATCTTCATAGCCAACTGTAGCACCCAAGTTAGAGCCCCAGTCATGAGTTACGTTGTCGTAAGCAAACATAAAGTTACCTGTAGCTCGCTCGATTACAACTTCAAAATCCATGATATCTGCAATGTCACCAGGAGCAATACCGTTAGATGCTGAACCATTAACACCTAACCAATGCATCATGTTATCAAACTCGATGATTGCATAAGCAGAGTTACTTGCTACAGATAAACCAGACGCATCGCCTTTAACAATATGTCCATCTCTCCACATTGGAGCAACAAGGTCATTCGCTTCAGCGCTGTCTGGAAGTAATTGGTTTCTCCATGGTGCAGAACCTGCGCCACCGCTAAAGTAAACAAAACCATCATCAGTTACATTGAATGATGAGAAAGATTTACCTAAGAAGTTAGTGCTAATGTTATATGAACCAACTTGATCATTACCTTCTACATCACCAGGGTTAACACCTAAGTCTGCTAAGTTAATATATGCGCCACCTGCACCAAAGTTTGGTAGTGCACAGCTTGCATCATCAACATTGCTAGTCATGGTGTAGAATGGAGCTAAGCCGTACAAAGACTCTTGTAGTAATGTCCATGTAATTTCATTGCCATCAACTACTGCATCACCTGTAACTGAATCTTCATCAAGTGTCATACCTGCTGGTACAGTTGCTTTAACTGTGTAAGTACGGTCACCAGGAGTTACGTTTGCAAGTACACTAACTTCATAATCAACACGATCTTGGCGTTCCATATAAGCGTCAGCATTGCTTGAAATAGATACATCGTCCATTCCACGCATAAGGTCAACTGATACAAGACCTAAGTTGCCAGCACGTTCCATGCTTGTACCTAAATCAACAGCACCGTAATACATGTCGCCATACATACCATCGTCAAGTGACCACTTAAAACGTATGTCAAATTCAGTTAATGCAGGAACTGTCGCATCAGCTTCAACTGACAAGTTATCACCAGCTTCACCATCAACAATTGCGGTTGCTAATGTATAAGCATCTTCAGCACCTTCTTCAGATGCTGCCCAGTTTTGAACTGAAACCCAATAGCTACCAGCTTCCGGCATAACCAAGTCAACTTTTTCAAGCGCTGTACCTGTAGCACTGATACCTACTTGTTCGTCTTCTTGAGGGATACCGTCACCATTAGCATCTAGACCTACACGTAAGTCTAAATCCGGAGATGCAGATGCTAATATTTCAGCTACAAAGCGTTTAGCTCCTTCAGGAACCGTATGCATAGTTACATTAATTCCGTCGGCTAAGTCATCATAAGCTGATCCATTATCACTATCTACAGCTAATGTTGCTTCTGCTTGGTCTGCCTTAGTTAAACCGTAAGAGCGAGCAGTAAATTCTGTAATCTCTACAGCCATAACATCTTCTAGCAAGAAACTGTCGACATTTCGGTTAGCATCAAAAGTAACTTTTTTAGGGATATTACCGTTTGAAGCTTGCACACTTACTGGGATACGTGCCGTTGGATGATCAGGTGAAGTCATTACTACATGACCAAATGACCAAACATCACTCTCGGCTCCTACTGCATCTACACTTATTGCAATAGCTTGGCTTTCACCTTCTGCAAGTGTGAACGTTGCTGGCGTAGCTGTAATAACTAAACCATCAGAAATCGTCGCACCTTCAACAGTCCAAGTACCTGCAGCTGTAGCTGTTACAGTACGAGTCCAGTCACACAAACCTACACAGTTCGCGTTAGCAACTGAAGGAATGTTTAGTGTTTTAGGATCTCCGTCTATTTCAGGGTTTGCAGCAGTATAATTTGCTGCAGTTTCGTTCATGATAAGACCCGTTTGGTGTGCTAAATTAACACGAATACTTCCAGATCCCATATCAAAGAAGTCAGCAGCCGTAGTGCCATCTTCTTTACGTACATCAGTTACTGCGGTTAACATTAATGCTGAACGGATGTTATCAGGTGTCCATGTTGGATGAGCTGATTTCAATACAGCGCCAGCACCTGATGTATGAGGGGCTGACATTGAAGTACCTTGCAAAAATGCAAAGTCAGCGGGGTCTGTTCCAAGCACGTCGTGACCATACTGTTCATCCGAGTATGCCGCATAAATGGAAACACCTGGAGCTGTTACTGAAGGTGTCATAATATCAGGAACAGTTACGTTGCTACCACGAGAAGAGAAGTCAGCCATATCATCGGCTTGGCCAATCTGTAATTCACCATCAGCAGCCGTAATGGTTGCCATATGGTCTGCACCGGATGCTAACCATGTACGTAAAGCATTGCCATTCTCTGCATTCATATGAATGCCAGGTATAACATAAACATCGTTAGCTACAGATGTGGCGCCTCCATCTATATTGCCAAGTACAAAACCAGCTGCTCCACCCGCTTTAGCATTTATTGCTTTGTCTACACGAGCAATTGCACCACGATCACAAACAACTATTTCACCGTCAAAAGTGCCTTCAGGGAATGGTTGTAAACATTGCGCAGGATCGCCATCAGGGTCATTACTGTTTGGATAGTTTCCTGCCCAAACGATGCTTGCTGTAATTCCACCTGAAGCACTTTTCCCTTCCAATGTAGCTAGCTCTGTATCCCCACCTGAAAAACTGCCAATTTCTTTATCAAATGCTACTTCACGGCCATGAGTCGATGCACCAACTACAGTGTACCAAGGAGCATTTTTTGAAGTTGTTTGCGCTTCAGGACCACTATTACCTGCAGAAACAGCGGCAAAAATACCCGCTTCTTGTGCAGCTAAGAAGCCTAACTCTGTTGAGCTAGCCCAAGGATCACCACCACCACTAATTGAATAGTTGATTACATCAACACCATCAGATACAGCGTCATCTAGTGCTGCTATGATTGCTGCGCCAGGGCAGCCATTGTATGTATCAGACTCTTCTTGTCCGCGATTACCAGGGTTACAAATTTGATAAGAAACAATATTGGCATGTGGTGCAACACCTGAAATTTGTCCAAACATAAAGCCAGTTGAATTTATACCGTCCCCTTGTTCTTCCCCAAATTCACGGTCAACCATTGGAACATTCTTTAAAATGTTACCACCAGCGGTACTTGCTGTATGTGAGCCATGCCCGCCGTAATCTTCACCATTCTTTGCTGGAGGGTTGTCACCAAATACAGAGGCGTCATCATAATTGTCAGTAACTGATGCATATGAACGTACACCTATTAATTTGTCGTTACATAATTCAGCAAAATCACCGGCACAATCACCAACGTAGACGCCAGCACCCCATGGGTTCGTATGGTCATAGCCATCACCACCAATATCAGCAAATGAATCATGATCGGTATTAACGCCACTATCGATTACACCGATAATTACGCCTTCACCCATATTTATTGCGCTTTGGCCTTCTCCTTCCCATACTTGAGGAGCACCAATGTGAGTAGGGCCGGTATCAGTGTTTATATGCTCCATGCGTTCTCTTTCAACAAACGCAACATCTGAAAGTGCAGACAGCTTTTCAGCTTCAGCTTGAGTTAAGCGTAAAGCCATACCATTGAAAGCATTTTTATACTTATAAACAGGACTTAAGCTATTGCCTAATTTATTGTTTGCTTTGCTTAGGAATGTTGCTTGCTTGCTTTCTAAGTAGCTAGCATAAGCAACTGACTCAGGTGCATCTAAATCTAGACGAAGCTCTTTTCTAATTTGCTGTGAGCTTTTTTTACTGTTTGCTAATGATTTGAATAAAGATTTTTTAGCAATTTGAGGGTTAGTTGCGTCTAAACCAGCAATTGAACCGTCATAAGTTGCTATAGGTTGATCTTTAAGACGAACAATATATGTATAAGTGCCGTCAGCTAAATCTTTCTCTACACGAAACTTTTTGCCCTGTTGCTTGTTGTATGTGCCACCTTTGTTAATTGATATTGGTGCAACTGACTTTAATGGGTCAGCTGAATATTGCGTTGGCACTGTACTGGCTGATGCCTGCATAGTTGCCATTGATAATAGCGCTGTTGATACTGCAATTGTTACTTTGTTATTCACAAAGAACCTCCCTAAATGCACAAAAATTGTGCTGATATTTATTTTTTAGTGAGTAAAATCGTTAATTGACGGCTTTACTAATTTTATAATACGAGAAACGCAAAAAATGCGACGGTTAAACATAGCACATGTAAAGATAATGTAAATATTTTGTATGAAAAGCTTTGTGTTAATGAAAGTAAATAATTAAAAGTGGCAAATAGAGTTTACAAAAGAGTCTGGTTTAGTATGAAAATCAGGCTATCTTAACTTGTGTTAAAAGAATTCTTTGAAAAATAATAATGAGTGAAGTGTAATTGTAGCTTACAACTTTGGTTTGTAAGCTACTGATAAATTGTTTGAAGATGATTTTAGTGGGTTACATCATCAATAAATTGTGTAAGTTGAGGACGTTCAAATTTATAGGTTGTTATACAATAATCACAAGTCATTGACACTGAGCCTTGCTCGGCAATAATATTTTCTAATTCGCTAGGCTCTATTTGTGAAATGGCACTTAAACACTTTTCTTCTGAACAGCTACATTTATAGCTAACGTTTTGCGGCTCGAATAATATTACTTTTTCTTGGTGATATAATCGGTACAACAATGCTTCGCTATCGAGTGAAAATATTTCTTCAGTTTTGATTGTGTTAGTCAGTTGGCATAAGTGCTCAAAATCAGCATGTTGCTTTTCTTTATCTTCACCGTCAGGCATAAGCTGTACTAAGCTACCGGCGATTTGCATAATATCGCTGTTAGTATATAGCCAGATTTTAGTTGGAATTTGCTCTGACACTTCAAAGTAATGTGCTAAGCATTCGGCCAAGGTTTCTTGCTCAAGTGCTACAACACCTTGATAAGGTTCGCCACTACTTGGGCGAATGGTGATTACCATATTACCTTTACCGATTAGCTCTTTTAACGTTGTGGCATTAGTTTCACTTGCCATGCGTGCAATACCGCGCATTTCTTGTAGATGATTACCGTTAACAGCCATATAGCCTATTGGGCCATCACCTTGCAATTGTACGGCGATCTCACCTTCGAATTTCAAGGTTGCGGTTAAAAGGCAAGTCGCAGCAACAAGCTCTCCCAATAATTGTTTTACACCAGTAGGGTAGTTATGTGGGGCAACAATATCTTGAAATGTTTGCTTTAAATTTACCAACTCACCTCTAGCATGCAAGTTATCAAATAAATAGCGATTTAATACGTCAGTTTGTCTGGTCACTGTCTAGATCCTTTCTTTCAAATGTCGAATTTGTCGACGTTGTTTCTTGTCTGGTTTTGTCTCACTCGCAGGACTAAGTAAAATGCCTTGTTTACGAGCTAAGCTATTTTTTTCTCGGGTTTGAATACTTTCAGAGGTTTCTTGATAGAGTGTCTGGGCAAAAGTGGCATCCCGTCGTCTATCAGCAAGTGCAATAACAATTACATGCTTCTCTTCAAAGCCTTGTCGCAGAGTGATGCGATCGCCTAACACAACAGCTTTTCCTGATTTACTACGTTGGCCATTATAAAATACCTTTCCACCGTCAATCATTTGTTTTGCTATCGCACGGGTTTTATAAAAGCGTGCAGCCCATAGCCACTTATCCAAGCGCGTGGATTGTTTGTTTTCCGTACTGTTATCGCTTGATTTGACCATTGCTTTGCTTTTACTCTGTGTAGGTGTTATAAAAATGGCGAAGTTAGCATAACAGTATTGTTTACGCTAGCTAGAATACATGTGTTTACATTTTTTTAACTTATTATAGTTAAAAACTAATATGACGTCTTGTTGCTACGCCTCGGGTCAAGTATTATCAAAGTGAATTAAAATTTCCAGACAATAAAATTATAACAAAATGTCATTATCGAATAACTTATCAAATGTGTTTGAGCAGCTATCTAAACTTCCTCAGAAAAAAATTACTCAAGCGGTTATTTTTCTGTTGCTTAGTTATATCGCCTACCTATTTGCACAAATTACTTGGCTAGCAATACCGCAAGAAAAGAATGCTGCGGTATTAAAAGCTAGTGGTTCAAAGTCAACTCAAGTCTCAACATCTAAACAGTTAAATGTTAACGCAATTGAAGCCCTGAATTTATTTGGCGCATTCTCTCAACAGGAAGTCGAAAAAGTTGAAGAGTTAGTTATTGAAGATGCCCCAGAAACCCGACTGAAATTAACCTTAACTGGTGCGGTTGCCAGTAGTGATAAAGCAACCTCAGCAGCCATTATTGAAAGTGCAGGTAAGCAAGAAACCTACAGTATTGGTGAAAATATTAAAGGCACACGTGCCGTGTTGGAAAAAGTTTTTAACGACAGAGTGTTATTGAAAGTTTCTGGCCGCTTAGAAACATTAATGATTGAAGGCGTAGATTTTAATAAAAATGTTCAAGCAATAAAGCCAGCGAGTAAACAACAAAGAACAACTAAAAAAGCTCCGTCTAAACGGTTCTCTTCACCTAACATTGTTGACCAAAGAAATAACAAAGCACTTACCCAGAGTACTAAATCTTTAAGAAAAGATTTAGATGACGATCCGGGAAAAATTACTGATTATTTAAAAATATCACCAAAGCGTGAAAATGGAAAAATTAGCGGCTATCGGCTAATGCCGGGAAAAGATCCAACTTTTTTCGAAAGTGCGGGTCTTAAGAATGGTGATGTAGCAATACAAATGAACGGTTTTGATTTAACCGAGCCAAGAGAGGCAGCTCAAGCGCTGCAATCTTTAAAAGAAGAACGAGAAGTTTCATTGTTACTTGATCGTAATAGTGAGATCACCGAAATACTTTTCAGTATCGATAATTAGAATAAAAAAGGAATAATAGATGCGCAAATTATTAAGCGCTCCTTGGTATAAGCGAAGCCTTACCGGGGTTGTTACTGCAGTTATGCTAAATGGTGTTTTGCTTTCAGCAAATGTTCATGCTGCCGACTATTCGCCTAACTTTAAAGGCACTGAAATAGCAGAGTTTATCAATATTGTTGGTAAAAATCTGAAAAAAACCATGATTGTTGATCCTAACGTTCGTGGCAAAGTTAATGTCCGCAGTTATGACTTACTAACTGAAGAGCAGTATTATCAATTTTTCTTGAACGTGTTAGAGGTGTACGGTTTTGCTGCGGTAGAAATGGACAACAATGTTGTCAAAATCATTCGTAATAAAGACGCAAAAACTTCATCAATACCTGTTGTTGGCAACGAAAACCCTGGCTCTGGCGATGAAATGGTCACTCGCGTTGTTGAAGTGAAAAACGTTACTGTACGTGAATTAACACCATTACTTCGCCAATTATCTGACCAAGCTGGTGGTGGCAATGTTGTGAACTACGATCCTGCCAACGTTATCATGCTTACAGGTACTGCAGCGGTGGTTAATCGTTTAGTTAAAATTATTGAACGTGTGGATAAAGCCGGCGACCAAGATGTGCAAATAATTAAGCTTAAGTATGCTTCAGCTGGTGAAATGGTGCGTATTATCGAAGCAATGAATAAGTCTAGCCAAGGGAAACCAGCTGGCACGCCAACATTTTTAATTCCTAAAATTGTTGCTGATGATCGCACTAATAGCGTAATTGTCAGTGGTGAAGCACAGGCCCGTGAACGAGTAGCAAGATTAGTTTCGCGTTTAGATAGCGAACTTGAGTCAAACGGTAATACCCGAGTTTATCACCTGAAATACGCTAAATCTGAAGACATGGTTAAAGTGTTGGAAGGTGTTAGTAAGTCAATCGAATCTGACAGCTCAGGTACGAAAAAAACCTCTAAAAATAGTAAGAGTAGAAACATAAGTATTGATGCTCATGAAGATACTAATACGCTAGTGATTACTGCTCAGCCAGATATGCTGCGCTCACTTGAAGCGGTTATTCGTCAATTAGATATTCGTCGTGCTCAAGTACTTATCGAAGCTATTATTGTTGAAGTTTTTGAAGGTGACGGTGTTAACTTAGGTGTGCAGTGGTATCACGAGTCAGGTGCAATGACACAATTTACTAATGGTGTTGCACCAATTAGCTCAATTGCCGCAGCAGCTGAAGCAGCTAAATCTACTCCTGGCGATATCGTTCCTGCTGTTTACTCTTCTGAAACAGGCGAAAAGATTAGTGATGAATATCGTAAAAATGATATTGATGGTGATTACAGCTTGGCTGCTGACGTTTTAGGCTCTGTGAGCGGAACACTGTTTGGTATTGTTAAAGGTGATTGGGGCGCGGTATTACAAGCGGTTAGTTCAGACACAAACTCAAATATTTTGTCTACACCAAGTATTACAACGCTAGATAACGAAGAAGCCTACTTTATTGTTGGTCAAGAAGTGCCAATTATCACTGGCTCTGCAACAGGTAGCGGTAACACCAACCCATTTCAAACGGTAGAACGTCAAGAAATTGGTATCAAGTTAAAAGTAACACCGCAAATCAATGAAGGTAGTGGTGTACAGTTAACCATTGAGCAAGAAGTTTCTTCTGTAAGTGGTGCAACCGGCGTTGATATTTCGATTAATAAACGTGAAATTAAAACTACCGTAATGGCCGATGATGGCGCGACAGTCATTCTAGGCGGCTTGATTGACGAAGACGTGCAAGAAAGTGTGCAGAAAGTACCATTATTAGGTGACATTCCAATTCTTGGACATTTATTTAAATCAACCAGTAATACGAAACGTAAACGTAACCTAATGGTGTTCTTACGTCCGACTATTGTTCGTAATGGCCAGTTAATGGATGATTTAAGTAAAGAGAAATACAACTATATTCGTGCTCAAGAAGTATCAAGCCGTGAAGCTGGTTTAGAACTGATGGACGATGAAAAACTACCTATTTTGCCTGAGTGGAATGATGAATTATCACTGCCGCCGTCTTTTGAAGAGCATATGCAAAAAGTAGAAGATAAAAAAACAATGACGAAAAAAGAAGATGAGTAATGAGTGATATCGATTCTCAAGCTCAGGCTTTTATTGCTGCAAGCGAAGCCGATGACGAACAAAAATTAATGGAAAACGATAGCGAGATTATTGCAGACGAAAATATTCGTTTTCGCTTGCCATTTGGTTTCGCAAAGCGCCATAGCGTACTTATTCAGAAAGATGATGATGGCTTACGTTTGGTTTGTGTTGATGCGTTAAACGCTGATATTTTACTAGAAGTTAGGCGAGTACTAAAATCGCCGTTTGATATTGACGTGAAAACAGCCGAAGAATTTGAGCAGCTGCTAACAATTGCTTATCAACGTGATTCTTCTGAAGCGCAACAAATGATGGAAGATATCGGCAACGAAGTTGATTTATATTCGCTTGCTGATGAAATGACAGAAACAGAAGACCTGCTCGAAAATGAAGATGACGCACCGATCATTAAATTGATCAATGCCATGTTAAGTGAAGCGATTAAAGAAAACGCCTCAGATATTCATATCGAAACTTTTGAAGAATCATTACAAATTCGTTTTCGTGTTGATGGTGTTTTACGTGAAGTCTTAAAACCAAATCGCAAGTTAGCATCATTGCTAGTTTCACGTATTAAGGTCATGGCAAAGCTTGATATCGCTGAAAAACGTATTCCACAAGATGGTCGTATTTCATTAAAAATAGCTGGTCGAGCGGTTGATGTCCGTGTATCGACTATGCCGACAGGTCATGGTGAACGAGTCGTACTGCGTTTATTAGATAAAAATTCTACCCGATTAGACTTACAAGATTTAGGAATGACCGATGGCAATAGAGCACGCTTTTCTGAATTAATTGAAAAGCCGCATGGCATCATTTTAGTTACCGGGCCAACAGGCTCAGGTAAAAGTACTACCTTGTATGCAGGCTTAAGCCAAATTGATAGTAAAGAACGAAATATTTTAACGGTAGAAGACCCTATTGAATACGCTATTGCAGGTATTGGTCAAACGCAGGTTAATACTAAAGTAGACATGACGTTTGCTCGAGGCTTACGTGCGATACTTCGTCAAGATCCTGATGTAGTCATGGTGGGTGAAATTCGAGATTTAGAAACTGCTCAAATTGGTGTTCAAGCCAGTTTAACGGGTCACTTAGTGCTTTCAACCTTGCATACAAACACCGCTGCAGGTGCGATTACGCGAATGGAAGACATGGGCGTTGAACCTTTCTTGCTTTCGTCGAGTCTACTTGGTGTATTAGCACAACGTTTAGTACGAACCTTGTGTCCACATTGTCGTGAATGTTGTGCCCCATCAGAAGAAGAGCGACGTTTGTTGCAACTTTCTGAAGGTGACCAAGCGCCAATTTTTAAAGCTGTAGGTTGTGAAGAGTGTAATTTCAAAGGTTATAGAGGCCGAACCGGTATCCATGAGCTAATTGTTGTTGATGATAAAGTGCGAGAGCTTATTCATAACGGCAAAGGTGAGCAAGTTATCGAAAAATTCATTCGTAAAACAACACCAAGTATTCGTCGTGATGGCTTTGATAAAGTTATGCGCGGGGAAACAACTATTGAAGAAGTCTTACGAGTAACCCGAGAAGACTAATTAAGCTAATAACTAGGTTATAAATTAAATTGTAAATTATGGCAGCATTTGATTATCAAGCGGTTGATAGCCGTGGCAAGAACAAAAAAGGTGTGATCGAAGGGGATACGCCTAGACATGTTCGTAGTTTGCTACGTGAACAAGGGCTTATGCCAATTGAAGTCACAGCGAGCTTACAAAAAAGTAAACAGGAAAGTAAAAAATCAAGGTTTGGTGGCGGTAAAAAAATATCGGCAACAGAACTAGCATTGATTACTCGTCAGTTATCAACTTTAGTTGAGTCCGGTTTACCAATTGAAGAATCGTTAATGGCCGTTGGTGAGCAATGTGATAAAAACTCATTGAAAAGCATGGTGATGGCGGTTCGAACCAAAGTTACTGAAGGTTATAGCTTGGCAGAAAGCATGGCCGAATTTCCGCAAGTATTTAATCACTTGTTTCGCGCTATGGTTGCTGCAGGTGAAAAGTCAGGTCACCTAGATAAAGTATTGGATAGACTTGCCGACTATACTGAGCAACGACAGCAGCTAAGGTCACAACTTATTCAAGCGCTGGTTTATCCTATCATTATGATGATAGTTGCCACTGGTGTTATTACTATTTTGTTGACCGCGGTAGTGCCAAAAATTGTTGGACAGTTTGAACACATGGGGGCGAACTTACCCGGTACAACTAAGTTGTTGATAGCAAGTAGTGATTTCTTGCGTGATTACGGCTTGTTTATTGTGATTTTTGTTGTTGCTTTGATGTTTCTATGGGCTCAGTTACTAAAAAAAGCCAGTTTTAAGTTTGCTTATCATAAGCATTTTCTGGCGTTACCGGGCATTGGCAAAGTAGCAAAAAGTATTAATACCGCAAGGTTTGCTCGTACCTTGAGTATTTTAACCGCTAGTGCTGTTCCTCTATTAGAGAGCATGAAAATTTCGGGTGAAGTTTTAGATAACCTTTTCATTAAGCAAAGCGTTAAAGAGTCAGCAGATAAGGTTAGAGAAGGAGCAAGTTTGCGAGTGTCGTTAGAGCAAACAAAACTTTTCCCACCGATGATGTTACATATGATTGCCAGTGGTGAAAAAAGTGGCCAGCTTGAGCATATGCTAGGTCGCGCCGCAGACAACCAAGATAGAGAGTTTGAAGCCATCGTTAATATTTCATTAAAGGCGTTTGAGCCAGCATTAATGGTAGTAATGGCAGGCATCGTTTTATTCATCGTAATGGCTATATTACAGCCAATTCTTCAGTTAAATACATTAATAGGAAATTAGAAATGAAAGCAGTAAAAAATACTCGAGGTTTTACCCTTTTAGAAGTCATGGTCGTTATTGTGATTTTAGGTATTTTAGCCAGTATGGTCGTACCTAACTTAATGGGCAGCCAAGAACGCGCAAATATGCAAAAAGCTATTTCTGACATTAATGCTTTGGAAACATCATTAAGCATGTACAAAATGGACAACTATAAGTACCCAAGTACAGAGCAAGGTTTAGAAGCGTTGGTAACTGAAACAGACATTGAACCAGCACCACGTCGCTTTCCTGAAGGTGGCTATGTTAAACGTTTGCCTAACGACCCGTGGGGTAGCGAATACCAATTACTAAATCCAGGCGAAAACAGCAATATGGATGTTTTCTCTATGGGACCAGATGGTGAAGCTGGCACCGATGACGACATTGGTAACTGGAATTTAGCTGACTTTCAATAATCAGTTTTTATTGAACACTTGTTAACTATGAAGACTAAAAGCACGCAATCAGTCACTCAACAATATAGTCAGCACCGCGGCTTTACGCTTATTGAAGTGATGCTGGTCATTGTTTTGATTGGCATTATGGTTTCTGCAGTGCAGTTTAGTTTTTCCAGTAGTAAGCCTGAACAGCTATTGCAACAAAACAGTGCCCGCTTTGCGGGCATTTTTGACGTTGCTGCTGAATACGGCATGCTTAATAATATTGAGCTGGGCTTGTACATTGATGAAAACACTTATCAATTTCTTGGCTACGATGGCGTAACTTGGGCACCAATAGCTGATAAGCCTATTTTTGAAACTTACACCTTACCTGAGGGCGTTGAACTAGCGTTGCAACTTGACGACCTACCAATTGAAGATGTTTTGCTATTTGACCCTGCATTATTAAATAACGAAGACGATGAAAGCCTTTTCGAAGAGGAAGAGGAAGAGAAAAAAATTATCCCACAGGTTTATATTCTTTCAGGGGGCGATATAACGCCGTTTAGCTTAACGTTTGAACTTGCTGATTTTGCCTTTGATCAAGGTGACGATGTTAGTTTTAAGGTTACCGGCATTTACACTACACCATTAACGATAGAGGGGCCGATAGAAAATGCTAACCGTCGTTAATTTTACCCGCAAAAAATTTAAAAATGGTTTTACCTTAATTGAAGTGATGCTAGCAATGGCGGTGTTTTCAATTGCAGGTATTGCTATTTTAGGCACAGCAGATACGAATGCACGAAACTTAGGGCACTTGGAAAGTAAAATTGTTGCTAGCTGGGTTGCGTCAAATCAGTTGGTTGAAGTGACCTTAGATACTACTTGGCCGCCGAAAAATAATAAAAAAGGTAAAGTTGAACTTGCTGGACAAGAATGGTTTTGGCAGCAAAAGGTGATTAAAACCACTGACAAAGATCTACGAGCAATTGTCATGGAAGTACGACTGACGGAAAGAGATGAATCAGTACTTACTAGCCTGATGACTTATGTAGCTAAGAAAAATAAATGAAAAAAATAGCAGCTACCCAACCGAGCTTTATCAAGCAGGTTAAATCGCCACAAAAAAGTCATCACCAAGGTTTTACCTTACTAGAGGTGTTGATCGCCATCGCTATATTTTCCGTAATTAGTATGGCAAGTTTTAGCATTTTTGAAACCGTATTAAATAGCGATACCGTTACTAAAGAACGTACAGACAGAATTAATGAGTTGCAACGTGGTTTCTTAATGATTGAACGCGACATGCTGCAAATAGCAAGGCGCAGCGTGCGATTAAATGGCGAAGCACCACAAGAAGGTTTTTTGCATACTGACAACGAAAGCTTTTCAAGCAGTGAGCAAGCGATTGGTTTTGTTCGACATGGTTGGACTAACCCAGGGTTATTATTACCACGCAGTGATGTGCAGTCCGTTGCTTATCAATTAAACGACACTGTACTTGAGCGCGTACACTTTAATTTTGTCGATGCCGTGCTAGGCGAAGAGCCAAAAGTTAGGCCATTAATATCACAAGTAGAAAAATTAGATTTTGAGTTTTATGATGGCAAAAAATGGCAAAAAACCTTACAAGAAAATACCTTACCTATAGCCATTGCAATTGAACTAGAGACAACGGACTATGGAGTTATCCGACGCCAATTTTTGGTTGCAGGTGATAGCCAGCAAGAAAAGGATGACGGTAATGGCAAAACCTAATCTGCAAAAAGGTGTCGCTTTAATTACAGTGATGCTAATTGTTGCTTTAATTGCCATATTAGCAACGCAAATGACAGCTCGTTTGCAGTTACAAATGCAAAGAACGACAAACATTGGTTCAAACCAGCAAGCATATTGGTATGCCATGGGCGCAGAAGCATTTGCTAAAAGCGTATTAAGGCAGTCATTTGAAGATAACGAAGATGTTACAAGCTTAGAGCAAATGTGGGCACAGGGTGAAAATACCTTTCCGGTTGATTTTGGCGAAATAACCGGTGAAATTACCGACCTGCAAAGTTGCTTTAATTTAAACGCCTTACGCTCTGACGACGGTAGTACTGATAAGAGTACAACTAGAACAGTCGCACAAAAAGCGTTTGAAGAATTATTAATTGCCCTGAACATTGAAGGGGTTGGAAATTTTGAAGCAGAATCCATGACAGATGCGTTAACTGATTGGCTTGATTCTGATGATAGTCTTTCTCGTTCAGGTGGTGCTGAAGATAACGATTACGCAGCGAAAGAGTTTCCTTATTTAGCGGCTAACAATTACTTAGCAAGCATTAGTGAATTAAGAGTAATTGAGCATTTTAACGTTGCTGTGATAAACAAATTAAAAGACTACGCTTGTGTATTACCTAATACTAATTTGAATAAAGTCAATATCAACACCATAGCGCAAGATCAACCTGAACTGCTTGTGGCTATGTTAGGGATAAGTCAAAATGATGCTTCACAAGTGCTGTCGAGTCGTGAGGATGAAGGCTTTCAAACGACTGAAGAATTCTTTGCTTTAAGCGAGTTAGTTAAAGCAAAGGTTACGGCAGAACAAAAAGAACAATTCGCGGTTAAAAGTGAGTATTTTAAGCTCAAAACTAATGCTAGCTTTAATGACAGCTACTTTGCGATGAAAAGCATTATGAAAGTAGAAAATAAAAATAATATTAGTGTGATCAGTCGCATCATCGGGCGTGAGTAACGTAGTGATGAATACTGTCGTTAGCGTAGAAAATGACAGTGACAAAATGGAAAGTGAAAGTGAAAAATAAAAATAATATTAACGTGAACAGTCGCGTCATAGGACAAACGTAATGGGTGAAACATTATTTATCCGTTTAGGCAGCCAAGCTGACAGTAAAATACATTGGCTCATTAAAACAAACGGACATGAAGAAATTATTGCCAGTGGCGAATTGCCTAACGCAAACGAATTAGTGCAGTTGGCCGAAAAGGCTGCGGCACGTGAAGTGGTAACCTTTGTGCCTGCATGCGATGTTGCTGTTAAAAGTGTAACGGTTCCCGGTTCTTCACAACGAGCTATTCGTTTAGCTGCGCCATACATGCTAGAAGATGAATTGGCACAAGACGTTGAAAAGTTGTTTTTTGCCTTTAGCGAGCAAAAACAAAATGACCAAGGTCATAACTGCTTTTTAGCAGCACTTGAGCATGCACAGTTATCACTTTGGCAGCAATGGCTGGCCGATGCCGATATATTCTGCAAATTGATGATCCCTGACGCGCTAGCGTTACCTATTAATGAAGAACATTGCACTGCGGTGATGTTAGACGAACAAGTTCTTATGCGCTTGGCGCCTTGGCAAGTGATGTCATTTGAAAGTAATGCTTGGCCATATGTTGCTCCACAACTGATTAATAACAGCGATATAGATAAAGAAATTCACTCGTATTCGCCATTGCCAAATAGTCCTGATGACTTAAACGTTGAGTTTTTACCGGAAGAGTTACCATTAGCTATTTTAGCCAATCACTATTCGGCTAAGTTTAACTTGCTGCAAGGTGAATTTCAGGTTAAAGAAAAGCGCTCAACAACATCGACAAACTGGTTGTGGGTTGCAGGTATTGCAAGTTTGGCGTTAGTGCTTAATTTTGCACTCAAAGGTGCAGAGTTATATCAGCTATCAAACCAACAAGCAGCTATCGAGCAAGAAGTTATTGCGACGTATAAAAGTGCTTTTCCAGAAACAAAAAGAGTTAAAATATCTACTATTCGTTCGCAACTAAAACGCAAGTTAGCAGAAGTCGGTAATAGTGGTGAGTCAGCAGGCTTCTTACCCTTATTGATTAACTTAGAGCCAGCCTTGGCAAGTGTGCCTGAAATTAAACCGCAAACATTGAAGTTTGATGGCAAGCGCAAAGAAGTTCGTATGCAAGCCGTTGCTAAAGACTATCAATATTTTGAAAAGCTAAAAGTTGCTTTAGAAAAAACCGGACTGTCGGTAAATCTAGGAGCACAAAATAATCAGGGCGACCAAATTTCAGGGTCTTTTAGTATCACAGACAATTCATCTAAGGGACGTTCATGAAAACTTGGTGGCAACAGTTAAATATTCGTGAACAACGACTTGTTGTTGTGATGTCAGCGTTGATTTCTATTTTCATTCTTTACAGCCTAATTTGGCAACCGATGAATGAAAGTATTGAAACAAGTAAGGTGAAAATTGAGCGCCAACAAGAGTTGTTAACTTGGGTTCAAGAAAGTGCTCAGCGTTACCAACAGGCTAAACGCAATGGCGGTAGAAGTAGCGGTGAAAGCTTATCAAGCATTGTTAATCGCACTTCACGATTAGAGAAAATTAGCATTACTCGTATGCAACCTCAAGGTGATGACTTACAGGTGTGGATTGACGAAATATCTTTCAATCAGCTGTTGTCATGGTTAGAAAAGCTCGCCAGCAGAGATGGCTTACAAGTGAAGAATATTGATTTAAGCAAGGCAGACCAACAAGGTGTTGTTAGGGTTCGTCGATTACAGTTAGGAAAGAATTAATGAAAAAGAACATTGCTATCGCAGCAATTTTTCTGGTTTTGTACAGCGTTTTTGTTATCGCATTGATGCCGGCAAATTGGGTAGCAGGACAAGTTAAGTTACCTAACAATGTTGCCGTTGCTGGAATTGAAGGCAGTATTTGGAATACCAAAATATCACAAGTGGTGGTTGACGATATTATGATCAGCCAGGTGCACAGCTCATTGTCATTGCTCTCAGTGCTGATGCTAGATCCGAAACTTGATATTACTTTTGGTGACGCTTTAATCAACGGTCCAGAAGGAAAGTTGGTGTTAAGTGGCTTGTTAGCGGATATAACCGTTGAAGATGCAACGGTAAGTTTGGCGGCAAATAATGTCTCAGCAAAACTTAACCTACCAATTGATGTTATCGCTCATGAACAACTGACTATTAATGTGGCACGTTTCGTTGTAGGTGCCCCAATCTGTAGTGAACTTGATGGTGATTTTCAGTGGCGTAATGCCGCAGTTACTGCCCTAGATGAAAAAGTTAAATTAGGAAAGTTAGCTGCGAAGTTGAGCTGTGATAAAGGCGAGCTAATTGCTGAGGTTGACCCGAAAAATGACTTAGGTCTTAGTTATCGTGCACAAATCAAAAAAGGTGGCCGTTTTAGTGGCAGCGGTTATTTAACGCCGGGCGCGAAATTTCCTGAGCAACTTAAACCGGCATTAAGCTTTATTGGCAAAGCAGATAAAAAAGGGCGTTATCGATTAAAGATATAACGACCAATTAGTCATCAAGGTAATAAACACCATCAGTGTTTATTACCTGTTAAAAGTGTTCATTCCCCACAATTACTGAGAAACGTATTAGTTCAAGTGGGTACGTTTTATCTCTTCTACAAATATACCGAAATCAGTTATCGCTAGATAATCGCTAATCTCTTTATCTGCTTGTTTACTATCAGGGTTCGCTACTGCTAAAAGGTGCTTAATGCCATACTTTTTAGCTGAATCTAAAATGACTAAGCTGTCGTCAACGAATAACGTACTGTCGACATCAAAACCGTGTTTAGCTTGCAGCTTCTGCCACAATAGTTGTGACTCTTTCGTTACGCCAAATTCATGGGTTGAATACAAGGTATCAAAATACTGGTCTAACTCAGTACGTTCAATTTTCAATGACAAACTATCAGGGTGAGCATTAGTCACTAAAACAATATCTCGTCCTGAAGCTTTTAATGCTGTGAGAAAGTTATGAGCATCATCACGTAACCGAATCAAATGCTGTACTTCGCGCTTCAAGTCAGTAATTGATAAATTAGTATGTTTCGCCCAGTAATCTAAACAATACCAATCAATGGTACCTTCAACAGCTTTGTAGTGTGATGATAGCTTTTCTTTTGCTTGCTCAAGACTAATATTTTCGCTTTCGCTATAACGTTTGGGTAAATGATGTAGCCAAAAATGGTTATCAAAATGCAAATCCAGGATAGTTCCATCCATATCGAGTAAAACAGTTGAAATTTTTGACCAATCAAGCATAGATTTTTTCCTAGAAACACGTTTATTATAGGATTATACCCAAGAGGTTTAGCTGTGTATTCAATGTTATCGAACTATTGTTGAGTTTTAGTTTGTTGTATTGAGGCTTTGCTTCATTTTCTGTTGTGATTAAAGGGCGTTATGAGCACAAAAAAACACTTGCCAAAAATTACTGCACGTAAACAGGTTGCCAAGAGTGGACTGTTTGCTATTGAGCAGATTGATCTTAGTTTTAGTAATGGCGAAAGCAGAGAGTACGAGCGAATACCTGGCAAAGGCTCAGGTGCTGTAATGATTGTACCTATGCTTGATGATGAAACTATGCTGCTAGTACGTGAATATTGTGCTGGTACTCATAGCTATGAGCTGGGCTTTCCAAAAGGGCTTGTTGATCCTGGCGAAGAGCCATCAGATGCTGCAAACCGAGAACTGAAAGAAGAAGTAGGTTATGGCGCAGAAAACCTCACCTTCATTCATCGTGTTGCCACCGCTCCAGCTTTTTTTGATGCACAAATGACCATATTCCTTGGTGAAAACCTTTATCCTGAAAAACTCGAAGGTGATGAGCCTGAAGAGTTAGAAGTGGTGCCATGGCGCCTGACTGACTATCAACAGTTATTGGCGGCCAATGATTTCAATGAGGCGCGCAGTATTGCCGCACTATTATTAGTAAAAGACCACTTGGGAGGTATTTAATGAGCCCAGAAAAACTATTAGCTATTGCGATTGAAAGTGCAAAAAAAGCGGGAATAGAAGTCGCTAAACATTACAAACAAGGTGATTATACCGCGGAAATAAAAGCGGATAATAGTCCAGTTACCAGTGCAGATATTGCTGCTAACGATGTATTGATGGATCAATTGAAAATTTTGACCCCTGATATTCCTGTAATTTCAGAAGAAGTTGGAGCTCTGCCGTTAGCTGAACGTAGTAAATGGTCACGCTATTGGCTTTTAGACCCGATTGATGGCACAGGCGAATTTATCATTGGCAGTGGTGATTTTGCCGTAAATATAGCCTTGGTTGAAAATGGTTGGCCTAGTATTGGTGTAATACACGCGCCAGATCACCAGCTAACTTATTATGCACAGAATAACTTAGGTGCATATAAAGAAAATAATATTGCTAGCCATAGAATACACGTCGCAGAATATGATGGTGAACGCCGAATTAAGGTTGCCATTAGTCGACGCCAGGATATTAATTTAATGGGACAATACTTAAGTGATGACTTTTCCTATGATCATATCGCATTAGGCAGTTGCTCTTTGAAAAACTGTTTAATTGCAGAAGGTGGTGCCGACTGTTATTTAAGGGTTGGCCCAACAGGAGAGTGGGATACTGGTGCGAGTCACTGTATTCTTGAGCAAGCCGGTGGCAGCATTATTGATAGTGAATTTAATCCATTAACCTACAATCAACGTACAACGCTAATGCAGCCTGATTTTCTTTCATTAGGCAATAAGGCTATTCCATGGCAACATGCGATTAAACCGCACAGAGCTGCACGTTAAAGCATAGTCTTAGAGACTAGCTTTAATGGTTAGTTATAAATACATACATTTAACAGTGATAGGTATTATTCTTATCGTGGTTAGCAACACTAAATAGGATCTACACCAGATCCAAACAACGGAGTGCTTAATGCGCAAATCGACAGTTACTTTATTAACTATATTTTCATTAGCTATGACTAGTTTACCTAGCCTTGCCGGTTGGCAACTTGATAATAAAAATTCGCGACTAAACTTTGTTTCAGTTAAAAAAGGCACCGTTGCTGAAAATCATCACTTTTCTGCACTTGAGGGCAGTATTAATAAAAGTGGCAAAGTTAGCATTAAAGTTGATTTAACCAGTGTAGATACCAATATTGCTATTCGAGACGAACGTATGAAAAAGTTTGTTTTTGAAACTGAAAAATTTACTTCGGCGATGTTTAATGCGCAGCTTGATAAAGGTTTGTTATCAGCACTTAATATTGGTGACAGTTATGTAAAAACTGTGACGGGTAACTTGAGCTTTCATGGTCAAACTCAAGCAGTTGTCATCGACGTTAACGTGACTAAAACTAATAACAAAACGTTGTTAGTGAGTACGACAAAGCCTTTCTTTATTAAAGCCGACGCTTACGGCGTTGTTGCTGGTATCAATAAGTTAAAAGAATTAGCCGCTTTACCAAGCATTGATTACGTAGTGCCAGTGAGTTTTTCGGTAATATTTACCCATTAAACTGTGAAAGTTGTTGGGAATTAATTAGCTAGAATAAAAAAAGCGCCTAACGGCGCTTTTTTTCTGTTTGTTTGACCCGTCCTAAATAAGGTTTATTGAGCAAACGTTTTAGTGACATGCGCAGAAAAGTCATCAGCGCCCATAAAACCAGTTACACGACGTTGAGTTAACTCATTACCTGATTTGTCAAAGAATAGAATTGATGGCAATCCGAATATTTCAAAGTGCGACATCAATTCAACACTATCTGTTGAACCAGTATCAGTTAAATCAATTTGTAGTAGCACAGAGTCCGCAAGAGCATTTTGTACGTTCGCTTCAAAGAAGGTATATTCTTCAAATTCTTTACAAGCCACACACCAGTCAGCATAAAGATCAACCATCACTGTTTTTCCCTCTGCGTTAGCTTTTGCAATTGCTTGATTCATTTCAGTTAAGTTTTTCACATGTTCAAAACCATGTTGCTGAGTTTGTTGTGAAACTGAAATTTGCGCTGTTGGATAAACCAATTGATAAGCTTTGTTCGCACCCAAAAAGAAGATTAAGAATATTATGATGCTACGTAAGCCGAAACCAAACGTTTTCGCTGAGTCTTGGTTTACCGTATAAAAATAACCGGCAGTTGCTAAAACAAGCACAATCCACATTACGTCAATAACTAGAACAGGTAAGAAACGTTCAAGTAAGAAAATTGGTACAGCAAGTAGCAACAAGCCAAAAATGTTCTTAATAACATTCATCCAATTACCCGCTTTAGGCAGTAATTTACCACCTGAACTACCTAAAATAAGTAGTGGCAAGCCCATGCCTAAACTTAAAGCGTACAACGCTGATGCGCCTAATAGTATGTCGCCAGATTGGGAAATATATAACAGCGCACCTGTTAATGGCGCGGTAGTACATGGTGATGCCACCAAACCTGAAATAGCCCCCATGACTAAAACACCGACATATGAGCCACCTTTTTGACTACTACTGACTTGGTTTAACTTGTTCTGCCAGCTGCTAGGTAAAGCTAAATTAAATACACCAAACATTGATAGTGCCAAGAAGATAAATAAAACACTTAGGGCAATTAACACTACTGGATGTTGAAACATTGCTTGAAATTGCGCGCCAGCAATAGCCACTACAATACCAAGTATGGTGTAGGTTACTGCCATACCTTGTACGTAGAAAAAGGATAGTGTGAAGGCTTTTTTAGTCGATAATTTATCACCCTGACCAACAATGATCCCGGTCAAAATTGGATACATTGGAAATACACATGGGGTAAAAGACAGCAATAAACCACCAACGAAAAACGCGGCTAAAGTTAACCAAACACTGTCACTTTTAAGCATGTCAGCTAGTTGATGTTGTTCGCTACTACTGGTTTCCGTTTCAGTTGAGCTATTGCCTGTGCTGTTTGTACTAAGGGCGCTTAATACCGCGTCATTAGCTGAAGTTGTTTTGCTCACTTCAGTTAAATCTAGCGTTTTCTTAGTTGGCGGGTAACATAAACCTTTTTCTGCACAACCTTGATAACGAATGATGATATTGGCGTTATCACTCGCTTGTGCAATGTCGATAGTAAAATCGAGTTGGCCAGTAAATATTTGCTGAACACCAAAAAATTCATCTTCGTGATGCTCGCCTTCTGGCAAATTTACCGGAACAATAGTCGCATTGTTAACGGTGAATTTAAATTGGTGGCGATAAAGGTAGTAGCCGTCAGCAATATTAAAGCTAACCTGTAACTTATTTTTTTGCTGGTGAAAATCAAAAATGAATGCTTCATCAACTTTTAAAAACTCGTCGTCATTACTAAACAATGACGCCGGAGCATTAAAAATTGAATCTTGCGCATGTACCACTGGTACATGACTAAAAGAAAGGCAAGTAAGAATTAACCAAAAAACAGCAACAACTTTTTTCATAACCGTTATTTTAAAGACTCATTAATCCAGTTTAAGTATTGATGATCGCCTTGCTGGATGTTCAACGCGATAACTTCAGGAGTGTCGTACGGATGTAATTGCTTAATTCTATCATTAAGCAATTCAAAATATTCACATTTACTTTTTATGAATAGCTGTACTTCTGTCTCTCTGACTACATTTTCTTGCCACAGGTATACCGAGGTAATGTTCGGTAAAATATTAACACAAGCGGCAAGCTTTTCTGTTACTAATTTATCTGCGATATCTTGTGCTATTGCAGAAGTTGGGCAGGTGCATAACGTTACTTGATACATTATCAAAGACCTCAATAAAAAACTTATTTTGTCGCAATCTTATATTATTGTAACAATGTAATTGACTGTTTATTGCACTTGCTCAATAAAATGAATAACAAAAAACAAAAGTTCAATTAAGTGATGTCACGTTTTTCAGTGTGTAAATATGACCCATGTCAGTTAATTAGCTGAACTAAGTCGGCTGAAAAGCACCTAAAATCATTGTTCGGTTGAAAAAGACCCGTGAACCCCCATATAAGTTTCACTAAAGATTATTAGGAGCGACTATGTTTCGTCTTTTATTTGTACTTTTTATTATTATCCCAATAATAGAAATCTCTGTTTTAATGCAGGTTGGTGCTGTTTTAGGTGTATGGCCAACTATTGCAATTGTTATTTTTACTGCTTGGTTGGGAGCTAAATATGTTCGCCAACAAGGGCTTTCAACCTTGAATTCAGTGCAAACCAAAATGGCACAAGGGCAAATGCCTTCCGATGAAATTGTTACCGGTTTAATGTTGTTAGTGGCGGGGGTGTTTTTGGTAACGCCAGGCTTTGTGACTGACTTTTTAGGTTTGAGTTTGTTAATTCCTGCCGTACGTAATGGCATTGTTGGTAGTGTTAAAGCACAACTTAATACTCGTGGCGCAAATGGTCAGCACTTTCAGTTTCATACACATAACCAAGAACAAAGCCAAAGTGACTTTTCTGAACAGCAGGAAAGCCCATTTCAAGAACATATTCAATCACCTCATAAAGGCCAAACCTTAGACGGTGAATTTGAGCGTAAAGATTAAAATTCTTAAGATGGGGCTTGTGAAGTTTTTTTTAATCCCCATCTTACTTTTACAAGTAAATCGTAATAAAACTAAATTCTTTATTTTTTATTAAATAGAACTTCCCAGGAGAAAGAAATGAGTATTCGTCCATTACACGATCGTGTGATCATTAAGCGTAAAGCAGTTGAGTCAAAATCTGCTGGCGGTATTGTATTAACAGGTAGCGCAGCTGAAAAATCGACACGCGGTGAAGTTATTGCTGTTGGCAACGGCCGAATTCTAGAAAACGGTGAAGTGCGCGCTTTAGACGTAAAAATTGGCGATCAAGTGATCTTCAGTGAAGGTTACGGCATGAAGACTGAAAAAATCGACGGTGAAGAAGTACTAATTTTGTCAGAAGCTGACATTTTAGCCATCGTAGAATAATAGACATTATCTATTAACCACTCATTTTATTGTATTGACCTAAATCGATACAAAAACAGAATTTAAGGAGTCATTAACATGGCAGCAAAAGACGTATTATTCGGCAACGATGCACGCGCAAAAATGCTTAAAGGCGTTAACGTATTAGCAGACGCAGTAAAAGTAACATTAGGCCCTAAAGGTCGTAACGTAGTATTAGATAAATCATTTGGTGGTCCAACAATCACTAAAGATGGTGTTAGCGTTGCGAAAGAAATTGAACTTGAAGACAAGTTTGAAAATATGGGCGCACAAATGGTGAAAGAAGTTGCTTCTAAAGCCAATGACGAAGCGGGTGACGGTACAACAACGGCAACTGTTTTAGCACAAGCTATCGTAAACGAAGGTTTAAAATCAATTGCTGCCGGCATGAACCCAATGGACCTTAAACGTGGTATCGATAAAGCGGTTGTTGCTGCAGTTGAAGCGTTAAAAGATTTATCACAAGAATGTGCTGATAATAAAGCGATTGAACAAGTAGGTACTATTTCTGCGAACTCTGACCAAACAGTTGGTCAAATCATTGCAACAGCAATGGATAAAGTGGGCACTGAAGGTGTAATTACTGTTGAAGAAGGTCAAGCACTAACTGATGAGTTAGACGTTGTTGAAGGTATGCAATTCGACCGTGGTTACTTATCGCCATACTTTATCAACAACCAAGAAAGCGGTGCTGTTGAATTAGAAAACCCATTCATTTTATTAGTAGACAAAAAAGTGTCTAATATCCGTGAATTACTAACAACACTTGAAGGTGTTGCTAAAGCGGGTAAGCCACTATTAATTATTGCTGAAGATGTTGAAGGCGAAGCGCTAGCAACATTAGTTGTCAACAACATGCGTGGCATCGTTAAAGTTGCTGCTGTTAAAGCACCAGGTTTTGGCGACCGACGTAAAGCTATGTTACAAGACATCGCGACATTGACTGCTGGTACTGTTATTTCTGAAGAAATCGGTATGGAGCTTGAAAAAGCTACTTTAGAAGACCTAGGTCAAGCTAAACGTGTTGTTATCTCTAAAGACAACACAACTATCATCGACGGTATTGGTGAAGAAGCAGAAATTCAAGCACGTGTTTCACAAATTCGTGGCCAAATTGAAGATTCATCTTCTGATTACGATAAAGAAAAACTTCAAGAACGTTTAGCTAAATTAGCTGGCGGCGTTGCTGTTATCAAAATTGGTGCTGCAACAGAAATGGAAATGAAAGAGAAAAAAGCCCGTGTTGAAGATGCACTTCATGCAACTCGCGCTGCGGTTGAAGAAGGTGTTGTTGCCGGTGGTGGTGTTGCATTAGTACGTGCCGCTGACGTAATTAAAGACCTTGAAGGCATCAACGAAGACCAAACTCACGGTATTAACGTAGCTATTCGTGCAATGTCTGCACCTTTACGTCAAATCGCTAATAACTCAGGCGATGAAGCCTCAGTTGTATTAAACGAAGTACGTAACGGTGAAGGTAACTACGGTTACAATGCTGGTAACAGTACTTACGGCGATATGTTAGCAATGGGTATTCTTGACCCAACTAAAGTAACACGTAGCGCATTACAATTTGCTGCCTCAGTTGCTGGTTTAATGCTAACAACAGAAGCTATGATCACCGATGCTCCAGTGAAAGATGCTGGCGCTCCTGCAATGCCTGATATGGGCGGCATGGGTGGTATGGGCGGAATGGGCGGCATGATGTAATTTATGCTTGATTAAATTTCCTCTAACGTCGTTGTTTATTCATTCGCATAGAAAAGCCTATGCGTCGTTCTAAACGCCATGTTAGTGAAAATTTACTCTGCGTATAAATAGCATTGCTGTTTATCGTTCAACATTGAAAAAGCTCGAATAGCAATATTCGGGCTTTTTTATTGTTTACCTATTATTGTCATGCCTAAATGGAGTATCAATGGCGTTCTGCTATGTCATGATTTAAGGTTTGCAGAACAGAGAAAAGCAGGCGTTCAGATTTGTTGCGCCCATTGGTTGAATAATTTAAAAATGAACCTCTGCAAACGCCAACAGCCAGGCTAGGTTACTTTCTCTTTGTGGTTGTTCGTTGCACATTGCTTTCTATATTGACTAGGGGTTTGTTGTGTTTCTTTCTTAAAAGCAGTGTAGAAGGAAGACTTTGCGTTAAATCCAACCGTCATGGCAATATCCAATACAGTATTGCTAGTATGTTTAAGTTTTTGCTTTGCGGCTTCTACACGGTATTTATTAACATAATCAAAAAAGCTCATGCCAAGTGTTTCGTTAAGCGTTTGCGAGATGTAATTAGGTGATGTGAAAATGGATTTTGCTAATTTTTGTAAAGAAAGTGAGGCATCTAAAAATAGTTTATCGTCGCGCATCGCATGTTCTATTTTTTCAGCAATCTGTGACGCCTGTTGCTTATCTAAAGCTGAGCGTTGGTATTTGGCTTGAGGAAGGTCGGCTTGAACTAGTTCTTCTTTTATAGCTTCATGATTATTATATAGTTCTTCAAAACCTGGTTTTTGTCTTAGCCCCCAAATAGATACACTCCAAATCATCACAAAAATTACACTGTTAGACAACATAGCATCCCATTGGGTAGATAAAAACAAATTATCTAACACTATATTGATTGCGGCTGCTATCCATACAATACCCACAGCAAAGAGCAAAGAGCAAAGAGCAAAGAGCAAAGAGCAACCAGCTTAACCAGCGGATTTCTTTAGATTCAGTACTGGAAAATAAATCTTTTAAATGCTGGCGATAGCCACTTAATCGCCGAATGATTTTATAAAAATAAAAGCCTGACTGAATGACCCAGCCCAATACTAAAATAAAAGTAGTGATAAGCAGCCCATAAATAAAATAACGTAGCACTATAGGTGTGCTGTCTAGAATACCTTCATTGCCTTCCACTAATAAGGCCAGTCTGATTTCTGTCGGCAAGAGTAAAGATGCAAGTGCAATGAAAGCACCTATGAAAAAAGGGATAAAATGAGGGATTGTTTGTCGACTAAAACACCAAGGTGTTTTACAAGTAATTCCTTGTACATAAAACCAAAAACAGGGGCCGATAAGTAAAATGGCTGGTAGCGAAAAAATAAGAAAAGCTGGCTGCAATAATGGAAAAAAAACGGCTAAGGTTGGCCGACAAATAATAACGGCTATGGCAAGCAAACAGATAGCTAATGGTAAATAAGTTTGGCGTTCGAAAGAGCGCAAAACAAGCAAGTTTACACTAAACATGATGACAATTAGGGTGGAAATGTTCAGCGCCAGTAACGTTGGGTTATCAATCAAAGTAAAACCTTATAACTGCCTTGTAAACCATATAAAACGTATATATTTAAGTTGTTTTAAATGTCTTGTCTTATAGGAGAAGACGAACAAAAAGTTCGGGTCAACATGCTCGGACGATGTTTAGAAAGGCATTCTACATAATTCACTTAACCTTAGCTAGTACGTATGAGAGTGAACAAAATGTCTTTGATAAAGTCGACAATAAAAACATCCGAATTGAATAAAGCCCCCTTTAATTGGCCAATTGTTGGCTTCTTGCTTGTTATGACTGGTATCCCCGGTGTGCCTGCTATTTTTTTACTTACATTGGTTATTTTAGGTCCTTCAGCCGACGGCACAATTTCATCACTTATTAATGCGTTGTATTTTGAAACACCTGCAGCTATTTTGGTTCATGGTAGTTCAGGCGTACTGTTTTTTCTAACCATGCCATTTCAATTTTCACCAGCATTAAGAAATAAAAACGCCAATTGGCATAAAATAGGCGGCCGTATTGTACTGTTATCGGGTTATGTAATGGCAGTGTCTGGTATTTGGATGCACCATGTCTTATCTCCTGATTCATTCGGCATACGCTACGTTTCATTAGTCATCATGAGTATTGCGATGTGTGCAGCATTTAGCCTTGCTTTGTGGCACATCATTAAGCGTAATGCTCAAATGCATCGTAAGTGGATGATAAGAGCCGTTGCAGTAACACTTGCAGCAGTCACTCCTTTATTTGTTGAAGCAATTCTTCATCTGCTGTTTGGTCAATTAGAAAGTATTTTAGCCATACTAAGCCAATTTCAGCATGACTATGGACGCTTGGTTGGTATTGGGATCAATCTGGCTGTTGTTGAATTCATCTTTGTTAAAGAAAAGTTTACACGTCAAACACATCAAAAATTAACTACTTTGACGGAAAGTTAATAACAGGTTTAGCTAGGGGTAACCTGATAGTTAAGCGAAAAACTAGTATCAATATTGCTACTAGGCGCTTTGAAGGAAATGGTTTATTCAGCGCACAAACTCGCGTTCAAACGAAAGCCTGAATAATGATATTCAGACTTTCGCTTTTTTGACTTTTAGCAAATGACTACTGGGTATGATACTGCGCTAGTTAAATTAACAATATATCTAGTTTCTAACCTGAGGGAATTAGCTGATGCTCAGCAAGGCGATTAGCAATGCTCACCGCATTTTCAGGTATCGAGTACAAATACCCTTGTATAACATCACAACCGTTAACCGATAAAAACTTAGCTTGTTCATTGGTTTCAACTCCTTCGCCGACTAGCGTTAAATCCAAACCTTTAGCCATGGCTATAATCGATTTTACGATTTGGCATTGTTTAATATCGTCAGGTAGTTTAGAAATGAAGCTTGCATCAATTTTTAAAGTATCAAAGGGGAGTTGAGTTAAGTAGCTTAAAGATGAAAAACCAGTGCCAAAATCATCAATTGAATTTTTAATACCTAATTGTCGAATATGTTGTAACGTTGCACTTGCGTGTTTGATATTTTCAATAAAACAGTTCTCGGTAACTTCAATTTCTAGTAAAGCGGGCGCTAAGCCACTTTGTTTTAGAGCAAACTCAATAGAGTCAATCAAGTTGTGTTTAAAGTGTTGAGAGGAAATATTGATGGCAATGCGTCCACATTCAAAACCTTGTTGTTGCCATCGCTTTCTTTGTTGGCAGGCTTGTGTCAAAACCCATCGGTCAATTTCAACTATTAACCCTAACTCCTCTGCCATCGGTATAAAGTGAGCAGGAGAAACGCGACCAAGATCTGGGTGATTCCAACGTAATAAAGCTTCTATTCCGGTAACTTTTTGCGTAATGCTATTTACTTGTAGTTGGTAATAAAGCTCAAATTCATTTTTTTTCAATGCACTACGAAGAAAATTTTGCGTAATTAAACGCTCCATTGAGATAGTATTCATTTCTGGAGAAAATAGTTGATATGAATTCCTTCCTTCATCTTTGGCTTCATACATAGCGGTATCAGCTTGTTTGAGTAAAACATCAGCGCCAACACCATCTTCAGGGTAAACCGAGGCACCAATTGAGCAGGTGATTTGAAGCGCTAGCGTATCAAGTTCATGAGGCTCACTTAATACCCTGACTAGACGCTCGATAACACTAACAATATCTTTTAGTGATATCATTTCTGTCAGAAGAATAACAAACTCATCGCCGCCAAAGCGAGAAACGGTATCACCTTCTTTAATATTGCTTTGTATTCTTTGCGCGGTGGCAACTAATATTTCATCACCAACGTTATGTCCTAAACTATCGTTAATCTGCTTGAACCGATCGAGGTCTAAAAATAACACCGCAACTAGTTGTTCATTTCTATGCGCTGTTGATAGGGCAACCTCAAACCTATCATTAAAAAGTCGACGATTAGGTAAGCCAGTTAGTTCATCGTAAAAAGCGAGGGCGTGAATTCTTTTTTCAGCAAGTTTTCTTTGGGTAATATCACTAAATATTGCCGCGTAAAGTGGCTCTGTGGTATCACTTTCATTAATTTGCACTATGGTTAGCCATTCAGGATAAATATCACCACACTTTTTCCTATTCCAAATTTCCCCTTGCCATGTTCTATCTTCTAAAAGGCTTTGCCACATTTGTTGGTAAAACACTTTGTCGTGCTTACCTGAACTTAAAATATTAGATGATTTCCCAATGACCTCTTCTTCCGTATACCCTGTTAAGCGAGTGAAAGCGGCATTGACTGATAATATAATGCTCTTACCATTCGTGACCATTATGCTATCAAGAGATGATTCAATAATTTTTTCTGCAAAAAGTAAGCTTCTTCTCGATTGCGCCAGTGCATTATCTCTTTCGACTAATACACTCTCCAATTTTTGAAAGTACCCAACTTCAATATCAGACAATATGTGTTGTAACGATAGAACGCCGAGAACATGTTTTTGTGAGTTTTGTACAATCAAGTGTCGAATTTTATGTTCTTGTAGGCATAAATACCCTTGATAGAGTGTGTCTTCTTCGTTAATGGTAATTAATGGATGTACTGAAGAAGACCATGCATCACTATTGTTGTCTTTATCTGTGATGAGTCTTAATAAGTCACGTTCCGTAATAATGCCAAATTCGTTGGTTTGGTGGTGACGAACAAGTGCTGATGTGCAATGAGAATCTGACATAGCATTGGCTGCTGTGCTTACCGGTTGATTCCCTAATATGATGGGTACTTTTGGATTATAGTTGTCTTTAATTTTTCGTAAACGAAGGTAATGCTCTACTCCTTGCTTTTTAATGACGTCACTTTGACTGACAATACCTAGCGTCTGCTTTTCTTTATTTAGCACTAATAAATGGCGTACCCGATGGCGATGAAATGCCATGATAATTTCTTGCAACGGCATTTCTTCATTGATTGTTATGACAGGGGCGCTCATAAACTTATGAATGGGTGAGTTATAATAATTTGTCGAGTTAAAGTTTAATTTTGTACTATCTGCTTCAGTCCAAATACCGATAACTTCTTCATTTTCTTTAATGAGAATAGAGCTAGTGTTATTTTCTCTTATTTTCATTGCCGCTTGATAAATAGTGGTCATTTTTGAACACGACAATAAGCTTTTTTGTACTAAATTTTTTGCCGTTATGTTTTTTTCACCATTTGAAATCATACTAAACTCAAGTTGGGCAGAATAATTAAAAGAGTTTTATAACATCAATTCAATTCATCACGCTGATATACATCAAATAAAGGATGATCTGTTTTACAGTGCTTGTCAGCGTTTGAAATACGAGCCTTTGTCGAAGGTGTATCAGGGCTACATATTGTTGCAAATTAACGTGCTGATTTTATGTACATTTATAGACTATTCAGTCAACATGGCGTTATTAACCTTACTTTGTGGCTCTCAAGGAGTTTATAAACATGCGCTCAGTTAAAATATTATTTTTGTTAGCTATTTTTATTCTGTCAGGCTGTGTACAGGTGCCGGTAAATAATGAGTCTCGTGTATCGAATCTAGCCGTGACCAGCGTTTGGGATGAACCGACAAAATTTAGTGCTGGTAGCAAATACAGTATTTCTCCTCAACATCTTGAGAAAGTGTCTAATAAAACGGGTGAAATTGAATTTGCTTACCAACGTTACGCTGAAGGTATTAAAAGTAATTTGAATAGTAACGGTTATCAAGAAGTCCAAGATGCAAATTCAGCAGCATTTCATGTCAGATTTGTTTTAGCATTATCTGAAGACCTAGATGATCAAACTATTAGTGAACAGTTTGGTATTACTCCTGGGTTACAAGATAGCCAAGGCTTAAATAAGGGCAGTATATTAATTTCTATTACTGACGCTAATACTGGACAACGTGTATGGCATGGCGCAATACAAGGCTTTGTGCAAGAAGATGCAACAGATGATGAAAGAGAACAGCGTCGTAACTATGTTATTAATATGGTGTTAGCACAATTCCACAAATCCCATTAACATAAAAGGTAATTGTTTTTAACAATTTCATACACACTTTTCTCTATTAATAAGGTCTACTATACTGAAAGCAGTGTAAGAGGATAACGTAATGAATAAATCAATAGTGTATTTAATAATGAGTGTCGCGGCGTTAGTGCCATTTACTAATGTGCAGGCTGCTGACGTTGAAGTGAAATGGACAAATCCAGACAAATATTCTGATATTGAGGCTGGTGAAGAACATCGAAAGCATTTTAAAGAAAGAACCTTTAAGTCTTTTGAAAAGCACTTTGCAAAACTAGCGGAAACATTACCTGAAAACCAAAAGTTGGTATTTGATATTACCAATGTCGATTTGGCCGGTGATGTTAATCATGGCGGTATGAAACGAATTCGAGTGGTGAAAAATATATTTTTTCCGAGAATCGAATTTTCTTATCAACTGTTAAATGCTGATAACTCAGTGGTTAAAAGTGAAGATGTCTCGCTAAAAGATATGGGCTTTTTAATGCACAATGGCCTTAAATATCGAAGTCAGTCATTTGGTTATGAGAAAGAAATGCTTGATGATTGGTTTAAAGATACTTTTATTAAGTAGTTCTTTACTTTAAGGTTCCGGCCATTAGAAATAAAAAAACGCAGCTTAGCTGCGTTTTTTGTTGTCGAAATTTAAACGCTTAGTTTTGTTCAAACTTACTCAATACGTTAAATAGTTGCTCAATTTTTTTAACTATCGTGATCAATGTTTGTTGATCAGATGTTTTTTGCCAAAAAACTAAATCATTTGCCACTTCTTCAACATAAGGTTGGAAAGTGTTAGCTGAACACTTAAAGCCTGCATCAGCGGTAAATATCGCGGCAAAGCCTGCTTGTTTAGCTTCACGTAATGTCGTTAATGTGGCATCAGCTGCCAATGACTTCTTTAAAATTATCGAAATGTTTTCGATTAATTGTTTGTGTACAGCTTCGCTCATAATAACTCATATTCGTTTGGTATGTTCAATAACGCTATTATGCCAAATTGATCGGCGTTTTGTTAGCCTCTCCAGCAATTTCTCTGACAAGTTTTGGCATTAAGTAACCAGGTAAAATTGCCATTAACTGCAAAATAATTTTTTTGGCGGTTTGTTCACTTATATCAAAATGAGCAACACCTTGGACTTTATCAAACAAGTGTAAGTAATAAGGCTGAATACCACTATCAAATAGCTGCTCACTCAACTCAGCAAGTGTATTTGCATCGTCGTTGATGTCTTTTAATAATACACTTTGATTAAATAATGGAATTCTTGCCGCAATTAAAGGTTCAATTGCTTGAATAACGTCTTCATTAATTTCGTTGGCATGATTGATATGAAAAACGATAGTTGGTTTAAGTCTTGTTTTTGCTAAAGCGCTGACCAACGCTGGCGTTATACGTTGCGGGATAACAATTGGCAAACGAGTATGAATGCGTAAACGCTTCACGTGAGGAATTTGCTCAATTTCATTAATTAGCCACAGTAAATGCTCATCATTGGCCATTAATGGGTCGCCACCACTAAAAATAACTTCGTTGATTTCACTATGGTTTTGAATGTAGCTTAGTGCTTGTTGCCAACGCACTTTATTAGGGCTGTTATCCGCATAAGGAAAGTGACGACGAAAACAATAGCGGCAATTAATGGCGCAACCGGTTTTAACCATCATTAATACTCGGTGCTTATATTTGTGCAATAAACCTGGCGCAACAGTATCATGTTCTTCTAATGGATCTTGGCTATAACCATCAGTAATTGTAAACTCTGAATCTAGTGGCATAACTTGCTTTAGAATAGGGTCGTTTATATCGCCTTTTTTCATTCTAGATAGTAATGGACGGGGCACTCTAACCGGAAATAATTTACGAGCACTGAAGTGGCGCTGGTATTCTTCTGGTGGAATTTCAAGCGATTCTAATAGTGTTTTTGGATCTGTAATAACATTTGCCAATTCTTTTTGCCAAGAAGTGTGCAATCTGTCGCTGATTTGGGTTATTATTTGCGGCATTTCTATATTCAATTTTTAACCTTTACGTGTACAACGTGAACGAGCGAGCATAATAATTATGGCTAATTTTAGCACTAACCAGTTCAAAGCTGGACTTAAATTAATGATTGATGGTGAACCTTGTAACATTATCGATAATGAAATCGTAAAGCCAGGTAAAGGGCAAGCGTTTAACCGTATTAAAATTCGTAAGTTAATATCGGGCAAGGTATTAGAAAAAACATATAAGTCAGGTGAAAGTCTTGAAGGCGCCGATGTAATGGAAGTTGAATTAGCTTACCTTTATGCTGATGGTGAATTCTTTCACTTTATGAATAACGAAACATTTGAACAAATCGCAGCAGAAAACAAAGCGGTAGGTGAGAATGAGAAGTGGCTAAAAGAAGGTGACATCGTTACTATCACGTTATGGAATAACTCGCCAATTTCAGTGCAACCAGCTAACTTTGTTGAGTTAGAAATCACAGACACTGACCCAGGTTTAAAAGGTGATACTGCAGGCACTGGCGGCAAACCAGCAACACTAGTAACAGGTGCTGTAATCCGTGTACCACTATTTGTGCAAATAGGTGAAGTAGTTAAAATTGACACTCGTTCTGGTGAATATGTATCACGCGCAGGTAAGTCATAAGCGTTTAAAAAGAACTGTTGCGTAGAATATCAAAAAGCCCAGCAATTGCTGGGCTTTTTAATTTTAATCGAAATTATCTAGATAATTTCTTCGTATAACAACTTAAGCAAACGTATCTTGTAATGGTGGCACTACTTGCTTCTTACGGCTCATTACGCCGTCTAACCAAGCTTTACCGTCAGTTAATGTTATGTCGTAAGCTTTTTCAACAATGCTTGCATCATCGCTAACCACTAATAGCTCTGAACCTTCTTTCATGATGTCAGTAAGTAGCAGCATTACTGTATGACGATTGCCTTCTTCTTTTACCGCTTGTAAGTCAGCGTGCAAATCAGCTTTCATTTCGTCAAATAGTGCAAGGTCGATAACTTCTAATTGGCCAATACCAACAATGTTATCTTTCATGTTGAAATCTTTAAAGTCACGCAATACTAATTCACGTACTGGCGTGCCTTGTACAGAAGATTTAACCGTGAACATTTCCATGCCCAAGCCTTTGTAATCTTCAATACCAGCAATTTCTGCTAATGCTTCAACACACTTAATATCAGCAGTTGTACAAGTTGGTGACTTGAAAATTACCGTGTCAGATAAAATTGCACACATCATAGCGCCAGCAATGTCTTTTGGAATTGCTACGCCGTGAAAGTCATACATCATTTTGATAATGGTATTAGTACAACCAACAGGGCGTACCCAAATTTCTAACGGCGTAGAGGTCGTAATGTCACCTAATTTATGATGATCAATAATACCTAATATTGTTGTGTCATCAATATCGTCAGGCCCTTGAATACGGTCTGAATGATCAACAACATAAATGCCGTCAGTATCAGCAAAACTCGTTTTAAGTTCCGGTTGTTCAAAACCAAATTTATCTAAAATAAATAAAGTTTCAGGTGAAAGCTCGCCTAAACGAGCCGGTTTTACGTCTTCACCAATAGTGTTCTTTAAATATGAAAGTGCAATTGCTGAACAAATTGAATCTGAATCAGGAACTTTGTGTCCTACTGCATAAGCTGACATAAACTGTTATCTCCGAGCGCCATTTACCGAATAACGACTTATCGTTAGCGGTGTTATCAATAATATGGCGCGTATTCTAGCAAAAAACTGTCCTGTCCGCCTAGTTGTCATTTGCAGTCTTTTCATACAACTTTGGTATGAATAACTATGGAAACTTGATATCAATTAATAGCTGTTAGGGTAACGCTTTAAGGATTTATTTTATTACGCTAGTATTGGCAGGTAATTATTATAATTTTTGTTCAAAATAACGGCTTATATTATGGATAGCCTTTTCAATTGAGGAACTTATGTCGAAATTAAAATCATTAGTGGCGCTAGTGTCATTGGCGAGTGTGAGTGCACTGGCGAGTGATGTGATCACTATCGAAGATATCCCGAAAGTAAAATCAGTACGCAACAGTGTTATTAGCCCAAGTGGCGATCACATCGCTTTTACCCGCACACTACCACGTGAATTATACGTAGATAAAAATGGTAGCAGTTATAGTGGTTTATTTATTACTGACACTAAAGGCAATGCTAAACCATTCATCACCGGTAAAGTTAATGTTGGTGCTTTAGAGTGGTCAGCAGATGGCGAATTTGTTTATTTTCTAGCGAAATTTAAAGGTGAAAAGTTTACTCAACTTTACCGTATTCCAGTTAATGGTGGTGAGCGTCAAAAAGTAATGGGCTTAAAAGACACGTCAATTAGCCGTTATGACATTAGCCCTGATGGCAAGCAGGTGGCACTTTTAGCTATGCCTGCAAAAGATAAGTCTGAGAAAAAACTAAAAGAACTTGGCTTTAAAGCTGAAGTTTATGAAATGGACTTAAAAAATAAGCAATTATTTATTACTGATTTAGCCGTACAAGATAAAGCAGTTAAGTTAGATGCTGTAGATATTGCTGGTTATGTTAGCGACATGAATTGGGCTGCTGATAATGAGCAACTACTTGTTAAAACCCAACCAACTGCATTGATTGATGATTCATACACTAAAGCTCAATGGCATGTGATGAATTTGGCTGATCAAAAAGTCACAATGTCGATTGCTACCGAAGGTAAGTTAGGTACCGCAGAATTCTCTCATAATGGTAAACATATTGCGGTTATTGGCGCAGAAGATAAGCATGACCCTGCGACTGGCCGTTTATACTTAGCCGATGTTAAAACTGGTGAAATACAAGATTGGTTACCAAACTTTGCTGGCCATGTCTCTGATATTGAATGGTCGCATAAAAGTAATAAATTAAATTTTATTGCTAATGTTGGTACTGAAAGTATTGTTGCCAATATTAAGCCAAACAGCAACAGCTATAAAACATTAGTGAAAGCAGGCAAAATTATTGCCTCTTCATTATCTGTTTCAGATTCTGACAAAACAATCGCTGTTAAAGGCCATAGTGCAAAACACCCAAATGAAGCCTTTGTCGTTCGTGGCAAAAAACTGAGTAAAATTACTGACTCTAATCCATGGTTGAAAGATAAGCGTTTTGCTAAACAAGAATCTATCACTATGAAAGCACGTGATGGTGTTGAAGTAGGTGGTATTTTAGTTTACCCGTTAGATTATAAAAAAGGTCAACGTTATCCATTAATCATGCAGGTGCATGGTGGTCCAGAAAGTCATGAGAAAAATGGCTGGGTAACCGCTTATTCTAAACCTGGTCAAATGGGCGCAGCACGTGGTTACGCGGTATTTTATCCTAACTACCGTGGTTCAACGGGCAAAGGTGTTGAGTATTCTAAATTAGGTCAAAATGATTATGCTGGCGCAGAGTTTGATGACTTAGTTGATATGAAAAACTATTTAGTTGAAACCGGTTTAGTTGATACTAAGCGTGTTGGTATTACGGGTGGTTCTTACGGTGGTTATGCTTCTGCTTGGGCTGCAACTAAACTAACTGAACACTTTGCCGCGAGCGTGATGTTTGTTGGTATTTCAAACCAGTTATCTAAGTTTGGCACTACGGACATTTCTAACGAAATGCACTTAGTACACGCGCGTTCTTACCCTTGGGACAAGTGGCAATATTACCTTGAACGTAGCCCAATTTACTGGGCGCATCAGTCAAAAACACCATTGTTAATTATGCATGGTAAAGACGACCCGCGTGTACACCCGGCACAATCAATGGAAATGTACCGTTACATGAAAGTACAAGGTAAAGATGTGCGTTTAGTATATTACCCAGGTGAAGGTCATGGTAACCGTAAAGCGGCGGCACAATATGATTACAGCTTACGTTTAATGCGCTGGATGGATAATTACTTAATGGATGGCAATAAAGCAATGCCAGACTACAAGTTAGATCACAAAGCTAAGTTAGATGCGAAAAAAGCTAAAGATAAAAAAGAAGACGAAAGTAAAGCTAACGACTAAAACAAGTCATTTTAGCTAAATAAAAAAGCCCGATATTAGTCACTAATATCGGGCTTTTATGTACAGGACGTACGGTATGCTGCGATCACATGAATGTGAAAGAGCAGCGATGCACAGGGGCGTATGTGTAAAGAAACAAAAAATTATTTAGTAATTTAACTTAGTGGTTTTACCCCAAAATACTTTGTAAGAAAATATCGTGTAACCAATAATCATCGGTAGAACAACAGCAGCGCCAACAAAGATAAACCACAATGATTCTCTAGCACTCGCGGCATCAAAAATAGTCATTTTAAATGGCACTATGTATGGATAAAAGCTATAGGCTAAACCGCAAAAACACATGATAAATAAAATGATTGCTGCTAAAAATGGAAACCAACAGCCAAGGTCATTTTCCATTGGCACTTTATCTATATACAAATGAACGGTAATAAAAGTAAAACCAAGCAGTAAGGTAATTGGAATCAAAATTAGTACCTGCATACCGCCTAACCATTTGTCCATAATTTGCTGGTCAATGAGCAGATTCGTTAAACATACCGCAAGAATACCAACCGCCATTAATACGTTAGTAAGTTTTGCCCACTTTGCGGCTCTGCGTTGCAATTCGCCTTCTGTTTTCATCACCAACCAAGCAGCGCCGATAAAGCAATAACCCGCGGTGACACAAATAGCTGATAAAGCAGAGAAGCCTATACTTAACCATGAATCTTCAAATGAGGTGATATAGCGCCCCAGCATGTAACCTTGGGTTAACGTGGCTAATAAAGAGCCAAATTTAAAGGCATAATCCCATTTTTTCTTATCAGTACTCGGTGCTTTCGTTCGAAAGTCAAATGATACACCACGCAAAATAAGCCCGGCTAACATTAATGCTGTCGGTAAATATAATGCCTGAAATATTAATGAATGGGCCTTGGGGAATGCAATTAGCAATAAACCTATCGCCATTACTAGCCAGGTTTCATTGGCATCCCAAAAAGGGCCAATAGAATAGATCATACTGTCGCGTTGTTGCTGATTGTCTAATGGCAATAGCACGCCAACGCCCAGATCATAACCATCAAGAATCGCGTAAATTAAAAACGAAAGAGCCATAAGCCCGACAAATACCATAGGTAGCCAATCTACAGATGTAATATTCATGATGCTGCTCCTTCATTCGTTGTTACTTGTGCACTTGTATCAGACACAAGCTTTTTACCTGTTAACGAGGTATTACCTTCTTCCAATATTACTGCTCGATTAGCCATGACAAATAAGGTACGGATGTAGGCAATAAGTAAGAAGCCATAAATAACTACGTATAAGGTTAATGACAAGGCGATATCTTCTGGCGGCGTAGTGGTTACTGCATCTTTAGTGCGCAATATACCTGTTACTAGGTAGGGTTGACGGCCTATTTCGGTAACGTACCAACCTGCTAATGTTGCTAGCCAGCCTGAAAATGTCATGGCGATACCTGTTTTTAATAACCACGTTGGATAGCGCTTTTTAATGACAAATTGATAGGTGGCTAGCCATGAAAACAGTAGCATCAATACACCGATACCTATCATTATGCGAAAACTAAAGAACACTGGCGCAACGGGTGGGTGTTCATCCACAAAGTCATTTAAGCCCTGAATTTCTCCGTTAGCATCATGCGTTAAAATTAAACTAGCGACATTCGGTACTTTCACTTCAAAGCTATTTTCACGTTTCTCTTCATCCGGCAGTGCAAATAATAACAATGGAATACCGCTATCTGTTTCCCATACACCTTCCATTGCCGCGACTTTCGCTGGCTGATGTTTAAAGGTATTTAAGCCATGTAAATCCCCCACAAATATTTGCAAAGGAATAAGTAATGCGGCTAAAACCACGGCAAAGTTCAGTGCTTGTTTTACAGACTTCTTATTATCGCCCTTAAGCAACCTATAAGCTGAAATACCAGCAATTAGAAATGCTGAGGTTAAACCTGATGCCAATAGCATATGCATTAAACGATAAGGCGTAGAAGGATTAAAAATGACCTCTACCCAACTAGTAACGTGGGCAACACCATCAATCATTTCAAAGCCTGCGGGCGTTTGCATCCAAGAGTCGAGTGACAAAATCCAAAAGGCTGATAACGTAGTGCCAAATGATACTAGTACCGTTGCGATGGTGTGCACGCGATTAGACACTCGGTCCATGCCAAATAGCATAATAGAAAGAAATGAAGCTTCTAAAAAGAAGGCCGTCATCACTTCATAGCCTAATAGTGGTCCGGCAATATTGCCGACGGTTTCCATATAGCCCGGCCAATTGGTACCGAACTGGAATGACATGGTTATGCCGCTGACCACACCAATAGCAAAGGTTAGGGCAAATATTCGCACCCAAAAACGGTAAACACGTAACCAACTTTCATCTTGGGTTTGATTAAAACGTACTTTAAAGAACAACAATATCCAGCATAAGGCGATATTGATGGTAGGAAATAAAATATGAAAACTAATGTTAGTCGCAAATTGGATGCGTGAAAGCATGAAACTTGTGTCATTAGCGATAGCTGCTGCATCTAACACGTTATGTACTCCACTTAGTTAATGTTGGTTATGTCAGTTTGATTGAGTTTTCTAAATCTGATTATCTGTATTGAGTTACTGAGCTTATTTTAATTTGTGAGGTGGCACTAAACGTAGCTACCTCAATAGTAATTTGTCTTTTACGTCTAAAATTTTGCTAATGCCTTCACCTAGCTTAAGTAAGGCTGAGAGCTTTTCTGATGACATACCTTGCATTTCGTTGGTCCACAAGGTCACCATTTCCATCAAGTCATGCATTTGTTGAACACGTACTTGGGCATATTCGTCAGACTCATTACTCGGCTGTTCCATTAGTGCGTCACGCAAGGTTGATAATGTTGGGTCAAGCTCACGCTTTCTACGTTCAACCACTAAGGTACGAGCAATTTCCCAAATATCACTTGGGGCAGAGAAGTATTCTTTTCTATCTCCTGGAATATGTTGCAGTTTGATCAGGTTCCAAGACTTTAATTCTTTTAAGCCCATGCTGACATTTGAACGTGATATTTGCAGTGCTTCACTGATTTGGTCGGCGTTTAATGGCGCTTCAGTTAATACAATAACGGCATACATTTGGCCAAGTGTGCGGTTTAACCCCCAGCGCGAACCCATTTCACCAAAGTGCAATACCAATGATTGAGTCATAGGTGTAATTTTCACTATTACAGTCCTTTCTGAATTTTCAGTAATTTGTGAAAATTGTAATCCGTTTTTGATCTAAGTCAAGCTTTTGTAGCCTGAAAACCGATTTATTTGTGATTTTTATCACAGTCTGCAGGTTTTCATGTCTGATTTGCACACAGGGCTTAGTGTTTATTTTCGCTGTTTTTTTTGGCGCTTGAGGAAAACTCAGGCAGGAATTACATAGAGTTATTGTTGTTAGTTTTTGAAAATTAAGGGAGGTTATGTAGATACTATTCGGTTTTCGCCGTTACGTTGCGATAGGAATTACCCTAGCTCCCTTTTGTTAGTATTTAATAGTCATGATGTTTTTCATAATGCTACTATGCTTGTTCGGAGTAATTTTAGGCTATTGTTTTAATAACTGTCATCAATATGACTAAGTTTGTGTTTAGTTGCGCTAAAAGCTTTATAATCCCGCTTGAAACTAAGTTAACCATAATTGATAAGGCCACAACATGAATACCAAAATATACAAGCAAGTACTTTCTCTCACTGATAACTTGCTAGCGGCTGTTCAACAAGAGAATCAATCAAGATTTGATGGTTATTATTCAGAATTAAAGCAACTTTGTGAAGAGCACGAGAATACGGATAAAGACCACCCTGTGCAATGGGAAACACTAGCTGATTTTACTGACGACTTAGCATTAGCCGTTACCATTTATCAACAAGCGTTAGTTAAAGCTGAAGCTATTAACGATAAAGACTTCCGTTCTTCTATTGGTTTTTCTATTGGCGCTTTAAAAGTAGAATTAGATGATAAAGCCGGTGCAATTGAAGCATTAGAGCAAGCAAAAATTAGTTGTAATAAAATTGTCGATAAAGAACTAAAAGCAGAGATCCATGATCTGTTGGAAGAGTTAAAGAACTCGTAAAAGCTGACGGATAAAATTCAGTAACAGTGTCCATTTTACTGAGCTTTAAACAACGGCTTTAGCGAGTTGATAAAGATAGATAGGGGATTTATAAAAATCATCTATTGATATTTTTTTGTGTGGCTTGCATGAAGGTAAAGCAAAGTTGTTACTAATCAGGAAGTCGATACTAGGGTTTTCTATCAGCAGCTTTTGTTTAATTTTATTCATTGCTCCAGGGTATAAATAACAAACTAATACCGCGGCATCGGGAAGCTTTTCATGGTAAAAGTTCTTTCTATGTAAGGTTAAGTTTTTTACGCCTAATATACTTTTCAATAATGCTGATATTAGCCAAGGTAGCAAAGATAATTCGTAACCTATGACTTGTCTTTGCGGATTTTTCTTTGCTATACGTATAACAAAGTTACCCCAGCCACTACCTAAATCAATTATTGTTCCCGTACCCGTTTCATCGACCAACAGCACCATGGCGTTATAAGCTTTACTTGAGCTTGGCATTGGAGATATTCCCAATTTCATGCTGTTGTATATAAGTGAAATGGCAATAAGCATTACGGTAATTAACAGTACAAGTTCAAATATTATCAAAGAAAGGCATCCAAAGTGTGTTTATCAATAACACGTTAGTCGTGATGCTTTTCATAAGCAATGCTTTATTGTTTTTATCGCGTAGCTACATGGGCAATATAAGTGAACTATTATTTAATCGGTGTAATAGTCAGTTTAATTTATATTCAAATTCAATTGAAGCGGTTGGAAATTTAGGTTATTCGCAATATATTTGGCCTTTAATAGGCTATCGTCAGTCCAAAGCTATTTAGTTATTTTTATTCATTGTATAATAGCGCTCTAAGCATGATGGTTAGTACTGATTTGCTTTAACCGTAAAGTGAACGCCTTTTGGCACTCTCAGATAACCCTATAAGAGTTAATTAACTTAATGAAACCCTATTCAAACCTTGCTGAATTAATTGAAACATTAGAGTCAGAAATAAAATCTCTGACGGAGCAAATTTCAACGTTGAAAGAAGAGCCGCAAAGCTTTAATGAACAAGTTATTTTAAAATACATTGATACTGGCAGCACAGGTAAAACAAAAGATTTTGTTCGATCTTTAGGTGTAAAGTCTGAGCGTGGGTCATTATTTTCCTCCGGTGATGTGAGTAAATTAATAAAAGATGGCGCTGATGATATTTCGCCTAAGTTACTTGCTATAGCGCGAAAGGTGACTAGTATGAAAAATAAGCACGGTAAACTTCGTTAAATAGCAAAGTGGTTTAACAAAATTCAAATTCTGATTTCGTAATGGTGATAGCAAATTAGAATTGTATTTTTCACCGACGACAAAGAGAATATTATGAGTAAAGGTATAGTTAAGTGGTTTAATGCGGATAAAGGTTTCGGATTCATTACTCCAGAAGATGGAGGCAAAGATTTATTTGTTCATCATTCAGAAATTCAATCCGGTGGTGAATACGCTACTTTAGCAGATGGCCAAGCAGTTGAGTTTGAAGTTGGCCAAGGTCAGAAAGGACCATGTGCAAACAAAGTTGTTGCTGTTTAAGTAATAATTATAACAAGTAGGTAAGTAGATGCGTTGCACGTAAATACTTACCTATGCGTTATTCATCGTCGTTTCACTGTAAAATATCTTTTTAAGTTTCAATAAGCTTCTTTATTTAACACCTTAATTATTCAAAGCTTACCCTCAATTACTTTTTTTATTTCACGCCTTCCTGGCACCACGTGCTTACTTATTCTGTAGCAAAAATTAAATATGAATAAATAGTAGCACTTGCGTTATTAACTAAAGTTGGCACTAAGCTCTTCAATTGCTTCTGCGTTGCTATTTACTTCAATACTTTTATTGGTAACTTCACCGGCTAGTTTAGTATTTTTTTGCGAAATGGCATCAATATTATGAATACCCTTAGTTATTTGCTCTGCTACCACACTTTGTTCTTCTGATGCTGTCGCTATTTGCGCGGTCATATCATTAACACCTTGAATATTGGCAATAATTCCTTGCATGGCTTGCTTGATTGTTTTCGAATCAGCAGAACATTCATCAGCACTGGTTTTATTGTCCAACATGACTTGGTTCCAACTATTTAAGGTTTTTTGTAACTCCTGTACGGATAGTTGAATTTGCTCGGTGGCACTTTGTGTTCTGCTTGCCAGAGTTCTGACTTCATCAGCAACTACGGCAAATCCTCGGCCTTGTTCGCCAGCTCTTGCTGCTTCGATAGCTGCATTAAGCGCTAGTAAATTGGTTTGATCAGCAATACCTTGAATTTCACTCATTACGGTAGATATATTATTAACATCACTTACTAAACCAGAAGCACTATTAGCAGCATCTTCAACATCATTAGCCAATTGATTAATTTTACTTTCACTGAATTCTATTGTGCTTATATTATTTAAACAGTCGTTTTGAACTTCTACCACTTTATCATGAGCTAATGACGTGCTCTGGCTAACTTCACTAATAGTTGCGCTCATTTGTGTTATTGCGGTAGCGAATTGGCCAATATGCTCATTTTCTTCTTGAATACCGTTAAGCATTTCACTTGAAGTCTGGGCAAGTTCATCGGCAAGTTTTGCTAGTTTTCTACCAGAATCACTGCTGCGTCCTAGCACTGTTTTTATGCGCGCTTTGTAAAGCTCAGCAGGGTAATTGATGATACTGAGAATGCCTTTGCCTAAATAAATAAGACGAGAAGGGCTATCAAATAATGATTTTGTTTTGGCGAGCTGATTAGGTAATAGTATTAATTCTTCTGCGAAAACAAAGGTTAAAAGTGCTAAGCAACCCAATAGTATTAATGTTGAGGTTGCGGTTCCGACTAATGTCCAATCAAGCGTAATAGCAACTAATGCAAAGGTAAAAGCGGTTAGTCGTTTGAGTCGAATATTGGCATGCAAATCTACTATGGCTTTATTGTTATTTAGTTTGTCGTACAGCGCCTGTGCTTGTACTTTTTGTTGTTCATCAGGAAAGGCACGCACTGACTGATAGCCAATAATCTCACCACTTTCAAATAACGGTGTAACATAGGCATCAACCCAGTAAAAATCACCATTTTTGCAGCGATTTTTAACCATTCCTCGCCAAGAGTCACCGCGCTTTAGTTTTTCCCATAAATCTTTAAATGTAGCTTTTGGCATATCAGGATGACGAACAATGTTGTGATGCTGTCCAACTAATTCTTCAAGACTGTATCCGGCAATTTCACAAAATTCTGCATTAGCATAAGTAATGGTGCCATTTAAATCTGTGGTTGAAACAAGTTGTTCTTGAGGAGTAAAAGTGCGCTCGAACGTAGTGATATGACTCATATATTATCTTCCTTGATAAAAGAATTTGATAAAAGTTTACCTGGGCACTATACGTGACATAAGTCACATCTTACAGGCTGTCAGGTACTTTTTTTGTAACAAAAACGTAATAATTACAGTTGCTAAGCTTTAATATTGTACAAATAGAGCAAAAAGCAAGCGAAGCTAGTGAATAAGGAAAAGTATAGGTGCTATAAAGAAAAACACCTGAAAATTTTCAGGTGTTCATATTATTAAGCTTGAGCAAGCTTATTGGTATTGTTTGATTGCTTATTTGTAATAACCTAAACAAGCTTCCACTTCATTTTTTGAACCCATAATAACTTCAACACGTTGATGAATGTCACTTGGCTCAATATCCATAATGCGGCCTTCACTAGTCATTGCTAAACCACCTGCTTGTTCAATCAAAAAGCTCATTGGGTTGGCTTCATACATTAAACGTAATTTGTATGGTTTTTCTGGGTTGCGATTATCGCTTGGGTAAGTAAACAACCCGCCACGTGTTAATACACGATGAATATCGCCAACCATAGCGGCAATCCAACGCATATTGAAATTTTTACCACGAGGGCCAGTATCCCCGGCAAGTAGATCGCTAATGTAGTTTTGCATTGGTGCTTGCCAAAAACGTTGGTTTGACATGTTAATAGCAAATTCTTGCGTATCTTGTGGTACTTGTACGTTACGTTCAACTAATAAGTAGCCGCCATGAGTACGGTCTAAAACGTAAAAATGCGTACCGCTACCCGTTGTCATCACCAACATAGTTGATGGGCCGTAAAGCACGTAACCAGCACAAACTTGACGATTTCCTGATTGCTTGAACATATCAGGGTCTGAAGGTTCAGCATCTTTTGGCGCTTCATGAATTGAGAAGATAGTACCAATTAGCGAGTTAATATCGATATTTGAACTGCCGTCTAGTGGGTCAAATGAAACAATAAACTTGCCGTCTTTATCTCCACCTACTGAGGTATCTTCTTCTTCTGATGATATTGCTTTAACAAAACCAGACTCTAATAAAATATCTTTGAAAAGTTCATTAGCAACAACATCAAGTTTCTTTTGCACTTCACCTTGAATGTTTTCATCCAAAGTCGAGCCCATTAAACCACCTAAGTGAGCTTGGCTGACGCGGAATGAAATTTCTTTAGTGGCAGCTAGAATAGTTTTTATTAATGAAATTAAATCTAACGGTACATTGTCTTCACGTAAAGCTGGAGCTAGTCGTTGCATCGGGTTACCTAATCACTTTAGAGTCGGGCTCTTATTATAAGAGTAAATTGTATATTGTATTTAATTTTCGATGTAATGATGTATCATCAAGGCATCAAAAGTTGCTTTAATTGTTGTATTCAGTAATCTTGAAAACTTTCAAGATTACTTTTACGTCGATTATAACAAGAATATGAGTATTTTCAGTACTTCTAATTATTTTAATTTTTACTGATAGCAAGGATATGGAATGAGGTTTTTTATTAGGGTAATAGTTTTATGTATCTGTAGTGTGTTATCCACACAAGTGCTGGCAAAAACAGAAACAACTTATGCTGATTTCATTAAAGGCAAGCAGCACCATCAAGGTTACTTTTCTTTTTATCTTGATGATAAAACAGGGAAAGTATTTTTAGAAATAGAAAACTTTCAACAGGAATTTTTATTTCAAAGTGGTTTGCCGCATGGTGTTGGTTCTAATGATATTGGTTTAGACCGTGGCCAATTGGGCGATACACGTTTAGTGCGCTTTGAAAAAGTAGGTGAAAAAGTATTTTTACGCCAACTTAATACTTATTACCGCGCTGATACTGATAATGAACTTGAGAAACAAGCCATTGATGAAGCGTTTGCTAGCTCAATTATTTGGGGCTTTAAGGTCAGCAAAAATTCGGCAGATAACAGTAAAACCCTTATTGATTACACGCCATTTTTACTGTCAGATATTCATAACTTATCTGAACAGTTAAAGCGTAGAAAGCAGGGCAGTTATAGTATTGATGCAACACGCAGTGGTGTTTATGCAAAACGTACAAAAGCGTTCCCAAATAATACTGAATTAGAAGCAACCGTTACCTATAAAGGCTCAAAAGCTGGTGCTCATTTACGCTCAGTCACCCCTGATGCTTCAGCCGTTACCGTGAATTTACATCATTCTTTAGTCAAGTTACCGGATGATGGTTACAAAACCCGTCAATTCCATCCTTATAGTGGTTTCTGGGAAAACTCATATGCGGACTATGCCAGCGCTATTGATGAGCCTTTAATCAAACGCAATATTCCTCGTCATCGCCTAAACAAGAAAAATCCACAAGCAAAAGTTAGTGAAGCAGTTGAGCCTATTATTTACTATTTAGATGCTGGCGTGCCTGAGCCAGTTAAAAGCGCTTTATTAGATGGTGCTCGTTGGTGGGACCAAGCATTTTCTGCTATTGGTTATGAAAATGCCTTTCAAGTGAAAATGTTACCCAGTGATGCTGACCCGATGGATGTACGTTATAACGTAATTCAGTGGGTACATCGTGCCACACGCGGTTGGTCGTATGGCTCTTCGGTTATTGACCCTCGTACGGGTGAAATTATAAAAGGTCATGTGACGTTAGGGTCATTACGCGTACGCCAAGACTATTTAATTGCATTAGGCTTAACATCACCTTTTAAAACCACTGATACCGATACCAGTGCGATGAAAGAAATGGCATTAGCACGTATTCGTCAATTATCAGCGCATGAAGTAGGACATACCTTAGGTATTGCCCACAACTTTGCTGCCAGTGTTAACGACCGAGCATCTGTTATGGATTACCCACACCCGTTAATCACGATTAAAGACGATCAAATTAGCTTAGAAAATGCTTACGCAGAAGATATTGGTGATTGGGATAAATTCGTTATTGCTTATGGCTATGCTGATATTGAAAAAGCGCAAGAAGGGCAATATCTTGCAGAGTTAGTTAAATCGACTCAACAGAAAGGGTTAGAGTATGTTTCTGATCCAGATGCACGCCCGAAATCAGGATCGCATGCAACTGGGCATTTATGGGATAACGGTAAAAATGCTGCAGCTGAGTTAACTCGGGTATTAGAGGTTAGAAAGCTTGCCTTAGAAAATTTTGGTTTGAACAGTATTCCTGTTGGCACTCCAATGTCAGAACTGGAACAGGTATTAGTGCCAATTTATAATTTTCATCGTTTTCAAGTGGAAGCTACTGCAAAGCTTATTGCCGGTGTTGATTACGGTTACCAATTGCGAAGTAAAGAATTTACTAACCAGCAAAAAATGGTTTCAGGAAAGTCGCAACATGCAGCACTTAAAGCTCTGTTGTTAACCTTATCACCTGATACTTTAACTTTACCTGCGAAAATCACTGCGTTAATTCCACCGAAAGCTTATGGCTACAGTCGTAACCGAGAAAGTTTTATTAGTAATACCGGTTTAACGTTTGATCCAATAAGTGCAGCAGAAGCTAGCGCCAAGCATACCTTGTCATTACTGCTTAATGCAGAGCGTTTAGCGAGGTTACAACAGCAAACCATGCTTGATGATGATATCCCTTCTGTTGGGCAGTTATTTAACGAGCTTATTGATGCGACGTTACAAGCAGATGCGGAAAAATCTACCGCATTATTGGTACAGCAACGCGTAAATCAGCAATTGGTAGAGCACTTATTAGCATTGTGGCATAGCCAAAATGTAGTGCCTGAAGTGCGAGCTGAAGTATATTTAACCTTAACTGAATTATCACAATGGTTAAGCGATAAACGTAGCACGAGAAAATATAAAGGCTCTCGCGCCCAGTTCACTTTGTTAGCAAATCAAATTAATTACAGTTTAAGCCATGACAAGTTATCTACGCCGGTATCGAAAATAAAATTACCGCCAGGCTCTCCGATTGGCGCTAACTAATAAACAGGTAATAAAAAGCTAGTAAAAGGGTAATAAATGACAAAAAGTGATTTATTTAAGGTTGCCTTATTAGGTGTGCCATTTGATGAAAATTCTTCATTTGAACGAGGACCTGCTTTAGCACCAAGCGTTATTCGCGACGTGCTAAGCCATGGCTCACTTAATGGCTCAACTGAGTTAGGCATAAACTTACGAGAGTCTGAACGGTGGCTGGATGCTGGCGATATTAATGTTACTGTGCCAGAAAACTTTATTGTGGCAATTGAGCAACGCTGTGATCAGTTGTTGTCTAACAATACCCGCTTAGTGACCTTAGGTGGTGATCACAGTATTAGTTATCCAGTGCTAAAAAGTTATCGTAAACATTTTGATCAGTTAACGATATTACATATTGACGCGCATTCAGACTTATATGACTCGTTCAAAGGAAATCGTTATTCAAATGCTTGTCCTTTTGCACGTGTAATGGAAGATGGGCTTTGCGAGCGATTAGTACAAGTTGGTATACGAACACTGAACCTGCATCAAGAACAACAAATTGCCAAGTTTAGTGTTGAATCATTAGAAATGAGGCACTGGCCATTGTCACAGCCTTTAGTTTTTGAACATCCGGTGTATTTATCACTTGATATCGATGGCATCGATCCTGCCTTTGCACCTGGAGTTTCGCATCGAGAGCCCGGCGGGCTAACAACGCGAGAGGTTATCAATATGATCCATCAAATTAATACGCCTCTAGTCGGCGCTGATGTGGTTGAATTCAACCCGAACAAAGACATCGACAATATGACCTCGCAGCTAGCAGCAAAGCTAGTGAAAGAAATTGCCGGTAAAATGTTGTTAAGCGACTATTAAAGTGGGCTTATTAAAAAGTGATAGTGGAAGTTTTTCACCATCACTTTTTATTTTCTATTGTAAATTCTTCGATAAAAATTCAGCTATTGAACCTAACGTTTTAAGCCTATTCTTTTCAATACTTAAATGATGATTACCATTTTCAAGCTCAATGTATTCAACTTCTTTATCGTGCTTAATTAATGATTCATACATGTTTTGACTATGCTCAACACGTACAATGGTATCTAAATCACCATGAATTAACATAACAGGCATATCGATATTTTTAGCAAAATTAATTGGTGAATTTTGTTGAAGGAGTGTTGAGTCATCTCCCATTTGTTTTTTAACTACTTTATGATTTGTAAAGTTTCTAGATTTTCTCATCATATACTCAAGATCTGAAACTCCAGCAAAACTTACCGCACATTTAAAAACATCTTGCTGTTTTGCTGCCGCCATCAATGCTGCATAACCACCGTAACTAGCTCCAACAATACATATTTTACTTTCGTCCACTGGATAATTGTCAGTCAACCATTTTGCAGCGTCTGTTAAGTCGTTTTGCATGGCGCCACCCCAGCTTTTTATCGATGCCATTTCAAATTTGAAGCCATACCCAGATGAGCCTCTAAAGTTTGGCTCTAATACTAAATAACCACGGCTAGCAAAAAATTCTGAAAACCAGTCAAAGCCACCATATACTCGGCTCATGGGACCGCCATGAGGGATAATTATCGCTGGCATTTTTTGGCGAGATAAATTTTTTGGTATGGATAAATATGCTTCTATCATCAAGCCATCGCTTGCAGGGTAATTTTGCTTAATTTTTCCGATAATATTTGTGCTGTTTAACTGTGGATATTCATCAATAAGCGGTGTTAATTCACCAGTATCTCTATCGCCGAAGTAATATCTCCCTGGGGTTTCATTATTGCTAGTATGCAAAATGTATTGACGTTCATTATGGCTAAAACTGCTTATGCTATTTGATGAATCAGGAATAGCTTTGTTTAAGGCATTTTGGAATTTTTCGTAAGTGGAATTGAAATATATTTTATTGTTTTCTGATTCACCATGGTACACGCCTATAACGTCTTTAGTTTGTTTTGAATATATTAAACGGCCTTCGATATCGTAATCTTTATCCGCATAAATCAGAGTTTTTGGTAACTCATCTTTAGCTAAATCAACAGTATATATTGCATAACGGCCTTGATAATCGGCGCGAATATAAAGCTCGTTTGGATCTAGACCAAAACCTAGAGGGGTAATATCAGGAGCATCAAATATTTCATAGTCCCAAATTCTTTGCCACTTTTTTGTTTTTAGATTGTAAAGAGAGTAAAAAATTCGGGTTTCATCGATACCAAAACCCAAGCGGACTCTGTGCTGCTGATCTGTCATCCAATGAGAAATGTCTTCTCTACCTCTAACGATTCGAGATCGTGAATTTTTACTTCTCAGGTCAATTTTATAAACATCTGGTTTATTGCTACTTTTGTAATCTATTTCCACTAGAATATGATCTGGTTCATCAGGGAGTATATCGATAATCGTATCTTGGAATTGTGCAACGTGTTCGCCATTTTTAGGCGTACTGACTTGTCGCATTCTTTCTGAACCATCAATTTTTATTTTGTATAAACGAGCTTCAATATATTTTCGCAACATACGATGAACAGGGTAATGTGCACTGACAAGTAACATTTCATCATTAGCCCAGCGAAACCAGCCAATTTTATATTTTTCATTGTCAGTATTAATGACGAACTTAGTTGTTTTTTTCAAACGATCGATTACACCAACATATGAATTGCCGTCATGGTTTCTTACAAATGCTATAAAGTTACCATTAGGGGATAGCTTCATTTGGCTAGCAACAGGCAACTTACCATAGGCTTCAAGAGGTAAGTTTTCTGCAAAAAGATTAAAGCTTACCCAGAGCGAAATTATAATTATTATTATTTTGCGAGCCATAATTGTCCAAATTTAAATCCATTTAATTCTATGTTATCAGAAAGTATAGAATTATTAAGATATTAAAAAGGAAATTTGAATTAAAAAACGGCGCTGAAAAGGAAGGAGTTCAGCGCCGTGTTGTGCAATTGGCACTTAGCAATAAGTGTACTGCGCACAAAGTTGACCATTTGGAAAATAGTAGACCTAACTATAAAGCTTCTGTATTCAAATTTTTTTGATTTAAATTCGATTCAATCGATTCTTTTAAATCTTTTTCATTGGTTGAATTTAGCTGATTACTTGTTGCCTTTAATTTTTTTGGTCGAGCCAATACCACTAAATTGCCAATAACAATAAAGGTTAAACCTGTAACGGTAAAAAGTGTCCATGAGAAATCTTCAACAATCGTAGAAATAATCACCGCAACAGCAGGGAACATAATTGATGCATAAGATGTCTTATGTGTACCAATACGGTTAAGTAATGTCAGGTAGCAGCCAAACGCAATAACAGAGCCAAATATTGATAAGTAAAGTAACGAACTAACGTAAGAAAATGAATAATCAAAGTTAAAGCTTTTACCTTGTACAATTGCCACCAAGGCCATAAATATTGAGCCATAGAGCATTCCCCAGGCATTTGCCGACATCAGCGGTAAGTGTAGTTTTTGGTTTCTCATTGATAGCATATTACCGGTGGAAGCAAACAGCGTTCCTGTAACACATAGCCCCAAACCTAGTAGTGTTTCAGCACCTAATTTTGTGTCATTAATTTGCGGCCAAAAAAGCGTGACTATACCTATTAGCCCAAATGCACCACCAAGGTAAACTTGCTTGGTTATTTTAGTGCCGTACCAAATCCTGGCATTAAAAACGTTAAAAAACATGATGCTTGAAAAGGCAATACAAGTGAGCGCCGAATTAATGTGCTGCTGCGCCGAATAGAGCAAATAATAATTAAAGCCAAATAGCGTGATACCAAAAATCGCAAACTGTATATGGTTTTGCAATGAAAACTTCAAAGGTAAGTGTTGGTATTTACAATAAGCAAACAGAATAAGTGCAGCTAGCCCAAAGCGATAGACTATTGATGCCTCTGCCGCAACATCGCCTAATTGGTAGTTGATAGCAATCCAAGTTGAGCCCCAGATCACAACTGTAACGATATATAGAAATGTGTTGTTCATAACAATCCTATGAAATAAATCGAAAAGGGATAGCGAGCTAACTTCTCGCTATCAGGTTTGTAAATTACTTAATGCCGCAGTGTTGGTTATCAACAGGTACTTTATTAACATGAGAAGACAAAGCTATTTGAGTTTCATGGCTGACAAGTTGAGTGCTAAACCCTCTTTTCGACAATGTGGTGATCCATTTCTTCAATACTGTTTTTGCGATATATGCAAATGTCATGTGCCTCTCCTCGTTAATTGTTAGTACTGACTATTGGTTATTTACGTCCGTTCTAAATAAATTGTTTATCTTGATGGATGGACAGTTTACTGATTTTTTGTTTTAATAACATACACAGAAAAATGAAAATGCAACCTATACAGTTATGCGATTAGTTGATAAATCAGCACCGGAGTTTTTATACCAACAAGTTATCGACTTTGTTGAACACCAAGAAAAAATTGGTGCCTTGCGCGCAGGCGATAAATTGCCAAGTTTGCGTAAGTTAAGCCGACAATTTGAGATCAGTGTGCCAACGGTCAAGCAGGCTTATGTTGAGCTTGAGCGACAAGGTACTATTTCTGCTCGTCCTCAATCGGGTTATTATTTAAAAGCGAAACAAGCACGAACACTGCTGCCACGAAGAGCAAAGTGGGCGAGTTGTGAGCCAGCAGAGATATCCTGTCGAAGTTTAATTGAGCAAGTTTATGATGCTGTACATATGCCTGATTCTGTAGCGCTAGGTATTTCTAACCCAGTACATGCCCATCCACCTGATAAAGCACTGGCAAGGTTAATGCGCTCAGTGCTAAGCCGAGTATCTGAAAAGGCGGTAAGTTATGGTCCGGTAAATGGTGACCCTAAGTTACGGTTGAGTTTGGCTTGTCGCTATCAAGAACAAGGCGTGCTGGTAAACCATGATGATTTAATTATTACCAATGGCGCACAAGAAGCTTTGTCAATAGCATTGCAATGTGTTGCTGAAAGAGGTGATGTTATTGCTGTTGAGTCGCCTTGTTACTTTGGATTAATTGAACTTATTGAAAGCTTAGGGATGAAAGCGTTGGAAGTTTACACCAGTCCTGAAGATGGTGTTTGTGTTCCTGAATTAGCCAGTGTTATTAAACAGCATTCGGTTAAAGCTTGTTTATTTTCCACGGCAATTAATAACCCGCTAGGTTCTATGATGACTGATGCGCAGCGAAAAAATATGGTCGAGCTGCTTGAAGCTAATAATATTCCGCTTATTGAAGATGAAGTTTACAGTGATTTGTATTTTACCGAGCGTCGACCGACTTCAGCACAGCTGTATTCAGAAAAAGGCCTAGTATTGACTTGTTCTTCTTTCTCTAAAACAGCTGCGCCAGGCTACCGAGTAGGTTGGTTGCTACCTGGACTATTTGAAGAAAAAGCTAAGCGTATTAAACGTGCACAGTCTTGTTCTACGCCAATGTTACAGCAATGGACATTAACTGATTATTTAATGAGTGGTGAATACGATAGACATTTACAAGTACTGCGCAAAACCTTGCGTTATAACTGTGAACGTATGCGGGCATTAATTGCTCAGCACTTTCCAGAACAAGTATGTATTTCTAAGCCGCAAGGCGGCAGTGTGATATGGGTGCGATGTCGTTCTCATGTTGATACTAGTCAGTTTTTCAGCCAAGCGATTACGCAAGGTGTTAGTTTTGCACCCGGTGAAATATTCTCCCCGTCAGGTAAGTATAAAAATTATATGCGAATAAGTTTTGGTGTGCAGTGGTGTGAACGTATTGATGAAGCCATTCAAACGCTTGGTAAATTAGTACACCAATATCCTGATGCGTAATCGCTTGGGTGTTTATGCTAACTGAAAATAAAGTTTACAGACCATAAATGAGGACAAATATAGAGTGCCAAATAACTCGACACAATTATCACTAAAATTTCTATTACCGTTGCTGGCGGCAATCATCGCAGTTTCTCCGCTAGCGATAGACATGTACTTGCCGGCAATGCCTAAGTTAGCTGAACATTTTTTCACGCAAATGCCTTTGGTGCAAAATAGTTTAAGTATTTACTTATTTGGCTATGCCGCAGGTATGCTAGTTTTTGGTCCTATGGCCGACAAACACTCTCGACGTGGTTTAGTGATGCTAGGGCTAACAGGGTTCATCCTGACAACACTAATGCTTACATATGCGCAAAATATTGAACAGTTTATCGCGTTACGATTTTTGCAGGCTTTTATTGGCAGCGCAGCCACGGTAGTGGTGCCCGGAATTATAAGTCAACTGTATGGCAAAGATACGGCAAAAGGGCTCTCCTATGTCAGTATGATCATGATGATGGCGCCTATGATTGCCCCAAGTATAGGTAGTGCGTTGCTGCTGCATAGCTGGCAAATGATATTCTACGTTCTGGCTATTTATGCTCTGTGCATTTTTATTTGCAGCTTTTATTTTTTACCAGAAGTTAAGTCCGTAAAAAAACGTGAAGAATTTAGTATTATTCAACGTTATAAAATAGTGTTTAGTAATAAAAAGGCGCGTTTAGATCTTATTTCTTCAATGATGGTTTCGTTAGCTTTTTTTGCCTATATTACTGCTATTCCATTTGTTTATTTAACCGTGTTTAAAGTGTCTGAATTTACTTTCAGTATTTTATTTGGCTTGAATGTAGTTGCTTTAATGAGCGCACATTTTATTAATACTCGCTTAGTGACAAGAATTGGTTCACGAAAAATGCTCAGTTATGGTGTTTTGTTGTCAATAACCGCAGCGACAAGTTTGTTTTTAGCAAATATTTTGTCGTTACCTTTGCCATACCATGTTGTAGCAATTCTGCCGTTAATGGGCAGTTTATCGATGATTTCGGTCAATGCTAATGCGCTTATTCTACAAGAGTTTACTGAGCATACTGGCACCGCAACGGCGGTAAATGGTACTTTACGCTTTGGTGTTGGTGCTTTAGCTGGCCCAATATTAGCGGTGTTTTATGATGGCAGCGCACTACCTTTTGCGGGTTTAATGCTAGTATCCGTGCTTGCGGTATTAGTGTGTCAATTAATCCATAACCTGAACTCTTGATAAGCGGCACTTGCTTAATACTTCCTTTTAATCCATTTTCTGCGTTAAAACGTCGATAAATAGCTCGCTATTCATAAACGTTTTGCCTTGGAAATGGCATAAAATAAAGCATTGATGGCGTCTATAACGAAGTTTATCTAGCTATAGTATTTACTTCACTACCTAAGTTGTTAATCTACTTTAATATCAAGCACTCATTATCCAGAGTTCAGGTTACATAAAATAATGGAAAAAAATCAGGATAAAGCATGAAAAATATAGCAGTAATTTTATCAGGATGCGGAGTTTATGATGGCGCCGAAATACATGAGTCAGTGCTAACATTGCTAGCCATTGAACAAGCAGGGGCAAAATATCGTTGCTTTGCGCCGAATATTAATCAGCATCATGTTATTAATCATGTAACGGGTCAGGTTATGGAGCAGGAACAGCGAAATGTGCTCGTTGAGTCGGCTCGTATTTCTCGTGGTGATACTGAAGATCTTAGCGAGTTTTACATTGATGAGTTTGATGCTTTGATTGTGCCTGGGGGCTTTGGGGCGGCAAAAAATTTATCTGATTTTGCCATTAATGGTGAAGCTATCGCTATAAATGAACAGGTATTGTCAGTATGCCAAGCATTTGCAAAAGCGAAGAAGCCAGCGGGATATATGTGCATTGCGCCAGTAATGATCCCATTAATCTACGGTAAAAACGCTACAGCAACTATTGGCAATGATACCGCACTTGCTGAGTCATTAAACAATATCGGTTTGGTTCACCAATGCTGTGAGGTTAACGATATTGTTGTTGATGAAGAGCGACAATTAGTTTCAACACCTGCCTATATGCTAGCAACTTCATTGGTTGAAGCGGCAAGTGGTATTAACAAGTTAGTTGCAAAAGTGCTTAAAATGGCTGATTAATTATTTTAAATAGCTTATACCCAAACTGCTTGAAACTACATCTTCAAGTAGTTTGAATATATATTAATACGATACATTCAATGAATGACAATGTCAGGTTTAAGTTAATCGCTAGTTTGTGTTTTTTGTAATTCTGCAGCTGCTTTTAATTCTACTTGTTGTAAACGCCATTTTTTACGCTCAGCGTAATAATGATCCCACACACAAGGGTTACAAGAGCCACCACCACAGCAATCGTCATCTGCAGGAGGGCTAGGTTTTTCTAATAAATCAGTCATATTCTTAAATCTTTCATACGTAATAAGTATTGCATTATCACGATGATATCACGACATGCCGTTTATCTTGAGCATAACAGCTCTTTTACATCCATGTAATCGCTTAATACCGCCATCCATGGCATAACAGCTCACTCACATCCATGTGATTGCTTAATACAGTTCATCCTGAACATAAAAAAGCCCTGCGGTGCAGGGCTTATATTCAAAACTAATTAAAGCTTTATTCAGTTTCAGCTAATTTCTTTTCTAGGTAGTGAATGTTAGCACCACCATTAACAAAACCTTGATCATCTAAAATGTCTTGATGTAAAGCAATGTTAGTTTTAATACCGTCAATCACTAATTCGCTTAAGGCATTACGCATACGAGCAATGGCTACATCACGGTTATCGCCCCAAGTGATCAATTTACCAATCATAGAATCATAGTGTGGTGGTACAGAATAATCAGCATAAATGTGAGAATCCCAACGTACACCTAAACCGCCCGGTGGGTGGAAGCGCGTAATTTTACCCGGTGAAGGAATAAAAGTTCGTGGGTCTTCAGCATTAATACGACATTCAATTGAATGTCCAACTACTTTAATATCATCTTGGGTATAAGATAATGGCTGACCAGCGGCAACTCGTAGTTGCTCTTTGATCAAATCAACACCAGTAACCATTTCAGTGACAGGATGCTCAACTTGAATACGAGTATTCATTTCAATGAAATAGAATTCACCATTCTCGTACAAAAATTCAAATGTTCCTGCACCACGATAGCTAATATCGATACAAGCTTTACAACAACGCTCACCAATTTTTGCGCGCATTTCAGGTGTAATGCCCGGTGCTGGAGCTTCTTCAACCACTTTTTGGTGGCGACGCTGCATTGAACAATCACGCTCACCTAAGTGAATTGCGCCACCTTGGCCATCAGCCATAATTTGAATTTCAACATGACGAGGATTTTCAAGGAATTTCTCCATGTATACCATGTCATTTTTGAAAATAGTGCCGGCTTCTCTCTTTGTTAAAGCAATTGAGTCGATTAGTTCTTCTTCGGTGCGTACAACACGCATACCACGACCACCACCGCCACCAGCGGCTTTAACAATAACAGGGTAACCAATGCGTTTAGCATGGGCTTTATTTGTCTCTTCGTCATCATTTAGTGGTCCATCTGAACCTGGTACACAAGGAACACCAGCAACTTTCATTGCTTTAATTGCGGCAACTTTATCACCCATGATGCGAATGCTTTCAGCTTTAGGACCAATAAAAGCAAAACCAGACTGCTCAACTTGTTCAGCAAAGTCAGCATTTTCAGCTAAAAACCCGTAACCCGGATGAATAGCAACCGCGTTCGTTACTTCTGCAGCAGTTATAATTGCTGGAATATTAAGGTAACTGCTAGGTGCGGCCGCTTTACCAATACAGATGGTTTCATCAGCTAATAAAACGTGCTTTAAGTTTCTGTCTGCAGTTGAATGCACAGCAACCGTTTTAATGCCTAACTCTTTACATGCACGTAAGATTCTTAGTGCAATTTCGCCTCGGTTGGCGATAACAACTTTATCTAACATAGAATGACCCTTATGCGTTGATGTATATGGGATTATTCAATGATGAATAGCGGTTGATCAAATTCAATTGCATCTTCATTTGATGCTAATATTTCTTTGATTACGCCAGACTTATCAGCTTCAATTTGGTTCATCATTTTCATTGCTTCAAGGATACATAAAGTATCACCAGCATTAACATGCTGACCAACTTCAACAAATGCAGGGGCATCAGGAGAAGCAGAAGCGTAGAAAGTACCAACCATTGGAGAGCGAACAAGATGGCCTGATAATGCAGGAGCTGCTGCAGGTGCCGCCGCAGCCGTAGGTGCTGCCGCTGGTGCCGCTGCGATAGGTGCAGCTTGCATCATAGGAGCTGCTTGCACTACTGTGCCGCCACGGCTTATACGTACTGACTCTTCACCTTCAGAGATCTCTAATTCGTTAATTCCAGACTCTTCAACTAACTCAATTAACTTTTTTATTTTACGAATATCCATTTGAATACCTTTTAATATTTATTAAATTTATGTTTTGAATGACTAAAATGCCCAAGGCACCTTAGTTGTTAATTACTGTTTTTCAAGATGCGAAATAGCTGCTTTTAAAGCAAACTCATAGCCATTTGCACCTAAGCCACTGATAACGCCCATGGCGATATCTGATAAATATGAATGTTGCCTAAACGTTTCTCGTGCGTGAACATTTGACAAATGAACCTCAATAAACGGAATGTTAACCGATAACAAGGCATCTCTAATTGCGACACTGGAATGAGTAAAAGCAGCAGGGTTAATGATAATAAAATCTACTTTCTCAAAGCCTTGATGAATTTCATCAATCAATACATGTTCGGCATTTGACTGACAATGACTTAGTTCAGCATTTACCTCATTGGCAATACGCTGTAAATTTGTCATAATCTCAGCCAGTGATAATGAACCATAAATAGCGGGCTCACGCTTACCTAACATATTCAAGTTAGGACCATTTAAGACTAAAATGTTAAACTTTGTAGTCATCTTCGGTAAAAACACCTTTAACGTTGATTAATGCTGTCATCATGTCATATTTATATATGATTTTGTATAAAATTTAGCAAAATACCGTATTTAATACAATTAGACGATTATTATAGTGTTTTCGCAGAATATAGCAGCAAAATACTGGTCTAATCACTTAGCCGGTGTATTTAGGGGAATAATACGTTGTAACTGAGAATAAGTTTACTAAACTAAATATTGTAGTAATTTTAATTAATTCATTGATTTAACTTAGGTGCTGGGAGTTGGTTCCATGGTTAAATGTTGTCATGTCGTTCTATGTTTAAAACAAGGATGAAGTTATTAAAGTCATATTTACCCTTTTTGCTTTCGTTATCTTGCTATTTACATCTCAAGTACAAGCAATAAATATTATCTCAAATAGTACGGCCGAAACTGTTTCGTTGTCGACGACACAGTTGCGCCGAATATTTTCTATGCGCCAAGTTCATTGGAAAAATGGTACACCAATTGTCGTCTATGTTTTGGCTAGTGATAGCCTTATTCATCAGAAATTTTGTAAAGAACAATTACAGTTGTTTCCGTATCAGCTTGACCGTATCTGGCATAAGTTAACATTTTCGGGCTACGGTGTTGCCCCTATTGAAGTTTCGAGTGAAGTTGAGCTTGTCGAGGCCATTAAGTCGACTAAAGGTGCTATTGGTTATGTGGAAAGTGTGTTGGAGGTCAAAGATGTTAACATTATTAAAATTGACGAGTAGAACGTTAAAGTCGCTACTTTGCTCTATCGGATATCTTTGTCTGGCTTTTGTTGCATCAGCAACAGAGTTGAAAAGTGAATCATTGCAAGTTCATGGTTTCGTAGCGCAAGGTATCATCGATGCCAATAATAGTAATTATATTAATGCTGATGAAAACGTTTCATTAGAATTAACAGAAGTTGGGCTTAATACTTCATATCAACTTAATGAAGACTTTCGTATCGCTGGCCAAGCTGTGTATTTGAACGGCGGGAACCGATACCATGAAGGCGTGCGATTGGATTATTTGTTGATTGATTGGGATGCATACCATAACGAGCATTGGCAGGCTAACTTTTATTTAGGGCGGATTAAGAGTAATCATTGGTTGTATTCAGGCACTCGTGATGTTCCTTTTGCTCGTCCCTCTATTATTTTACCACAATCGGTTTACATTGATGGTTTTCGTGATATTTCCGTCGGGGGGGATGGTGCTGCTATTAAGTTGACGTACAGTGACAATACTATCGGAGAGCTCGATTTCAATCTCAGTAGCGGCCGAAGCGCGATATCAAATGATCAAGCTCAGGTGATCGTTGGTGACATGGCGCAGGGGAAGCTAGGCCTTGATACCGACATGCAAGCAAGCGTCTACTGGCGGCCATTACTTTCACAATGGCAATTTGGAATGTCAGTATTAGACTCATCTTTTGATTACCAACAAGCGAATGTTGATTATTTTAATGACGGTGATTTTATCTTTCAGTTTTATACGGCTAATGCGCTGTATGAAGGTGAATATTGGGAGTTTAATGCTGAATTTTACCAAGCGCGCTTTGTCGCTGACGGTTTTTATACTCCTAGCTTTCATCGCGATGAAATTGGACAAGGTTATTATGTACAAACGCGTTATAAACTAACTGAATATACTCGGTTTTTAGTGCGACATGAGAAGTTTTATGCCAATAAAGATGATAAAGATGGTAGTAAGCTAGAGCAAAATACTGGTGGGTTGGTGCCGGCGTATTTTGGCTACCATCAGAGTAATGTTTTTGGTTTATCTTATGATGTAACGACTAATTTTCGGATAAATGCTGAATATCACTGGATGCAAGGTGCTGCAAGGTTATCTCCTATTGTTCAGCCTGATCCTATCGCTAATAACAGCAAAAACTGGCAGGTTTGGGCCATTCAATTTATGTACTGGTTTTAATGATGAAAGTTAGTTTTATGAGTGTCTCGATAAAGCTTTTCATGCTGGTCGTTAGTGCATTGATGGTTTTAAGCTTGGCAATATCAATGTTGTCTATTTCTCGATTAGATCAAGAGTTTGAGCAATATCAAGGCAATAAACTACGCCAAGGTAATGCTCAATTTGACATGCAAAGTAGAATTGTTCGCGAAAAAGTGGGCGTATGGCTAGAGTCTTTTACTGATCTTATTCAGCTTAGAGAGCAAGATGATTTTTACCAAGCCGCAAATGCTTTAGAGCAGCAATTTGATGCCTTGCAGATCAATCATAATGTCGAGTCGTTGTGGCTGGTTTCCGAGCAGGTAAAACCTGTTTTTCAATCTTCGCCTATGTCAGCACAAGTGTTAGCTAGTATTAAACGAGTTATTCAAACCAGTGCACCAGATTATCAATTAAGTTGTGTGCAAGAATGTTTGCAACTAGTTTCAATCCCCATTCTAAATGCTAAAGGTGATATGGCAATTGTCTCGATGGCAATTTCTTTTGTTGATGTTATTTTTGCAATTAACCAAGCATTAGAAAATCAAGTGGCTATTGTTGCGTTTGAAAAGTCCGCTGAAGTGAAGTTAGCGCAGGCCGAAATCATTACTTCATCTGCGCCTAAGTTGATGAATAGCTTATTTATGAATAGTCAATCACAAGCAATGCTTTCGAATGTGAAAAAAGATGGTTTGCAAATTGAGTTTAATGATAAAAGTTATTTAATTAATTTGATGCATTTGGGGGATTCCAAGGCTCAAGATTTTTATATGGCGCAAGTTGATGATGTGAGCTCGTTTACTGAAAAATACCGAGATTACCGTTTACAATTCGTATTTTCAGCCATAGCAATTCTTATTGTCATCGCGTTTCTCGTACACTTTGTTGCCGGGCCATTTACCAAACGGTTATTAGTACTTACAGATATTCTACCTTTATTGGCGAAAAAGGAATTTGAACAATTTCGAAAAACTAAAATAAAGCAATCGAAGGTTTTTCCTGATGAAATTGATGTCTTAATCAATGCGACAACTGAGTTAAGTTATGAGCTAGAGCAGTTGAATATTGAAATTACCCAGAAGACTAAAGAGCTTGAAAATATTGCCATGTATGACTTATTAACTGGTCTACCTAATCGTAATATGCTTAACTTTCAGCTACGTAAAGTAATAAATAATGCTAGTCGTAAAGGCAGTAATGCTGGCATTTTATTTTTAGATTTAGACGACTTTAAAAAAGTTAATGATACCCATGGTCACGGGGAAGGAGATAAACTGCTAATTGAAGCGGCTAACCGTATTAATTTAAGCGTAACAAGTGCAGATATCGTTTGCCGTTTCGGTGGTGATGAGTTTCTTATTCTGTTAAATGAAAATACCTCGCTTGAATTGGCGCAAGAACTCGCCAAGTCGATTTTAAAAAGCTTCCAGAAACCGATAAAGATTAATAGTAGCTTGTTTTACGTTACCTGCAGTATTGGTATCGCGATGTTAGAAGATGAGTTAATCCAAGCCAGTGAGCTAATTAGTCGTGCTGATATCGCTATGTATGAAGCCAAGGGAAATGGTGGCGATCAGTACTTTGCATACCAAGGCGGAATGTTCCAACGCGTTGCGCATAGAGTCATGATGGAAAGTGAAGTTAAACAAGCATTGGCCAAAGGTCAATTTAGTTTAAGTTTACAGCCTCAACTAGTTGCTAAAACTAATAAATTACATGGTTTTGAAGCACTTTTACGGTGGCAGCACCCTGAACGTGGCATGGTTTCGCCCGATGACTTTATTCCTATCTTAGAAAATTCAGAGCATATGATCGAATTAGGCTATTGGGTTATTCGCCGATGCTTTGAGCTCAGTAAAGGTTTGGGAAAAATTGGTTTAACTGATGCCATTATTGCTATTAATCTTTCTGCGGGGCAGTTTGCTGACGTTAACTTAATAAGCTATTTGGAAGCCTTATTAGTTGAGTTTGATTTACCTGCAAAAAACTTTGAACTGGAATTAACCGAGCAAACATTAGTTAAAGATATTGATAAGGCCATTGAAACTATGGATGCCATGCGTAGTCTTGGTTTTAGTTTTGCTATTGATGATTTTGGCACTGGCTATTCCTCTTTGGCCTATTTAAAACGTATGCCAGTAGACGTTATTAAAATAGATAAAAGTTTTGTTTTTGGTATGTTAGAAAATCATGCAGATTTTCAAATTATTATGTCGACGATTGCAATGGTGAAAAATTTAGGCTTAACGGTTATTGCAGAAGGCGTTGAAACCAAAGCACAATTACGCAGTTTAACTGATAACGATTGTGATCTAATACAAGGCTATTATTTTTCTAAGCCAATTCCTGAAGCCGAGTTATTCGAATTTATCAGCCAAAAAATTGTTGCGGGTAAATGGAAGATGTTTGTCAATTCAGAATTAGTCGTTAATTAATTTGTAGATTAATTAACGACTCAAAATTTATACTTTTTAGTTTTAGAATGAAGCATGGTTTGTTTAAGTTAATTGAGCTCTACTAACGTTCATCCCTATTATTTTTATTCTCTTAGGCTGACGCCTTTTTATTACCATTTAAAACACTAAGTGGTAATAAAAGCTAACCCGCACGAGTTTGTTTTAGGTGTTGCTCTAACCAAGACTTTGCACTATCAACATCGCTAAACACGTAAAAGGTAATATTACAGGCTTGGTAAATTCGGCGTAGTTGTAATTGTTGAATATCGGCGGTACTGCTATCAATAAGCACGCTAGCACTGGCAATTAAGCCATGTTTAACGCGGTATCTATTGACCTTAATTAGTGCTGCTTCAGCTTCAGGTGAAAACACGCTATTGCCGTGAAAGGAAATGAGTAAGCCCCATGGCTCACTAGAAAATTGCTCGCAAGCCTGATACATATCGTCAATGTACTGCTCTGTTACACTATTATTAAATGGGCCAAATGCATCTACCTGCAAAATGTTCGACTGCGATGCAATCGAGTATTCTCCTTTAACTGACGTATCCATTCTCCAACTCCTTTTCAAACGGGGTGACAATAAATAGCAGCATTTTAATCACTTGCCAAGTAAGCAGATTTTTCTAATTTTTCAAGTTTAAATTAATATAAAAATCAATAGCTAATAATTTAGCTTCCAAGTGTGAATGGGGAGATAAGTGACACCTGAGGAGTTTGAGTAAGAATAATACAAACTAAAGCTCTTGATGTTGAGTTGATAGCAAAAACCATTCGGAAGTTGAGTGTTTAACAATAATGGCTCAGGCAATGCTAAGGGCGTTTTTGCTTTACGATATAAGCTTAAATGAGGTTTGTAAGCCCTATTTTCGAGTAATATATCACTTTGTTGACATATCTCGGTGATGACTTTTTCTAGGTAAGATAACCAATCAGGGGAAGTTGTAGGCATCAAGTGTAATACTTGTGCTTTGTTAAAATGCCCCAGCTGTGACAGTGTTAATTTTAAGGCGTCTGTATTAGTGTAGTTACCTTGTAAAAAGTTACTAAGCCGTTGCTTAATATCGCCATACTTTTCACTGATAATGTTTGTTATATCATTTTGCTGCTTTTTACTAATTACGCCCAAAAAAACTAAGGTTATATGGAAGTTTTGCTGTGGAATTATTTTAAAAGGCAGCGATAAATGTTGTTCACGCCAAAGTGCAATTGCTGATTTATCTGCAATTGCTATATCCAAGGCGATAAACATTCTTTTATTCATATTTATTCGACTTCACTTTATGACTGAAGTTTTGCCCTCAAGTAGTTTGCGTATAGCTATGGTAATATTAGCGCCATTGAAACCATAAAACCTAATGTGATATCCAGTAAATTATGACGCTATCGGCTAGAAAGTTGCCAATTGATAATATCAAAGACGATGTTATTTCAACGTTAAAACAACACAATACCTTATTATTAACTGCGCCTCCAGGTGCGGGTAAGTCCACTCAATTGCCTTTGTGGTTACTAGCATTAGATTGTTTAGCTGGAGAAAAGATATATTTGCTTCAGCCTCGACGTATTGCCGCTAAAAATATTGCCTGTTACCTTGCGTCACAACTGGGTGAGAAGGTTGGTGAAACTGTTGGGTATCGCTTACGAAATGAAAGCAAAGTTTCGAAAAACACTCGCCTAGAAGTGATAACTGAAGGGATTTTAACGCAGATTATTCAGCATGATGCTGAGTTGTCTAATTGTGGACTGATAGTGTTTGATGAATTTCATGAACGCTCACTTAATGCTGATCTCGCATTTGCCCTGACCCGAGATGTGCAACTAGGTTTACGTGACGACTTGAAAATTCTGCTGATGTCGGCAACGCTGGCAACAGATACCATAAAACAAAAGCTGCCAGAGGCGGTTTGCCTCGAAAGTCAGGGCCGAAGCTTTCTTGTTGAAATTAGTTACCAGGCACCTACCAATGCCAGACTATGGCGTGAACATGCTTTATCGGTTTTAAAATCAGTAGTTAATTCCCATCAAGGCTCAATATTAGTATTTTTACCGGGAACTGGTGATATCCGTTATTTAGCTGAGCAGTTATCAACTTTTATGCCTGATTCGATGTTGTTATGCCCACTTTACGGTGACTTATCGCTTACTGAGCAGCAGCAAGCAATTGCCCCTGCACAAAATGGTAAAAATAAACTCGTACTGGCAACGAATATTGCGGAAACTAGTTTAACTATTGAAGGTGTGGATTTAGTGATTGATTCTGGCTTAGAAAATGTCGCCATCTATGATAATCAAACATTAACCAATAAGCTCACGCAGCGAGCTATTGCCAAAGCATCAGCCATTCAACGTACTGGTCGAGCAGGGCGATTACAAGCAGGACATTGTATTCGTTTATTTAGTAAAGATGACTTTCAGCGTAGAAATGAGCAAAGTGTTAGTGAAATTCAACAGGCTGATTTGTTACCTATGCTGATGGAATTGGCAAGATGGGGCGCAAGTGATTGCTCACAACTGCCGATGATAGAAATGCCTGATAGTAAGCGTGAACAGCTGGCTTGGCAGGAGTTGATTGATCTAGGTTTGCTTTCAGAAAATAAAAATTTAACGCATGACGGCAAACAAGTAAGCGTTTTTCCTTGCCACCCAAGATTTGCAAAAATGTTGCTAAGTGCGCAACAGATAGAACAACAACAAGATATTAGCCACTTATTGTCATTAGCTTGTTTACTTGCAGCATTATTAGAAGAGCGTGATATTTTTAATGCGCAACAGCGCAGCAATGATTGTGATATTGCACATCGCGTTATACAACTTTGCCAGCAGCCTAAAAGAGGCAACCATCAACGTATTATTCAACAAGCTCAGCGTTTTTTTCGTTTAGCACGTCAGCAAGGGACTCAAAATATTCGCCAAACTCATTCGGCAGACAAGCTTTGTACTGTTGGGGGAGATTTGCCTATTCAGTATTGTGGATTAATACTAGTGCACGCCTATCCAGAACGAATAGCAAAACAGAGAAATAACCAAGGGCACTACTTAACTGCCTACGGTAAAGGCGTAGTGATGAATGAAGCCGATGCCTTGGCGGGAGAAAGCTATATTATTGCTGCGCAATTATTTCAACGCCAACATACGCTCAGCATCGCATTAGCAGCAGAGTTTGATTTACTACAAGCAATCGCTTGGGGAGTGGTTAATACAACCAGTAGAGCGCACTTAAAGTTTGATAATCAGCTCAACCGCATTATTTCGGGTCAGCAGGAGGTGGTTGGTTCATTGGTTATTAAAGACGAAAATAGTTCACAAAAAATATCGCCAGAGTTACTTGTTGCCTGTTGGTGTCAACAAGTACGTAAGAAAGGTCTTAATTGGTTAAGGTTTGATACCGACAGTCAGCAACTGTTGTTACGTTGGCGTTGGGTAAATAGCACGCAAAGTCATTTAGCTTTTCCTGAGGTGAGCGAGCCGTTTTTATTAGCCAATTTAGAGCAATGGTTAGGACCTTACTTAGCCGATATCACAACTAAAAATCAACTGGATAAGCTGAACCTTTCAGAGGTATTACTTAACCAATTAAGCTACCAGCAGCAGCAGGTTTTTAAACAAGTTGCCCCGACTTTTTTTGTTGGGCCAACTAAGCGTAAGTGTGTTATTCGTTATAGTTTAGAGCAAGCACCGATTGTTTCCCTACCGATGCAAGAGCTATATGGTGTGACGGAAACACCTTCTGCAGGGGATAGGGCGAATAAAAGTCAAATTCCATTAATTATTGAAATACTATCGCCTGCGAAGCGTCCTATTCAAGTAACTCAAGATTTAGTAGCATTTTGGCAGGGGAGTTATCGTGCGGTACAAAAAGATATGAAAGCACAATATCCGCGACATTTCTGGCCGGATGACCCTGCTAATGCAGAAGCAACGCGAAAAACTAAGCGACATCTTAATATTTAAGTATCTGAATATTATAAAATAAAGGCTTAACTACTTAAATGCCGGTTCTTATAAGCACTAGGGCTAAGATTAAAAAACTGTTTAAAGCAGCGGCTAAAGTGACTGGCATTGTTATAGCCTAGTTCAAAGCATACTTGCGTTATTTGATGGCCATTTTTGATCATGCTTGCTGCTTTTTTTAAGCGAATTTGTTGTTGATAAACCGCTGGACTGCAGCCCAAATGAATTCGAAACTGATGAAAGAACTTTGTCCGGCTCATACAAGCTATTTTACACAACTCATCAATATTCAAATTCGCTGCTAGATGCTGATTAATAAAATGAATAGCGGCATTTAAGCCGTTGCTATCAGGTGTTTTTTCACTATGAGAAATAATAAAGTCACGAGTTTGATGACGCAGTAGGCGTACGGTTAATTCTGAAATAGCCAAATCAATCATATAATTTCTATCTTGATGATTTTCAGTGTAAATTTGTACTATTCGATTCAGTAACCCTTGAGTTTGAGCATTGTGATGTGTGTGCACTAAATGTTGATGATATTGCCATTGGCCATAAGCTTGATTCAATGGTGCTTGTTGCTCAATGCTGTTCACTATTTTGTTGATGCGTTCAAGTGATATTTCAATGGCTAGGCAGGTCGTGGGGTGTTCTATATTAGCATCGGGAAAATCAATTTCGACTTGATGATCAGGCGCCATAACAAAAGATTCGTGCGGTAGGAACTCACTTTCGTAACGGGCACTGTCATCATGCATAACTTTTTTCCCCGACACCATGCCACAAAATAAAAGTTGATCAGATCTTAACTGCACTCGATTGGCTTGCTCAAAAGTATCGTAAATGCTCAATTCTGTTTCTGGCCCTGCAAAGCTTATTTTGTTTTCAACTAAAACTTTCGGGTTTTTCCGTTGCTTTGCTAACACTTCCTTAATCATCTTCAAGCCCTTTTTATATGTACTGGCAGTCAACTTTTTTGAACTTATTGCATAGTTAAATTTTTTTTAATCTACTAAGGTAATAACAATTGACTAAAAATACAACTATAGGAAAGTCTTATGATCTATGCAGCTCCAGGTACCAGTGGTGCCTTAATTAACTTTAAACCACGCTATCAAAATTTTATTGGTGGTCAATGGGTTGAACCATGTGACGGCCAGTACTTTGACAATATTAGCCCTGTCAACGGTCAAGTGTTTTGCCAAATTCCACGTTCTAATGAAAAAGATATTGAGCTTGCGCTTGATGCGGCTCATAAAGTAAAAGACGCATGGGGCAGTGCATCAGTTACTGAACGCTCAAATATTTTATTGAAAATTGCTGACCGTATTGAGCAAAATTTAGAGTATTTGGCAGTGGCAGAAACTTGGGATAACGGTAAAGCGGTGCGGGAAACACTAGCGGCTGACATTCCACTAGCTGTTGACCATTTTAGATATTTTGCGGGTTGTTTACGCTCGCAGGAAGGTTCGATAGGTGATTTGGACGAGAATACCGTTTCTTATCATTTTCACGAGCCTTTAGGCGTAGTTGGACAAATTATTCCTTGGAACTTCCCGATATTGATGGCGGCGTGGAAATTAGCGCCGGCCTTAGCGGCAGGTAATTGTGTAGTATTAAAACCTGCTGAACAAACACCAGCATCAATTTTAGTCTTAGCTGAACTTATTGGCGATTTACTACCTGCTGGCGCGTTAAATATTGTCAACGGTTTTGGTAAAGAAGCAGGGCAAGCATTGGCTAGCAGCACTCGTATTGCCAAAATTGCTTTTACTGGCTCGACGCCTGTTGGCTCTCACATTTTAAAATGTGCTGCGGAAAATATTATTCCTTCTACCGTTGAACTTGGTGGAAAGTCACCGAACATATTCTTTAAAGATGTGATGGACCAAGAAGATGAATACTTGAGTAAATGTATTGAAGGCATGGTTTTAGCTTATTTTAACCAAGGTGAAGTTTGCACCTGTCCGTCACGAGTATTTGTGCATGAAGATATATATCCCAAGTTTATTGAAAAAGTTATTGAACGTTCTAAAGCCATCGTTCGTGGCAACCCGCTAGATACTGAAACTATGGTGGGTGCGCAAGCCTCTAAAGAACAATTCGATAAAATCATGCGCTATATTGCTATTGGCCGTGATGAAGGTGCTGAAGTGTTGCTAGGTGGAGAAGTTGAAACGTTGGCTGGGGAGCACGAAAACGGCTTTTATATTCAACCGACGTTATTAAAAGGCACTAATGATATGCGAGTATTCCAAGAAGAAATTTTTGGTCCGGTTATATCGCTGTCTACTTTTAAAGATGAGGCGGAAGTGCTTGAACTTGCTAACAGTTCAGAATTTGGTTTAGGGGCTGGTGTTTGGACTCGAGATATGAATTTGGCTTATCGCATGGGACGTAAAATTCAAGCTGGCCGAGTTTGGACTAACTGTTATCACATGTATCCTGCACATGCTGCTTTTGGTGGTTACAAAAAATCAGGTGTAGGCCGTGAAACCCATAAAATGGCGTTAGAGCATTATCAGCAAACAAAGAATTTATTGGTGAGTTACGACGTTAACCCGTTAGGTTTTTTCTAACTCAGCGGGTTAAATTTCAGTAAAGTTGTTTGATAGTAACAAGGACGATAATTAATGATCGTCCTTTTTTATGTTCAGGATTAATGGCGATACGTTAGAAAGTCACTTTTCATCGTGATTTTGGATAGTCGCTTGAATTTATTATTTACTGACTTGTGCTATTGCAGCCATTGCTTGTGACAATATATTTTTTTCACCGTCAAGCCAATGAACTTTACTACCATTACGCTCTAGCCGACGTAGCCATGTATCTTGTTTTTTAGAAAACTGATGAATTGCTGAATTGAGTTTTTGAAAACAATCATTTTTCGTAAGTTGCCCTTGCAAGTGTTGGGCAATAAACCGATATTCTAGGCCATAAAAGTACAAAGTTTCCCAACTTACTCCTTGGCTATGCAAACGGGCGACTTCTTCTATCAGACCTTGTTCCATTCGCACTTTTAAACGCTCAGTAATGCGCTGACGTATGACTTCTCTTGGCCATTTTATGGCAAAAATAAGTGGCTTTAGTGCTGGAAAATCATTTATTTCATCTTTTGCGTCTAGCTCACCTTGAGCAATTTCAATTGCTCGCACTAATCTTTCACGTTCTATAATATCAGTGGTGTTATGTAAATTAGGTTTAAGTGCTAATAACTTACTAACTAAAGTTTCATGAGAAAGTGTTGATAGTGAAGCTCTCAGTGCTATATTTTCAGGTACTTCAACTAAGCGATAACCTTTTAAAATGGAGTCGACATAAAGTGCAGAGCCGCCAGCCATAATAGCAAGTTTGTTTTTATCGGTAATGTCTTGGTAAGCGCTGATAACGTCTTTTTGAAAGTCGAAAATACTATATTCATAGCCAGGTTCGACGATATCAATAAGGTGATGATTGATTTCTTGGTACTCGTCGAGGTCTTTACCGCTACCAATATCTAAGCCGCGATAGACTTGTCTTGAATCGGCAGAGATAATTTCACCATTAAGCATTTTTGCTAATTCTACCGCAAGTTTTGTTTTTCCAGATGCTGTTGAACCAAGTACAACTAACATATTAAATGCGGACATAATTAACCTAAATATTTACCTAAAAAGAGAAGCTAATATTATATCGTTAAATAATTTTTGATGCTTGCCTGTTATTAATAATTTGCTAAATAACATCATTGGATGTCGTTACTTAAGCCGAGTTGAGGTTAAATAGTTTCCAATAAAATAATCATTAGGGATATGCGGTTTGCTGGCTTAATATAAGCATATATTTACATACTACAGGTCTGGCTAAATAGCGTATGGCGGCAAGAAAACCTTCTCAAACTAAAACTACTTCTCCTAAAAAAAACAGCCGAAAAACGCCGGAAGTTACCGAGCGCACACGTATACGTATAGTGTTGCGTTGGTCATTGTTTTTTATCTTGAAAATGACGCTTCTAACGGTATTCGTTATTTCTTTATATAGTATTTATCTTGACAGTAAAGTTCGAAGTAAGTTTGAAGGGCAGCGTTGGCAAGTGCCGGTGCAAGTCTTTGGTAAACTAGAAAGTTATGAATTGGGCGGGCAGTTAAACCTTACCGACCTTAAACACGCTTTATTGGCAAATCGCTATAAAAAAGTAAACTTTGTCCAAAGGCCGGGTGAATTCGCTTTGTCGAAAAGTCGTGCCATTGTTTTTCGCCGAGCCTTTGATTTTGGTGCCGGTATTGAAGGTAGTAAAAAAATCACCTTTGATGTTAGTAATAATGCCATTAAAGCATTGTACCTTGATGATATCGCGGTCAAACAAGTCATTTTAGAGCCGCTATTACTGGATAGAATTTTACCTGAAAGCAAAGAAGACAGAGTCTTGGTTTCCTTAGAAGCAGTACCTGAAGAGTTATTAGACACGCTTTTATTAGTAGAAGACCGCGATTTCTATTTCCATCATGGTGTATCTCCGTTAGGTATTTTAAGAGCGTTATATCAAAACCTTAAAGCTGGGCGAACGGTGCAGGGCGGCAGTACGTTAACCCAACAATTGGTTAAAAATATGTTTTTAACCCGCGACAAAACAATATGGCGAAAAGTTAATGAAGCGCTAATGGCATTGATTTTGGAGTATCGCTATAGCAAAGATCAATTGCTTGAAGCATATATCAATGAAGTCTATTTAGGTCAGCATTATGCCAATGGTATTTATGGCTTTGGTTTAGCGGCAGAGTTTTATTTTGGTAAGTCTATTCAGTCGTTGGATGTCGAACAAATGGCGATGTTAATCGCACAAGTTAAAGGCCCAAGTTATTACGATCCTTGGCGATTCCCTGAACGGACGTTAAAACGCCGTGACTTAGTTCTACGCTTAATGTATCAACAAGAAATCATTGCCCAACATGAATTTGAACGAGCAGTTGAATCACCATTGTCTATTCGTAAGAATCGTCGTCTTGCTCAACAAAAATTCCCGGCTTACTTACAGCTGGTAAAAGCTGAGCTTTCAAGACATTTGTCAGAATATGAACAGCAGTCGGGTGTGCGTGTTTTTACGGGTTTTTCAATAACTCAACAATCAGCACTGCAAGCAAGTATTGATCAGCAACTGCCCTCGTTAGAACAAAAAACCGGTTCAGCTTTGCAAGTCGCTATGGTGGTGTCTGATTTTAAAAGTGGCGCTGTTCGGGCATTAATTGGTGGTAAAGAAGCAGGCTATGCTGGTTTTAACCGAGCTTTACATGCAAAACGCCCTATTGGTTCATTAATCAAACCTGCTGTTTATCTTGCTGCTTTAGAGCGCTATCAACGATTCAACTTAGCAAGTTTAATTGAAGACAAAGCCATTACCTTATCGAGTGAAGACGGGCAAGCGTGGAAACCGAAAAATTATGATGGTAAATTTCGTGGTCAGGTGCATTTAGTAGATGCATTAGCGTCGAGCCTAAATATTCCAACCGTTAATTTAGGTATGCAATTAGGCTTAGATAATATTGCTCAAGCAATTCATTTATTGGGCTATTCAGGCGATATAATTACTCGACCGTCAATGTTGCTGGGGGCATTGAATATGTCGCCTATGGAAGTTAATCAACTTTATTTACCTTTGGCTAACCGTGGCTCTGCAGAGCAATCTCATGCCATTGAAAAAGTAGTCAACGCCGATGGCGAAACCTTGTGGCAATTTGAAGCACAAGAACAACAAATCATATCAACACAAGCGGCCTATTTACTTGATTATGCCTTAACAAAAGTAGCTACGTCAGGTACGGCTCGTTCTTTAGCTTGGCGCCTAAAAGATAAAAGCTTAGCAGGAAAAACTGGCACAACCAATGAACAACGTGATAGCTGGTTTGTTGGTTATGACAATGAATTACTAGTGACAACCTGGCTTGGGCGAGATGATAACAAACCCACTAAATTAACCGGAAGCAGTGGAGCCCTTGTTTTATTCGCTGAGTTTATGAAAAAAACTGGCGCACAAAGTCGACTAGCGATAGTACCGCAAAGTATTGAGTTAGTGCGCTTTGATAACAAAAGTGGCCGTGCGGTAAGCCAAGCCTGTAATAACTCTCAGTTATTACCAGCGGTAACCAATGGCCTAATTTATGAAAGTGAATGTGAATATGACGCCAAACAAGCTAAGAAGAAAAAGTCTTGGTTTGAGAAAATATTTGGCGATTAGATTTACTTTGAATTCAATCATTAAGCAATTAGAGGTTGTTTTTATCACTTTTGCGTTTGAATAAGCGCAATTACAAAACTATGGTTAATAGGTAGTTTATTTTACATGGTAGTAGCCTAAAAATAGCAAAGGAAGCATCGCTGCAGCAAAAAAAGTATCAATTCTATTCCCTAGTTTAAAGGAGCAAAATGAAACATAGGTTGAGTTTTGGTTACTTTACTTTACTTGCTGAAAATATTGTTGAGGTGGTTATTGATGATGGCATCGAGCTGTCGTTAGAAATGGTTGAAGAATGTGACCAATTCTTTAAAGCTCACATTTTTGGTGAATTTGGCATGCTAATAAATCGTATTAATGAATATTCCTATAGTTACGAAGCCCAATTATCGATTGGCTCGTATCAAGGACTAAAAGCGATAGCATTTGTTTATTATACCGATGAATGTAAAACCCTTTTTGAACAACTTAATGTCACGCGTGCAAATGACAATTGGAATAGCCGATTATTTTCAGGCTTAGAATTAGAGTGGCAGCAAGCATTAAATTGGTTAGAACAGGAGCTTTTACCTGAAAATCCGCAAGTAGAAAGTAACCTGGTAGAGAGTGCCTGAGAAAAAGGCAATCATAATTAGCGTTAATAAAAATGAAAAAAGCAAACCCTAGGGTTTGCTTTTTTATGTTCAGGCCTCTCCCATACATCCTGTCCTACGAGGCATTAGTGCGTCCATGCACGTCGATGAGCAGTATGCCATGGTCACATGGATGTGAAAGAATGGCGATGTTCAGGCCTCTCCCATACATCCTGTCCTACGAGGCATTAGTGCGTCTCGGTAATTGCTCCTGCATTACTCTAATGACCAACATCCCTGTTGGAACATGCACGTCGAGGAACTGTATGCCATGAACAATGGGGTGTGAATCAATGGTGATGTTCCAGCCTATCTCAGGCACCCTGTATTACAAGGTATTAGTGCATTTATACACATCGATGTGAATGAACAGCAATGTTCAATTATTGATTAATCTATTTAGCGTTATTTCACATACTCAAATATTTTAAATACGCGGTTAACTCCACCAACATTTCGAGCGATGTCAACAGATATATCTGCTTGGGTTTTTGTCACTAAGCCCATTAAAAATACTTCACCGTTTTCGGTGATCACTTTGATATTAGTCGCGTCTAATTCATCACTACTAAATAAGGCAGTTTTTACTTTTGAGGTTAACCAAATATCATTGGTTTTAGTAGTAAATGCTGTGGTGTTGCTAATACGTATTTGATTATGAAGTTGATTAACGCCATTAATCTCATTGAGCAGTTTAATGGCTTGATCACGTAAATAGCTATTCGGCGCTTGGCCGACAACTAACACGCTACCGTTAACACTAACTACTTGTAGGTTTGTGTTCTCACTTAATGCATCGCTTGCCGCAAGCTTGGTATGTGCGTCGAGCTCAATTTTTTGATCATCAATTTGATTACCTAACGAACGGTTATCCGTAGCAACGCTGGCACCACCTACAACACCAATAACTGCAGCTGCGACACAACCTTGTAATATTGCTGCGGTAGCAATAATTGCAACAATAGATTTAATCGACATGTTAATCCTCTGCTTGTGGAAATAATGTTGTATCGATGATGTCACATAAACAATGAATTACTACTAAATGTACTTCTTGAATACGAGCCGTTCGGCCTGAAGGTACACGAATTTCAACATCATTTTCACCTAACAAGCCTGCAATATCACCACCATCGCCGCCAGTTAAGGCAATAATTGGCATATCACGTGAAACGGCTGTTTCAATGGCCTTAATGACATTACGAGAATTTCCGCTGGTAGATATAGCAAGTAATACGTCACCATTGTTACCTAATGCTCGTACTTGTTTTGAGAATATTTCGTCAAAATGGTAATCGTTGCCAATAGAAGTAATGGTTGAACTGTCAGTTGTTAACGCAATGGCGGGTAACGGTGGACGCTCTGTTTCATAACGATTGAGTAATTCAGCTGAAAAATGCTGAGCATCGCCCGCAGAGCCGCCATTACCACAAGCTAAAATTTTGTTACCTGCGAGTAGGCTTTGCACCATTATCATACCCGCTTGTTCAATTGGCCCAGCTAAAAGCTCGCTTGCAGCGATTTTGGTTTGAATACTTTCGGTAAAATTGCTTTTTATCCGTTCTAACATGTTGGATGTAACTCCGTTGTTTTGTTCATCAAAAGGCATTTTTCAGCCAAGTAATTTCTGGGTTAGTGATGTCACCTTGCAAGGCGATAACATCGAATCGGCAGGAGGTATTATATTCATTTAATCCTGCTTGTTGCAGATAATATGCTGCACATTGTTTAATTTTTTGCTGTTTTTGAACTGAAACTGCTGAAATAGCGCCGCCAAAGTTATTATTTCGACGATACTTTACTTCAACAAATACCCAAGTATCAGTTTCAGTCATTACTAAATCAATTTCGCCAGCACGATTATGAAAGTTAGCGCTTTGCAATGATAGCCCTTGCTTCGCTAAATAGTCTGCCGCTAATTGCTCAGTAACTTGACCTGTTGATTTCGAGTTATTAGTCGATGGCAATTTCTTGTACCTTATTACGACTGTACTTACCCCAAATTAAACTGCGTTTTAAAATATTGTCGTCACCTAATTGCAGTATGCCGGTTTGACCATAATGTCTGACATAAGTTTTATTTTTCATTGAAGAAATTTTATCAACTAAAGATAGGCTATCAAAGCCCATGGCAAAAATAGTTTGTAAGCTATCACTACGATTTGGCCAGAGTTTTTTGGCTTCTGCCACTAGCGCTGCGTTTTGCTGTTTACTTGCTAGCTGCCAAGGCATCTCGGTAAAGGTTAAGCCTGATAAATCACGATTGTCGCTTCTATCACTTTTAGCGCTATGACTACGTGAGCTTGCATAAACCGGAATAATATCAGCGAATGGACTAATGTTAACGTCAATATAAGGCTTCAATAATTTAGTTTCCAACGGTAAACCAACAATGTAAATCATATCGATATCTCGACGGTTACGTAGCTCACTTTTTATAGAATATTTAATTCGGCGATCTAGCTCTTTAGTACGCTGCTGACTTAAGTCTACACCAAGGCTAGCTTTTAGCTGACTTTGCATTTTTTCATCATTATTGAAAAATACGGTTTCAGGTTGTTGCCCCGTAATATGTTGCCATTGTTGGCTAAACGTTTTTGCAATACGGCGACTAGCTTTGTCTTGGTGGCTTAAAATTATCGGCTGCTTATAATGCTGGCGACTTAACGTGGTTGCTGCCTGTATTGCTTCATCTTCAGGACGCATCGATAAGGCAACTTGATATGGTTTTAATGCCATCGTTGCTGGAATATTAAGTAAAAGTGTTGGTAGTGTTAGCGCTTCTTGCGACAAATACTTTTTTACATTGTCTTTGAGTAATGGGCCAATAACATAATCAATGTTTAAGTCTGCTAGCTTTAACGCTAATGTCGACATATCTAAGGTTGTTGAATCAATAAAATGTAACGCTGCGCCACTATTAGTGTCGTAAGCCGCTAATATTCCTTGCTGTGCGACTTTTCCTGCTCTTTCTTGTTTACCTGATAATGGAATTATAATAGCGATATTTTTATTTTCATTGATTAAAGCTGGCTCAATTAGCTGTAGTTGAGTGACGATATATTGTGCTGGATGAGTGTTATATTCTCGTTGCCATTGACTTAAATAACGCTGAAAGCGATCGTCATCATCACCAAACTTATTGGCAAAAGTTAGTAATCTACTCCAGCCTTTTATTTTAGGTGGAGCCATTTTTATTAGCTGTTGATGTTGCCATTGGGACAATTGGCAAAGTTGTTGCCATATTGCGTCTATCTCATCGCTTGTTGCTTGAGGATTTTTTGCAAAGGCTCTTAATTTTGCATCTAGTGCCGCAATCGGTAAATTTCGCTTTGTTTGCACAAAAGCTAAGGTTTGATAATAGGCAAGGCCGTGATTAAGGTTAGCGGCAATTATTATAGTATTGGCACTTTCAAGTGACTGATAAGCTTTATTTACTTGTTCTAAAGCTAATAGGCTTTTTGCGCTAATTACTGATAATTGATACTTTTTTAATGGTAACTGCGTTAATGCCATGGTTTGATTAGCTAACCATAAAGCTTTATTAGGCTTAGCTTCAAGCAGATACAACTCACTAGCTTGAATGAATGAATTTACTGCGGTATTACTATCTTGAGTAAGCGCTTGTGTCATCAACTGTTTAGCGGTAAGTGTGGTTTCTATTTTTTCAACCACAGTTGCTTTTTCCGGTAACGACTCGGTTACTTTCGTTGACTTTGTTGTTGAGCAACTCACCAATAACATCACACTAATAATTGTGAGTAGGGTGCTTTTTTCAGGTGAAAACCATTTAGTCAGTGTCAAAGGTAAGAAATCCGTACTTTTTAAGAGTGCTTTATAATAAACTTCATCCTCTTCAGTCTCAACACAAGTATTTTAATATGTCGGAACAAATTATTCAGCCAAGCACTCTTTATATCGTCGCAACTCCTATTGGCAACTTAGCTGACATCAGCCAACGTGCACTTAACATATTAGAAAATGTTGATGTAATTGCTTGTGAAGATACACGACATACGCAACGTTTGTTATCGGCATACAGCATTAAAAACAGAACAATGTCGATGCATGACCATAATGAACGACAACGCCAAGAGCAAATAGCAACATTATTACAAGAAGGTAAAAGTGTCGCTTTAGTGTCAGATGCCGGAACGCCATTAATCAGCGACCCTGGTTTTCACCTTGTACGCCATTGTCGCCAACTTGGTTTGGCGGTTTCACCAATTCCTGGCGCTTGTGCGGCGATTTCTGCTTTGTCAGTAGCAGGACTACCAACTGACAGATTTACCTTTGAAGGTTTTTTACCGTCAAAATCAGGTGCAAGACAAGCAACCTTAAATGACCTTGCTAGTGAAACGCGTACTATGGTGTTTTACGATGCGCCGCGTCGCGCTATTGATACCGTTGAAGACATTGTAAAAGTGTTAGGTGGCGAGCGTTACGTTGTGATGGCACGTGAACTAACCAAAACTTTTGAAACTGTTCACTCAGATACCGCTGAGAATTTATTAGCATGGTTACAGGAAGATCCTAACCAACTTAAAGGTGAAATGGTGCTAATTATTGAAGGCCATAAAGTCGACCCAAATGAGATTCCTACCCATGTTATCGCAACATTGAAATTGTTATTAGCAGAAATGAAGCCGAAAAAAGCTTGTGCGATAGCTGCCGAAATTTACTGCGTGAAGAAAAATGCTTTGTATGAATATGCACTTGCCATGAAGGGTAAAAGCTAGCAGCATTTACCCTATCTTTATAGTTACAGTGTTAACAACCTCTTTTTTTAAGGCGAGAGCCTGTAGAGGCGACAGTTTGACATAAAGGGCTTTTAGCTTTTTTTGCCTTTTCGTCTTTTTCGGCTTTTGTAAGCTCTGTAGATTGACAAGCTGACAATACCATTATAATTGGTAAAAGAATTGATAACTTTTTCATTTTATTTCCCTATAAATATTATTTTTTGAGTTTGAGATGGAAGAGTTTTACATATTATTAACATCGTTGTCTTTCTTTTTTATAAAATTTATCTTTAAAGGTTAAATACAATTAAAGATGAGCACTGTTACTTTAATTCCTAGGGAAAGTGGCGTAGAATGCGCCCCGAGTTGACGAGACAATCGCTGCTTCATCGTTGTGCCTTCGGGTAGACAGATGGAGGGGAGGAAAGTCCGGGCTCCAATGAGCAGGGTGCCAGGTAACGCCTGGGCGGCGTGAGCCGACGACAAGTGCAGCAGAGAGAAGACCGCCGATGGTTACTTTTTCGAAAGTTTCACAGGTAAGGCTGAAAGGGTGCGGTAAGAGCGCACCGGATTGCTGGTAACAGTAATTGCAGGGTAAACTCCACCCGGAGCAAGACCAAATAGGGTTTCATGACTACTTAAACGCAAGTTTGAATAGTATAAGCGTGGCTCGCGTGGAAACCGGGTAGGTTGCTTGAGCTATAGAGCGATTTATAGCCTAGACGAATGATTGTCACTTTTCTTCGGAAAAGCTACAAAACCCGGCTTATGCGTCAACTCACTTAATTCTTAAAAGCCTCGACAGTGATGTCGGGGCTTTTTAATGCCCGCCCATTTATTTACTTTTCCAAAATTTTCTAAAAACTCTTGTTTAACAGCGTATTAACATATCTCGCAAGAATCGAATTGTGAAAATATAAAGGAAGGTTACTCATTAGCATTTATACTTGTGCTTATAACCGTTAATATTTATTAATCGTAAAAATCAAATATTGCTGAATGAGGGATTAGGCAGCAGGTGAGTGCCTAATGAAAGCAAAGAATAAAATACTTATTGTTGAAGATGATATTGATATAGCTGAAAGCTTAGTGCTTTTTTTTCAACATCAAAATTATCTAGTAAAACATATTGATGATGGTGCATTAGCCGTTCAAAGTGTGAAGGATTTTCACCCTGACATCATTATTATGGATCTGATGCTACCGAATCAAGATGGTATTACTTGCTGTCAAAAAATTCGTCAGTTCAGTAATGTTCCTATCATAATGCTGACCGCAAAAGTTGAACAAGCTGATAAACATGAAGGCTTAGTCTCTGGTGCCGATGACTATGTTTGTAAGCCTTTTGATATTATGGAGTTAGTTTTACGTACGAAAGCAATTTTATCGCGTACTAAAGGCCATGTGAGTTTTACAAAAATCACCGTTGACCAAGATAAAACAAAAATTGTTTATCAAGGAAAAAAAGTTCTGCTTTCTACAATTGAATTTAATCTATTTAATCTGCTTTTTAGTCACCCTGAACAAATTTACTCTCGAGAAAAAATACTACATTTAGCATATCCACAATATCGACATATTACTGATAGAACTGTTGATAGCCATGTGAAAAAAATTAGAAATAAGTTTAAAGAAGAGGGGATTATTGATAACCCCATTGAATCAATTTATGGTGCAGGTTACCGTTTTGCACTTAAGTAAACTTACGCCAATAGTTAATAAAGTTAGATGCTTGTCATTACTTTCTTTTGTTATTTTTTTAATAACTTTCTACCCTAGTCGCATCGAAGCCGCAGCTGTTATTGAACAATCAATTGAGGAAAAACTATCAGCTATTGTTTCTTCTTCTAAATCAGCGGAAAGGAAAGTAATAGGGTTGATGGCGTCAAGCCAAGGAGACGACCTTGTATTGGTTAACCTTAAACTCATTAAAATCTATAGAAAAAGCAGTCAGCACAAAAAGGCTGCGGAATTACTTAACCAATTGTTAAATGATTTGCAGCAATTTGATGATGAATTAAAAATTAATATACTCATCAGCCACGCTCAACTTCAGCGTAGCAACAATAAGTACGCTGACGCTGCCAATACTATGCTAACCCGCGTTTTACCTATAGCGTTACCGAACTCACCTCAGCTCGCTAAAATCTATCAATTAACCGGCGTTTTTTTCCGCTTACAAATGAAGTTGGATCAGGCAAAAAAATACTACCATTTGGCTTTAAAACATTTTCGTGATGTTAATGATAAGGAAGGTGAAGCAAAAATATATAGCAACTTAGGTGTGCTTTATGAATCACTTGGCGATCTAGTTTTAGCGGCTGATTACCAAAAAAAAGCGATGCGCTATTTTGAAAAAGTAAATGATGTAGAAGAACTTGCCACAAACTACTTTAATTTAGGTGAGCTTTACTTTCGCTCAAAAGACTACCACAAGTCATTAGCATTTTATGTGCAAGCGCTAGCGCTGGATACACAGCTAAACAGTATGCAAGATGTTGGCTACGATCATCATCGAATTGGTACTATATTTTTACGGCAGCGTAATTTTATCGAGGCGTTAGCTTCTACGCAAAAGGCAATTGAAATATTTATAAACTTGTCGGCGAAACAAGTGCTTTCACGTGCCTATGTTCAGCAAGCAAAAATTTATGCTGATATGAATAATAGCAATGCTCGACTTGAGAGCTTGAATTTAGCTAAGAACTCAGCTCAACAGGCAGCCTCAGATCATCAATTAAGAGTTGTTTGGCATAGCTTTGGTCGGTATTACTTAGAGGAGGGGGAGTATCAAACAGCAAAAAGCTATGCAAAAAAGGCTCACGCTCTCTCTGATAAACTTGGCTTATCAATATACCAATTAGATGACTATGAATTATTATCACAAATTTATGAAAAACTTGAAAACTATCAACTTTCTTATCAGTTTCTACAATTAGCGTTTAATATCCAACTACAGCTTAATTCTGAGCAACAAATTAAAGAAATGGAGCGGCATAAGCGAGATATTAATCTACTGCAAGAGCAAGTTAAGGTTACTAAGTTAGAGAAAGAGCAGTTACGCATTGAGGAAGAAGTGATTGCTCATAAAGCGATAAATCAACGTAATGTTTCTATATTTTTTATTATGATTGTGCTGTTTGTTGTTATTGTTTTTATGCTATATCAACGTCGAAAAATAGCGCTGTTAAAAGCTAAACTCTATCAAGATGCGTTAGCCGAAAAAAATCAATTACTTGCTGATGTTTCTCATGAGTTACGTACGCCACTAACGGCACTAAAGCTTCAAATTGATGCCTTACGATATAAGGTGGTGGAAAACGTTGATCTGAGTTATCAAAAATTAAGTGACAAAGTCATGGATATCAATCGCCTAATTGCTGATATATATGAACTAGCAACGTCAGATGCTAACGGCTTATCTTTTACTACTGAACAATGCGACTTCATTCCCATCCTCAGAGAGTGGAATAATGAATTTTCACAGTACGTTGAGCAACAAGGCTTTTCCTGGCGTTTATGCACTCACGTTGAATCAGCCCAAGTAAAAATTGATATTGATAGAATTAAACAAGTTTTGTCTAACTTAATTTCCAATAGCGTTAATTACACGGATAAACCCGGTGAAATTCAATTATCAGCCACTATCAGGCAAGACTCGTTAGTTTTAATTGTTAAAGACAGTGCGCCAACCGTTAATGATGAAGATTTAGAAAAGATATTTGAACGTTTATATCGAGTTGAAAAGTCTAGAAACAGGCAAACAGGTGGGTCTGGTTTAGGGCTTGCTATTAGTCAAAATATTATCCTTGCCCATCAAGGTGAAATATTCGCAAAAAAAAGTAATACCGGCGGGCTAGCCGTTATTATTAAGTTACCTATTTTTAAAAATATTTAGTTCCTATTTTACTTTCATAATGTTTCCTTATTTGTTTGTTACCTTGGGTAAATGTTACAAATTTAGGTTCTTAAATTGCTTATGTTACTTTTTATTTTGACGATACTTTTACTAGTATTTTTATTGGCTATATATATTCCCAAGCATTATCTCGGGGCGCGTCGTTTACGAAAAAAAGTCGCCAACTACGCTAACATAGGCACTACTGGCATACCGAACGGAAATAAAAACTCTCATAGCTTTTTTCAGTTAAGGTTACTAAATGGAAGAGTAACGAAAGTTTCTGAACTTAATGCTGAGTTAGAGCTATATAAAGCATTTGATAACTCACCTTTTCCTGCAATAGTTATTGATAAAGTTTTAGATATAATTTTACAGGATATCCCCGCCTGTAGTATCGAGAAATTAAGTGCATTAGAGTATTTAAAAGGCGCAATAAAACCTCATCATTTTGATAGTCTAAAATCTTTATTTTTAACGCATGGACGAGATAACTATTTGCTATCAATTGAAATATATCGACTGATTAAAAGTAGTGAAAACAACGCTGAAAAATCATACCTTCTTGATTTTATGAGCAAACAAATTCAACTCCCTCCAGAGCTATTGATTAAAAAATATATCCCATCCCCTAAGTTGAGTTGAACAAGCGTATAAGCCAAAGTACAAAAAACACTACCAAGGTAAGTGAAAACTTAACCTGCTAACACACTAATATAATTAAAATAGAATGGTCGTATGTCAATTAATACTCAGCTTATGAATTTTGCGCTTAAGCTCATTAATATCTTTTCCCCTAAACTCGCATATTCAATGTTAAAAAAGCGCTTGCTGATGCCGGAAAGTGAGTCAAATGAATGGGCTGATGATATTAAAAAAGTCGTTATTGAAACTAAGTTTGGTAACGTTAACACCTATCAATATGGCCAGGGAAAATGTGTTTGGCTGTTGCATGGTTGGTCAAACGCATATCAGTTTTGGCCATTAATGAAGAAACTTGCTAACCAAGGGTATAGTTGTATTGCTATTGAAATTCCTCCTCACAACAAGCTAAATAATAGCAATATATCGCTGCCAAAATGGGTTAATGCGTTTGATAGTGCAGTAAAAAATATCCATGAACCCGTCCATGTTATTACACAAGGTTTAGGCGCAAGCGTTATCGCGAATAGTAGCTGGTTTACTGGTTATCAATATGACTTAACGCTAATCTCTCCTGTCCTAAATTACCTAACAAGTCTTAAGCGTTACGTTAAAACAAATACCATTCCGTCGAGCCTACTTTCCCGTTTAGTTAATGAAATATACTCAACTGATAAAATTCATTTAAAGGACCTTGATGCAACGGCTACCATTAATGAATTTTCAGGACGGTTGTCAATTTTTTATAGCAAACTAGATGACTTTACTTCGCTTAATGCTATTAGTGTTATAGCAAAAAATGATGATCGTAAAGTTGTTCATTTCAAAGGAGCAACCACCCAAAAAATTATTAACAGTAAATCAATTGTTTACGCTATCCATGGGGAAGAAAGGCCTCTCGATTTTGCTGTTTAAAGTCCCTAGCTATATTTTATCTCAAGTAGAAACTTTCAACGTTAACAAGCTCTAATACCTAAAGCGGGAAAATATTCTTCTTTGAAAATTACTTGCTGTTTTAAGCTTTGTTGTTGATTTTGAACTGATCTTACTAGGGAGTGTTAGCTGAGTTTTCCATGTGCGAAAACCTAAACTTATCGACTTATATCGCATTACCTGAAAGTAGATTAATAGAGATAATCATTAATCAATCATAGTGTTATAAACTACTTCTCTCTTCACTACCCCAATTTAATTTGTTCCTACTTAGCACTCTTTGCAGTGCTACATGATTTTTATGCGAATGTACTCGCTAACCTTGATGCCCTTGATTCACGCCTAGCTGTTATGTGTAAATGTCACATTTTGTTAAATTTCATTGTCTTTGGTTAAATTCTGTCAAATGATGTAACTATGTTTCGGCTGTTTTTTAAGCTCTTCGAAACAGTTTTTTACGATATGTTTCACATCCTATAAAAACTAAACTTTGCTATTTATAATTTGTAAAATTTTATCGTACTATCATTAAAGAAAAGGGGAAAGTCTGTTAACAACTTGTTTGATTAAACTTTAACTTTAAAAAAATTACTTATATTTGCATGAGAGAACATATAAACGTTGGTGTAAATAACCAATGGGTTTTAGACGTATGTAGCGTCAATTATAAAGCTTAATAAATTTGTATATTTGCAAAGGGGTAATATTGATGGGGAAAGTTTTGGATGATACTCGTAGTATTAAATCAAAAGAAAATATATATAACGCGTTACTAATGTCATCGTTGGAACAAGGAGCAGAAAGAATAACAATCACATACATTTTGAAGAAGGCTGAAATAAGTCGCTCAACTTTTTACCGACATTTTTCTTCACTAGATGATGTAATTCAATTTAAATTGCAAGAAACAGTAGAGCAACTTTTTGAGTTTTTTAAAATTAAAGGCAAGCCTCATAAAAGTGATAAGTACTTACTTTTATATCCAACTTTAGTTTTTTTTAGAAACCGAATTGACTTGCTTCGATTGCTAATAAACCTGAAAGAAACTGACACCCTAAAGCAGGTTTTATATAGCAACCTTAAGCAAGTTAATAAAAAACTTTTAAAAGCAGAAAAGCAAGTTGATGTAGAAGACTTTTACTTGGAAAACTGTTCAAGTTCAATTGTCACGCTACTTGTTTTATGGACTAAAACTGGAATGAGCCAATCACCTGAAGAACTTAGTTTAGCGATAAATAACGCAAAAGATATCACTCATAAAGTGTTTGAACGCTTTGAGTTATAGATATTATTAGCCTAAGTATAGCAAGTGGTTTTAATTTTCCTTTCGTAACATGGCGTTTATTTTCGGCGAAAAGGCTAAACATTTCATAAATTGTTCATTGAAAATGAGGCCGATCTAGCTGCCCCTTTATATTGATAAAAGGGGACATTATAGCCTTGCAGGTATGAAGTAAATAACTGCTTTGGTGAAGATTAGAATGCAGAGGTATTGCGTTTTTATCGCATAATCAAAAGCTTAGCTTTAATAGTTGCAAGCATATTTACGAAGTAGGCATATTCTGTGATTTTGTAAAATTTCCTAAAGTAATTGATAATTATAAGAAAAATATAATGATTGATAATTCAAAGTGTATTATTAGTTACCCATTACCTAATCTGGATATAACAAAATGGGATGCGATAGTTAATTTATTAACTGAAATTTATGCTGTTTCTTGTGGCGTAATAATTCAATATCGACACAACGAATTTAATGTCGTTTCTGCTAGCTCAAATAAAGATAATTTTCTATCTGTTAACAGTTCATGGTCTTGGGATATGAACTGTTTTTGCCGAAAAACTATTGAAATGAACGGTGAATTTTATGTCAAAAATGCAGAAAATGATTTTCAATGGAGCGGTAAAAAGGGGCATGTAGGCTCATACCTTGGTGTTCCGTTATATTGGCCCAATGGGAATTTGTTCGGTGTTTTGTGCGTAATTCACGAGAAACCAACAGATTTTTCTGGGACGCTAAAAAAAGTGTTAAGCCCATTTAGGCTAACTTTAGAATGCAATTTAAAATATGTATTGAAAGTTGATAAGTTACTTATTCAAGATGAAAAAAATGAGCAAAAATTTTTAGCCCAAAAAAAAGACATTATAAACGCTAAGAAAGCGCTTGAATTGCAAGAGAGCATAAATACTGCTGCTTTTTCGTCATCTATGCTGGCAGTCATTCGAATAAGTCATCACGGAACAATACTGTCGGTTAATAAAGCTACCAATATATTGTTCAATTACAATGCCAATGAACTTATAGGGAAAAATATTAGGTTATTAATTGCAGGAGAGCATGATAGTAATTTAACTAGCTATTTATCATCAAATGCTCCAATTACTACTCACAAAGGCTGGCAAATAGTAGCTCAACAAAAAGAAAGTTCTGTATTCGATGCAATGCTATCTATCTCTGAAATTAATGTTATATCTGAAAAACAGTACGTTGTATCAATAACTGATATTACTGAAAGAGTTAAAAAAGAAGCTCTTTTAGAGGAATTAGCGCTCTACGATCAGCTTACTAAGTGTGCTAACCGAAACCTACTGAATAATAGAATAAACTTACAAATTAACCATGCTGTTCGAAGTGGTTCTAGCTTCAGTGTTATATATATTGATCTTGATAAATTTAAATTAGTTAATGATTGTTTTGGGCACCAATGCGGAGATCAAGTGTTGATTTCTATTGGTAAAAGGCTACGCGAAAGTGTTCGAAAAACAGATACTGTCGCTAGAGTAGGAGGGGATGAGTTTATAATTTTGCTATCAGAAAAAATAGATAATACTGATTTCACTAAAAATTTACTAAATGCTATTGAAGCTCCTATCAAAACGTCTACAAAAACGCTTAATATTCAAGCTAGCTTAGGCTTGGCTCACTTTTCTGATGATTGCAAAACGGTAAATGAACTTATTAATTTAGCTGACTCTAGAATGTATTCTCATAAGCATAAGCTTTCAAGCAGTACCATGGTTTAATTAAAAGCACTGTGCTCAGATAAATGACCGGCAAGTAAGTCAATAAAATTTCTAACTTTGGCTGATGATAGTCGGTCTTCTCGATGAACAATATTCAATGGCAACGGGGCAAGTTCAAAAGGCTCTAAAATAAATTTGAGCTTGCCACTAGCAAGCTCGTCCACCACTTGGTAGGAAATGATCCGCGTAATACCAAAGCCGGCAACAGCAGCGTTAATAGCGGCTTGATTTGTCGTCACACTCAGTCTTGATTTAATACGCTGTGTGATAGTTTTGCCATTTTCTACGAACTTCCAATCTGGCGTAAGACTACCTGCTTGTACTGCTATTAAGGCATGATCTTTTAGCTCGCTATAATGTTGAGGAATATTATTTTTGGCAAGATACTCAGGTGAAGCAACGAGTGCCAACCTTACAGAGCCAACCCTTTTAGCGCGCATTGAAGAGTCAGTTAATTCGCCTATACGAACGCCAAGGTCGTATCCCTCTTCAAGTAAATTAACAATGCGGTCGAGAAATATAGTCTTAACATCGGTATTAGGATAACGATTTAGGTATTCAATAACCGCGGGTAAAACAAACTTTTGCCCAAACAGTACCGGAGCCGTGACACTTAAACTGCCTTTTGGCTTGGCATTTACACCTTGTGCCGCCTCATTGGCTAATGTGATGTCATTTAGTATGCGCTTTACATCTTCTAAATAACGTAAACCCGCATCAGTAACGCGTACATAACGAGTGGTACGATTAAAAAGCTTTACCGCCAATCTGTCTTCAAGCATCGCGATAGCACGTGTTACCGTTGGTGGCGACATATTTAGCTGACGACTCGCAGCAGCAAAACCTTGCTCTTCTGCAACAGCAACAAAAATACGCATAAGTTGTATTTGGTCTAACATTAATTATTCCAAAAATTGAAATAATTAATTGTATATTTTCTATATTCTTAAATAAAGTGAATTGTTGCACACTAGTTTCATCCTGAAGTAGGGGATCAAAACCACCATTTTATTAAAGAGGAATAAATCATGAGTCGAATTAATTTAGTGTCAACAGAGCAAGCGAATGAGCAACAGCAAGCACTTTATTCAGCGATTGAACAAAAGCTAGGTGTAGTACCTAATTTTCTTAAAGTATTTGCTAATTCACCAACCGCGTTACAGGCATTTCTTGGTTTGCATACTATTGCGAGTGAAGGTGCATTAGATGGCAAAACTAAAGAGCGCATTGCCTTAGGTTTAGCCGAAAAAAATGCCTGTCAGTATTGTGTTTCGGCACATACCGCCATTGGCAAAAAAGCAGGATTAACAGGCGATGAAATGCTGGCGAACCGAGCAGGCGATAGCCAAGATGCTAAAGCCAGCGTGGCAGTAAAATTTGCACGTTCACTAGCTGAAAATAGTGGTGAAGTATCAACTGCAGAATTACTAGAAATTCGCAATGTTGGCTTTAATGATGCTGAAATCGTTGAAATTATCACCCATGTTGGTATGAATGTTTTAACCAATATTTTAGCCAAGGCAAGTCGTGTTGAAATCGACTTTCCAAAAGTTGAATTAAAACAGGCTTCTTAGTCTGAGTCGCTTGTTTAGCTATTGAGGCGCCAGCTCCTCAATAGCCTATTTAATAAGGAAACTATTATGGCTCATCAATACGCAAAAATTGCTTTTACTGAAACCGTTAGACAAGTACAACGTGAGCAGAACAGTCGTCAAGGCTATGCCAGTATGGACACGGGCGAAGACCACAACTTCTTGTTGTCGGCAATGGAAGCGGAATTTATTGCTCAACGAGACAGCTTTTACATGGCGAGTGTCAGTGAAACTGACTGGCCGTATGTGCAACATCGAGGTGGGCCGAATGGTTTTTTAAAAGTTATTGACGCGCAAACTATTGGCTTTGCTGATTATAAAGGTAATCGACAATATGTTAGCACTGGAAATTTTAGAACCAATGACAGAGTCTCGATTATTTTAATGGATTACCCTAATCGGCGACGCTTAAAAATTTTAGGGCATATATCACAGGTTGATGAACAAGATTGGACAACTTTAGCTGCACTGGAAGATAACCACTACCGAGCAAGAGTAGAGCGTGGTTTTTTCATCAAAATATCAGCATTTGATTGGAACTGTCCTCAGCACATCACTCCACGTTACAACGAAGTGGAATTAACCGCATTGCTTGATCCACTGCAAGCACAGGTTGATTCATTAAAATCGCAATTGAAATTGCAAATGAGTGCAAATAAAAAAGTCGATAAACTTGAACACTTAGGTGACGGTGAACTTTCATTAGTTATCGCAGGAATACGGCAATTAACCCCTGAAATCAGAGCATATGAATTACGTAGTGCTGATGGTAGCCCTTTACCTGAAATAACTGCCGGCGCTCATATTCAAGTACCAGTGCAATTATTAAATGAACAATTGGTTTGGCGAAACTATTCGATAAGCAGTAATCCAAAGCGTACTGATTGTTATGAAATAGCGGTAAAAAAAGAACAACAAGGTCAAGGTGGTTCGCAAAGTATTCATCAACAATTTTATATCGGCTTAAGGTTAAATTGTCGGATGCCAGAAAACTTTTTTCCTTTAGTAAATAATCAACAACATAGTGTCTTAATCGCCGCAGGTATCGGTATAACGGCAATTAAATCGATGGCATTAGCGCTGCTTCAGCAGCATGCCTCATTCGAACTGCACTATGCAGGGCGCAGCCGTGATCATATGGCATATGCTGATAGGCTAACTCGACAATTAGCTGATAAATTATTTCTATACCCTTCAAATGAAGGTAAAAAGCTGATGCTTAAATCATTGATGAGCGAGCAAGAAGCGGAAACACATTTTTATTTCTGTGGCCCAGAAGCAATGCTAAGAGAATATCAACAATATGCAAAAGCACTTGGCATAGATAAAGATCGCCTTCACTTTGAGCAGTTTTCCAGGGAGATTACTCAATTAGCAAACGCTTGTCAGTTAACCTTAACTAAATCGAAAATTAGCATTGAAGTAACAGCAGAACAGACCTTGCTTGACGCGGTATTGGCTGCAGGTGTTGATGCACCTTATAGTTGCACGACAGGCGAGTGCAAAAGTTGTGTAGTAAATGTTGCTGAAAATAGTGAAATTGAGCACTTAGATGAATGTTTAACGCCAGTAGAAAGAGCAAATGGTAAAATGTGTTTGTGCGTATCACGCCCGAAATCAAATACGTTAACGATAGAACTATAAAGTGATAAGTTGCTGATATTTAATGTATAACTTAGGCTTGAACTTATGTTTTTAATATCAGCGTTTAACTATATCTGACCGACAGCAATAAGCTTATTGCTGTCGTTAATCATTCCAAGATTAGAGGGGGTTATTACAACACGTTAGACATTGTGTAATTCAACTAAAGCACCTATTAGGTTCTATGCAGTTAACGGCAACTGTTATTTGCCCTTTTAGATAACTTGTTACGTACAACTATTTAATTTAAAACAATTTAACTTATTGTAAAATGCTGTGGACAATATCTTTGGTACGATGAATACACCTTCATTACGTTTACCATAAACTTTAATTTTAAAATCTTTTGCTGTCATTTTTTCTAAATACTTTAAATCTAGAGACATGCCAAAATGCTCTTCTGTGGTCACCATTCCAGCGCCTATATCAACATAACTATCAACATTCAAAAATTTCAATTTGCTACCATCCTCTCCATTTGCTGAATGATAAAAGCCCCATGTTACATTTGTTGCTGTTACATAAAGCTGAATAAATTCTAATTCATTATTTTTATATAAAGCTCTATAGCTAAGGTTTACGGGAAAAGTATCAGTGAAACCTTGTCGACTTAAATATAAAGGTGATTTAATCCAAGTTTCTTTACTAAAAGCATCATGCTCAATAATTATATCCTTTGAAGCTGATTCAGCATTTTTAGGTACTGTAGAAGCACAAGAGATCAGTAAACTAGTAACTAACACAATCAATAAGCTTTTCATAAATATCCTTTTTCTGAGGAGTTCGAGGTGACTTTTGCGTTTAACAACTTATTATGTAGACGTCTCAGCAATTACCATCTACTAAATTTTACATCAAAATAACTCAACAACTTTTACTTTCAAAGGCTTATTGTGTTATTTTTTGTAGTGGACTATGTGTATTGCTAAGAAACCTCAGTAATACATATGACTTAATCTTTGGAAACAAGCCATTATTGCTAGCTGCAATTTATCTGACATGACTTTGAAGTCATCTTAATCTAACTTCATGACTGCCGGCTTGCTAGTTCTCGCGACTGTAACGTCTGATTAAAACCTGTAAATTTTAAAATGTCTGATCGAGTTTGAACCATTACATATTAATAGCGCTGCGATTGACAGTTTGCAGCGCTAATTAATTTCGAATAGTGATTCAACACTATGAGTAATGGTTAAAACTGACTTATTCAAAATACTCTTTTTTAACATTAAGCAATTCAATAACTTCTGGCTCAGGAATATTTTCCTTAGGAAAAGCAGCACGAACTTTTTCGGTTAAGCCTTTGGCAAACACTTGATATAGCACGCGTGTTTTTACTGTCAGTGGATATTGAATATTACTTGGTAATTCATAGCTTTCCTGTCGGGTTTGACCTGACTTAATACGAGTGTCTTGGCTGAGTTTTACATAACGCCAAAAGCGTAAACCTACTGGCTTATCGTCTTTATCGACACCAATTTTAATAAAGCGTCGTGCATCTTTTGGAATGTAGCCATTGTTCATTACGCCGGAGCTGAAAACCTCTTTACCGCTAGTATCGGTCGCGATAACTTCGAGCCAAACTTGGCGCCTAGCACCGCCGGGCATATCGTGTCCTGAGTTGACGTTGGTGACATTCGCAGTGAAGGTATTACCTTGTTTTTCAACCGATAGCGTTAATGCTGTTTTTAGAATGTCGATACTCAACTTTTTATGTTCAGGGTTACGCATACCAGTGAAGTAATAATTACCGCCAGCAAAATGATGTGAGCGCATATTATTTTTTATCGGTCCATCATCAGTTGATTGACCTGCAACTTTGTTGTCAAAATTAGTCACATCTTGGGTCATATGACAATCAATACAAGTTTTGTGCTGGCTAGGGTCGTCAGGTGAATTAAATGGTGACGCTAACCACTCGCCGAAGTTGTCATTTATTTTCGCGCCAGGACCAGTGGTGAATTCGTTATGGCAAGTAGCGCAGTAAAGCGAGCTTTGGTAAAGCTCAGGCTTTGAATAAGAGGCTTTATGAGCTTTCGGCGCAGCGTTAATTTGTTTTTTAGCTAACCACTGTAAAAACTGATTATTGCTGTCTTCAAAAATATAGCTAGTACGGTCTTTAATGTTGACGGTTAAATCGGTATTACCACCTGCGTCTTCCGCTTCAGTAATACGATGACAGAATACGCAACCTGTACCACGCTCATTAACTGGCGTGCCATGCTGATAAGCAGCATTCAAGGATTCGGCGTTCTTTTCCCACATATCGCCAAACTCACTTAATGCTGAATTATCGTTGTTGATGACCATTTGTGGTGTATGACAACCTCTACACAGTACTCGAAATTCTTCCCCTTCAAGCTCTGCTGCTACATTTTCTTGATAACGATAGTAAGGATGATCCATGTTCATGCCATGATTTGAATCAGCCCATTGGTCGTAAATGGTGCTATGACAATCTTTACATTGCGCTGAGCTTAACCACTCTTTGGGATGGGCGTATTTTTTATCGTCATCAAGTTTTAACCAAGTGGAAAGGTAAGGTAGGTTTTCTTGTGTGCGTACATAGCTATTTAACGCGCCCATCATTTTAGCGACAGCAACAGGTGGGTTTAGCATATCAATGGCGGTTAAGGTTTCTGAAGTAGCAGGATCTGCACCCATGCCGCCTTGGGTTTTTTGAATAATATCAATATAGGCGGCGATAGGATCGCCAGCGATCATTTTATAGGTATCAACATGACCTGTAATAGCATTGGAGAATTTATCTTTTGTCGCGTCTTTCATTAATTGTTTGTTAGTGAAATTAAAACCGTCGAAATGGCAAGAGTTACAGCTCATCCAAAAATCCCCCGCCATTGGATGAGCTTTATTTTTTTCACTGTTGGCTTGATTGAATAAGGTTTTACCTAAACGAACTTGTGCTGGCAATGGGTCGTGGTTAACTAAATCAGCAAAGTTACCTTGCGTTAATTTAAGTTTTGCAAAAGGGCCAGCAGCGCCGGTATCGAATTGAGCAAGGGTTAATGACATCGCATTTTGCACAAACAATTCTTGGCCATCTATCAACAAGCCTTTCGGGTTATCGCCCGGCACGTTGCGGTAAATTTGCGTGACTTTAGCACCCCCTTGAAACTTTTTACGGCGGTGGCGTTTCTTGCCTTTTCTTTTTTTAGCTTTTTTATTGGCGCTCGCTTCTCGTGATAAATCAAAGACCATTAAGTCTTCTGAGCCAGCCAATGAAATAAGCACCTTTTTGCCATCTTCACTAAATAGTACATCGTGTGGGTTCGAAACAATGCGAACTTTATTGCCACTTTCAATTATATTAATTTGCTTAAATAGTTGCTTACGTTGCTCGGTAATTTCGTGCTCGTTATCTAACGTTAAGTCAATAATTGAAACTGTTGGGAAAACACTTGATTGAAACTGAAAGTCATGACCAAACGACCATAAAACATGCGGTAGCCAAGCTTTTTTGCCGTCTGGGCTAATGGCGATATTGTCGAGTAATCTTGGCTTACCTTGCGGCACTGATTCAGTTTTGTTACTTGGAGTGTCGATTAACTGAATAACACTTTTTAGTGCTGGCTGCTCGGCGTTCACATCATAAATTGATACTTGCCCTGATAAGCTGTGACTAACCAATAAGCGGCCGTCATCTGTTAACGCTAAACCACGAGGTGTTTGCTCGGTATTGATGGTATGGGTTATTTCACCGGTTAATGAAACGGTTAGTAGCTTATTTTCTTTGAAACTAGTGAGGTAAAACTGTTGATTTTTATTATCGAAAATTACACCAAAAGGGCGAGCAGGCACGTTGATAGTTTTTTTAACCGATAATGTTTTAGCGTTGAGCAAAATCGCTTTGTTATTTTGAAAGTCGCTAGCCAGCAGTAATTGTTGTTTTTCAGCATAAGCGATTCGGCGTATGTCTCGGCCTATCGTTTGTTCACTAATAATGTTGCCATTTTCGCGATTAATAATACTGACGCTACCGGCGTCAAAGTTGGCACTAAATATTTTGCTTTTATCGCTATTAAAAAGCACTGAAGCACTTTTTTCTGATGCCGATGCGCTGACACTTAATAGTTGAAGAAGTGAAATTGCTACTAGCAGTAGTGGCCACTTTAGGCGTTTAAGCATTGCTGTTCCGAACTTATAAAATTGAAAAATTATTCTCGATAAAGAGACTTTAGTAATAGCTACTGAGTTACTTGCGAAAATTTAAAATACTCCAACGTAAAGCATGCCTAAAAACAATCGGCGCTAATAACCATGAAGAGTAAAAATGTAGGTCTTGTATTAGTTGGCTGATGCTATTACCCGTATTACCGTAAAAAAATAGATAAAAGCCACTTAAGGTGCAAACGACTAATAACCATTCGATTAACGTACCTGTTTGGCGAAGAAACGCTTTTTTGCTTTTGGTGATAAGTTTACGATGCGAGCTCCAAAAAGCGCCAACAATAATGCTGAATAAGGTTACACCGATGATCATGTGAAGAGGTAATAACCAGCGTGATAACTGCCAACTAAGCTGGATTTTATCCCACAGTAATACACCACTGACAAACATAAAATACAATAAAAACTCGGCCGACTTATGACGATAGGCGAGTTGTTTCCACCATGTTGAAATTATCAATGTTGGGGAGTTAATTACTGTTGAATTATCTACGTTAATCATATTGTTAATCTTCTATGCTTTACACCATTTGAAACGGCAAAAGCAGCAATGACATTATTGCTGCTTTATTTTCTTTTTTAGTGATTAAGCTAAGTAACTTCACTCATTGCTTCTCTGAGCTGAGCTTAACTTGGCTTAACCTTACTAAGTTATAGCAACTATTTAATGCTGACTTTATTCGCCATCACTGGTGCTGTGCCATACTTTCCGCCTGCAGCAATAATTTGTTTTACGCCATCTTGGTCGGTATCAGTATTGTTGCTATTTTTAATCACCAACTCACCAGTATCACCAATTGGCTCTGCTAACTGCATCGCACCATTAATAACCGTACTGAACCAGCTAACATAACGAGCTGTTAATGTGGCTAACTCAAAGGCTGGGTTATGCTCGCCTTCTTCATTTTGTAAATGCAAAATGGTTTCACGTAAACCTCCAGAAATAGCAGCTTCAGTGTATGGTGTATGTACTGTTGCTTTACCTGGTATTGATGCCCATGTATTGAGGTTTTTATCAAACATGTGCTTTTCAACAGCAAGGTAAACACTGCGCGCAGCAGCTTTGTAACTCTCATCTTTAGTGGCTAAAAATGCCGCCACTAAACCACGAATAGCAGCAAACTGGTTCTCTAATGACGTTGAATTATCTGCTTTAACACCTTTGCCAATATTAGCACCATCAACAACTAAACCTTTATCATTGATCAAGTGTTTAACAATAAAGTCAGCCTGTGCTTTTATCATGCTAAGGGCTTGTTTACCTGCGGTTGTTTTTAGGTTTACGGCGCTAGTTTCTGCAGCAGCATAACCAACTGGCAGGGCATCTTTAGCACGTTGATAAATTGATAAGGCAACGATGGTGTAAGCGGCGTCATAACTATTAACATAGCTACCTTGTTTTGCGTGATAATCGTTAACAAAACTGCCGTGAGCTTTATTAAAATGCAAAGCACTTAAGTTTTTAAACACTAAGTTAGAAATGTTGTTGGCTAATGAAAAGGCATCATCACTAACAATGTCATTATTCGGGTTATTGTCGGTGTTTACTTTCGGTGCGGCTGCAAATGGTGCGCCGTCAAATACCGCTAACATCGCTGGGTTTTGCCCTGTATTTGCAATACGTTGATCAGTAAATGCGTAGAATTCTGCTAATGGCCACAACATTTGCCATGTGTCACGTAAGGTTGAACGTGCATCAGTAACTTTTAATGATTTAATGCTATTCACGCCATTGATATTGCCTTCATTAACTTGCACTTTATGTGGAAACCAAACAGCGCCATTTGTTGGTGAATAATCAAGACCAAAGGCAGTGCCAAGTTGCTTGCCATTAAAACCAAGCTGGTTCTGCATAACAATTAATTTATCAATCGACATTTCGGTCAACATCATGCCGTTAAAGCCATCAGCGGCAGAAACACCTAAACTGTGTACACCATCTTGGTTCATGGTCGCTGATTCCGCTTCAACTTCTTCGTCAGTTTCGGTGACATGCATGCCGCCTAAAAAGTCTTGTGACCACATGACTTCTTTTAGGAAAATAGCGCCAATCGCGGCAGGATTAAAACTTTTATCAAAACTTTTGCTATCCCATGCCAGTGATTTGTAATCGTGAACATAAGCAGGGGTAACCGAGATAATAGTTTTGTCTTCACCTTTTGCTGTGGTGATATCGAAAGTTTCGGCGTCACCAGCAGTGGTATCAGGTTTGGCAACAAATTCAGGATTACCTGAAGTGTAAGGCATGGATAAAGGGTAAACATTATTTGGGATTTCGCTTTGGCTTAAACCTACTGCGCCAGCCATGATATTGATACGCTTGCTAAGTTGTTCAATACTGCCACCACGTTTTTTATTTAATGGCCCGTTTGCTAAATGTGGCCCCATGGTTGATTGATAATTTAGCGCATACATAGCTTCTTCTGAGTATTCATAACTTTCAATACCTGCAGCAAAATCAAATGCGGTTGGCGTATTAGCTGTTGTTGCATCAAGGATATCTAAGTCTAAACCTAATGCTTCTGCTAAAGGCTCGCCAGATAATTCAAACTCGGTATAAGCTAAAAAGTTACTTGCAGGGTAATGGGTTTTATCAACAATATTTGTTTGAGCAGCCGTTACTGCCCCTGAAAGTAATGATGCCATTATCGCGAGACTTACAAGAGATTTCTTCACAAGTTATCCTTAATTTACACTGGGTAATCGAGACTAATACTAAATAATGCCGCCATGGTAGCGCATTTATTTTATCAATAAAAGAAATGAGAGTAATTCTTATTTGTATTCATTAATCTAGATCAAGGTTAGCTGAGTTATCGTTTAAAATGGCATTTTTGCTATTGAATGATGAGAAATTGCTCTTTATATTTGCGCCACTTTTATCCTGAAAACGAATTTTAAACATGATCTTTTTTAACAAAAAACTCACCATAGTCGCTGTTGCGATAGCCAGTGTTTTTTCAAGTTCTACCTTTGCTTTTGAAAATGCTAACCAGCAGCAAGATGCAAGTAGTGCAATATCAGCAGGTCAGTTTTCAGGTAATTTTCGGCTTGGTTATATTTCAACAGAAGATAATAATGGCGATAGTGTCGAAAGTTCGGCAATTGGTGGTGAGTTAAGCTATAGCAGTGCAAGTTGGAACGGTATTAGTGCAACGGGTAGTTTGTACACAACACAAAAGCTATTCAATGATGGTAACGGTGATTTTTTGGCATCAGACGGTGATAGTTATGCCATTTTGGGGCAAGCTTATTTACAAGCAAATGTAGGCGCGACAGAAGTAAAAGTTGGCCGTTTTGGTTTTGACTCTCCTCATGCTGATATGGATGATATTCGCATGGTGCCTAATACCTTTTCTGGTATTTTAATCACTAATAATGACCTTAGTGACACAACTGTGTATTTGGCGCATTTAGATAAATGGTCTGGTGTTGATTCGGATAAGCCCGAAGACTTTACTGATATGAATAACAGTGATGGTGTTAATGTATTTGGCGCTGTTTACGAAGGCATTGAAAATGTTGCTTTGCAAAGTTGGTATTACAATATTAACGATTTAGCTGATTTAATTTACCTTGAAGCTATGGTTGAAGTTGAGCAATTTTCAATTGGCGTACAATACGCTAAGCAATCAGATAATAGTGATGATAATACAGGCCCTGATGGTGATGTTTACGGCATAACAGCAAGCTATACATTAAATGATTTTACTTTTAGTTCAGCATACAATCATGTTTCAGGCACTATTATTAATGGCTTTGGTGGCGGGCCATTTTTTAGTAATGCAGAAGATCATACGATTGATGGTGTTATTGATCAAAAAGCACTTAGAGTTGGCATTGATTATAGTGGTATTGATAACGTAACTATTGGCCTAGCACATGTTGATTTTGATGAAGGTGAAGATGAAACTGATTTACTGATCAGCTATGACTTTGGCAACGATATGGCGTTCGATTTTACTTATCATCATATGCATGATGATGGTGACATGGTGTTAGCTACGTTTAATATTGGTTTTTAGTCGACTGGCTTTAAAAGGTAGAGAGTTTGCTTCTCTACCTAATCCTATTTTGTATTGGTCAGTTAATTCTATTACCTACTCCGCCGATACTAAGCGTATTAAACACCTTCATCATTAATGTATGCCGCTTGATTTCTACCATTCAACTTTGCTTGATAAAGCGCCTGATCTGCTAACGACATCATTTTTCTCATTGTGGTATTACTCTGATTGAATTTTATTGTATAGCCTATGCTGCAGGTAATATGAATATTGCTATTGTCAGGTATTTCAACGCTACTGACATTTTTTAATATTCGGTCTATGACCTTCTGCAATTCATCCTTTGATATACCTTGTAAAATAATGGCGAACTCTTCACCGCCAATGCGAGCATGAAAGTCTTGGCTATTTCTCAGTGCAAGGTTTACTGCATTCACTACGGCTTTTAGGCATTCATCACCAATATCGTGCCCATAGTTGTCATTAACGTTTTTAAAGTAATCCAAATCGTAGACCAGTAATGCGATTGGCCAAACCACTTTAGACTGATTACTAAATAATGCTTGGCCAAACTCCTCGAAGTGTCGACGATTAGCAATTGAAGTGAGCGAGTCGGTACGTGCAAGGTGACTTAAGGCTGCTGTTCTTTTTTCAACTTGTTGCTCTAGCTCGCTTGATAAATTGAGCGCGCGTTTTAAAGTAACGAACATACACAATAGCCCAATCACAGAAAATGCGATAAAAATAACATAGGCATATTGCACTGTTTTTGTGAGCTCAGCATCGTCGGTACTTAATGGGATAGTAACATCAACGGCACCGCGCATGTCGCCAACCTGCCAATCTTTTTTCGGGCTATCTGGGTGCATATTGTGGCAATCAACACAACTTTGTTCCATGAAAATAGGCTCTGCATGTCGAAGCACGTTAGTTTCGCCCAGCATTTCAATACGTTCAAATACAAGAGTTGTTGCGTTAAGTTTCAGTAACGCTGTTTGTTGAAAGTCATCTTTTGGGCCACCACTATTTTTTCTGCTTGCAAAAGGGTAATTACTAAAAGTATGCAAGATCAGCCCTTTTTCTGGTGCTGATATCGCTTGCCCAAGTTCAATTGCAAATGTTGCAGGGTTAGGCACCGCGTACGGTTTATTGTGGTATTGCGCTTGTACTGAAATATCAGGGTGAGCGCGCAAAGCCGCAACGGCGTTTTTACTATAAGAATCTCGAGCTTGGTTAATGGTAGAAGCCAACACCGTGGCAGTTCGAGCAGCTAGCGCGGTTGAAGCAGAATATTGTAGTTTTTTAATGGCAATAAGCGAAATTACAGCCATTAGCATAAAAAGTAAGGTGAAAGCCGTGATAGCTTTTGTGTGAGAAAATTTCATCATATATAAATTATGAGTTACTTCAATAAAATTTAGCTATATCAATAGTAAAGCATAAATTATAAGCGCTTCCTAGGCACAAATGGCTAGTCGTGATTTTATTGATATTGTTTCGTACTTTTATTATTTGCCAACTTAGAAAACAAATACGTTCAGCAGAGCCTAAACAATAAACTTTTCTAATAGCACTTGCTGTTGATTCACTTCATCAACAAGGGTTTCATTAGTACCTACTTGTTCTTGAGAAAAATCGCCAACTTGTAAGCTAATATCATTAATATGAGTGGTATTTTTATTGATTTCTTCGATCACGACACTCTGCTCTTCAATTGCTGCAGCAATTTGAATATTTCTATCCATGATATCTTTTACCGCTCCAGAAATATCTTCTAATGCTTGGTTGGCTATTTGTGTGTTTTCAACGCAAGAATCTGCTTTTTCACGGCTTTCATTCATTGATACTTGTACTAAGCCTGATGATTGTTGAATTTGTTCAATCATAGTTTTAATTTCAGTGGTGGATTCTTGTGTACGAGAAGCCAAAGTACGTACTTCATCTGCTACTACGGCAAAACCACGCCCTTGTTCACCAGCTCTTGCCGCTTCAATAGCGGCATTTAATGCCAGTAAATTGGTTTGTTCAGCAACGCCGTTAATGACGGAAAGTACCTGTTCAATATTATTACTATATTCTGCGAGTTGATTACTGAGTTCTTGTGAAGATGAGATGGTTTCTGAAAGCTCCATAACATCATGACTGGTTCTACTAAATAAATTTTTACCTTCATCAGCTCTTTCATTAACTGATGATATTGATGTCGCTGCATCTTGTGCGCTTGATGCAATATCCATTGACGTTTGGCTCATTTCATTCATTGCGGTTGCTAAGCCTTCAACCAATACACCTTGTTCTTGTAATTGAACACTAGATTCACTGGCCAAATTTTTTGCACTGTCGCTGTTGTTAACCACGATATCTGCTTTGTGTTTTATGTCTTTTACTAGCTGCTGCATACTCACCAAAAAACGATTGAAATTTGATGCGACAGCGCCACATTCGTCTTCACTTGTTATCGTTAAACGTTGTGTTAAATCACCACCACCTGATGCAATATCAGCAATAGCCGACTCTAAAACACTTAATGGCATAAGCAGCTTCTTAGCTAATTGTCGTAGTGATAAAACACAAATAGCAATACCGATAATAGCGAATAAAATGGTTTGATTCGTCAGGTGAGTTAACGATTGATAGACTTTATCTTTTTCTAATAAAACGCCTAAATACCAGCTCATACCAAATTCTTTTTTCAAAGGGTAAAAGTAAATGAGCTTATTGACGCCTTCATGCTCAATTTCAATAATTTGCTGGTCATTCTTTGGGGATGCGTTATATAAGTCCTCGGTACTTTTGCCATTAAGCTGTGCATTTGGGTGAGTGATGATATTGCCATTCTTGTTAGCAATAAACGATAGGCCAGTGTTATTAAAGTTGATGGTGTTAACACTGGTTGCAATGCTATTTAGGCTTAAATCGCCGCCGAAAACACCTTGGAAGTTACCGTTACTATAAATAGGGGTTACCACTGATAGTAATAACTCATTTGTTGCTGCATCAATATAAGGTTGGGTAAATACTACATCTTTATTTTCTTGTCCTAGTTTATACCAAGGTCGTTCTCTAAAATCGACATTAGCAGGGTTTTCTCGTGTTGGATCATTCGAACGTAACTTTTTTTCATTTGCCAAAGTGCCAAAGATGAGAGAGAAGTCTTTATTTAATGATGGCAGAGCTAAAGTGTTCTGAAAATTTTCTACCGAGTAATTACTTTCAACAATGTTTCTAATGATTTGGATTTGAGAGGTTTTGCTGTTTAGCCAATTACTGATGCTTTGTGCCAATAGCGATGAATTATCTTCTACGTAAGCTTGAGTTTTTTCTTGAAGCGAACTGCTGATTAACATGTAACTGGAAAGTGAGAGTAAAGAGACAATAACAAATACAACAATACCGGATGCAACTGAAAATTTTGTTTTTATGTTCATGCTTAAGTCCGTAATGAAAAAACTATAGAACTATAATATATAGTCTACACTGAATAAAAAGTGTAAATCGAAAGTGATTTTTTATGATAAAAATTAGAGGCTTTACTTGTTTTTTCTTGCTACTTTCTTTTGTTCTTAACCGCAGCTGCTACGCACAAGAAGCTGTCACGCTTGAAGAACTGAAATTACATCTTGAGATTTTACAAAAAAAAATCGCCCAGCTTGAAAAGCAGCAAATGGCTAGTATTGATTCTGTAGTGAAGGCTAAAAAAGATAGTCAAAAAAGCAAGCAGAAACCCACCGATAAGTTGGCTAAAAATACTAATAGCTTGAAAGTATATGGCACTATTCGTCCTACGTTTGGTTATATTGATGAAAATGATACTACTCAGGCAGATATTAGAGACGCGCTCTCTCACGCTGGTTTCAAAGCAACAAGTGAGATTGATGAAGGGTGGAGTGCGACATTGCATGGTGAGTGGGGCATTGATTTATCTAATAATGGTGATTTTGGCAAAGCAAGGCAAGTGTATGTTGCGCTAAATAGCCCAGTAGGCACTATCGGTATTGGTAAACAAAGGCCTGCACAGTACCTTTTCATTGCAGAATATGTTGATATTTTTGATCACGGTAACAGTCCTTTTGCTTATGATCCCGAAAGCATTTTTTTTGTTGATAATTTAGTTACTTATAATTATAAAAATAATGGTTACACCTGGATGGCTGCCGCACAATTTAACGGTGAAGCAGGTGATAATTACAGTGACCTAGTTAACCTAGGTTTAAGTTATGATAATAAAGGTTTACACGTCGCTGCAACTTACCTAACGCAAGGTGCTAATGATAGTAACAATAGCGATACTATTGGTGATGATGAAACATATGCTGCTGCAATTGCCTATGATTTTGATAGTGGCTTGTATGTAGCTCTTGGATACCAAGACAAAGAGTATCAACGAATTAATGGCGAAATGGATAGAGATGGACACACCTTAGATGCGTCCGCTGCATATTGGTTGGCGAAAGAGTACCGTTTGAAATTAGGATATTTTGACTTTTCTGATGGTTTTTCTAATGACCAAAGCCGTGACTTTAGCGGTTTTAACACCACTTTAGAGTGGATACCAAAGCCTTGGCTAAGATTTCACCTTGAATATTTACAACGTGATTTCGACTACTTAGATGACTTTTCTTCCGTATCAATTGGCTTTCGTTACGACTTTTCTAAGCAGTGGCAGTATTAATTGTGTTGATTGATTGTAAGGTAAATTGTTCTTTAATGATTTTAGTGCTGAGCATATTGTTTTGTTATAACACCAAAGTAGGGGCTAATGAAATTCCTGTTGTCACTATTTTAGCTGATGACAGTTATCCACCTTATTCATATGTTGAAAATAATGAACTGAAAGGTATTTATGTAGATATAGTCAGAGCTGCAGCGAAATTGTTCAACAAAAAATATCAGGTTAAATTAGCTGGTGCACCTTGGAAGAGGGCGTTGATGGAAGTAAAAAAAGGTCGGGTGCTTGGTATTTTACCACCTTATAAGCACATAGCAGAACGTGACTATATTTGGCCGTATTCATTAGCAATCATGAGTGAAACTGTTGTCGCTTATTGCCATAATGATATCAATATTATTGAATATTTTAGTTCGACCTCAAAACAAGTTTTGCCGATATTAAATATCGGCATAAACTCTGGGTATATGATTTTCAGTGAAGAAATCAAGGTGGCGATTGCTGATAAGAAAATGTTAGTTTGGGAAAATAAAAGCACAAACGCAAATATATTAAAGCTGCAATCGCAGCGTATTGATTGCTATTTAAATGACAGATTATCTATTCAATATGAACTACTAAGGCTGAATAAGGCTCCTGAACTAAACTTTGATGACATATCTGAGTCACTTATTGTTATGTCGCAAACCGCACATATTGGCTACTCTGATAGTGCTAATGACGACTTCCCATTTAAAAGTGATTTTGTCCAGCGCATGGACTCTGCACTGACACAGATTAAAGCAACCAAGCAGTATGATAAAATTATTGCTAAGTACCTTACTCACTGAAGCGCTATCGCCATGCTAAAAACCTCTAATTGGCAATGCTTTTCACTATAAAGTAAATGAGAAAACATCTGTGGACACAATTAGCCAGTTTACTAAAGAACAGTCGCTAAATGATGAGTTTAAAAATACAGCAAACAGCTACTTTATACCGCTTGCTGAATTAATTAAGGCTAAACAATTTAATTTAAAAGCACCACTATTTGTCGGTGTTAATGGTTGCCAAGGCTCTGGAAAGTCTACTTTAGCGGCATTTATTGCTAAGTACTTATCTGAAAGTTATCAATTAAAGGCTGTGGTACTTTCTCTTGATGATTTTTATCTAGACCAAGTGTCACGTAAAAACTTATCTCAATTTGTTCATCCATTATTAAAAACTCGTGGTGTGCCAGGCACTCATGACATTACATTACTGGCAAAAGTGCTTGCCGATCTTAAGCGTAATTGTGGCACAACCAATTTACCGAGATTCTCTAAAGTAATTGATAACCCTATTAATGTGGAACAAGTCAGTTTGCCTGTTGATATTGTGCTTATGGAAGGTTGGTGCTGGGGCGTTGATTCGCAAAGTGCGCAGCAACTCAGTGTTGATGCTAATGCCTTAGAAAAAGCAGCAGACCCAAATAAAGCGTGGCGTGAGTATGTAAATCAGCAAGTAATACTAAACTATCAACCACTTTACGAGATGATGAATTTTTGGGTGTTTTTGCAGGCTCCTTCCTTTGACTGTGTTTTTCAATGGCGATTAGAGCAAGAAAATAAGCTGCTTAAGGCAAATAAGAACAATACAAATAATGAGATGTTCAGTGCAGAGCAAGTGAAAAACTTTATTCAACTATTTCAAAGGTTAACTGAGCATGCATTGCAAACGATGGCGAGAAAGTCTGATGTAGTATTGCAGTTGGATTCACAACGCAATATTGTGCAAGTTACTCCGACATTAAGTTTTCTATAACGATTCTAATCATTGCTTAACCCTAACTTCCTTTTTAATTCTTAGCTCTGATTGTTTTACAAATAGCAGACAAAATAAAAGGCAAACAGTAGGGAAACTGTTTGCCTTTGCTCTTTCTCGTATTTTTTTACGTAAATTACTTTACGTTAATCACATAGTGTTATGCGTTAACTTTAGTTTTTCTACGTAAGCCAAAGCATGCTGCTAAACCTAACATTAACCAACCGAATGAACCTGAAGATTTCTTCTTCTCTTCTTCAAAAATACAACTTCCATTGTCTTTGTTCGCTGCTGAATCAAAGTTTGTTGCTGAGCTATCAGTACAACCTAATTCAATGCCATCAGAGTTAACGGTTAGCATAAAACTAGTCATCGCTTTATCTGATGCAACATCAACATCTGAAACAGTAACTGTTACTTCTGATTCACCGTGGTAATTTGCTTTAGGCGTTACCGTTAAGGTTGCGCCTGCAGCCGTACCTACTGAAGTGAAGCTAGCAATAGCATCGCCAGAAATAGAAACACTGTTAGCTGTGTTTAAGTCATCAACAAATACAACATTAACGTCAAAGTCTGCATTTTCATCAACTTCCATATCATTCAATGTTGATACTGTGATGTTGCTGTTAATAGCAATGTTTTTGCTCATGCTAATGTCAGCCATGCCTTCAATGCTAGAAACTGCAGAAAACTCAAGGTTACGACCTGAAAAGTCATTAGTAACATCAAAGTCTAAGGTGACAGTAAATTGTGAAGACTCAGTACCAACATAGTCATAACAAACAATTAGGTCATCTTTAATGACTTCATCTAAGTTATCCAATGCAAATTGCTCGCCTTTGTAGCCAGTTAACGGACCGTATGCATCAAATTTATCAGAGTAGCCTTTCAGACCAATTGAACCACGACCATCTGTAGTACCGAAATCGATATTGTCGTATGCCATGATTAGCTCATATTGGCCATCATTGTGACGAACGTTAGCGTTGATAAGTACTTCAAAATCAAAGCTATTGTCACGACGATCCCAAAGAGTTTTACCTGCTGCCCAGTCTTGACCAGCATAGGCGTAATCGCTGGCATTGTCCCACTCAATAATTGCCCAACCGTCACCAGTGAAGCCCATTGAAACACCAGAGTTCCATGATAATTCAGTGTTAAATGATTCTCTGTTGGTTATCGGGTTACCTGAACGCCAAAGTGGTGCAATAATTTCGTCTGGGAATCCGTCAAATGGTAGTGGGAAGTAGAAATCCCAAAACATAGGACGTTGGTCAAACATGATTGCGCCATTGCCGCCAATTTTTAATACATCAGGTGCGTAGCTTTCTTGGTTGTTATACAAGTGGAAAGAGTCTGCATGACCACCGAAAAGAACTGATGTTTCAAATACGTTAGTATTTGCCCATCTAAAACCAACATTGGTGTTGTTACCATTTTCGTCAAGGCCACCAAATAGAGGGTTAATACCAAAATCGCTCATGTCAATGTAGCCACCCGGATTTGAGTTGCCAACATCAGGTACCATACACATTGCATTAGTGGCATTAGTGGTAATATCGTAATGAGGAACAACAGCACTTGTGTCTGCTTGAGTACCAGAAATAGTAAGGGTGTTGCCATCAACACTAAGCGTTGCGGCATCAGCATTAGACTTAGCTAAGTCATTATCAGTTAACACAACACCTTCAGGTAATGTAGTTGTGATAGTGAAATCACGATCTGCACCTGAATTGTTCGCTAATACGTTAAAGCTAACAGCAATGTTATCACCTGCTTTACCAGCACTTTGTGTACTTGTCATACTAACGTCGTTAACACCACGATTTAGCATAAAGCCGATAGTACCTAAGTTGCCAGCATTTGCAGCTGATGTACCAATATCAACAGCGGTGTAGTACATATCACCTTCAGTCATTGCCATGTTCCAGTTAACATCTAAGTCAACGGTATCATTGCCATCACTTGCAGGTAAATCTGCTGTCATATTGTCGGCGACATCATTTGAAATAACGGCTGTTGCTAAGGTAAATGTTTCTGGAATTAACGGAAATTCACCATATTGGTTAATTGGGTTGTGAAGTACTGCCCAATAGGTACCTGGCTCAGGATCATTTAAGTTACAGAAGTTATCGTGACTTGGTGAGTTTGATAAACAAAGGATTTCCGTTGCCGGTTCAATTTTGCCGTTACCGTTGTAATCTTTACCCATGTAAAGACGAACATTACCTTGCTCAAACGTGCCTTTTGCTGCTGACTCGGTAAGACCTAATGTTTCAATAACTAAACGTTTGGTATTTGCAGGAACCTCAATAAATTTGCTAAATGTAGCATCTTCATCAATGGCAAACTCTGTCAAATCTTCAGGATCAGGTCTATTGATCATCCATGGATCGACATTGTCATCATCTTTGTGCAATACAACATGATCAATTTCTGCTTTTACTGGTGTATAAACACGACCTACCGGATTGTCAGATTTTGGTACGCGAATACCGTTGATACGGTAAGAGCTTTCATCACGATGAGCAGTTGCTGAAACACGTGATGGTAATTCACCAGCGTCGTAGCTAAATGCCATTGGCCAGCGCGAATCAGGAATACTTTCATCTTCGGCAGTTAGTACCAATGCTGAATGAAGTTCACCTTCACCATTACCCCAAATGCCTTGCGCAGCAGCAATAGATGCTTTAACAACAATTGTTTGAGTTTCACCGGCTTTTAAAGTAAATGTTGATGGTGATGCTTCAATCGTGATGCCTTGTTCATCAGTTTGGATGTTCATATCGAACGCCCAGCTGCGAACTGCTTCATTTGAAACGGTCCAAGTGCCGTCACGTGTTGCTTTAACGGTTCTTACCCAAGAACATTCTGGTGTACAGCTAAAATCAACAAGGTTAGGCATGTTAAGTTTATGTGGTGTACCACCATTATATGGGTCTGCTGCTCTAAAGTTTTCAGCGGTTTCATTCATCACTAAGCCGGCTTGTACCGCATTAGCAACATTAATTCGACCAGAGCCAGCGCGGTAAATTTCTGCTTTACCTACAACATCGCTTTCATCATTTAAACGGTGATATTGCACAACATTGTCTGCAGTCATTGCTAACGCTGATTGTACTTCTGCTGGTGTCCATGTTGGGTTTGCTTGACGAATTAACGCCATTGAACCTGCAACATGAGGTGATGCCATTGATGTACCACTTATAGCGATATAGTCAGTACCGAATGACGTTGTTAGGAATGGATTTTCATCAGAATATGCTGCATAAACGTCAACACCTGGTGCCGCTAATGTTGGTGCTAATGTTTCAATGTTGCTAAATGACGGACCACGTGATGAGAAAGCCGCTAACCAGTCGCCATTTTCTTCATCAACTCTACGTTCAACAATAGTTGATTTAATGGTAATTTGATGACCCATTTCATCGTATGAATCTATCCAGTCGGCAATGCCGTCAGTATTATCAGGGTGTTGCCAGCCTAAATCTTTACCGTGAAACTGTTCATAGGTAAAGTGAACTGAAGGTACAACATAGCTATCTGCAACTGTGCCTTGTGTTGGGTCGGCATTGAACATGATAAAGCCGTCTGCACCACCTGCTTGTACATTTTCTGCTTTTGCTGTTCTGGCATTTGCTGCGGCATCAGTAGGGTAGTGACGCTGACATACAACAATTACGTTAGTTGAGCCGTCAGCAGCACCTGGAATTGCGGTACCATCTTTAAAGAAGTCAAATGTGCCAGCAGGGTAGCTATCTACACAGTAACCATTCCAATCTTTTGAACCACTGCTATCTTCATAGTCTTTTGCCCAAACCACAACACCGCTTAATTCAGTAGTATTGATTGAACCACCTAATACAGGGTGATCAATACCAGGAGGAACTTCACTACCTAAAGCTGGGTCAATAAAACCATTGTATTCAACAGCCGTTTCAATGACTATTTTTCGATCATGTGTGGTTGCTGCAACTTGTGCTAACCAAGGTGATGAATTATCAACACCGCCCATACATTCGTTATAACCACAGTTTTGACCACCGTTACCGGCAGCAGCAGCTACGTTGATACCTGCTTCGCGAGCAGATAAGAAGGCAAGTTGAACATCATCAGCCCAAACGTTTTTGTCTTGACCACCGATGGAGAAGTTAATTACGTCTACGCCATCAGTAATTGCGTCTTCAATACTAGAAACTAGCGCTTCACCTGGACAGCCTTGCTTGTTGTCATCGTTGTTACCAACACATACTTGATAAGCAATGATGTTTGCATGTGGAGCAACACCAGAAATAACAGGAAATAAATCGGCTTTAACTAAATCACCATCAGCTTTACCGTCAGGACCGGCGATTTGTGTTTTTACAAAATCAACATCGTGCAACACGTTACCTGCAGCAGTTGATGCTGTGTGAGAGCCGTGACCTTGGTAATCTTCACCAATAGCTGGCCAGTCTGCGCGAAATTCTTTATGAATATCAGTTACTGATTGATAAGTACGGATACCGATTAATTTATCATTACAGCTAATAAATTCTTTTAGTTCATCATCATCACAGTTACCAACGTAGTTACCTGCGCCCCATGGGTTAGTATGGTCGTAACCATCATCGCCAATATCAGCAAATGAAGGGTGATCACTGTTTACACCAGTATCGATAACGGCAACGATTTGGCCTTCACCTTTGTATTCCATTTGGTCAACAGTTGCAGTGCCTGTCCAAACTTGGTCAGCGCCAATTTGTTTCGGGCCTTGATCTGATAATAGGTCATAGAACTTTGAACGTTGAACGTTAGCAACATTACCCATGCTAGCAACTTGTTTAGCTTGCTCTTGAGTCATGGTCATTGAGAAACCATTGAGTGCTTTAGTGAATTGTTCTCTAACTTTGCTGCTACCCGCAACTTTCTGAACTTCACTAATAACATTACGCTGTGTTGCTAATAGTTGTTGTTCATATTTTTTTGCAGCGCTAATGCTAGTTTTGCCATTGTCATATAACTTGCTGATGCCTTTACTTTGCATCTCTTGTGCGATGGCTGAGTTAAGGTCATTAGCAACAATAGCAACCGGTTGGTCAACTAAACGAATGATGTAAGTATGTTCGCCGGTAATATCAGCTTCTTCAACAAACTTGCCATTTTGTCTATTGATATGAACATTAAGACCGTCGTTTCGTAGCATATTTTGCTCAGACGATAATTCTGCTTGTTGTCGCTGCTTTATTTGTTCAGCGGTAACCTTCACTGGTTGTAGTTTATGCACAGCCGTATGTGGTGCTGCAGCATAAGCTGCACCAGCACTATAGGCGGCAACACTAATAGCTAAAGCTATTTTTTTAAGTTTCATTTTGTTCTCTCTCTCGTTTTATTCTTTGCGTTTAAATACGCAATTCGCTTGAAAGTAACGCATAAAATGAAGGCTTAAAATGTACAACTTTGTATCGTTTTAGATTAATTTATTGAATGGGGTGAACTCGACTTTTTTGCTTTTTCATCGCAGTGGTAAGCCAGTTATACGTTTGCACTTTTTTTAAGTTAAATTTGAGAAGGATTAGTTACAATTGTACAAAAGTGTAGCATTTGTAGAAAATTGTAACGCCGTTTTTATTGGGTTATGTTTTTATCTTTCTTCTATGTCTTTGTTATTAAGTGTTTATTTTTCGTATTGTACGTAACGCGTTAAACCGTACTGAAAATGTGTAACTAGACTCGTTTGTAATTACTTATGCATGTTGTTACATTGTCGATACCTTAAATTTGACTTGTTTAGTCATTTCAACTCGATATTTTTAGTAATTTGAATTCATGAAGTTTTTTTGGATATGCATATTTTTCCTGCAATTAATAATGTCATTTTCTTATGCGGATGACACGGTTAGTACAACTCAATTGGTTGACGCCAATGAGTGGCAATTAGGGGTAACTTTAGGCTACGGTCAGCTTAGGCAGCCGGTTGCTCAACAAGAGAATATTAAGTTATTTCTTATCCCTGATATTCGTTATTACGGGGAAAATTTTTCAGTAGAAAATTTAAATATTTCTTATGCTTTATTTCAGCAACCTAACTTTGTTGTTGAGTTAGTTGGTAAACAAAATTTTGATGGCATTTATTTTCCTGGTGATCATCGGGACGCTTTTGCTGCGGTTGCTGCAAGTGGCACTTTCATTCGAAATCCCACCTTTAATAGTAAACTGTTGGAAGATGCTATTGCAGCAGAAGAAGTTCCTCCACAACATAAATCAATGTCTTATATGGCAGGGGCAGAAATTCGCTGGTACGGAAAAATAGATTATTTTCTGACGACATTATTTGATGTTAGTAATGTCCATAACGGTTATGAAGTAGATTTCAGTTTACATTTTCAACATGAATTAGGAAAAGTTAATGCTGATTTCGAAATGGGAATTATTCATAAAAGTGATAAAATGAGTAATTATTACTACGGCGTTGATTATGCTCAATTTGAACAAAATAATCATAGTTTAGAAAGTAGTAATAATTATTACCTGCAATATACCACCGCGTATTCATTGTCAGAACACTGGTTTGCTTTAGCTGTTGTAAAGCAGCAATGGTTAGATTCCAATATCCGTCGTAGCCCAGTCATCAAGCGTTCTAATATATTGTCATATTTCATTGGCATTAAGTATATGTACTAATTCTACGATGAAGATACTTATTCAGTCATTCACCCTAAGTTTGCTACTGCTATCAACAATGATACAAGCAGCAAATAATCCTATGATTGAATCTTTTAGCATTTTGCCAAGTATTTGCGTTGTTGCCCGGGAGAATAGTTGCGAGCAAGATATCCGTTTTCAATGGCGATTGAGCCATGCTAGTAATAGCTGTTTGTTTCTTGTTGGTGAAGAAAAAGCGTTGTATTGCAGCGATATGCAACAGCTAACCTCGATTGTTCTCACGTTAAATGTTCAGAAAGAAAATGAATTCATTTTACGGTTAGGAGCATCAAATAAAGAAATGCGACGTCAACTTAAAGTACGAGAATTGGGTAAAGATGTTCGACAATCTCGTCGACATTTATGGAGTGTATTTTAATGTCAGCGTTATTAAAAGAAAGCCCGAATAATGAACGTAAAACCAAAATATTATTAATTGAAGATGATCAGCGCTTAGCGCAATCAATCACCTTGTTTTTTACCTCTCAAGGTTTTGATGTTAAACACTTTATTAATGATGAGTGTTTGAGCTCGTTAATTGAGCATGAGCAAATTGATATTATCATTTGCGACATCATGCTGCCGGGGAATGATGGTTTTCGTATTATTAAAAAGGTACGTGCTTTTTATCATGGCCCGTATATTTTTTTGAGTGCATTAAATGATTTAAAAAATCAACTAAAGGGTTTTGAGTTAGGAGCAGATGATTATATTTGCAAGCCTGTTGACCCACAGTTATTACTGGCAAAAGTTAGAGCGTGTTTGCAGCGCACCGCAAAAGTAGAACAAAGCGATGTGCTAACCATAGGTAATTTAACCATAGATAAAAACAATCGCTGGGCGCGCTTTGAACAACAAGATATATCACTGTCTCGTCATGAGTTTGATTTACTTTGGCTACTGGCGGTAAATTATGGCAAGCAAATCACACGTGAATATTTATTCGTAAATACCCTTAAACGCTCATACGATGGTTTGGATCGCACTATTGATGGACGTGTGAGCCGGTTACGTAAAAAGCTGCTGACTTATGAAGGCTTAACTTGCCGTATCAATACGATGTGGGGCCAAGGCTATATGTTAACGGTTAATGAGTAACCCTTGTTTAAAGCTTTCATTAAACATTATTTACTGATTGTTATTGGTATTGTTTCGAGCATTCTAATTGCAGATTATTGGTATAACAAAAGTAATGCCGTACAAGCTCCTCAACCATTAACTGTTAATCATGTTATACCGTTAGTGAAACAATACTGCTTACTACAAGATTGTATAAGTAAGGAAATTCCGTTAACGATACCCAGTGTGTTAGTCAAAAAACAGCACATCATGTTTCCCGTTGAGCAAAAGCAAAAGCTGATGTCGGGAGCTGTTATTACCGTTCATGATGTAGACGATGGTAATTATTTTTATGTCAATTATGATGAAAAATATTACCTGCAACTTGGGCCAAGTAAACTTGAGTCGCAACAAAATGGTGGCTTTTATACCACGCTATTTTACGTATTATTAGCCGCAGCATTATTTTTAGGTTTCTATCCGTTATTTAGAGATATGGGACGGCTAAGTGACGTAGTAAGAAAGTTCGAATTAAAGCAAAACCTTAACGCAAGTGACTTTCCTGATTCTGCCTATTTTCAGCAAATATTTTCTGCCATTAGAGAAATGCTTGAAAAAATTGGCCGGCTTGTCGCTTTGCAAAAAGAATTATCGAATACCTTATCGCACGAAGTTAGGACTAGTTTGTCGAGTGCTAAGTTTACCTTGTCGGCGCTAAATGATGAAAATTATCAGCAAATGAAACCATTACTCGATGGTGATATTTGTGATATTGAACGGCTAGTACAAGAGTACTTAAGCTTTTCAAAACAAGAACATCAATGTCCCTCTTTAGCATTGTCAGCACAATCACCTATTGCCATCATTGATGAGTATGTTGAAAAACTGCTGAGATTTTCCGATAAGAAAGTTACGCTGACTAAGCAAACTAATGCCACAGCCCTGATTGACTATCGTTACTTTTCACGAGTGATGAAAAATTTAATTGATAATGCCCTTAAACATGCTGATAGCGAAATAGTCATTACGGTACGGGAAGAGCGAGAGTCATTAATTGTACAAATTGAAGATGATGGTCGGGGCTTAAAAAGCGAAAAACTTGAAGATTTATTCTTACCATTTAACCGTGAACATGATGAAGTGGCGGGCTATGGTTTGGGTTTAGCTATTGCTAAAAAAATTGTTGATTGGCATCACGGAGAAATTGCGGCGGCTAACAGCACTCAACTTTCAGGGGCAAAATTTACCGTTAAGTTACCATGCTGTGACCCTGATAATGACAAAATTTATAACCAATCAATTGACCAACTTAGTCATTCAGAAAAATAATATCTTTATCTGAGTTGGACGTTATAGCGACGGCATCATTTCAGGTGCAATTATTGTTGGTAAAGTATGATAAAATTGCACTATCTTAATGTCGTTATTTTTATCAATATTTTATGTCCTTGAATAGCCTTTGTTTTACTCCCTTCGAACGAGATACATGCCAAGTTAATTTACCGGAAAAATTCACGTTTCCATTTTATTATCAGCCACACATCCTAGCGAATATGGCAGCAGAACAGTTACAACGCTATTTAAATAACCAAGCACAGTGGCAATACGATATTGAATCTACAACCGAAAAAACGGCGTTAGAAGGCAAAATGTTTGGCGTGCTAGTGGTTAAAAATGCTGAGCAAGAGCTTGGCTATTTGTCAGCATATTCAGGGCAAATAATGAGTTTATCTACAGATAACTTATTTGTTCCACCAGTATCTTCTATGCAATTAAACGATGATAAATACCTGACAGAGCAGGCACTGATTAATCGCATAAACGATGAAGTAACAGCAAAAGAAGCTAGCTCGCAGTTACGACAATATATTGATGAAATAGCCGTTGCTACAAATGATTATGAAAGCCGTTTACTTACACTACAAGCAACGATGGCAGATGGCAGAAAGCAGCGTAAACAGCAACGTGAAGCGGCGAAAACATCTGTAAACGAAGATGAATATCAACAGCTAGAACGTGAACTTGCTGGCAAAAGTATTGAACAGAAAAAGCAATTACAAGCGTTAAAGAAATTCTGGCAAGAGAAAATTTCTGCATTGCAAAGCCATTTGGATAAACTCAATAGTGAAATTGCTGGCTTGAAAAAGCTCAGACGTGCTAAATCTAAAGCCCTACAGAAAAAGCTATTTGCGCAATACGAATTTTTGAATGCCGATGGTGAAGTAAAAGATCTGAATCGTATATTTGCTGACTTACCTGAGCAAACGCCACCATCGGGCGCAGGTGATTGCGCCGCTCCTAAATTATTGCAGTACGCTTATCAACGTAACTTAACGCCCGTTGCCATGGCCGAGTTTTGGTGGGGGCCAGCACCTAAATCGGCGATTAGACAACATAAGAATTATTATCCATCTTGTTATAGTAAATGCCAGCCAATATTAGGGCATATGTTGCAAGGGTTAGTGGTTGATGAAAATCCACTGTTAGTTAATCCCGCCCAAGGTAAAGATTTAACCATAGTTCATCAAGATGACGATATTTTAGTGGTAAATAAGCCTGCAGAGTTTTTGTCTGTACCAGGAAAAAATATTGAAGATTCAGTATATTTGCGTATTAAAACACAATTTCCGCAGGCTTCAGGGCCGCTTATTGTTCATCGCTTAGATATGTCGACATCTGGCTTATTGGTTATCGCGTTAAATAAACGAGCTCATAAAGCGCTGCAAAAACAGTTTATTGAACGCACGGTAGAGAAGCGTTATGTCGCATTGGTTACTGGTAATGTTGAAGCTGAAAGTGGCACAATTGAATTACCACTACGCTTAGATTTAGACGATAAGCCTCGTCAATTAGTGTGTTATCAACATGGTAAAGCGTCGACCACTTATTGGAAAGTGTTGGCGAGAGAAAATAATATCACTCGGCTACATTTGTATCCGAAAACAGGTCGTACTCATCAACTTCGCGTACATTGTGCACATAAATTAGGTCTAAATATGCCGATTGTTGGTGATGATCATTATGGTGATAAGGCTGAACGCTTACATTTACATGCCGAATATTTAGCATTGCGACACCCAATTAGTCGCGAAGAAATGACGTTTGAAGTGCCAGCAGAATTTTAACTAAATCCTCTTTGCTTTAGTGTGACATTGTGCAAATTGAAACCGTTATAAATAGTTATTAACTTATAACGGTTATACTCTCAGAGTGGCTATCGCAATGTATTAGCTAGGCTTTTACAGCAGTTTAGAGTTTTTTACCTAGCCTTTTTTCTATTTGTTTCTTTTCCCAATCAGCCCCAAAAAAGCTATAAACTTCAAAAACACTAATGCCGTGAGAAATTAGCCCTATACCCCAACCTAAAGCAGCCCACCAAGCCCAATAATATCCAGGGCTGGTTAAGAAATTGATGAGGAATAATCCCATTACTACTACCGTATAATTAATAAGGTGACTGTAAAATCCTTTAATGTCTTTAACATGTTCTATAACACGGTTTTCTTCTTCACTAAATTTATCTGAATTACTCATGTTTTCCTCCGGCACTAGTTCATTTAATTCAACTTCAAATACAGCTGCAAGAGATTTTAATGATTCCAGACCCGCTTTTTGGCCTCGCTCAATACGTTGAATGGTCCTAATATTTAAACCACTGAATTGGGCTAGTTGCTCTTGAGACCAAGCTCGTTTAAGTCTTAATTTTCGAACGATCATTTACTTTTCCTTGTTGCTGTTCGTTTTGAATTATTCACTGTGAGATGATTTTTTGCTACGACTTTTGTCCGACATTCATATGACAGTTCTTTAATTTCAATGGGTTATGTGTTTTAAGTTTCTTATTAAATATTAATGTCTTTAAGTAATTCGGCAGCATCGTCAAACTCATAAACCTCAACTTTAGCCATAATGTCTTTAAGTTGCTGGCTGTAGGTTTGCTGCATGGTCATTGGTAGCAATGCTTGAATGGTATCAACAGCGGCAACATCATAATTTTCCACATCGGTTTTTAATTGTGCAAGGAGTGTTTTGCACGCTGAAATATTAAAGCCTTCATTTGCTAGTGCTGGCGCTTGTAATTGTTTTAGCGCCACTTGTATGCGTGCCAATTCATCTTTGCTTTGCGATAGGGCTATTGAACTTATTTGTTGCTGATTTGCATTGCTCTCTATTGTTTGGCACAGGCTATAAAGCTGCTTTGCACCAATATTGCCTGCTACGCCTCTCAATGTATGTGCAAGACGTTCAACTAATGCAAAGTTATTTTGGCTTTCAGCTTCAATCATTGGTGTAATCGCATCTGCATAGTTACTTTTAAATTTAAGTAATAAGCGCTGATAAAGCTGATGGTTATTTTGTGAAATAGCTAAGCCCGCTGTGGTGTCTATACCATCGAGCGTTGGAATAACAATCGACTCGTCTAATTTTATGTGTGGCATAGCAACACCTTTACCAATGCCACTAGGTTTCACCCAATGTGCTAATTTAGTGAATAATTCATTGGTATTAATTGGCTTTCCTATGTGTTCATTCATACCCGATTGCAAAGCTTTTTCTCTATCTCCTGTCATAACATTGGCTGTCATAGCGATAATAGGTAATGTGGTAAACTTTGGATTTTGGCGTATTTCTCTGGTTGCCGTATAGCCGTCTTTTACTGGCATTTGGCAATCCATGAGTACACCATCAAATGCTTGGCTATTTAAGCAGTCAATTGCTTCTTGGCCATTGTTCGCCACAATAACCTCAATGCCGTGATGACTTAATAATTCTGTAGCAAGCTCTTGGTTAATTTCGTTATCTTCAACTAGTAATATTTTTGCACCCAGCAAGGTGTCTATCGCAAGTTGTTCGTCTTGCGGCAATAAATTAAATTTCATTCGTCGTAAGCTTTCATGCCCTAATGTGATTAATAAACTATCAAGTAAGTTGGATGAAGTTATTGGCTTACAAGTAATATAATAGTTTTCATCGCCATCCAAGGCTTGCATCGTTACCTCACGTCTATTAGGCAAAATATGTAATATTGGTAGTTTTTTGCAACTATCACGCAAGGTAGAAATATCTTGGTAACTTTGCTCATCGCTAACTTTAGATACGTCAAATATTAAGGCATCGAAAGAGCTCTCTTGTTGTGATAATTCAGGTAGCGCTTCTGCAACTGAAGAGTAAACTTCCAATACAAAACCGAAAGAGTTAATGATTCTTTGCAAGATAGATTTATAAGTGTCGTTATCTTCTATCAAAGCTAATTTCAGCCCTTGAATTGAAGATAAGTAGGGCTTAGTTGACTGTATTTGTTCTTGTGTTTGAACTTGGTAGCTCACGGTGAAATGAAATTGGCTGCCAACATGCTCTTGGCTTTCTACCCATATTTCACCACCAAGTAATTCAACCAATCGTTTACAAATGGCAAGTCCTAAGCCGCTACCGCCATATTTTCGCGTAGTAGATGCGTCGGCCTGGTTAAATGACTGGAATAACTTCCCTTGTTGTTCTTCCGTCATACCGATGCCAGTATCGCAAATTGAGAATTTTAAGGTCACAGTGTTATCGTGCTTACTGACGCAAGATATATAAATTTTTATTTCGCCATGATCGGTGAATTTGGTGGCGTTGCTGCCTAAGTTTGTTAAAACTTGTCCTAACCGTAAAGGATCGCCGATCAAATCAATCGGAACATTTTGTGCTACGTCGAAGATCAACTCGGTTTGTTTTTCGCTTAGTTTATCAATAAGCATATTGCTTAAGTTATCTAAAATGTCATCTAAGCAAAAGGGTATTGACTCAATATCAAGCTTGTTAGCTTCGATTTTAGAAAAATCTAAAATATCATTAATAATGCCAAGCAGTGATTCTGCCGCTTGATTGACCTTAAAAATGTAGTTTTCTTGCTTTGGTAATAGCTCGGTTTTTAATGCCAATGCCGACATACCAATAATGGCATTCATTGGTGTACGAATTTCATGAGACATATTGGCTAAAAAGTGTGATTTTGCTTTGGCTGCATCTTCGGCCAACGATTTTGCGTGTGCTAGGGCTTGCTCTGCCATTTTCTGTTCGTTTATATCGACAAAAGTACCTAATAGGCCGCCAATGCTGCCATCTGACTTTTCAAAACCTCGCACCCAGTACATGGTGGAATGATCTAACCCATCAGCATATTGCATCGAAATTTCTTTCTTGATCATGCCTGTTGAAGCAATCACGTCGATATCTTCTTTTTGATAATTTTCGCGATCGGCTAAAGGTATATATTCCAGCTCAAGTACTGTTTTGCCAATAATATCTTCTCGCTTAACATTAAAGGTTTGCTCATAGGCGGTATTTACGTTGATAAACTTGGTATCAGGTCCTTTGACAAATACCGGATAAGGAATAGTGTCAGCCAATGCTTGTTGAAATAGTATTTGTTCTGCCAGCGCAGCATCATTTATTTTACGCTGTGTTATATCGCGAACAACGGCAACAATAAAACGATCGTTATGAATATCAACTGCGTTTACGGTTACTTCTGCGGAAAACTCATCGCCTGACTTTCGTCGCCCGGTTAATTCTAGTAGCTGCTTTTCTGGATTTTCTTGATGAATTAACTTGTCAAATAAGTGCAAGCTGGCTTCTTCCGGTAGCAGTCGCTCTATTTTCTGGCCAATAAGCTCTGACTTTTCATAGCCAAACATGGTTAATACTTGTGAGTTTACAATACTATGCTCACGGTACTTATCTAGCATTAAAATAGCGTCAGGGGCTGACTCCATTAAAGCGGCAAATTGTGCTTTTGCTGCATTTCTTTGGGTGACATCAATTAAGGTTAAACGTATCTCAGTTAATTGTTCTTTGTCATCATATACTGGTAACGCCGACATCATGGTTTCTATGGTTTGGTTAGCACTAATAGCAACGGGAATTTCACATTCTAATAAATGTGATTTCGATTGAAATATTTGATGTACATAATGCTCTGGCGCAACAAAGTCCTGCCAGTTCAAAGAAGGAAATATTTCACGTTGGCGTTTAAATAAATGAGCAAAGGCACAGTTGTGCTTAATAAACACACCTGACGTATTCAGTGTGGCATAAGCAACGGGTGCATGTTCGTATAGCTCCCACATAGCACGCTCACGTTGATGTAATTCAGCAGTGCGTAGTTCAACAACTCTTTCTAGTTCCTCTTTTGAGCGGCGCATGTATTTAGTCGAACGTTGGCCAACAGTAACGGTGAATATATTTGATGTTAAAATTAATAGTAAGGTGACAATGGAAATTAGCATCAACTTATTACGTAGTGAGCTTACCCCCAGCATGGCTTCAGTAACGTCTATTTCTGTGGCAATACCAAAGCCGTAATTATTGTCCCACAGCCAAGCGCCATAAACTTTTACGCCACGATAATCATTGTAACCAATAACATTGGAGTCAATTTTTTTATTGGTAACTACGAATGGGTCAGCAGAGCGCACGCTACTTAGTAATTCAATAGCTAAATGAGTGAAGGCTAATGGCTCAGATTGTATTGATTCGTTAGGTGTTTTTGTGAGGTTAATTACTGGGTCTTTTAGTAATATTAATTGGTTGTTTTCGTTTCTATCACTGAAGTATTTAAGTGATGAAATTTCTGATTCAAATCGACTCTTAGATATCACTTCACCTTGGTTGTTAACTAAGTAACTTTCACCAGAGGCGCCAATGCGGCCTTGTTGCATAATGTCAGAAATTCGACCACTGGCTTGAATTCTAAGTGTTAAAGCAGCAATAACTTGATTATTGCTGTCTCTTATCGGGGTGACAATAAACATACTGTATTGATCAATTGGATTACTGACCTTACCAAATAGCAAACTAATATCTGACTTTATTGGGGAAACAAAGCGTGTTTCGCCAGAAAACACCGCCGAAAGTATTTCCGGCTGTTGTTGAGCAATTAAGTTGATTTGTCCTAAATTTTCATTGCGGCTAGAGCCAATGTTTATGTAGTCATGGTTAATAACAAAAAAACCTTGCCCTTCGATACTACTTTGACGAAAGTATTGACGTAATTCTTGTAATTGTGGTGAAACAATTAATTCTTCTTTTTGGCTGGATTGTAGCAGTAATTTTTCGGTTAACTTGACAACACTATCATCAACACTAATTTGTTTTAACAAACTCTCTTGATCCGTTATCCAGTCATTTATTCGGGTTTTAGTCGCTTCAACAACAAACTCAAGGTTTTTCTTAGTATTCGCTTGTGTGCTTTCTTCATTCTCTTGCAGTGTTAGGTAAATAACACTGAATATAATGGCAATATTTAATAGTGAAATTGAATGAACAATTAAAGGGAATCTTCTTGACGCCATAAACATTGCCATACGTTTTGGCGTGATCAATTTAGGCAAAAACAAGGTGGTGGCAATGAGTATTAACGAAATAGCGACCATAGTAATAATTAATGATGTGCTGTTATCGGTGGCAATGGCCTTTGGTGCAAAGTTTTCTAATGCTTGCTCAAGTAGAATGTTTTCGGGTAAAAATGGTGAATCTACCATACCAAGCTGATGATAAACCTCAGTGATTTTTTCCATTCTTGTTTGAGCAATTGAGCCAATAGGAATGAACTTTGCTAACACAATTTTACTTATTTCATTGGCCTCAAAAGTTAAGTGCTCAATAGATTTATTCTGGCTGTTGTACTTATCAGCAATTAGCTCAAGCATTTCTGTTTGGTGGCTTAGCGCATACTTCCAACCTTTTATGGTTGCTTGACGGATCGCTTGTGCTCGCTGCGGATGATCTTTAACTTCAGCTTCGCTAGTGAAAAGATTATCACCATAAAAATCAATACCGTAATCTCTAGGGTCAATGATGAAAATGTCGATGTTTTCTTGATTAAATTTAAAAGGCTCATCGGTGCTATATATCAGTAATGCGTCAGTATCGCCATTGGCCAAAGCGGAAGGTTGGTAGCTTTCTTCTTGCCAATTAAATGCAGAACTATCCGTATTTGCCCGTTTCAACATGGCGGTTATTGGTGCATAATTTTCACTGCTAGAGTCAACCATAATACGTTTGCCTACCAAATCAAATGGACTTGAAATGTTGGAAGAACGTAACGTTGCAAGAACAGATGGGGAGTGTTGAAATATTTGCGCAACAATAACGACAGGTTTGCCCTTACTTTTAGCAATAATTAGGCTTGAGTCATTGACGCCATAATTAGCTCGACCATCAATAACATAATCTTCTATTGCACCTTTGCCATTAAATTCACGTAATTCTACTTCTAAACCAAGTTCTTGATAAAAGCCTTGCTCTTTAGCTGCGTAGTAACCTGCGAATTGAAATTGATGAAACCAGTTCAGTTGTATAGAAACTTTATCTAATGTTTGCCCCCAGCTTTGACTGCTCAACACTAAGCACAATGTAACCATTAAACTGGTAATTATATTTTTTAAACGAAAATGTTTTTGCATGTGTTTTACTACTCAGTGGTGACCTATCATTCTGAAAATTGCGCTTTAATCGCAAGAATTTCATCTAAATTATTAACAAAACAATCTACTAACTCTGGATCAAAGTGCTTACCTGATTCACTTTTAATAAGCTCAACGCTGCGTTCGATTGTCCAAGCAGGTTTATATGGGCGCGCGGATGTTAACGCATCAAATACGTCAGCAATGGCAATAACTCTGCCAGTTAATGGAATTTCTTGCGCCTTTAAACCTTTGGGGTAACCACTACCATCCCATTTTTCATGGTGTGTTATTGCAACCGTTTTTGCCATTTCCATTAACGGCGATGGATCTTTTTCATCAAGAATTTTACCGCCAAAAGCAGCATGTTCTTTCATTACTTGCCATTCATCCTCGTTAAGCCGACCCGCTTTTTTAAGAATATGATCGGGCACACCAATTTTGCCGATGTCATGCATAGGAGCAGCATTCATTAGCATATCAGCTGCGGCTTCATCCATACCAAAGGCTGTAGCAAGAACAAAGGCGTATTTACTCATGCGTTGAACATGATCGCCCGTTTCATTGTCTTTAAACTCAGCAGCACGGCCAAGTTTTTGAATGATATTGTTACGAGTACTAATTAACTCTTTAGTTTGCAATTTTACTTGTTGGTAAAGCGCGCGCTTTTGGTTGCTTAAAGATAAATGGGTTTTGACTCGCTGCATTACAATTGCAGGGTTGACGGGCTTGGCAATATAGTCGACAGCGCCTAAGGAAAGGCCCTTAGCTTCATCATCAACAGAAATTTTTGCGGTTATAAATATAATGGGAATGTCGCGAGTAGCGATATCTAACTTTAGGCGTTTACATGTTTCATAGCCATCGATACCAGGCATCATAATATCGAGTAAAATTAAGTTAGGGCGAGGCCTAATATTGGCAATTTTTATCGCCATTTCACCGTCCCGCGCCACCTTAATTTGGTAACTAGGCTTTAGTATGCCAACTAAAACATCAATGTTTTCAGGGGCGTCATCAACTACTAATATGGTTGCAGTATCTTTCATGCCAAAGTCCATTATTAAGCCATTAATATTCTATAATTAAAACATAGCAGTAAGGCGTACTACAGACAATAAATAGTGACCAAATAATTGATTAATATTAATGACTAATAACGAGAAAATGTAACGTTAGTCACTTTGTTTTTTGTTACGTTCAGCCCATTGTGAAATTATATTTGCTAACTGGGCCACACCATCAGTTAATGCCGCAGGACCAGGTTGTAAAATGTCAGTTGAGTTTACTTCATAAATATCGTCATTTTTTATTGCTGGAATGTCTTGCCAACCATCTCGTGATGTCACTTTTTCTTTATCGAATTTTCGACCACACCAAGAGGCAATATAAATATCGGGCTGTTTGGCAATAACATCACTAGCGTCAGCAACAATGCGATTTTTTGCTAAAGACTGTTTAGCAAATTCTTGATAGCAATCGATACCACCCGCAATTTCAATCAGTTCACTTACCCAGCCGATGCCAGTAATAATAGGATCAAACCATTCTTCAAAATAAACTTTAGGATGAACAGGTAATTTAGCGGCTTGTTGTTGAATATTAGCCAAATTACTTTGCAATTCAGTAACCAGTTTCTCACCTTTTTCAGGCTGACCAATTAAGCCTGATAGTGTGCGGATCATTTGCAAGGTTTCGCTAATACTTCGGTGGTTAAAGCAATGTACTTGCACGCCTTCTTTTATTAAGTCAGCGACTATGTCGGCTTGCATATCAGAGAAAGCTAAAACTAAGTCAGGCTTTAACTCCAATATTTTCTCTGTTCTAGCGGTGATGTAAGCGCTGACTTTGGTTTTTTCTCTACGCGCTCGTTCAGGGCGCATGGTATAGGCGGAAATCCCAATAATACGATGATCTTCTTCCATCAAATAGAGCGCTTCGGTCGTTTCTTCTGTTAAACAGATAATACGTTCTGGCCATTTAGGTTCTGGGAGCTGGTTCATGTACTTTCCTTGGGATAAATAATGCTTTTAGTGTGGTTGTTTTTACATTATTCACTGTTGAGACACAATGCTTTATTCTTTGTTAAGGGTAAAGGAAGTAGGGACTTAATAGAAATATTTAACTTGTTAATGTTACTCACTTATTTGTTACACTGATCTAGAAGTTATCAGTAGAATTAGGAATAAAACTTGTCAGAATTTAATGTTTATTTACTACGCCATGGTGAACTTATACAAAAAGGTATTCTGTGTGGACGAACGGATATCGCACTTTCTGATCTTGGTAAACAACAATTAATTGCAGCGACAAATAAGCTACCTACTATTTCACATTGCTTTAGTTCGTCGTTAATTCGTTGTCGAGATTTTGCTGAACAATTCTGCCAACACCATCAGCTTTCATTACAAGTTTCTGAACAATTACGAGAAATGAATTTTGGCGACTGGGATGGAGAAAGCTACCAAACATTATGGCAAACCTCACCAACATCAGATGAAGAAATACCGACATTGGGAGCATTTTGGCAAAACCCTTGGCAATGCTTACCACCGAACGGCGAATCTATGGCAAGCTTTACTGAGCGTGTTGATGATTTCTGGCAACGTTTAATTTCGCAGCTAAGCCAAGCTAATATTGATAAAAGTAACTCATCAAATACTTTAGTCTTTAGTCATGGTGGGGTTATTCGATACTTGCTGGCAAAAGTTTTAGGGCTTGCTATTCCCGGTACTCACCATATGACTAATATCAATGTGCCTTATGGCGCGCTTATTCATATTCAAATTTTCATAGACAATGACGGTAAAGCTTGGCCTAAATTAATGCTTTAATTTGTCGGTTATAAACGGTGATTATTTTAGTCCTTTAGTATGACAACAATTTATCAGTTTATAGCAATCGGTTGATTCAAATAGTTTTTATGACATTGCGCTATATACGAGATAAAAATAAACCTTGCTATTTTGTCCTAGCTGTCGATAATCGCGCCAATAATTAAATAATGTCATATTCAAATTCACTTTTTTAGCATGCTTTAATGTAGCTAAGTTGAGTGAGGCTGGGAATGTGGTGAGATTCCACAACTGTACCCGCAACTGTAAACAGAGCGATATATTAACCACTAAGTTTTGCGCCAAAATAACTTGGGAAGGGATATATCTAGACGCTGTAAGTCAGGATACCAGACGAATATAGATATTAATTGCGACGTCGAGCGGGTTACTCGGGCATTGATTACTGACTTTAAATTCGTGTTCAACTACAATTTATTCAGTTTTGCTTTCCTAAAAACCTCAATATTATCGACGTTAACCATAATAGTTTGACCCACTAATTGTTTATTTAGCGTGGTCTTGTTTAGGTGATGTCATGTTCGATATTCAAGCGGTTAGTTGTGAAAATTCAGCAGAAATTCAAGCCAAAATTGATGGCAAAACTAAACCCTTGGGTGCATTGGGCGATCTCGAACAGCTAGCTAAGCAAATTGCGCAAATTCAGTTAGCGAATAACAACGCTAATTCCTTCGAATTATCTCAACAAAAACTTTTAATCAAAACTCCTCATTTAACGGTATTTGCTGGCGACCATGGTATTGCAAGCGAAGGCGTTTCTATCGCGCCAAGTGATGTTACCAGTCAAATGGTGGCTAACTTTGCTAATGGTGGCGCGGCTATCAATGTTTTCTGTCGACAATTTGGTTGGCAACTCAGTGTTGTTGATGCTGGTATTTTACATGCTCCTTCCGCTTCACTGCCTGTGATTAATCAGCGTTTGGGCAATATCACCAAACCAATAAATCAACAAGCCGCGATGACTGAAGCGCAAGTCGAACAAGGTTTTGAATTTGCTAAACAGCATATCGCTAACATTAGCCAAACGGACTGTAATCTTGTCGCTTTTGGTGAAATGGGCATAGGTAATACCACTATTGCATCGGCCATTATGGCAGCTTTGATGAAAGTACCTGCTAGCGAAGTTGTTGGCCGTGGTACAGGAGTTTCTGATGACGTAGTTAAGAAGAAGCAACAAGTTATTGAACAAGCTTTGGCATTGCACAGTAAAAGCTTAGTTGATGCGAAAGCTATTTTACGCTGTTTAGGCGGTTTTGAATTGGTACAAATTACGGCTGCTATGTTAGCGGCCGCAGAAAACAACATGGTTATTATTGTTGATGGCTTTATTTGTACTGCTGCGGCGATGTTAGCAATTGAATTGAACGCAAATGTAAAAGGTTACATGGTGTTTGCCCACTGTTCAGGCGAGCAAGGTCATCAAAAAATGTTGCAGTGGTTGAATGTTAAACCTTTATTGAACTTAGGCTTACGTTTAGGTGAGGGCACTGGCGCAGCATTAGCACTACCAATACTGCAAGCCGCTGTTGGGTTTTATAATGACATGGCAAGTTTTGCTGATGCTGAGGTAACTGATGTTACTTAAGCAAAGCATGCTACGCGAGCAATGGCACTTAATATTATTAGCGATAAGCTTTTTCACCCGTATACCGGTGAAGCTAAAAGTTGATGTTACTGCGAGTATGCTTAATCAAGCTAGTCGATATTTCGCTTTAGTTGGCGTGCTTATTGGTGGCTGTTCAGCCGTAGCTTTCTACCTTAGCGCAACCTTATTACCTGTCGAGATTGCACTTTTAATCGCAATGTTTTGCAGTGTATTGCTCACAGGGGCTTTTCATGAAGATGGCTGGGCTGATGTTTGGGATGGTTTCGGCGGCGGTTGGACGGTCGAAAACAAACTAAACATTATGAAAGACAGTCGTTTAGGCACATATGGCGCTGCGGCATTATTTTTTATATTGATGATCAAATATCAAGCGTTACTAGCTTTGATTAACGGTTCTATTAACAGTGAATTTCTATCGACAGATGCATTGAGCATACTGTCTATTTTATTGTTAGGGCATTGTTTAAGCCGAGTGTTAGCCACAAGCCTGATTGCCGACATGCCTTATGTCAGCGAAGATGCTACATCCAAAGTTAAACCACTTGCGCAAGAATTATCAAGCAACAGCTATTTAACCTTATTGGCGACAGGGGCTGTGATTATTGTTTTTACTTTATCATTTAGCGTAGCTTGGAAATTGGTTGCCATTTTATTGATCACTCGTTGGTGTTTAAAGCGTTGGTTTACTAGCCAGTTAGGCGGCTATACCGGAGACTGTTTGGGCGCTGCACAACAGCTTTCTGAAGTGGTTATTTATCTCTCCTTATTATCACTTTCTGTGGCGGGCTTATGAGTCAGCAAATGTTGAATAAAATTCACTTAATTATTGGCGGCGCTCGCTCTGGTAAAAGTTCGTTGGCTGAACGTTATGCCAAATCATCAAATTTACCGGTGACTTATATCGCGACGGCACAAGCATTTGATAATGAAATGCAGCAACGTATTGCTCAACACCAAGCTGAGCGTCCTGAGCATTGGCAACTAGTAGAGTCGCCATTATTGCTAGGCAAAACCATAGCATTAGTGATTGAAAATAGTCAGCAAGATATCTGCATATTGGTTGATTGTTTAACACTATGGCTCAGTAATAGTCTATGTAAGCCCAAGGTTGAAGCGGCTCATACCTCAGAATGTAATCTTGATTATTGGCAACAAGAAAAACAGCAATTTTTAGCACAATTAGAAAGCATAAAGCTAGGTTCAGGTAATGGGAAACAGCGAGTTGAAATTATCTTAGTCAGTAATGAAGTGGGTCACGGTATCGTGCCGATGGGCGAACTTTCGCGCCAGTTTGTTGATCAAGCCGGTTGGTTACATCAAGCCATTGCAAGCATTGCTGACAATGTTGAGTTTGTTATGGCGGGTTTACCGTTAACATTAAAGTCGCCTGAAGCTACTAAGGAAAAATTGTGAAAACATTGATGGTGCAAGGCACCACTTCTGATGCAGGAAAAAGCACCTTAGTTGCTGGATTATGCCGAGTTTTAGTTAATGCTGGCGTTAACGTAGCACCATTTAAGCCACAAAATATGGCACTAAATAGTGCGGTAACGAAAGACGGCGGTGAAATTGGCCGTGCCCAAGCATTACAAGCGATTGCGGCGAAAGTTGAAGCACGAGTCGACTTTAACCCGATTTTACTAAAGCCGAATAGCGACACTGGTGCGCAAGTGATTGTTCATGGCAAAGCACTATCGAACATGGAAGCGGGTAAATACCACGACTATAAAAAAGTGGCGATGCAAGCGGTTGTTGAATCTCATCAGCGCTTGGCTAATGACCATGACGTATTGCTAGTGGAAGGGGCGGGTAGTCCCGCAGAAATTAACTTACGTGCACATGATATTGCCAATATGGGCTATGCCGAAAAAGTAGATTGCCCGGTTTTATTGGTTGCAGATATTGACCGCGGTGGCGTTTTTGCGCACTTAGTAGGAACGCTTGAATTATTGTCAGAGTCAGAACAAGCAAGAGTCAAAGGTTTCATCATCAACCGTTTTCGCGGTGACATTAAGTTACTTGAATCAGGTTTAGATTGGCTTGAAGAGCGCACAGGAAAGCCTGTGCTTGGTGTATTGCCTTATTTACATGACTTAGCGTTAGACGCTGAAGATGCCGTCGCGCTTGATAACAAAGTCACGCAAGCAAAAGTTAAAATTTTTGTTCCGCTACTGCCACACATGAGCAACCATACTGATTTTGACCCTTTGCGCTTACAACCCAATATTGATTTGCAATACATTCGCATTGGTCAGTCGTTACAAGGGGCTGATTTAATTATTATTCCAGGTAGTAAGAATGTCACCTCTGACTTAACCTTTTTAAAGCAACAAGGTTGGCAGCAGGAGATTGAACAGCATCTTCGTTATGGTGGCAAGGTCATGGGTATTTGTGGTGGCTATCAAATGTTGGGTAAACAAATATTTGATCCCGAGCATATTGAATCACACGTTGAGCAAATATCAGGGTTAGGCTTATTGGATTTCACTACCACGTTAACGCAGGATAAAACGTTAACTCAGGTTGATGCTCGAATGAATTTTAACGGTGAAACTTGTCAGTTATCAGGCTATGAAATTCACTGTGGTGTTTCAACAGGTCCAGCATTAGCCAAACCATTACTGCATATTGAAAGTGATGGTGTCGGTACAAAGCAAAACACACCTGACGGCTGTATCTCTGAAGACAATCAAATTATCGCCACATACTTACATGGCTTTTTCGACTGCCCAGAGCCAACACAAGCGGTGCTGAATTGGTTAGGCATAAAAGGTATGGAACAACCCGTTATCGATATAAATCAGCATCGAGAAGTGCAGTTAGAGCGCTTGGCGGATATTTGCCAGCAGCATTTGGATATGAAAAAAATTCAGAAAATTATTGCTGAAGGTATCGATACGCCAAGCAATAATCGTTAAGTGACTAATGGAGATATGAATCAAATATTCTATTAGCAATATCTACTTGAAAAGAATCTAAACTAGCGACAGTAATTACAAATTTTAATTACTGTTTTATACAGTAAGCTCGAGGGAAGAGGATGAAATTTCTTCACTGCCCCCGCAACGGTAATCATTATTATGCATGTCGTAACAATGTCAGTCCGAGCACTTGAGCTTGCTTAATTCACACTGCATTTGTGCAGTTATAAATATGGTGCGGTGGGCATCATTAATGAGGTCATATGAACATTAAGCAAAATAACTTTTTCAAAAAATCATTTTTATCATTGGCAATTGCCGGTGCTATGTCGACATCTTTTATCGCTTCAGCGAATATTGATGAAATTGTTGACGACATGGAGATTATTTCAGTAACAGCATCTCGTACCCCAATGAACATCGAAGACTCACTAGCAAGTCAAGTTGTGATCACACGAGCTGACATCGACCGTATTCAGCCTAAATCAGTGTTAGATATGCTATCAACTGTTGCAGGTCTTGATATTTCAACATCTGGTGGCCGAGGTCAAACATCATCAGTTTATATGCGTGGTGCTAACTCAGGTCATACGCTTGTTTTATTGAATGGCGTTCGTATCAGTTCTGCAAGTTTAGGTTCTACCAATGTGCAAAATATTGCCCCAGAACTTATTGAGCGTATTGAAATTGTTAAGGGGCCTCGTGCAGCGTTATGGGGTTCTGATGCCATTGGTGGTGTTATTCAAATATTTACTCGCAAGCTAAATGGTGGCGAACACTTTGTCAGTGCTAATGTTGGTAGCGAAGGCTATAGCATGCTTAATGGCGGCATTGGCATTGAACATGGTGACGGCTTTACTAGTTTAAGTGTTGAACACGAAGAAAGTGACGGCTTTGACGCTAAAGATGATTTAGAAACTGATGATGATGGTTACAGTTTTGACTCTTTTGCAATAAATGGTCAGCAGCAAATTAGCACAGACCTAAGCTTAAACTGGTTAGCACAGTTAGACCAGGGCGACACTGAATACGATAGCTCATTTGGTGCTAACGAAAGTGAAGTTAATAACCATGTATGGCAATTGGGTGCTAACTATAACTGGCAAGCTGATGATGTGAATAACATCACGCAATTTAGTGTTAGTCAAAGTCGTACGTCTAACATAGCTCATGGCAACGGCACTAGTAAAAGTGAAGGCGCGCAATATGATACTCGTCGTAATCAGTATTCATTATTAAATAGTAGTGAGCTTTCTTCACAATGGTTATTGAATTTAGGTGCTGATTTAATTCAAGAGGAACTTAAAGGTAGTAACGAATACGACGAAAAAGAACGTGATACCACAGGTGTATTTGCTCATGCAATGTATAGCGATGGCAAGTTATCTTATGAATTAGCTGCACGTTATGATGATGTTGAAGGTATTGACTCTGAAACTACTTTTAATACCAGTGTTGGTTACCAAGTAGCGGAAAGCACACAACTAAGTGTTTCTGCTGGCACTGGCTTTAAAGCACCAACATTTAATGATCTATATTATCCATTACAATGGGGTTATAAAGGTAATCCTGACTTAGTTTCAGAAACTTCAAATAGTTATGAATTTAGTGTTAAAAGTCAGTTTGAAGCGTTATCAATTGCTTTTAATCTTTATCAAACTGATATCGAAGATCTAATCGACTGGAGTGGTACTGATGCTGATGGCAATGTTACACCCATAAATGTAGACGATGTTGAAATTAAAGGCGCTGAATTTGGTACTAAGTATCAAGGCTTTGGCGGTGAACACCAATTTAATGTTAGCTATATCGAAGCTGAAGATGCATCGACAGGTAAACAGCTAGGTCGTCGTGCAAAAAATCATGTGAGCTATCAATTCGATACAACACTTGGAAAAGCTGACATATATGCTGAAATTCAATATAAAGGTAAACGTTATGATTACCTCTATGGAGGAGCAGTTGTTGAGCTTGATAGCTATTCATTAGTAAACTTAGGTGTTAGCTACCCAGTTTCTGACAATATTAAGCTGCAAGCAAAAGTGAACAATGCTTTTGATGAGAACTATCAAACGTCAAGCGCGTACTTTACTCAGGAACGTGTTGCTTACTTTGGCATTACTTACAAAAACTAAGATATAAAGCTTAGTTTCTAATTATAAAGGCACCTGACGAGGTGCCTTTTTTATGTACAGGATGTACGGTATGTCGCGATCACATGGATGTGAAAGAGCGTGTATGTACAGGATTTACGGTATAACGCGGGGGCATGGATACACAGGAGCGTATGTACTCACTTAACACCTTTGGATAATACTTCTTCTAAAACATGGTACAACGAATAAATGACGCTGACTTATTTTAAGCTAATTCGCTACAAGCTTGGCGGCAGGCACTTTCCAATCGCTTGAAACTTTCTTCTACGGCAATACCAAACCTAAGCGTATCTTGTTCATCTGAAAGTCGACAATAAACGCCTTGCTGACATAACAGATGATAGAGCTTTTTTGCATTATTTGTTTGATGAAAACTCAAGGTGAGAAATAAGTCACACCCTTCAATAGCGCTAACTAATTTATTAGTGAAGGTTTGCCACAATAGTGCTTCTTGTTGCAGGCGTAGCGCATGTAACTTAACGCATTGTTCTTGGTGCCATACAGTATCGTTTAACGCTTTTTCGGCGATAATTTGTGCTGGGCCATTCACTTGCCATGGACCTAGTAATTCTTTAAATTTTTGACACCAATATTCACTGGCAATTAAAAAACCAATACGAATACCTGCTAAGCCAAAAAACTTACCAAAAGAACGTAGCACTATCACCTGATCTTCTTCAGTGCCAACTTCATTGCAGTAAGATTGGTGGTTAGATATAACATCGATAAAGGCTTCATCAACAACCAATAAGCCATTAAGTTGTTTTACTTTTTTATGATATTGACTGATGACTTCACGGTCAAAAAATTGCCCTGTCGGGTTATTTGGGTTAATGATCACCACAATACAATTCACTGGTAATTCATTTAATTCGGGTAATGAGCTTTTATAAAAATGCAGAGTATAGCCTGCTAATTCCCATGCCTGAGCATGCTCTTTATAACCACGCTCGGGTAGGTAAACATCTTGGCTCGCAATGTTTCTTTGATGATTTAGCTCAGGTAAAGCTTTGATAATCGCTTGGCTGCCGTTAGTCACAATTAGCTCTGAACATTGATAATACTGCTTGGCTGCGGTAATAAGTTCAGGGCTTTGTTGTGGCAATTGTTGCCAAACACTTAAGGGAATATCGGGAATAGGGTAGCTAATGGGCGCAATACCCGTTGATAAGTCGAGCCAATCTGTTGCTGGAATTTTATATTGCTCAGCAACTTGTTGAAGCTGCCCACCATGAGTTAACGCCATCTTGTTCCTATTACCATTATGAAATTGGCTATGTAGAGTTATTGAAAGTTGTTGAAAGTTATCTCAAATAAATGATTAATTGAGAGGCAAAAACCGCAATGAGTAGCAGTAAACTGGCGCGGCTGACGAGCGTTAAACTTGTTGGAAAATCTTCACTGCTAACGTCAGTGCCCGCACCTAACGTAACTGAGTGAGTAACCTGGCCATGATATTGGGCGCTGCCACCTAATTTTTTGCGCATCACAGTTGCACCGGCGGCCATCACCCAACCACCGTTATGACTTTTATATTGTTTGCCTTGGCGGTAGGCATTGTAAAGTGCTTTGACGAAAAGCCTGTGCGGTAGGCCTTGTATGGCATAAAGCACTGTGCAGCATTTTCCTGAAATAAAACCCATTACATCGTCTAGTCGAGCACTGGCATAGCCGAAATTAATAAAGCGTGAATTTTTATAGCCCCACATTGCATCTAACGTGTTGGCTAGTCGATGCAGAATAACCAATGGCGCTCCGCCAATGAGGTAATAGATTAGTGATGCGATAACCGCGTCGTGACCATTTTCTAGCATAGATTCAATAGTGGCTCTCGACATTTCCTGCTCGGTAAGCGCTTTGGTTTCTCGGCTAACAATATAACCGGTGAAATGACGGGCAGCCTCTAAGTCTCCAGAATTAAGCGGTCGATAAATTTGCATCGCATGTTGATACAAACTATTTAGCCCTAGTGCTAAATACAGTACTGTGGCATCAGCGGCTATTTGCCAATACCAAGTTAAGTTTTCAATAAATAGGAAATAAAGCACAGGCAATGGCAATACCAATACACACCACGCAATAGTGCCAAGCAGTTTAGTTTTTAAGGCTGATATTTTTGAGGTGTTTTCTGAAGGTAATGGGTTAAGTAATGCTGCTATTTTATTTGCTAACCGACCAAAACCAACCAAGTAATGAAAGCGTTTTGCTTCACCTAAGTTTTTGTCTAATAAAAGTGCGATTAATAACGTTAATGCAACGCTAAACTCCGGCAGTATCGCTATAACTTGTTGAAATATGTGATGCTGAAAAGTATGTTCAAACAATGTTGGCACTGCCTTAGCTTTCTTTGTTGATGAAATTTCTTAATTTAACTAACTTAACGCAAGTTACTTTATTGTCTCAGCCATGTTATCAATTAATTGAAAACTATGGTTTTGATGTTGATAAGTTAAGGTTAACAAGCAGCCGTTATCGAAAAGTTCATAGGCATTATCAGTAGAGCTCTCGCCAAGCTTTGCTAATAAGCAACGTAACGCTTCACCATGAAAAATAACCAGTATGTTTTTACTTGGATTATTTTCTGCCAGCGATTGCAGTGTTTGATAAATGCGAGCGCCACATTGCACTGCACTTTCACCATCAACAGGTTTAAGTTCGGTAAATTGATGCAATATTTCGTGATAGTTTTTATCGCTTTTAATGTCATCAACATGCTTTCCCTGCCAATGCCCCAAGTTTCGTTCAATCAAGCCATCTGCATTGATAACCGGAACATTTAATTGTTGTTGGCATATGTTAGCACTTGAGATTGCTCGGCCAAGCGATGATGAAACGATTAAATCAATGTTTTTATCGGCAAGCTGCTGAGCAATATTTTCTGATTGTTGTTTACCAACTGCAGTTAATTCACTGTCGAATTGGCCTTGAAAACGTTGTACTTTATTCCATAGAGTTTGTCCGTGACGCGCTAAATATAACTTTGTTCTCATTGCTTAACTCTATAGGTTTTCAGATATTAATTGGCTGTGGAGAATAACTAAATCATTAACTCGATTCAATGCCAAAATAATGAGTAATAGCTTTCTAGCGGTCAGCAGCATCGATAAAAGCAGTCACAGCTTATTGTTATATCGGTTATTAGAGTGGCGTGTTTTATTAATTACTTTCAGTTATAGCAAAAACTAAATAATGGTGATGGATAGAAGATGTATTGTAATTTTATTGTGCTGTATTATAGGTTTATTAACTCAATCGTCGTGAAATAATTTACACCACCAATAATAAATACAAGCAGGCAATCGTATGAATGATATTGAAAAACAAGAAGCACTTGAAAAAGCGAAAGAACAAAAACATGTTGAGCGCCAAAAAAGAATTAAAGCTGAGGTTGCCGAACGTGTTGCTCAAGCAACGGAAGAGCGTGGTGTATTAGTGGTAATAACAGGTAACGGTAAGGGCAAAAGTACCTCAGGGTTTGGTACGGTTTTACGCGCCATTGGCCATGGCCAACAAGCGGGTATTGTGCAGTTTATTAAAGGCTCGAAATGGGAATGTGGCGAAATGAACATTCTTAAGCAATTTCCGGTTAAACATCATGTCATGGGTACAGGTTTCACATGGGAAACCCAAAGTACTGAAACCGATAAAGCCGCGGCAAAAGTTGCTTGGGAAAAGAGTAAAGAAATGCTCAGCGACGAAACGCTTGATATTGTGCTACTCGACGAAATGACCTACATGGTTAAGTACGGCTACATTGAACTTGATGAAATTATTGAAGCGTTGAATAATCGCCCTAAAATGCAGCATGTGTTGATCACAGGGCGCGCTTGTCACCGTCGTTTGATTGAATTGGCTGATACGGTATCAGAAGTGCAACCGATAAAGCATGCTTTTAAAGCGGGTGTAAAAGCGCAGAAAGGACTCGATTGGTAAACCCAATTAGACAGGCAATCTAGTGCTTATGTAACTTTTCTAATGAGCCAGTCATGCATATTACTGAAACTTGTAAGTAATATGCACAATCCTCGATAAATAGAACAAAAAATAACACAATAAGCCTTTGAAAATAAAAGGTGTTGAGTTATTTTGATTTAATATTTTGTAGATATCATTACTGAGGCGTCTACATAATAAACTGCTATGTTCCTGAGAGGATTATGAGTAATTTATATAGTATTTTTGAGTTTAAGTACCCGGTTAGTGTAGATAAATCAATTCTTGGAAAATCGTACCCAATCAAGATAGGGGGCATCAATGGGTTTATTCATATTCCTTACCTTCCTATTTGGAGTGAAAATGAATCAGAACCCTTAAGGAAGCTTCTAACTCCCCCAGAGGTCGCTTTAGACTGGATGCAGGGAGCTGATCCAATATTTTGGGGGAAGCCATATCAGTATCCTAGTGGTCATTCTAGCCTGCACAGAGTAGTGTTTCAGTTTGAAGTACATGATTCTGAGGTAGACGGCCAGTTAGTTTATGAATCATTTGCGTCATGGATAAATTTATTACTTGATTACATAGAAGTAATGTCTAACCAAAATGTTCGTATTGAGCAGACATTAAATTCTTATGGTGATAATTTCCAACTTTTTCAATGGGATGAAAATGGAAAGAACCAAAGTATTACTGAAAATAAACTAATTACTATCTGTCTTAATGATTGGCAGAAAAACATTAGGGAAGAGCAGCTTATTGAAGCGTGCAACTTGGCCTCATCTGGGGCACCGTTAAGGTTGGCTTATAAACTTTATCTAGAGGCTAACCGTGCATTTTTGCAGAAAGACTATCGTAAAACTGTAATTGAGTGCGGTGCTGCTATTGAAAGTGAATTAACTGAGTTAATTTCAGTTGAACTCTCTAATCGTGGTTGTTCAGATGAAGATATTGGTGCTCGCCTAAGTAATCGAAGCAATAGAACTCTTGGTGGTCGGTTTAACTTAGCTGATTCCCATCTACACCTGAATCTATCGCAACAAAACTACAGCTATCGAGATTTACTCGTCAACCCAAGAAATGATGCAATGCATGAAGCTAAATTTATTTCTCAACCAATAGCTCGTAAAGCTATTAACTACACAAGCACACTACTGTCTATGATTGCTCCTCAGTTTAAAGAAACATAACAAAAAATTTAAGTGAGATTCGGCCACGCAGTATTTTTACTATACCTTGGTTTTGGTAAGTAAAGTGGTATCTGTATTGTGTACCTCACGCCTTAATTACATGTTCTCGATAAAAACTAATGAATACAAAAATTAAACAGACAAAAATTAATAGGACACTCACTCAAAAATTAAACACACAACCTAAGCAATAGCATTAAGCACAGGTTTACGCAGAATAATCTCAGTCAATTGCTCATGGTGATGGCAAAAAAGCTTATAAAGTTGCATTTGGTTATTTGCTCGCACCAGATTGTGCTCAGGGTACTGGGTTTTAAAGTATTGATCGCCATTGAGGTAGTCAGTTAAAAAGCGAATGCTGAGCATAAATGGCATTAGCTTTACGCCAGTAATTAAACTGTGCTGTTCAATTTCAGATAAGGTTTCTGAAAAACCATCAAGATATGCTTCAGTAAGTGCTGTTAGGGTATTGAAGTTTATCGTCATGTTCGTGATTTCAGCACTGTCTTCAGCAATTGACGAACAGCAGCTACGTATCATATCGCCAAAATCATGCATTAAATAACCTGCCATACAGGTATCTAAGTCGATAACTGCTTTAGGTTTGTGGTTGCTATGACTAAATAACAGGTTATTTATTTTCGTATCGTTATGGGTAACTCGTAGCGGTAAAACGCTATTAAGATTGTTAACTTCCGTGCAAAATTCTTGCTGAGATTTAATATAACCGATGATTGATGCAGCTTGTTGCTGACGCTCAACACTGGCTTGTTTTAAGGCACTTTCGAATTGATTTAATCGAGCTGACAAGTTGTGAAAATCAGGAATAATATCAACCAGTAGCTTGCTGTCAAAATCAGTCAATGCAGAGGTAAATTGTGCAAATGCATTGGCTACTAACTTTGCTTGTTCATTGTTTTCGATGGTTTCTATGGTGTAACAGTTTTCAATGCAATGCAGGCTGCGCCAATATTCACCATTTATATTCACGTGATTTTGCATACTTTTGGTTTGGTGCTGCCAAATAGGTTGCAGTGCGTATTGGTTTTTATCGTGTTTTGCTTTTAGGTGTTGGCTAATATAGTCGGCGTTGTTGGTCACTTGCTCAGGTGATTTAAAAACGTGTTTATTTAAGTGCTGCAAAACAAAGCTTTCGTTATTAACTTTTACTAGATAAGTACTATTGATTAATCCGTTGCCAAGTGGCATAACACTGCAATTTTTTGGGCTGTAACCAAACTCTTCTAAAACTACTGATAGTGCTTCTTTTTCTTGGACTGGGATCATACTTAGCGTGAAAACTCTTAACGTTGAAGGCAACATATGCCTATATTTAAGCATATGTTAAGGCATCGTTGACCAGATGGAAAGGTATACAATTTGCCCGCCGATAGCTGGCTACGTTTCACTTCCTGTTATCGGCAAGCTAATAATAAAACAAGCGCCTGATGTTTCAGAGGTTGTTTGCGCTGATGCATTTTCTGTTGATGGGGTGGGCTGCCTGTTTCTTGCGTGAATAGAACCATTGTGCCAATGAATGATTTTGGCGGTTATTGCTAAACCTAAACCAAAGTGTCCTAATTCGCGTGACCGATCTACGTCGAGTTTAACAAAGGGGTCGAAAATACTATCGATGCTTTCTTCTGGAATACCTTTGCCGTCATCTTCAACGGTGATGTAAAGGTGGTTATTTTTTTGATAAGTAGAAATAGTGACTTGGCTTTGTGCGTATTGCACGGCGTTGCCTAACAAGTTTTGAATAGCTCGGTAACACCAATGAAAATCAAGTGACAATTTAACCTGTTGTTTAACAAATTCAGCACTGGCTTGGTAGTTCAGTTCAACGTTATGCTGCTCAGCAAGAGATTGAAAATCAGCGTTGATGCTATTGAAGAAGTCATTAATATTAACTAATTCACGTTTTAAGCGAAAACCTTGGCGTTCCATACCTGCATATTCTAAAAACGCTGTTGTCATGTCTTCCATGCGGGTTAATTCTGTTTCCATGCGTTCAAGGTAATGGTTTTTTTTGTCGATATCTTGGGTGTCGATAGCGGCTTCTACGCCAAAGCGTAAGCATGACATTGGCGTGCGAATGTCATGCGACATACTACGGGCAAGAATTTTGTTATCAGCGACGAGTTTTTCAATTTGTGTTGCCATGCGGTTAAAGCTGTTTTCCAACAAACTAATATATGAAAAACGGCTCATTGGCATACGAGCAGTTAAATTGCCTGCGCCTATTTTTGCTGCGGTATTTGTCAGTAAAAATAATCGACGAGTTAATGGAAATAACCATGCTAACAAAATGGCGCAAACGCCCATGTAGAGTGTTGCAGTTAATATCATATTAATATTTTGGTTATCAACAACTGGCAGAGGCAGAGAAAGTTGAATGATATATTCAGGATGTGCTGAAAGCTGTTTTAATAAGTAAGGTTGAGTTTCTGAGGCCAGTAATAAGCCACCAGTTTGTGTTAGTTGGCTGGTTAATTCTTGCGGTAGGGCAATATTTTCACTTTTATCTAACTGCAATGAAATTTGAAACTGCTGATTAAGTGCTTGGCTTGCTTTGGTTAATGTGGCAACAGGTAGTTCGGATAGCTGGTGATCAAAGCCTTCAATTAGCTGATGATAAACCGCATATTCATTTTGTTCATCAACAGGGGCTTGTTTTGCAACAATTTTATCGAGCCCCCAAGTAATAATAAATAGCGAGCCGATGACGGTTAAAATGATACTAATATATAAACGGCGCATGGCTAAGAACTAGGCTGCTCGTCATTGTTCCAAGCATCGGCAACAAATAGGTAACCTTTACCCCAAACGGTTTTAAATTTTCGAGGTTTTTGCGGGTCGTCGTTAAATATTTTTCGCAAAGTAGAAAGCATGACATCAAAGCGTCGATCTTGGCCATCATATTCACGATTTTTCAGTGCTTTAAATACCGTATCTCGGTCAATAACTTCACCAGCATGACTCGCTAAAAAACATAAGAAGGCGAATAAACTGGTTGATAACTCAACTTCTTTGCCTTGGTAAGTAACACGGTTGGCTTCGATATTAATTAATAAATCGCCATGTTGAATATCAGATGATACTGCAACCGCTGGCGTGGTTTGTTTTAAAGCGCCTGCTATTCTGGCTAGCAGAGCACGTGGACGTACAGGTTTAATAACATAGTCGTTTGCACCTGCTTCTAAGCCGATAACTTCGTCGAACTCGTCAGCACGAGCGGTTAACATTATGATTGGCGTTTGTAATTTTTGGCGAATTTGTCGACATACTTCAATGCCATTTAAGCCCGGTAGCATTACGTCAAGTAATACGATGTCGGCAGCGAATGAATCTAACGTTGCCATAACTTCGTCGCCGCGAGTGCAATGCTTAACGTTAAAGCCTTGCTCAGTTAAATATTCACAGACCCAATCACCTAAGGTTAAGTCGTCTTCCACGAGTAAAATTTGTTTTGCTTCAGTCATAAAATATTCTCTTAAAATATGCGCCAGCGACGTTTTCTTGGCGATGCTTTGTGTACCCAACTTACTTCGATGCTAGTTTCTGCTATCACTTTATCAAAGTCATAGGCAATAAGTTGATACTGCATGGTTTTATTTGATTCAAATTCAAAGCTGATGCTGTTCTGCTTTTGATTGAACCAACAGTCTAAGGCTTCTTTTTTACCAACTTGATAAATACAATAATTGCCTTGAATAGGCGCTTGCCAAGTAAATGTAACGGTTGCAAAACACTGACGGCCTTGCGTTAAGGTAATGCATTTTGCAGGTAAAACAGAGAATGCTGAATTAACAGTAAGTTCTGCTGGTGTAGTATTGGTGTTTTCATTAGGCACAGAAACTTGCTGCGCAGAAGCACTAACTAAGTTACCGAGATAACAGGCTAATAAGACAATTCCTTTGTCCCATTTAGAAAACATAGATCACTCCAAGCATCACTTTCGCTAAGTCTTGGGTGTCAACTAATGGGCTGTCTTTGGTGCTGTCAGAGTAGTGGCTGTAAGTTACGCCACCGGCAAAAGACCAACTGGTTGAAATAGGGTGCTGTGCAAATAATTCTAGTTGTACCCGATAACCTGCATTTGCTTCGTAATATGCTCTATCAGGTGTTACTTCAGAAGAGTTAACACCATAAAAGTAATCCATTACTTTTTCAGAATAATGGGTATAGCCGCCGCTTAAATAAATATCCCAATTTCGATAGGGCAGCATATACGTATATAAAACATCAACTACCCAACCATTTGAGTCACTTAATGGCGCTAAGGTTGCAAAATCAACTGAGAGTGAAGAGTTAGAATGGTAACGGGTATAGCGCAAACCAACACCTTCGCCAGCGTTTCTGTCGCTAAGGCCTGATAATGTTGGAATTGGTTTATCGGCATCATCAATAATATCATCAGGCTGATAACCAAAAATATAAGTTTTACTGATGATGTCTAATTCCCATTCGGGTGTAACGACTAACTGGTAACCAAGCTCAGCGCCCTGTAGTGAAGCTCGTTTGTGGTTAGATTGAATAAAAAAGCCTTTGTAGTAAACATCTAACAGTATGCCTGCACCAAAGTAATCGAAAACTTCTTCTTGGTCATGTCCAGCCAATAATGACGGGTTATAGGTAACAAAAATATTGCCCATTGCTTGCCAGCTGAAAGTTTCATTAAAAACAGTGGTTTCGTTTTCAGGAATTTTTTCATTCGAAAAGCTTGGCAAAGCTGTAATGAGTAGCAAACTGCACAATAGATACTTGAGCATCATTGATTTCCCATCGCTTTAAGTTGAGATCTTGAATATTTGTTTTTCATGCTTAATGTATTTTTTATTGTTCGCATATTATTTTTATTTTTATTTTTGATTCATGATTATGAAAATATTTATCGTAAATTTAGTTACTTATTTTACTGCTATTAAGCTTAGCCAAAAAATTTCTAAATAAACATCTTAGTGTCATATCACTAAACTTGATAGTGGTGAGTATGTTATCAAATGTAACTATCAGGCGTTAGTTGCCTTGATGGATAAAGTGTTTAAAAAATGTAAGAAAGCCTAATCTAATGAAACGTTTCTTTTATTTTATTGTCGTGATTTTATTGTCGTGGGTTTAATTCGCATGCTTATGAGCAAGGCGTTTTAAGGTATCAACAATATCGGATGAGTGTTTATAGGCAAGTACGATTTCTCGAGTTAATTGCAGACCATCAATTGGCCTAAATACCACATCACTTTGATTAATTATTTCTGCATGGGCAGGTAAAAATGCACAGCCAATACCTGCATGCACTAAGCCTATAGCGTAATCTATGGTGGTGATTTTTGCGCGAATATCTAAGCTTATGCCTGTTAGCGCTAGCGTATCTTGTAAGTTATTCCATGCACTACACGGGGTGCGCTGAATAAACGGTAAACCATCAAGTTGTTTTAGTGTTACAGCGTCATTAAGTGCAAATATGTGGTCATATGGCAAGGCGAGTAAGTAGTCTTCTTGCCACATGTCAATATAGTGTTCACCGTCTTTTAATTCATCTTTGAGAATAATACGGGCGTCAACATTTTCTAAATGCGGTACTAAGGTTAGTTCGACAAAAGGCTGTGCGGCAGTAAAATCTTTCAGTAATAAGCTCATTCTTTCCACACCTAAACCCCGAGTAACTCCTAAGTTAAATGCTTGTTTATTGGCCTTTTCAGTGAAAATAGTTTTTATTGCACCAGCTTGCCCAAGCAACTGTTTTGCTAATGGAAAAAGCTTATCGCCATGTTCTGTTGGGGTTACACCACGAGTATGTCGCTTAAATAGCTGTACGCTAAGTTGTTGTTCTAACTGTGCTATTGCTGATGATATTGAAGGCTGTGCAATGAAGCAGGACTTTGCCGCAGCACTGAAGCTTTTCAGTTCATAAACCGAAGTGAAATAATAAAGTGATTTTAAGTCCATGGGATAACTTGTTTATTTAGGTATAGAAAAAAACTATACCAGATAAAGGAAAAGAATATTTTAACTTTGGCTAATATTTGCTTATTATTTTTGCACTTTATTATTCACCCGCTAAAAAATAGGTAAATACATGTCTAGTTCAAGCAGTGCTAACCGTCCTTCATTCAAATGGGAAGATCCACTTTTATTCGATTCTTTATTGTCTGAAGAAGAGCGAATGATCCGTGATAGTGCCCACCAATATTGCCAAGAAAAGTTGATGCCTCGTGTACTAGAAGCTAACCGCAATGAAGTATTTGACGTTGAAATTATGCGTGAATTGGGTGAATTAGGCTTACTTGGCGCTACATTACCGGAAAAATACGGCTGTGCTGGTGTCAATTACGTAACTTATGGTTTAGTGGCGCGTGAAGTTGAACGTGTTGACAGTGGTTACCGTAGTGCCATGAGCGTACAGTCATCATTAGTGATGCATCCAATTTACGCCTACGGTAGTGAAGAGCAACGCATGAAGTATTTGCCGAAGCTTGCTACTGGTGAACATATTGGTTGTTTCGGTTTAACTGAACCAAATTCTGGCTCAGATCCAGCGAGTATGACGACTCACGCAACAGCTGTTGAAGGCGGTTACCGCATGACAGGTAATAAGATGTGGATCACTAATTCACCTGTTGCTGACATTTTTGTTGTTTGGGCAAAGCTCGATGGTGTTATCCGCGGTTTTGTTTTAGAAAAAGGCATGGAAGGGTTAAGTGCGCCTAAAATTGAGGGTAAGTTTTCATTACGTGCATCGATTACTGGTGAAATCGTCATGGACAACGTTTTCGTACCAAGCGAGAACATGCTACCGAATGTTAAAGGTTTATCTGGTCCATTTGGCTGTTTGAACAAAGCGCGTTACGGTATTGCTTGGGGCGCGTTAGGTGCGGCAGAATTCTGTTGGCATGGTGCACGTCAATATACCCTTGACCGTGAACAGTTTGGACGCCCATTAGCGGCAACACAATTAGTACAAAAGAAACTAGCTGATATGCAAACGGATATCACCACTGGACTATTTGCTTGTTTACAAGTGGGCCGATTAATGGATTCAGGTCAATTAGCACCTGAAGCTATTTCACTGATCAAACGTAACTCTTGTGGCAAAGCTTTAGAAATTGCCCGCATTGCTCGTGATATGCATGGTGGTAATGGTATTGCTGATGAGTTCCATATTATTCGTCATATGATGAACTTAGAGGCGGTCAATACCTATGAAGGTACGCATGATATTCATGCCTTGATATTAGGTCGAGCGCAAACCGGCTTGCAGGCTTTCTTCTAAAGTTAACCAAAATTAAAGGCGTGTGGGGATATACCATACGCCTTTTGTTTATCTGCTTAACGAAATTACCGCTAATAATATTCAAAAATCACAATTTCCACTGGAGATATGATGTCTGATCGTAATCAATTGGTGAAAGAAAATTTTATCAATTTTGTTCGTGCACAAACGCTACCGCAATCCTCGATTAATTTAACGCCAAGCGATGTCGGCTTATCTGCGACAGATGTTATCGACTTGTTCGAAACTCAGGCTATGAGTCGTCATTTAGATTTACAGTCACGGGTAATGCAAAAGAAAGGGCAAAGCTTTTATACGATAGGCAGTTCAGGGCATGAAGGTAATGCGGCTTATGCGAAAGCTTTTCGTCCAACAGATATGGCATTTTTACATTATCGCAGTGGTGCTTTTGTTATCCAACGTGGTAAGCAAGTGCCCGGGCAAACTTCGCTATATGACATGTTGTTATCGTTTGCGGCTTCGAAAGACGATCCTATTTCCGGTGGACGCCATAAAGTATTGGGCAGTAAAGCGCTGTCTATTCCTCCACAAACTAGCACCATAGCTTCTCATTTACCGAAAGCGATGGGCGCGGCTTATAGTATTCCACTTGCGAAACGCTTAGCGCATCAAGGTGAAATTCCAGATGACGGTGTGATTATTTGTAATTTTGGTGATGCCTCTTCCAATCACTCAACAACCCAAGGAGCTATAAACAGCACCGCATGGGCGGCGTATCAATCTATTCCTATGCCGATAGTATTTGTTTGTGAAGATAATGGCATTGGCATTTCAACCTCAACACCAGATGGTTGGATTGCTGCTAATTACCAGAATAGAGCCGGGCTAACTTACCTGTATTGTGATGGTTTAAATATTTTAGACACTTATCAAACCGCAAAAGAAGCAGAGCGTATTGCACGTGAAATGCGTAAACCAGTATTCTTACATGTTCGAACGGTGCGTTTGTTAGGGCATGCGGGTTCTGATGCTGAGTTTGTTTATCGTGATATGGCAGATATTACCGCCACTGAGTTTCAAGACCCACTGTTACACACAGCGCGTATTATTTTAGAAAATAATATCTTAACGCCTGATGAGCTAATCAATATTTATCAGCAAGTAGAACAACGTATTTCTGTAGTTGCTGAAAATGCCGCAGGTAAAGAAAAACTCACGTCTGCTGACTCAGTTATGGCCAGTATTGTGCCGGATATTGCCAAAGCACGAAGTTCCGTTGTTGTCAGTGCAGAGCAGCGTGGCGAAATTTTTAGGCATGAAAAGCATAATCTTAAGAAAAAACAGCACTTAGCTAAATTGATTAACTGGGCATTAATGGACTTAATGGCTGAGTATCCAAACATTGTTATGTGTGGTGAAGATATTGGTAAAAAAGGTGGCGTTTATAATGTTACCGCTAAGCTTTGTGAGCGTTTCAGTAAGAATAGGGTGATTAATACCTTACTAGACGAACAAACTATTTTGGGCACCGCCATTGGTCTTGCCCATAATGGCTTTTTACCTATTCCTGAAATTCAATTTCTAGCTTATGTGCATAATGCCGAAGATCAAATTCGTGGTGAAGCAGCGACGTTGCCGTTTTTCTCTAATGGCCAATTTACTAACCCTATGGTTATTCGTATTGCTGGCTTAGCTTACCAAAAAGGTTTTGGTGGTCATTTTCATAATGATAATTCTTTTGCTGTTTTTCGTGATATTCCAGGATTAATTATTGCCTGCCCATCAAATGGTGCAGACGCCGTGGAAATGATGCGCAGCAGTGTGCGTTTAGCGCAAGAGCAACAACGTATGGTGGTGTTTTTAGAGCCGATTGCTTTATATATGACCAAAGATTTGCATCAAGAAGGCGATGGTTTGTGGACGCATGAGTATCAGGCTCCAGCATTGTCAGATAACAGTATTGACTTAGGTGTTAAGGTCGCTGGCTCAGGCAAGCAGTTATGTATTTTAACTTATGGCAATGGTAATTACTTATCACGCCAGGCGCAGGAACAACTTGCAGCTCAAGGTATAGATATTCGTGTGGTTGATTTACGTTGGTTAGCACCGCTTGATGAAAAAGGCATTTTAGCGCAGGTTAATGATTGTGAAAGTGTACTTATTGTAGATGAATGTCGCCAAACCGGTTCAATCAGTGAAGCATTGGTTACCTTGATCCACGAACAAGCTGAAACGCTACCAAAAATTAAACGCGTTACCGCCAGTGATAGCTTTATTCCTTTAGGCGCGGCTGCGTATGAAGTACTGCCATCGGTTGAAAATATAGTGACAGCGGCTACGGAGATTTGCCAATGAGTTCATCAGTAGAACAGTCAGTAAAAAAGAAGCAACGCGCAGTGGTTATTTGTCCTGGTCGCGGTACGTACAATAAAGAAGAGTTAGGTTACTTACAGCGCTTACACAGCGATAAAACAGAAATTATTTCTTTGATAGATGATTATCGTGATAGTCAGGGACAAATGAAAGTTTCTGAACTTGATGGTATGGATAACTATAGTATGCGAGTGCATACCGCTGGAGAAAATGCCTCAGCACTTATTTATGCTTGTGCGCTATCAGATTACCAAACGATTAATAAAGAAGAGTTTGATGTTGTTGCCGTTACAGGTAACTCCATGGGCTGGTATATTGCCTTAGCGGTTTCTGGCGCATTAGCCCAGCCACAAGCAATAGAATTAATTAATACCATGGGTTCAATGATGACTAACGGCTTGGTCGGCGGTCAGATGATTTATCCAATTATTAACGATGACTGGCAAATTGATGCAGAAAAAGAACAGCAAGTGATGCAATGGCTAGCCGAAGTAAATCAAGATAGTGCTTGTGATGTGCATGTTTCTATTAACTTAGGTGGCTACATTGTTTTTGGTGGTAATAAAGCAGGCTTGAAAGCGTTAGAAGCCGTATTGCCTGTTGTGCAAGACAGGTATCCGATGAACTTGTTTAACCATGCTGCTTTTCACACGCCATTGCTAAAAGATGTTTCTAAGCAAGCAATGGAGCAACTTTCAGCCGATATGTTTTCAACTCCGAAAGTGCCTCTTATCGACGGCTTAGGGCAAGTATGGCAACCTTACAGTTGCGATACCAAGCAACTTTATAATTACACCCTAGATACGCAAGTGGTAGCGCCATATAACTTTTCGAAAGCAATTGAAGTAGCGATTAAAGAGTTTGCTCCCGATAAGTTAATTATTCTAGGACCTGGGGCAACATTAGGCGGCGCTGTTGCGCAAAGTTTAATTGCTCATCAATGGCTAGACTTGCAAACCAAGGCTGATTTTATTGCCCAACAGAAACAAGATCCGTTTATTCTTGCGATGGGATTAAGTGAACAACGTAAGTTAGTTGTTGAATAAAAGAAGATAAAACACTGGGTATAAAATAAAAAATGGCTGAATATTTTTTTATTTTATACAATAGGCGTTAGATATTTCCGTTTTGAGCTAAATAATGACAACAAGCCGTAAAAAAAATGAAGCAGAATTAATTTTAGCATTTAAAGCTTTGTTAAAAGAGCAATGCTATGGTTCGCAAAGCCAGTTGGCTGATGCGCTTGATGAGCAAGGCTTTAAGAATATGTCGCAAGCGAAAATATCCCGTTTGTTATCTAAACTTGGCGCTGTAAAAATGCGTAATGCCAGTGAGCAAGTGGTTTACATTCTACCTGACGAGCTTGCTGTGCCTAAATCAAAGCAAGCCATTCAATCTGTCGTTATTAGTGTTAAACACAATAATATGCAGATTATTTTAAAAACTGGTATTGGTGGCGCACCGTTAATTTCAAGAATGTTAGATAGCTTAGGTGAGTCGACAGGTATTCTCGGCACATTAGCCGGCGATGACACGATATTTATCGCACCAACGGATGTAAATCGTATTGGTGAAATAACTAAAGAAATTAGCTTATTGCTAGGCGTTTCAACACAAAGTTAGTTTTAACTATTTAAAACATTACGACCGAAAAGGGTAAACAATGATTGTTTCCCCTTTTTTGTTCCTGACAAAAATTAAGTAGCTACATCCATATTGGCAATATCGCGGGCGCATGCTCGTTCTTAAGCATCCATACATGTACTATCAAAAATATAACGAGACTTACTGTAAAAAGGCTGGTCAGGGCGTAAAATAGTATTTTTGATATCGGCAGCTGAATTCATATTTGCTAGCCTCAAAGGTTCAAAGCAAAAAGCATCATGTTTTTGATAGCAGTAATCATTTTTGCCCACTTGACTTCCATCAATGTAATTTGCCGTGTATAGAATTAAGCAGGGTTGATCTGAATATAGGGTTAAACGTCGGCCAGATTTGGGATCAACAGCTTGTGCGGTAAAGTTATTACCTGAAATAGCATCATTAGTTGTTAGCCAATAATTGTCAAAACCTTTAGCGATTTTTACCTGTTCATCGTTACTGTCAATATTTTCACTTAACGCTGTTGAGTTGCTAAAGTCATGCGCAGTGTTGGCAACATTTCGTATTTCTCCCGTTGGATAAATACGCTCATCCATCGGCAAAAAGTGGTCAGCATTTAATTGCACTAAATGCTTAGATACATTGCCAGCGTTATGACCAGCAAGGTTAAAATAACTATGTTGGGTAAGATTCACAACCGTAGTTTTGTCTGTACTAGCGAAATACTCAACTGATAATTCATTGGTTTTATTTAAGCTATATTTAACCGTAAAAGTGACATTGCCGGGGAAGCCGTTGTCTCCATCAGGGCTAGTGTGCCTTAAGGTTAAACTAGCTTCCGCGTCGGAAAGCTCTGTTGTTGCTTGCCAAAGCTGTTTATTAAGGGCATTAACGCCGCCATGTAGTTGGTTGTCATTGTTATTAATGCTGAGCTGATAAGTTTTATCTTCAATGACTAATTCACCTTTATCTATTCGTCCAGCATAACGGCCAATGACAGCACCTAAATAATATGGGTCTTCTTCATACGCTTTTACATTGTCGTAACCAAGAACAATATCGGCAGAAACTTGGCTTTTATCTAAAGTTTCTAAAGCAACAATAATAGCACCGTAATTGCTGATTTTAATGCAAAGTCCATCGGCATTCGACAATGTATAAAGTTGTGCATTTTCGCCTGAGCTTAGTGTGCCAAAATCGCTTTGAATAATAGATAAGTGCTTATTTGATGTTTCGCTAGGCATACATTTTTCATTTTAGAGTTCTTAAGTAAGAAGACTATAACAAATGCATTTATAAGATTACTAGCGCTTGAGAAATGATTATCAGAGTTATAAAGGGGAGGTGGCTAAGCAACAGCTAAAAAATTAACTGTTGCTTGAATATGTTAGTGGCTGCGATTTGCTGCAATATGAGCGAGTGAAATAAGTGCTTGTTTATGCTCTGATTCAGGTAAGTTAGCTAAAGCATTAATCGCTTTGTCGGCTTCTTGCTCTGCTTTTTTCTGAGTATATACTAATGAGCCAGTTTGCTTCATTGCGGCAAGGATCTCTTCAAGGTGGTCCATACCATCGCCATTTTTAATTGCGCTATGAATTAAAGCGCTTTGTTGCTCATTGCCATGCTTCATCGCGTAAAGTAACGGTAATGTCGGTTTACCTTCCGCTAAATCATCGCCAACATTCTTACCCATTTCTTGTGCATCTGCGGTGTAATCCATAATGTCGTCAACTAACTGAAATGCCGTACCTAAATGCTTGCCGTAATTAAGCATCGCCATTTCGGTTTTATTATCTTGATTAGCGATTACTGCAGCTAAGCGTGTTGCCGCTTCAAATAACTTAGCGGTTTTGCAGTAAATAACCTGCATGTAACTTTCTTCAGTGGTGTCGGGATCATTACAGTTCATCAGCTGTAATACTTCACCTTCGGCGATAATATTAGTCGCATCTGAAAGTATATTCATAACTTGTAAATTATTAAGCTCACTCATCATTTGAAATGAACGAGAATATAAAAAGTCACCTACTAATACACTGGCACTATTACCAAACATGGCATTTGCTGTTTCACGACCTCGACGCATATTTGACTCATCTACTACATCATCATGAAGTAATGTAGAAGTATGAATAAACTCGATAATAGCGGCGAGTTGTAAATGTTCACTGCCTTCGTAACCCATAGCTCTTGAAGCTAGTACGGTTAGAAGAGGGCGCATGCGTTTGCCGCCACCATTAACAATATAAATACCTAACTGATTGATTAAGGCAACGTCTGAATGGAGCTTCGAAAAGATAAGGTCGTTGACCGCTGTCATGTCTTGTTGAGTCAAAGATTGGATGTTTTTGATATTCATAAAGCGTAACGAGCTGCCTTTCATGTTATAGTGTACAAAATATTTCAGAGCTAATTTTACACGAAATTCATAATGATAGAAGTTTTCTAAGTGATAAGTTTTCACTTAAGTAATTATTATAATAAATCATTACTTTTATGCTTGCCCTATCAGATATCTTCGCGTAGAATTCGCGCCCTATAATTTTAAATTTAAGCGTCATCTCATAGATAGTGACGCAGTACGGAGTAGCTATGTACGCGGTATTCCAAAGCGGTGGTAAACAGCATCGTGTAACTGAAGGCCAAACAGTTCGTTTAGAGAAAATTGAACTTGAAATTGGTGCAGCAGTAGAATTCGAAAACGTTTTAATGATCGCCGATGGCGAGAACATCAATGTAGGTGCACCTTACATTACTGGTGGTAAAGTTGTGGCAGAGGTTGTAACTCAAGGTCGCGCTGATAAAGTTAAAATTGTTAAATTTAAACGTCGTAAGCATTCACGTAAATCAGCTGGCCATCGTCAATGGTTTACTGAAGTGAAAATTACTGGCATTAACGGCTAATTAGGAGCGATTTACAATGGCACATAAGAAAGCTGCAGGTAGTACACGTAACGGTCGTGATTCAGAAGCTAAACGCCTAGGTGTTAAGCGTTTTGGTGGCGAAGCTGTTTTAGCAGGTAACATTATTGTTCGTCAACGTGGTACTAAATTCCACGCTGGTAACAACATGGGTATCGGTAAAGACCACACTCTATTTGCTTTATCTGACGGTAAAGTACAATTTGAAGTTAAAGGTCCTAAAAACCGTAAGTTTGTAAGCATTATCGCTGAATAATAGCTTTTAAACTTAAAAAACCCTGCTGTTATGCAGGGTTTTTTTTTGCACTGAAATAATTTATACCAATCAGATTAATTAAGTGCTCTTTTTAAATGGCCTAAATCTCCAATAACATCGTTGCTTTCATTCCCAATAGCCAGCTATTGGTCAATCTAGCGCCTTATTCTTGAAAATTTATCCTCATTAAAATCTGACCTATTAATTAATTTGATTGGTATTAATTGTTAATTTTTGTATAAAAAATGACTTTGTTTAAACTTAATTAAGCAAAATCATTTATAATAGTTCGCAGAAATAAAGTTTTGGAGTGTTTTAAAACACCATGAAATTCGTAGATGAAGTAGAAATTCGCGTAGAGGCTGGTGACGGCGGTAACGGTTGCGCTAGTTTTCGTAAAGAAAAGTACATTGAGTTCGGTGGCCCAAATGGTGGCGACGGCGGTGATGGCGGTGACGTTTATTTAGTTGCTGATGAAAGTTGGAATACCCTAATTGACTATCGCTTCGAAAGATTTCATCGAGCAAAGCGTGGTGAAAATGGTAAAAGCCGAGATTGTACAGGTAAAAGCTCTGATGACTTGTTACTAAAGGTTCCTGTAGGAACCCGTGTCGCTGATGTTGATACCGGTGAGCAATTAGGTGATTTAACTCAGCACGAGCAAAAATTACTTGTCGCTAAAGGCGGCTGGCATGGCTTAGGTAACTCACGATTCAAAAGTAGTACTAACCGCGCTCCGCGTCAAAAAACAGATGGCACGCCAGGTGAAATTCGTAACTTAAAACTTGAGTTGCTATTACTTGCCGATGTAGGTTTATTAGGTTTACCAAATGCGGGTAAATCGACGCTTATACGTAGTGTTTCTGCGGCTAAGCCTAAAGTGGCTGACTATCCGTTTACCACCTTAGTACCTAACTTAGGTGTAGTACGTTTAGACTCTCAGCGTAGCTTTGTTATTGCTGATATTCCTGGTTTGATTGAAGGTGCAGCTGACGGTGCTGGTTTAGGAACTCAGTTTCTTAAGCATTTAGAACGTTGTCGTATATTGCTACACGTTGTTGATGTGATGCCTGCTGACGGCTCTGATCCACTTGAGAATGCTCAAACTATTATAAGTGAACTTGAAACTCATTCTGTCGAGCTAGCGGGTAAACCACGCTGGTTGGTATTTAATAAGTTAGATTTGATGCTGGAAGAAGAGGCTAAAGAAGTCACTGAACGCATTATTGAAGGCTTGGGTTGGGACGGTGAAGTGCGTAGCATTTCTGCTTTCAATCGAACTGGTACCGAAGATCTTTGTCAAGGTGTGATGAGTTTCATTGAAGCCTTGCCGCCAGAGGAAGAAGAAACTCCTATTGATGGTAAAACCGTTGAGTTTAAATGGGATAGCTATCATGAAGATGCGATGGCTGATTTAACCGACGATCTTGATGATGAAGATTGGGATGAAGATGACTACGATGTTGAAGTAGAATATAAACGTTAGTAAGAGTTTTTTATTCACCGATTTTTATTAAAGTCTTCGTTTTAAAAGGTGCATTTGTATAATTACATTTGCGCCTTTTTTGTTGCCTTTAATAACGTATAATATTTTGATATCGAGTTAATTTAAAAATAAAAAGAGTATTTATGACCATACTGTCGATGATTGTAGCGCACGCTGATAATAGAGTAATCGGTAAAGATAATGATATGCCGTGGTATTTACCTGCTGATTTGGCTTACTTCAAAAAAACAACCTTAGGTAAGCCTATTATTATGGGACGAAAAACCTATGAATCGATTGGTCGACCTTTGCCTGGTCGTAAAAATATTGTTATTTCGCGTGATGACGAGTATCGAGCAGAAGGCGTTGAAGTTGTTGGCTCTGTGGAAGCTGCATTAGCTTTAGTAAGTGATGTAGAAGAAGTTATGGTGATTGGTGGTGGTGCAATATATAAACACTGCTTGCCGGCCGCACAACGCCTTTATATTACTCATATTGATGCCAATATTGCAGGTGATACTTATTTTCCTGAGTATGACCTTAATGAGTGGCGGTTAGCTGTAAGTGAAGTTAAGGCTGCAGATGATAAAAATAATTACCAATTACGTTTTAACGTTTACGAACGAAATTTGTAGCCAGTTATTTAATCATTTTTTGACATAAAAAAGAGCGCTTATAGCGCTCTTTCTATTTTCGAAGAAAATTAATATTCAAATGAGCAATTATGCTCTTAGAATATTTACAGTTTGAACTCTTGTACAGATTGCTGTAACTCTTCTGCTAAGCGAGCTACTTCACTACTCGATTCCGCTGTTTGTTGTGAACCTGCTGATGTTTGTTCAGCAATGGCAACAATTGACTCTAGGTTTTCACTGATTTCATGTGCCACAACACTTTGCTCTTCAGCAGCGGTAGCAATTTGCGAGCTACGGTCAAAGGCTTCATGAACTGCGTGAGTAATAGTGTCGAGAGCTTGTTCTGCTTGTACACTTTGCTCAACACAATTTGATGCTTGCTTTTTACCAGTATCCATAACGGAAACGGCTTTTTCAGCACCACCTTGTAGCACTTCAATCATATTTTGAATTTCTTGTGTTGATTCCTGTGTGCGACTAGCAAGTGTTCTAACTTCATCAGCAACAACGGCAAAGCCTCGACCTTGTTCACCGGCACGAGCAGCTTCGATGGCAGCATTTAATGCCAACAAGTTCGTTTGCTCTGCAATGCCGCGAATAACATCAAGAATACCACCGATAGAGGCGCTGTCTTGTTGTAATTTATTGATAACTTGAGATGCTGACTCAACTTCATTCGCTAGTAACTCGATAGTTTCACGGTTACGGCCAGAAATGACTTTCACACGCTCTGCTTCATCATCGGCTTGTTTAATTTCACCTAGGGCATCGTTGGCACTTGAAAGTACGCTTTGTGAAGTGCTACTCATTTCAGTAGTCGCAGATGCAGCTTGTTCTACTTGGGTGCGTTGCTCTTCAATAGCCGTTGTACTTTGTGCTGTTACTGCAGATGTTTGTTCTGCAGCAGTTGCCAGTTGCGTTGAACGGCTAACAATACTTTGAATTAAGTTTCGTAAGCTATCAATTAGCAAGTTACAGTTACGTGATAATTGTGCAAATTCATCGTTACCGCTTTCGTCTAATTTACGTGACAAATCACCTGAAGCGACAACATTAAGCATTTCGTTAACACGGCTTAACGGGCGAGTGATACTGGTCAGTGTGATCCAAGCAATTACTATCGCTAGTACGATTGATATGACTGTAATAACAAGTGTATTTCGAGTGCCTTCGGTTACTGAGTCTTCAACTAATATGCCAGTAGCAATCGTTGTTTTATTCGCAAGCTCTACTTGCGCTGCTAGAATTTTATTTGCGCTACTAATACCGTCTTCTGCCGCTTTTAGACTAACAGTTGCTGCAGCTATTGCATTTAACTGGTTATCTTTATTGGCAAAGATTTTATCGTTACCTGTGATATAGCTTTCTAATTCAGAAAAACTAGATATTAGTTCTTCTGCTACTTCAGAAACTCCCTGTTGATTCAATTCACTTGTGACGTCATTAACCGAATTGATAATATCGCTAAATGAATTTTTTACTTCGCCAGCAACTAAATTTGCAGATTGCTGTTCAATGATTTCACGATATTCGAAGGCTGAACTTACCATTCCGTTTAGCAGAGTTTCTAAACGTTCGGCTAAGCCAACTGCTCGCTGTAGTTTTGTATCAGCTAAATCATGGTCGGCAAGGTCGAGTAAAATAGTCGCTGTATCATCAGCTTTCTCTTCAATAATATCGATTTTATCGATAAGTGTTGTCTGCTGTTCAATCGCTAACCTACGGTTACTAATAACACTATCAATTTCGTTTTCTAAATTATTGTAGACCGAATCTAGTTTACGCAAATTTCCGATTAAGCTTGCTTCATCTTTAACGATATTCTTTAAACTCTTTAACTGAGTTCTAAAATCGGCTTTGTCGTTATTATATGCCGAACGGTTATTTGCAAGGGGCGCTAATTCGCTTTGGTAATAGGCACGTAGCGTTAAGTTGCCTATTTCTGTTAGATCGTTCGCGAGCCTATTACTTCCTTTTAATGTCGGTATCGCAAGTTCATTTTGCTGTTTCGTGGCATTGCCAATAGTATCTAAACTATTCCATGATATTACGCTGGTTAAAATGAGTAAAAGTGAAATAACGGTGAAGCCACCAATTATTTTCATTGCTACAGTTAATTTCATAGATCCCACCAATATATAAATTAAATTATGTACAGACTAATTAAAAAAGCGTGCTTTATTAACGTAATTAATCATTAATTATTATTAGACTACAAGGAAAACATATAAGTCTTCACGCTAGTATAGCAAGCTAAGCAACATTTTAAACAGCAGACGTCAGCTATCTTTATGTTTTATGGGCTTGTTCAGTAAATAATACTTTATCAGACCATCTTAAAATAGATAAGTGGTGACCCCAAACACAACCTGTGTCGAGAGCATAAATATTACTTGGTTGACAGTTGCCCATTAACGCTGCCCAATGACCAAATAGCCATTGGGTATTGTTTTTTATATGTTTAAATTCAAACCAGGGAGTTAACTCCTTTGGCGCTTGATTTAAGTTTTCTTTACACTCGAAATCTAAACTGCCGTCGTTATGGCAATAGCGCATGCGTGTTAGGGCGTTAATAGTGAAGCGAAACTGAGAAATTTCATCGTTAGCATTTTCCCAACTTATTGGTTGAGAACCGTACATATGCTTAAGCCAATACTTGAATTCAGGTGAAATTAGGTGCTGATGGGCAATATCAGCTTGTTTCAATGCTATTGTTGGCGTCCATTGTGGTGACAACCCAGCATGGCTCATATAAGTTTCTTCACCTGGCACTTTTTGTATAAGAGGTTGGCTAATTAACCAATGAAGTAACTCTTCAGCATCAGGCGCTGATAATAGTGTAGAGAGCTGATCTTGTGCTTTTACTTTTTTTAAGCCGTGAAAAACTGAGAGTAAATGTAGGTCATGGTTGCCTAAGACTACTTTTGCATTATCTTTTAATGACTTGATAAGTCGAAGGGTTGCGAGTGAGTCGGGACCACGTGCGACTAGATCTCCTGCAACATATAATTGATCATCAGTTGTGGAAAAAGCTATTTTACTCAGTAACGCATCGAGCTCGCTATAACAGCCTTGTATATCACCGACGAAATAATCTGCCATAGCGTCCTACTAATTTAAAATATTGGGTTTCGCCAATCGAAAAAGCGGAATATCAACTTGTATTAATTCACCATCACGTTGTTGCATTTGATAATGGCCTTGCATATTACCTAGTGGTGACTTTAAGACGCAACCACTAGTATAGGTAAAGCTTTCGTTTGGCTTAATATGTGGTTGTTGCCCAATAACGCCCTCACCAGATACGGTATTACTTTCACCATTTGCGTCGGTAATCAGCCAATATCGGTCAATAAGCTGTACTGTCTCATTACTTTGGTTGCTAATGGTGATGGTGTAGCTAAAAACAAATTGTTGCTCAGCTTCGATTGATTGCTGAGCAATATAGTTGCTTTGAACTTCAACACGTACGGCATGTGAAATTAAATAATTGTTTTTAGTCATCATCGGCGATTACAGGGTTATCGGTAACAAAGTTAGCCAGCTTGATAAAATCATTTAAGCCCAAATTCTCGGGACGCAAGCCAGGATCAATATCCAATGATTGTAATTGTTCGACTGATATTAATTTTTTAAAACTGTTGCGAATTGTTTTACGGCGTTGGTTAAAAGCAGCTAAACAAACTTGGTTAAGTGCTTTTATATCCTTAACTGGATTCTTAATGACTTTATGTGGCACAAGGCGAACAATAGCAGAATCAACTTTAGGTGCAGGCTTAAATGCTTCTGGCCCAATTTCCATTACAGGAATAACCTGGCATTGGTATTGTGTCATGATTGACAAACGACCGAATGATTTACAGTCAGGACCTGAAGCCATGCGCTGAACTACTTCTTTTTGTAGCATAAAATGCATGTCTTTCACTTTATCTTTAAAAGTTAACAAGTGAAAGATAAGTGGTGTTGATATGTTATACGGCAAGTTACCAAAAATTCGTAATGGTTTGTCTTCACTTGCTAATTTTGAAAAATCAAACTTTAATGCATCTTCTTCATAAATGGTTAATTTAGGTGCTAAGAAAGGGTGATGACGTAACCGGTGTGCTAAATCACGATCTAATTCTACTACACTAAGCTCACCTGCTCGTTCGATTACAGGCTCAGTTAATGCGCCAAGACCGGGACCGATTTCAATTAAATTTTCATTTGGCTCAGGGTTAATTGCATCGACAATATCACTAATGACTGCATCATTATGCAGGAAGTTTTGTCCAAAGCGTTTTTTTGCTTGATGACCTAAATGGGAATTTTTACTCATAATTTTCTATTGCTCGAATTGAAGCTAAGTTTGGTTATTAGCCAAAGTGATTGCGGTGCGGATAGCTTCGTTGAAACTTCCGACATCGGCTTGATTACTACCGGCTAAATCTAAGGCAGTGCCATGGTCAACTGATGTTCTAATAAAGGGTAAACCTAAGGTAATGTTTACTGAAGAGCCAAAACCTTTAAATTTTAGCACCGGCAAGCCTTGATCATGAAACATACTTAATACGGCGTCGGCCTCTGCGAGGTATTTTTCTTGAAAAATAGTATCTGCAGGCAATGGACCGATAAGACTCATACCTTCCTGTCGGAGTTCATCTAAAGCAGGGATCATGACATCAATTTCTTCTCGACCTAAATGCCCATCTTCACCCGCATGCGGGTTGATACCACAAACATAAATTTTAGGGCTTGGAATACCGAATTTAGTGATTAAATCTTGATGTAAAATACGTGTTATTTTCTGTAGACGCTCGTGAGTAACTGCTTTGGCTACATAAGCAAGAGGGATATGTGTGGTGACTAACGCTACTCTTAGTCCTTCTGTTGCCAACATCATTACTACGTCAGAGCAATTTGCTTGATGAGCAAAATACTCAGTGTGACCACTAAATGGAATGCCAGCTTGATTAATTAGCCCTTTATGAACAGGGCCAGTAACTACGGCATCAAACTCACCTGAAATATTTCTCTCACTGGCAATACGTAATGTTTCAACAACATAACGACCATTATTAGCGTTAAGTTCACCGGGAATACAAATATCGTCTAATTCAACAGGAAGTACGATTAGTGTGCCTGCTTGATGAGCGGTGGGCTCATCATCAGCATTATATTCTTTAATAATTAATGGTAATTGAAGTAACTTAGCGCGCGCACGCAATAACTCGACCGAGGCAACTACAACTATTTGTGCTGGCCATGACTGTTGAGCTATTGTTATGACTAAATCAGGTCCAACGCCCGCAGGCTCACCTGGTGTTATTGCTATGCGTTTTAACACTATTTTTCGTCCGACTCTATAATTTCAACATAAGCTTCATCACGTAGTTCTTTAATCCATCGAGCACCTTCCATGCCAAACTTTCGATTGTAAAGCATTTGATAAGCACGGTTTTCGTTCATCTGATTGGTTGTATCTAACGTACGACGACCTGTCAATTTAGCTATATGCCAACCAAACGATGAACGAAATGGTTTGTGGACTTCATCAACTTCTAAACTTGCTAAGGCTTCAGAAAAAATGGGGTCATATTTACTTGGCTCTTTCCAGCCTAAATCACCACCTCGAACAGAGGTAGGTCCATCTGAATGCTCTTTTGCTAATTCTGCAAAATCAGCACCAGTATTTAATTGTTCAATTAACTCTTGCAGCATTGCTTCAGCTTTTGCTTCGCTAAGGATAATTGATGGTGTAATTAAAATATGACTAGCTTTAACTTCTTCAATTTCGACTACTTGTCGGCCTCGAACATCAACAAGCTTTACAATGCTAAAACCTAATCCTGTTCGAATAGGGCCAAAAACACTGCCCTTTTCTTTACCATCAACTATCTTTGAAAAAAGTGTTGGCATTTCATTGATACTTTTCCAACCTAAATCACCACCTTCTAGGGCTTTACCGCCGCCTGAAGAGGTCATGGCAATTTTAGTAAAATCACTGCCGCTCTCTAAAAGCTCTAGAACTTTTTCAGCACGGGATTTCGCAGCGTTGATATCCTCTTGACTAGGGTCACTAGGAAATTCAATTAAGATATGACCTAAACGGTATTCAACATCAGCAGATGTTTGTTCTTTCATTACTTCCAGTAAATTAGCTACATCTTGTGGAGAAATGTAAATGCGGCGTCTGAGGCTTGCGCGACGAACTTCACCGGAAATTAGTTCTTTGCGAACATTTTCACGATATTTCTCATAGCTTTCACCTTCAGAAAGCAGTGTTTCACGAAATGACTCAAGTGTTTGGTCATTATCCTTTGCCAAATTTGAAAGTGTTTCATCAAGTTGTGCATCGCTTACTTGAATACCCATTCGTTCGCCCAGTTGCAAAATAATGGCATCATTAACTAACTTTTCCATTACTTGAATACGTAGGGCACGATCAGACGGTAAAGTTTGATTATTCTTTTTAGCTTGCAAGGTAATGGATGAGATTAGATCTTTGACTTCAGACTCTAATACCACACCATTGTTAACAATCGCTGTTACTCTATCTAGTTCAACTTCTTCGGCAAAACTATGCTTAATAGGGTTTAACACTAGCACTGAGCTAAGGAGTAATAATTTCAATGAATTTTTCATGTAACGTAAATTTCTTCTAATTAATTATTAAGGAAGTAAGGGCGTTTATAGCCGAATATACTTGAATTTAGCATATCACTAACACTGTTAGATGACTGCTTACTATTAACGCCATTATATACAAATTCAATCTTAAAACCGCTATCAAACGCATCACGGTTTTCATTTATATTGTTATCGTCTTCAATTGTAGAGTTAATATTGCGGTGGTATGCAAATCGTATCCCCCAACAACAACTACTATACTCAAGACCTGCATAACTTTCGATACTGCGTCTACCTTTTAAGTCTTGTGTAAAACGGCCGACAAATTGCCAACGGTCAGCAATTTTTATGCTAGTCGCCAATGACATTTGTTCTAATGACTCTCCTGAGACATCACTAGCGTATCGATGGTTCAATTGAATTGTTTGATTATTTGAAAATAAGTAATCTAATGATGTCTGACTTTTACTGGTGCTATTTGAATCTGTGTTGTACTGAATGTCGCTACTAAATTGCCAATTTCGGCTTAAATGAACGTATATATCAGCAGCTAACGCTGATTTATCAGCGATAACATCTTGTTCACTATTGTTAAAGTTACTTTCATTAAAGTAAACAATACGACCTAAACTAAAGCGTAATAACTCACTATTTTGTTCATTTAAAATGCGGCTGGTAAGTCCCCATGATACTTGATTAGCTTGGGCTATACGGTCGATACCACTAAAGCGGCGGTCTCGGAATAAACCATTATAATCATCTTGTAAATTGGTAGTGTCATAAATACCAATATTACTTTGATCCTTATCAGGTATGTATAGATACTGTAATTGTGGTTCTAAGGTTTGATTATAGTTTTGACCAAAGAGCGATAAAGCGCGATCAAAGTTTACGCCACCATGAACTCGAACTTTTGGTAATGTTCGACTGACATCTTTCTCTAGATTACTGGCTGCATCAATATTTTTTTGCTGGTAATTGGTTTGTAATAGTTTTAGTTCAGAGTTTAAGAACCATGCAGGTGTTACTATTGGATATAGTAGTCCTGCTTCAAGGTGATATCTTTCGGCGGTTGGTTTAGTTCTATCAGGGGTGTCAAAAACAGAAAGCTCCGAATAAATATCAATAATACCATCAAAGCTTGTTAATGCTTGCTGACTGCTTATTTCTATTTGCGGTAGGGTTTTATAACTTTGTTGATGATCACCTAATACTTCAAAATCTTGTAATTTAAACGTTGACTGCCAAGTGTCGGCAAAGTACGACACTTCTCCCACTTGATACAAATAAGAGTCGTTTGAATTGAACTGGCTACTGCCTAAATCCACCAAATAGTTGTCATCACTGATGGTACTATAATCAACATGAGCTCGAAATCTATCTGAATAAGTACCAATATGTTGAATGCGTGCTAAATATCGCGAATCATTATTAGTGATTTTTTTATCATTGTTAAGGTACTCAATATCGACTTGTCCTGATTGCAAACCTTCTAAATACCTAAATTCGGTAATTAACTGAGTACCGCGGTCAGACATATAGCGCGGTGTAATGGTTGCATCCATATTCTCAGCGATATTGATATAATATGGCATCTGAACTTCAATGCCTGAATTATTTGAAGAGCTAATACTTGGATATAAAAATCCTGATTGTCTTTCAGTTCCTATTGGCATTGTTAAATAGGGAACATATAGCACTGGAATATCGAAAAGACTAAAGCGGGCATTATAGGCTTCTAGCGACTTTTCATCGGCTGAAATGGTAATTTCACTGGCGCGCATTTGCCAATCAGGTACTGCGCCATAACAAGTGGTAAAACTTGAGTCGATGAAGTTCAGCGTTTTTCCATCACCATTAATATTTATCTCTTCAGCGCTACCATGACCGGCAGTACCATTTAACTGATAAGAAGTATCTGTTAGTGAAGTGGTTTTTTGTTGTTCATTGATATTTAAGGTACTAGCAAAAATATCAATGCCTTTGTTTTGAAAATGAATGTCACCATTTGCAATAACAGTAGCATCTTCTCTATTAACTGATAATTCATCTGCGACAACAGACTTATCTTTATTTAATAATGTTACGCCTCCGGTAAATTGAGCGTACTCACCTTTTTTGATACTTGACGTTGAAGATAAAATAGTAAAATTATCATTAGCTACTTTACCTGATTCACCTGCTATTTGAGCATAACTTGGAATAGGGCATTGGCTAACGTCAGTTTTATTCGTATTATTATTTTGTGCGTTGCTGCCATATGTACAAAATAGTAGGCAGGCAAAAGAAATTTTGTTTAAGGGAAAACGCATTTATTGTCCGAATAATTAACTTATAAAAATAAAAACTTAGAATAACCGCGGCATTTTACCGCTAAAGACTGCAATAATATAGCAATTTTCATTAGCCTGCTAATTAGTTATATTGGCATTATCATTTTTGAGAGAATAATTCTATTGAACACCCTAAGAACAGGCAATTTACTAAAGTGGTTAGAGCAGCATTTTTCGAACCAAGAAATTATTTTAATACCATTAACTGGTGATGCGGGGTTTAGACGTTACTTTCGGTTTAACTATAATAATCAATCTTATATCGCCGTTGACGCGCCGCCGAAGTTATCAAACAACAGTGCTTTTATTGAGATACAAGCACATTTACACTCAGCTAACGTTAACGTACCTAAAATATTAGCAAAGGATATTTCACAAGGATTCCTATGTTTGAGTGACTTAGGAAATGTATTGCTGGCAGATCAATTGTCTAAAGAAAACATGCAAAAGTATTATTCACAAGCAATTGTTGAATTAGAAAAAATTAACTTTGCCCAACAAGCCGCAATGACTTCTTTACCTATATACGATGAAAAGTTTATTGCTACGGAACTAATGATATTCCAACAATGGCTACTTGAAGAACACCTAGATATTAAATTATCAGCAGAAGAAACTAACAAATTATTAGCATGTTTTGATTACTTATCAGCAGCTATCATTGAGCAACCAAAAGTTTTCATGCACCGTGATTATCATAGTCGAAATATTATGCTGTTAGAAAATGAACCTTTGGGCATTATTGATTTCCAAGATGCTGTGCAAGGTCCGGTTATTTATGATTTGGTTTCCTTACTGCGAGATTGCTATGTGCGCTGGCCCGCAGAATTATTAACACCGCTAATTGAAGAATACCGCTTGCGAGTGCAAAAACACTTTCCAACTGAAAATTTATCTCAAGAGAAGTGGCAATATTGGTTTGATTTAACCGGTTTACAAAGGCACATAAAGGCTAGCGGAATATTTGCGCGATTGCATCATAGAGATCAAAAGTCGAGTTACTTAGCTGATATCCCACTTACTTTGACCTATATACAAGATGTTAGTAGGCAATATGATAAACTCAGCTTTCTTCATGAGCTTGTGACGCAGCGAGTAATGCCAGCATTAGATGAAATAACTTTATAAGTAGGCTTGGACTTAGCTTTACTTTACTTAGTGTAAATAAATGGAAAACGTTAGATGAAAGCCATGATTTTGGCGGCAGGGCGTGGCGAGCGTATGCGGCCATTAACCGATGCTTGCCCTAAACCATTACTAAAGGTAAAAGGTATTCCGTTAATTGAATATCATATTAAGAATTTAGTCGCGGCTGGTATTAAAGATATTGTGATTAATCACGCTTGGTTAGGTCAGCAATTAGTGGATTACTTAGGTAGTGGTGAAAAATATTCAGCTAAAATTAGTTACAGCGAAGAACCCGTTGCGTTAGAAACCGCAGGCGGAATTCTTAAAGCTTTACCTTTATTAGCCGACGACGATGACGAGGTATTTGCTGTTGTTAATGGTGATGTTTATTGTGATTATAACTTTCAGCAATTACCTGAACTGTCGCCACACTGTAATGCTCATTTAATGTTAGTGGCTAATCCTGAGCACAATATAAAAGGTGATTTTAAGCTTACAGCGGGCATGTTGAACAACCCTAATAATGCTAAGCAAGAAACCTATACCTTTAGTGGTATTGCGCTTTATCGTAAACGCTTCTTTAAACGATATGTTAAAGCATTATGTGAAGAAAAGTTTGAGCAGCATACGATACAACCATTGGCACCTATGTTAAGGGCTGCAGCCGATGCTGGAAAAATATCGGCTAGTTTGATTGATTTACCGTGGACCGATGTTGGTACACCTGAACGCTTAGCTATGCTAAATCGTGAATAAATTATTTTGTAAATAAAGAGTTATTGAGTTCTATTATGCGGATTTGGGGTAAAATATTAGGTTTCTTATTTGGCTTTATGTTGAGTAAGAACATTTTTGGCGCATTACTTGGCGCATGGTTAGGTCATCGCTTTGATCAAGGTGTAGGGCTTAACTTTAATAACTTAGGCGGTTCAAAAAGTGATACTGACCGTCAAGCGGCATTCTTTTATAGTACTTTTTCCGTTATGGGTTATATCGCAAAAGCTAATGGTCGTGTTACTCAGCACGAAATAGCTTTTGCTAAAGCTTATATGGACAAACTAGGTCTTAAAGACGAATTGCGACAACAAGCGCAAGAGGCTTTTCGAGATGGTAAAACTACAGGGTTTCCGTTGGCTGAGCGCTTAGCCAAGTTAAAATCTGCAGTCGGTCATCGCCATGATTTATTATTATTATTTTTAGAAATTCAAATTCAAGTTGCCTTCGCTGATGGTGAATTAGATAGCGATGAGCGCAATGCCTTACATCAAATTGCCAGTGGTTTGGGCTATTCTCCGAAAGAACTTGATAAGCTGTTAGAAATGATTATTGCTGGGGCAAACTTTCACCAGCAAGGCGCAGGTAATGGTTTTGCAAACTCAGCTCAGCAGCTTGAAAATGCTTATAAAGTGCTAGGCGTTAGTGATAACAATTCTGCTAGCGAAGTTAAAAAAGCTTATCGTAAATTAATGTCACAGCATCATCCTGATAAATTAGTCGCTAAAGGCTTACCGCCGGAAATGATGGAGATTGCCAAACAAAAAGCGCAAGATATTCAAGCTGCTTACGAACTGATCTCTGCGCAAAGTAAGCCATAACCTAACAAGTGGTATCTTTTGAGCACGGTGCTGAATCTTGAAAGTACCAACTGTCTGATTGCGTTAAAAGCGCATTTTAATGTGCCGAATGACATTAGTGTGGCTTGCAAGGCGTATTGCAAGTCGCGTACACTATTGGCGAACTTGATTCATTCACTCATTGGATAGCAGAAATGTACTTTTCAGTAACTAACAGGCGACTAATCGCAATATGGCTCAGTGCTATATTGTTAGTATTGTCTGTGGCTGCTTCTGCGCATAGTGTTGAACATATCGATGAAGGTGCGAAAACGCACTGTACGTTGTGCTTTCACCAGCATCAATTTGATCAAGTACTACCGCAGCAAGACGCCAATCTTGAATTTATAGGGCAGTATTACGAAGCAAGAAGTATTGCTCAACCGTTATTAGCACTTGTTCATAGTGTTACTTACCTTAGCCGCGCACCTCCCGTTTTTCTCTAAAACTCATTAGTTAACAATTTGTATATCCACAATGTTCATTTACTCGATTAGTAAATGGCCTGTGTTGTCGTATTTAATTTATTTTAGAGATTTAAAACAATGAAAAACATGAAATTTTCACCTACGCGCTTATCTGCAAAAGTAAGTGCTGCTTTGGCTATGTCTGCATTAATTCCGGTACTTGCACAAGCGCAAACACCAACACTTTCTAACCCTACTGTTAGTGCAATTTTAGATGGCTATTACCAAAGTGAAAACCGCTTAATGGCTGAACGCACCGAAGGCTTTGGGCTAGGTGAAACAGAGTTAGCTTTTAGTGCCAGTATTGATGATATGTTTTATGGCAAGCTAACCACCGTATTTGAAACGCATGATGGCGAAAGTGAAGTCAACATTGAAGAAGCCTTCATACAAACTATGGCCTTACCTAACGGTTTTACCGTGCGCGCTGGACGATTTTTGTCGGATATTGGTTACTTGAATAACCAGCATCTTCATTCAGATTCTTTTACCAGCAGACCAAGTGCTTATCGTGCCTTTTTAGGTGGTCATTATTTCGATGATGGTTTAAGAGTCAGCTATATTGCACCAACTGACTTGTACTGGACTATGGGAGCTGAAGTGTTCTCAGGTGATAGCCTTCGAGCGGCAGATGAACATGGTGAGCGAGAATTTGACAGTACCGGTGTTTATACTGCATTTACTAAGTTTGGCGGTGATATTGGCGTTGAAAGTTCGTGGCAATTAGGTTTTAGTTATTTACGTAATGAAAATGGATTACTGACACCAGAAGAGCATGACGAGCATGGTGAAGATGACCATGAAGACGAACATGCAGCAGATGAACATGGGCATAGTCACTCTGCCAGTTATACGGGCAAGAATACTTATGTTGCTGACTTCGTTTTCAAGTGGGCGCCAAATGGCAACTACAAGTATCAACATTTAACGTTAAGTGCAGAATACTTTAGAGTGAGCGATTTTATGGTACCTGAACTTCATGATGAGCATGAGGAAGAAGACCATCATGATGAAGATGAGCATGCAGAAGGTAATAACAAAGACTATCATCAAGCTTGGTATGTTAGTGGCGTTTATCAATTTTCACCAAACTGGTCTGCTGGATTACGTTACGGTGAATTAGACAGTCAACTTCAGCATGAAGAACATTTTGATGCACAGGAACTAAAAGAAACTGAACTAAGCATTGCTTGGCATAACAGTCACTTTTCAACGGTGCGATTAGAATTTAGTCACCAAAGTAATGTTGGTTTTGACAATGACTTAAGTGATAATGCCATTACTTTACAATATGTTATGGCTTTGGGGGCTCACGGTGCACATCAATTTTAAACTATTAATTTCAGGCGTTTTATTATCATTGAGTCAGCAAGCTTTCGCACAAGTGAATATTTTTACCTGTGAGCCTGAATATGCTGCACTAGCAGAAGAGCTTGCACCTGATGCGAGAATATACTCTGCAACAACGGCAATGCAAGATCCACATCTAGTACAAGCTCGCCCAAGTTTAATTGCTAAAATGCGCCAGGCTGATTTAGTGGTATGTGCGGGAGCTGAGCTTGAAATTGGTTGGTTGCCTATGTTGCAAATGAAAGCCGCTAATACTCAAGTGCGTAGTACTGATAAAGGGTTATTTTTTGCTGCAGAGCATGTCGACACATTAGATAAAATGGCTAATGTTGATCGCAGCATGGGTGATGTGCATAGCTTAGGTAATCCGCATTTGCATTTTTCACCTGAGCGCATGTTGCTAATTGCTAAAGCATTAACGAAAAAATTAGTGCAGTTAGATATTGAACAAACTGAAGCATATCAACAACGTTTACAAAGCTTTAGTAAGCGTTGGCAAGCTGAAAGTTCAAAATGGCATGAAATGGCAAGTCAATTAAAAGGAATGAAAGTGATCGCCTATCATTCTAGTTTCCGCTATTTATTTGATTTTGTTGGTATTGAGCAAGTTGCTGATTTAGAACCAAAGCCAGGCTTGCCGCCAACGAGTGCTCATCTTGCTAGTTTATTAAAACGGGCAAAACAAGATGATATTTCGGCTATTGTGGTGGCATCTTATCAGGACCTTCGTGGTGCCAATTGGTTAGCTGAAAAGTCTAGCTTGCCTGTTATTGTTCTGCCTTTATCTGTTGGGGGCAATGAGCAAAGTAACGACTTATTTAGCTTGTACGATAATGTGCTTGATTTATTGATACAAGAATACAATGCACAAAAGTTGCTGACCTTGTGATAGGGCTCTAACGATGGATTATGAATTACTAACAATATTGTTACCAGCATTTGCCGCAGGTGTTTTGGTGCTTTCAACCCATGTTGTGTTGGGTAAGCAAGTATTGAAACGTGGCATAATATTTATTGATTTGGCAATTGCACAAATTGCGGCGTTGGGCGCAATGGTTGTGCATATGGACCATGATATTGCTGAACTTGCTTATGCACATGTTTGGATGCCAGCACTGTTTGCGTTAGCTGGGGCAGGCGTTATTGCTTGGTTAGCTAAGCATATGGCAGAAGAGCTTGAGGCGATGATAGGTTGCTTTTACGTACTATCGGCAGTTGCGGCTATGTTGTTATTATCGAATGATCCGCATGGTGCTGAGTTACTTAAGCAGCTAATGTCAGGCCAAATTCTTTGGGTAAGCTGGCAACAGCTTTTGTTACCTGTGGTTGTTTATAGTGCTATTTTAGCGTTGATATACGCTAAGCCTAAAATTTTAGATGGAGCCGCTTTTTACTTACTGTTTGCATTAGTCATAACACTGTCAGTTGAACTTGTTGGAGTCTACCTAGTTTTCAGCACTTTGATTTTACCGGCGTTAGCCGTTAACAAGTTAAAGGCTAGGTATATTTTAGTTTGGGCTTATGGAGTCGGCTTTATTGGCTATGTTTTAGGTTTATTTTTATCAGCAAGCTTTGACTTACCAAGTGGTGCCGCAATTGTCGCAACATTAGCATTAACTGCTGTACTATTTAGAGTTATAGATAAAATATTGGTGAAACGTAAAAGCTAATAACTGTATTTTAATTAATATTTACATTATTCGAAAGGAGCCTTTATGGCTCCTTTTTTATTGCTTTATATATATTTTTTTCAGTACGATTATCAGGCGTTTTTTGTAAAGCATTTTAACTTTTTTTAAAGGGGGTATAAATCCGAAGTAATTCGTACTTTTACTTTGTTTGGTTAACAAAAGTTTACATTTTAGTTAATCATCAAATTGAACTTATCTATCAAAGCTCAATTTTATTTGATATAAAAAACTGCTGATTTGTTTTACGTGAACAGTGTTTTAATGTTGTAGATGGAATAAATATATAAAAAACAAATAACTATAAAAGCAAAAAGGATTTAAACATGAAAGTATTAAATAGTCGTAAGCACGCTCTCGCCTTAAGTATAACCGCCGCATTATTTGCTTCACAAAGTTACTCAGTTATTGCTGCTGAAGCAGATGAAGTTGAGCGAATTGAAGTCACGGGCTCCCATATTAAGAGAACTGACATGGAAGGGCCATCGCCGCTAACATCCATTAGTTCTGAAGATATTGCTAATAGTGGGGTAACTGATTTAATTGGTTTATTTACTAAATTACCAATGGCGGGTCAGGGCACATTCTCAACGCAAGGAAACAGTAGCGATAATACCAGTAATGGTGGTTCAAGTGTTTCTTTACGTGGTCTAGGTGCTGATTCAACTTTAATTCTAGTTAACGGTCGCAGGGTATCTGTATCACCATTTGCAAATAATATTGATACTGCATTTGTTGATATTAATAATATTCCATTAGCGGCAATTAAGCGTGTTGATATTTTGAAAGATGGCGCGTCGGCAACTTATGGCTCTGATGCTGTTGCAGGTGTAATCAACATTGTTTTACGTGACGATATTGAAGGTGCCGAAATATCAGCAAAGTTCGGTGATACCGCTGATGGTGGCGGCGAAGAAAAAAACATAAGTTTGGTTTGGGGTAATTCTACAGAAAAAACCAGCCATACCTTTGCCTTAGACTATTTTGACCGTGAAGAAATACTTTATGGTGATCGCGATTATTCAAAATCTTCAAACCAAGCAGCATTAAGACCAAATGATCCATTTGCTACTGACTTTAGAAGCTCATCAGGCTTTCCAGGAACGATAGCCTTGGCAAGTGATTCAACTATTCGTATGCCTGATACCTTTGGGAATGATGTTTGTGCAGCAGAAGATATTGTTGGAAACCTTTGTCGATATGACTATGCACCGGTAATGACCTCGGTTCCCGCGACTGAGCGTGCAAGTTTTATCTACATGGGAAAATATGAGATCAATGACAATTTACACGGTTTTGCTGAATTAAATGGCCAGCATTCCAAAACCACCATTCGTGGGGCAGGTAGCCCAAGCTTTAATGAATTATTTATGTCGGGAGATAATGTTAACCACCCTTTTGCTGACATGCCTACTCATGATTTCTACCAACAAGACTTAACTATGCGTCGAAGAATGGTTGATATTGGAAACCGTGAAAAACGTGTGACTTCTGACTATTATCGAGCAATTCTTGGCCTTAAAGGTGAAGTAAACGATTGGAGCTGGGAAGTTGCTTACAACTACATCAAAAGTTCTTCTACAGAACGTGGTGTTAACGGTTTTCCTAATTCTCGCCGAACACAAGAAGCGATAGATAGCGGTTTATGGAACCCGTTTGAACCATCAAGTAATAGCCAAGAATCACTCGACTTTATTGAAACGACAACCTCACGAATTGGTAAATCAACCAGTAAATCATTTGATGGTAAAATAAGCGGTTCATTGATGGAGATGGAACATGGTGATCTCGGTTTAGCTGTCGGGGTTGAATATCGTGAAGAAAGTATTGCAGATAACCCTGATGATCAATTTTTACGTGGTGAGGTTTTTGGTACCGAAGCAACACAAGCGAATGGTTCTCGCGACAATACCTCTATATTTGCCGAGTTAGCTATTCCCGTGCTTGAAAACTTAGAAGTTCAGTTAGCGGTTCGTCGTGAAGATTATAGTGATTTTGGTACAACTACCGATCCTAAAATTGCCTTTATTTGGCAAGCAACTGACTCACTTTCACTACGTGGTTCTTACGGTACGGCGTTTAGAGCACCATCTTTACATCAAATAGGCTTAGGTAATACTGATGAGTCACCTAACTTGGTTGATACCGTTCGCTGTGCCGCAGTAGGTAACATTAATAAAGCTTGTGAACCACAAGAATACACTGCTGTGTTATCAGGTAATGATGATTTAGGTCCAGAAGAGTCGACAAGTTATAACTTAGGTGTGATCTATGAGGTGACAGAAAACTTAGATTTTTCAATGGATTATTATGACTACGATATTGAAAATGTTATTACAAAAGATACACAATTTAAGTTTAGCACCTTAGGTAATGATCCAAGTGTTGTTGAACGTTTACCATCGAACCTTGCAGGTGATCCGGGTGAAGTGGTTCGTATTTTTGATCAATTTGAAAATATCGGTAACGTCACTACGTCAGGTTTAGATATAGAAGCCAATTATGGTTTGGAAACTGATATGGGTGACTTTAAATTCTCATATGTAATTAATTATGTTTTATCGTACGAAGACGCACGTCCAAACGCTGATGGCAGTATGCGCATTGATACTCAAGAAGGCGATTTCGAGCAACCTGAAGTTCGTTGGAGCTTTAATACGGCGTGGGTAAACGGTGATTGGAATGCAAGTATGGCTGTAAACTATATTGGTGAGTTTAAGCAAGATGCTTCTGTCGCTGCTGATGGCATTAGCGATATTGATTCATGGACAACGGTAGATACCACTGTTAACTATATCGGTATTGAAAATACCACGCTTAGTTTAGGTGCCACAAACTTGTTTAATGAAGAGCCACCATTTAGCTACCATGATTTTATGGGCTACGTGAATAGCACACATAGTGCCCAAGGCCGATTTGTGTATGTTAAAGCTAGTTATAAATTTTAAATAACTAATTGGGTATGTGTTGATAAATGCTCTTACTATTGTAAGAGCATTTTTTTTAACTGCTATTTTTGTGCAATTATTTTTATTATTATGATATTTAATCAGAACTTTATATTGGATATCATTAATAATATAGCGCGGAGACATTTGGAGTACCACATCAAACTAACGATAATTTAATGTCATAGATAAATGGAACTGAACGAAATTCAGGTACAAAAAAATACGCATAATAAGCGTCTTTAATATTAAAAATGGTGGCCCCTCCCTGACTTGAACAGGGGACCTGCCGATTATGAGTCGGATGCTCTAACCAACTGAGCTAAGGGGCCATCTTTTTACTTTTGTTTGATAACCTGAGAAAGGTTAATCAAAGCGGCGAGAAGTATAAGCATTTTTTATTTTGTTGTCACCACTATAACGCTAAAAAACCTGATAAATGAGTCTGATAGTTTAATAGTTGAGCGATTTAGAGTTTTACCTAATCGCTCAACCTTAAAGTTGACTATTTAATACGCTTTCTTATCAGTATTGACGTTAAGAAAATGATTAGGAAGCCAAATGATCCGCCACCAGACGATTTAGTACTAGTTGTCGGCGTTGGTGCAGGCGTTGTCACTGTTGCTGCAACGACTGTAAGTGTTATCTGGCTTGTAGTTGATAGATTTTTAGAGTCTGTAGCCGTAAATGACAGCTCTACAGTGCCAGCTGTTGCTGGTGCAACAAAGTTAGCTGATAATGCATCGGCATTATTCAGCGTTACTGTAGTACCTGCAGTTTGCTGCCATAAGTAGGTTAGCGGATCATTTTCGTTGTCAGTTGCAGTTGCTGTAACAGTAACTGTAGCTCCCGTGTTAACTTCTCTATTTTCAGATAGAGTAACAGCAGGAGCCGTATTGCTATCGTCATCTGAAATAGTGACTGTGTATTGGGTAATTGAACCTAAATTACTACCAGATACTGACGACAACTCAACTGTGAAGCTTTCATTACCTTCGTCTTCGGTGTCGTTAATAATATCAATACTTATAGTTTTTTCGCTGGCATCACCATCTGCCCACTCGACAGTACCTGAAGCAGACTCAACGTCATCACCAACAGTTGCTGTACCTGAGCTTAATAAATACGAGGCTGATACCGCACCTATTGAACTTCCTTGGCGAGCAAGTGTTATGTCTATACTACCTTGGTTTTCAGCTACTGTGGTTTCAGCACTAGTAAATGCCAGTGTGCCGCTGTTAACACGTCCAGCAACATCAATAGTTAGGTAACTATTGTTGCCCAAAGTGGCTGTATTACTTGGTTGACTTAGGCGAACAAAAAACTTTTCTTCAAATTCTTCACCTGTTGCGTCAGCTGCTATATCAATTTCAATGGTTTTATCTGCAGTATCATTTGCCGACCAATTTAGGGTGCCAGAAACAGGAGTATAGTCAGTGTTTTCTTTTGCACTACCGGGTAATAGTTGATAATTAACACTTACGGCTTCAGTTGGGTTACTGGCGCTGTCACGCTGTACGTTAATAGTTAACGTTTCGCCTTGATTAGCGTTTACAGCACGGTTACTAAAACCTAATTTCCCTTGGCTAGACTCATGAGTACGGTCTTTAAGAATGTATAAACCACTACCAATGTCGCTGACTAAAATATTGCCAGAAGGTAGGTAAGGATAAGTACCCCACGCACCATTGAAGCCTGCATTGTTTGATGGTGTGTAAGTGTCGAAGAAGCCAACATCTACAGGATTTGCAGGGTCAGTAATATCTAATACAGTTAAGCCACGTTCATAATTTGACATGTAATAGCGATTACCACGAACAAAGCCATTGTGATCTATCGCGCGTGTAGGACCTGTCCATTGTCCTACTTGAGTTGGGTTTGTAAGGTCTGCAATTGAAAATATGCGAACAGTTGAATTTAAACCAGCATCTTTCTCATCAAACTCATCATGTAAGAATATATGTTGTTTGTCTTCAGTGCCCCAGCCTGAGTGCACGTACTGGTTGCTTTTAGCAACGTCGTCATACTCTCCAGTACCTAGTAACTTTGTGTCTGAAGTGTCGGTGATGTTCCAAAGCTTCATTTCTTTTTCATTGAAATCAATGAAAACAGTACAACTGTCGCCACTAGTATTACATTGACTGTCTTTACGGCTATCAGTGATATTCATTGATGCGCCATCGTGGGTATAACCGGAGCCAAAATAGTTGTTTGATATTGCGGTTAATGTTTCTGGTGATTTTAATGAGTAGCTATGGAATGCACCACTGAACCTATTACTACCAATAAGCTGTAAGCTTGGCGTTAAACCAGGTAGAGCAATATTTAAAGTGTGATCAACATTGGTGATATAAACATTATGTGCTTTGGTTACTACTCTATTTTTTTCAACTAAGCTAACAGAGTTTGGCAGTTGGTTGAGGTTGATGATTGTTACGTAATCCGTTGAACTATCAATAGTGGCATAGGCATATGCCTGCCATGCGCCGATACCAGAATCAAAATATTGATATACTTTGATGTCACGCCAACTTGAGCTAAGGCCTGAAATGGTACCCACTTCGCTAGGATTCTCAGGATCAGTAACATTAACTACAGCAACGCCATTTCGTAAGCCAATAAGGGCATATTCATCACCAGTGTTTAAGTCAACATGACCCCAAATATCATTTGCTGCACTAGGACGGCTAGAGAATTCGTTAAGGGGCATGTGCGCAAGTAGGTCAATGTTATTACAAGAAAAGCTTCCAGCAGAGCCGTTAACACAATCAAGACCGGTTTGCTTTTCGCTTAGCATATGATAACTAGCAAGCTTATTTTTAAGGGCTTTACTTTCAGGGCTATTCTCTGCAAATAGTGATTTACCATCTGCCATGATAACAAAACCTTGCTTACGCAATGGCTCTGCCATATCAAGAGGAATATTTTTTAATTCAGTCGCGTTGGTATCAGGGCTTTGGCTTTGAAAATGATCGAAGCGATTGTAACCACCATAAATTGGCACTAATGCGCTTTTTAAATAGAATAACTCTTCACTTGAGCTGATTGTATATTCACCAGAAGAAACTAGTATTTTATCGCCTTTATTAGCTTGTTGAACGGCATATGCAATAGTTTTACAAGGTCTTAAAACTTGATCACATTTACCTGAATCTTTACCGCTTTCAGCAACAAAACGTGCTTTATCGTGTTCTGAATGAGCGAATGATAATTGACTATTGAATAGTGCAGCAATAGCCGCAAATATCCATATTATTCGTAACATCGGATAGTCCTTATGTTAATAAAATGTTATATATGTCACTGTACAGTATTTGAATTGCTTTTTAAATCATTGCTTTTTACTCATTGTCGATTTATCTTCATTTAAAATAATTTGTTTATAATCATTGGCTTTGGGCCGTTATGTAGGACGTATGTTCATAAAAAATTTCGTAGTGATTTTGTTATTACTCTCTTCTTGTTTAATATATTTTACCATTTTTAATTCTTCAGCTAAGCAGCAAGTCAATGTGAACCTGATGTGGCATGGAGCAGCGTTGAAATGCCAATCAACCTTTGCTCCTAAAAGCAATGGTGAAGCTTGGTTTATAGAGCAATTTCAATTCTTCTTTAGTAATTTAAAAGTTAAGGTAGAAGGAAAAGGTTGGCAAAAGTTAGCATTAGTCGATAGCCCTTATCAAACCACCGAAACTGTTCTTTTGGGAGAAAATTGTCGAGAGCAAACTAAGCAAAAAAATGTAAAAGATAACGGAAATTGGCTCATCGAATTTGATAATAATATTGATATTTCTACAGTGCGTGCTGTGCGATTTAGCTTAGGAGTACCTTTTGAGTATAATCACTTAAACCCTGTAACTCAGAAAAGTCCGCTAAATATACCTTCAATGTTTTGGGTTTGGCAAACAGGGCACAAGTTCTTGAGAGCTGAGCTTGCATCAGTTGATGCGCAATGGCTATTTCATCTTGGCTCAACGGGGTGTAAAGCGAGTAGTGTTATGCGGGCGCCTAAACAAAGTTGCCGATACCCAAATACTTTTGAGTTTGAAATACCTGTTACACAAGGTATAAATAATTCGCTCTCATTGAATTTTAACTTAGCAAAATTATTAAATGGTGTTGAGCTAGGGCAAACATCTAGTTGCCAATCAGAACAAGACAATGAAAGTTGCCAACAGCTATTTAAAAATTTGTCAACAGTAGAAAAAGTGAATAGCCCAGATGCTATGCCTGGAATTTTTAACGTAATTAAAGTCGGTAGTGGTAAGAAAGGAATTTCAGTTGAATAAGTTTATAAGCACCTCTTTATTAATTGTTCTTAGTTATTTTTTGATTGAGTGTTTGCCCGAAACTAAGCCTAATACTGCTTATCAATGGCCTATAATTGATGGTTTTCCAAAACCACAAGTGCCTGAAAATAACCCAATGAGTAATGAAAAGGTTATCTTAGGCAAAGTGCTATTTTTCGATAAAAATCTATCAGCTAATCAGCAACAATCATGTGAGAGCTGTCATTTACAAGAGTTTGCTTTTGCAGAGGATAAACAAGTGTCAGTTGGCTCTACCGGCGCACTGCATAGAAGGAACGCACCAGCACTTGTCAATATTGCCTATAATAAAACGCTTACTTGGGCGCATGACGGTATTACTTCGTTAGAACGGCAGATATTGTTACCTATGTTTGGCGAAAACCCAATTGAGTTGGGCATTACAGGTCATGAAGAGGAAGTGCTGTCGCGATTCGAGACTGAAGAATATAGCAAATTGTTTAGTCTGGCTTTTCCTGGTGAAAAAATCAGTTTTGAACTAATAGTTAATGCGCTAGCAAGCTATGTTCGTAGTTTAATCTCGTTAAATTCACCGTTTGATCAATATGCTTATGCAGGGGATGATACGGCGATTTCCGAAGCTGCTATCCGCGGTATGAATATGTTCTTTTCTGAACGCTTGGAGTGCCATCATTGTCACGGTGGCTTTAACTTTACCCAATCAACAGGGCATGAACAGCAACTTATTGACCGTAGACCATTTCATAATACTGGCCTATATAATGTTGAGCTTTCTGGTGACACAAGTGGCTACCCTAAAAAAGATATTGGTTTAGCTGAAATTTCAACGTTAGCGAAAGATAATGGCCGTTTTAGAGCGCCTACACTGCGCAATATTGAATATAGTGCCCCGTATATGCATGATGGCAGCGTAGCTACCCTGTCTGAAGTAATTGATATCTACGCCGCGGGGGGACGTAATATTGAGCATGGTAAGTATAAAGGTGATGGCCGAGCTAACCCTTTAAAAAGCCAATTTGTTAAAGGTTTTGAACTAACGGTAGAAGAGAAAGAAGACTTACTTGCTTTTCTTAATACGCTTACAGATAAAGAATTTTTAAATGCAGCTAGTCAGTAGGTACTATTAGCTATATCGTTAGCATTAAAAATAGTTAAGTTTTAGACAAAAAAAACCAGCTTTAGTAAGCTGGTTTTTATTTATGTAACAAGTAAATTGTTACAACAGTAATACTTATTCACCGTCTAAGAAACTTTTCAATTGCTCAGAGCGTGAAGGGTGACGCAATTTACGTAATGCTTTTGCTTCAATTTGACGAATACGTTCACGTGTTACATCAAACTGTTTGCCTACTTCTTCCAAAGTATGATCAGTATTCATATCGATACCAAAGCGCATTCTTAAAACCTTTGCTTCACGAGCGGTTAGGCCTGCTAATACTTCGTGAGTTGCATCTTTAAGGTTTTCAGACGTTGCTGAGTCTACCGGTAATTCACCGCTACCATCTTCAATAAAGTCACCTAAGTGCGAATCTTCGTCATCACCAATTGGTGTTTCCATTGAGATTGGCTCTTTAGCAATTTTCAACACTTTGCGAATTTTGTCTTCAGGCATAATCATGCGTTCAGCTAATTCTTCAGGTGTTGGCTCACGACCCATTTCTTGTAACATTTGACGTGAAATACGATTAAGTTTGTTAATCGTTTCAATCATATGTACTGGAATACGAATGGTACGTGCTTGGTCAGCAATTGAACGAGTGATTGCCTGACGGATCCACCATGTAGCATAAGTTGAGAACTTATAACCACGACGGTATTCAAACTTATCAACCGCTTTCATCAAACCGATATTACCTTCTTGAATTAAATCCAAGAACTGCAAACCACGGTTAGTGTATTTTTTCGCAATTGAGATAACTAGACGTAAGTTAGCTTCAACCATCTCTTTTTTAGCGCGACGAGCTTTCGCTTCACCAATTGACATACGACGGTTGATGTCTTTTATACCATGAACATTTAGGTAAGTTTCTTCTTCTAACATGTTCAATTTATAAATACAGCGTTCAACATCTAGTTCAATATCAGCAAGCTTTTTAGAGTAAGACTCTCCAGCTGCTTTTTGTGCTTCGAACCAATCTTTTGATGTTTCGTTGCCAGGAAATATTTTAATAAATGTTGATTTTGGCATACCTGCGCCAACAACACAGTGCTTCATGATCAAACGTTCTTGAACACGTAAGCGATCCATAACACTGCGCATGTTCTTCACTAAACGGTCGAACACTTTTGGTACTATGCGGAATTCTTTAAATACTTCTGCTAATGCGTCGATTGCAGTTTGTGCGTCAGCATGGCCACGCCCTTTAGCTTGAATAACACTATTAGCATTTTCATAAGCGGCACGTAAGGCGTTGAATTTCTCACGGGCTTCTTCAGGACAAGGACCTGTATCTTCTTCTTCCTCATCTTCTTCATCTGACTTGTCTTCTTCTTCTAAATCTTCTTTAGAAAGTTCTGAGCCAATATGAGTTGCTGCCGCTGGAATTTCTTCATCTTCAGCGTCAGGGTCTAAGAAACCAACGATAATGTCGCTTAAGCGAACTTCTTCAGCTTCAAAATTATCCCACTGTTCCAGTAAGTAGTTAATTGCTGGCGGATATTCAGAAACGCTGCGTTGTACTTCTTTGATACCTTCTTCGATACGCTTGGCGATAACAATTTCGCCTTTACGTGTTAGAAGTTCTACCGTACCCATTTCACGCATATACATACGTACTGGGTCTGTAGTACGACCAATTTCGCTTTCAACAGTAGCAAGTGCTTGAGCCGCCGCTTCAGCAGCATCCTCATCAGTATTGCCTTCTGTCATCATTAACGTATCGTTATCTGGTGCAGTTTCGAATACTTGAATACCCATGTCGTTGATCATTCTAACAATGTCTTCAACTTGGTCTGAATCGATTATATCTTGCGGAAGATGATCGTTAACTTGTGCAAAAGTTAAATAACCTTGCTCTTTACCTTTGGTTATTAACTCTTTAAGTCTAGATTGAGGGGCTTGATCCATTGACGAGTGTCCACCTATTTATGGCTATCAAAAATACAACAGTAAGCCGGAAATTATAGCGAAAACTTTACTATATTACCAGCGATAAACTGCGCTTCTATTTGTTTAAATATAGTACAACTATATTGATTTTATGCGCTTAGCAAACCGTGTAATTCTTGCTTTTCGGTTTTATTTAAGCCGCCGTTACGTTCTTTTTCCAGCAACTGCTCCGTTCTTTGTTCAATAAAAACATTTAAAAAGTTTTCAATTAAATCAAGAAACATACTTTCTGCATTTTCTGGCTCAACATGATGCTCTAAACACATCAGTTTGGTTAATTGTTTTCCGGCGTCCTGGCCCCTAAAGTGTTCAATCAATTGCGCACTGTTCACTTTTGAATTTTGCTTACACAGCGCTAATAGCTGGTTCAATAGTGGAATTCCTGGCATATTCAGCTGTTGTAATATAGCAGGATCTGGTAATACTTCTACTATATGGGGATGCTCTAGCAATAATGCAATAGCAAGTCTCACTGGTGTAGTTTTTGTTCGCTTAACTGCTGGCTTATTATCTGTTGATTGAGTGAAATTTTGCTGCAATTTCTTTAATTGCATTTCATTGTTTGCGCCAAACTTATTCGCTAACTGCGTTACAATAGCATCTTTCAAGTTACTTTCAGGCAGTTTGGCTAAATAGGGTTTGAAAGCATCTACCGCAGCACCTTTGCCTTCAGCCGAAGACATATTAAGTTGAGATAATAGGTGATCAAAAAGAAATTGAGACAATGGTGTTGCGTTATCTAATATACTTTCAAATGCCGCTTGACCCTGCTCTCTGATTAATGAGTCAGGGTCTTCACCGTCAGGTAAGAATACAAATTTTAAGCTGTAGCCGTCTTGTATCATGGGTAAAGCATTATCCATCGCGCGCCACGCCGCATCACGGCCGGCTCTATCACCATCGTAGCAACAAATAACTTCTTTTACGGTGCGAAATAATGTCTGTAATTGCTCTGGCGTTGTTGCTGTGCCAAGTGAAGCTACGGCATAGTCAACGCCATGTTGGGCAAGGGCTACAACATCCATGTAACCTTCAACAACAACTAAACGAGTCAGTTGCTTAGTGGCTTGTTTTGCTTCATATAAACCATAGAGTTCTTGGCCTTTATGATAAATGCGCGTTTCAGGTGAGTTGAGGTATTTTGGTGTACCATCGCCAAGAACGCGTCCACCAAAACCTATTACTCGACCACGCTTATCGCGAATTGGGAACTGTATTCGGCCTCTGAACCTGTCGTATGGCTTGTTTTTATCGCCTTGAATCGCCATCCCTAAATCAACTAATTGTTGGTTGATTTGGCTATTGCGACCAAACACTTTCATCATGCCATCCCAGGCATCACTGATATAACCAATACCAAAACGTTTAACAATTTCACCACTTAAACCACGACCTTTTAAATAGTCGATGGCAGTATCTTTATCGCTAGCTACTTTTAATTGTTGCTGGAAGAAACGGCTAATTTGTGCCATTAATTCATAATCGTCTTGCTTTTGTATATAAGCTTTTTGGTCTTGCTTTTGCTGAGCAGGCGAACGGTTTGATTGTTCGCGTGGCACTTCCATACTGTAATGTGATGCGAGTTCTTCTACAGCATCGGGAAATTCTAAGCGATCAAACTCCATTAAAAATGAAATTGCGTTGCCATGTTCGCCACAACCAAAGCAATGATAGAACTGTTTATCTTGGCTGACACTAAATGAGGGGGATTTTTCGGTATGAAAAGGGCAACAAGCTTGGTAATTTTTTCCGGCTTTTTTTAGTGGCACACGAGAATCTATTAACTCAACGATATCGGCTCGAGCCAATAAATCATCAATAAATTGTCGGGGGATCATGCCAGCCATAAAAACCTATACTTCGAGAGGAAAAGACCATTTTACACAAATAAGGGGTGGAAAATAGCAAGTTTTTGTACGTAAATTAAATTTTTTGTACGCCAGTTAAAATAAAACCGCGAGGCCAAGGCGATCGCGGTTTAGATTCAAGATGAACAAATTTGTTCAATATGATATTTAACTAACTGTTTAAGGTTGCTCTAACTTGGCCACTTACCGCACCTAAGTCTGCTTTACCTTGCATTAACGGTTTTAACACCGCCATTACTTTGCCCATGTCCGCCATTGAAGCGGCACCGGTATCAGTAATTGCTGTTGCAATCAGTAGTTCAATTTCATCTGCTGATAATGGTTGTGGCAGAAAATGCTCTAAGGCGACAACTTCTGCAGCTTCATGAGCTGCTAATTCATCGCGACCACCTTCTGTAAACATTTTGATAGACTCTTTACGTTGCTTAACCATTTTGGTTAGCACCGCAACGATATTGTCATCAGTTGCTTCAGTGTTGTGATCTATTTCTGCCTGCTTTATCGCAGATAATGCCATACGAATTACGCCAAGACGAACTTTGTCTTTGGCACGCATAGCATTTTTCATTTCATCTTTAAGCTGGCTAAGTAGACTCATGATTTGATTCTCTCTTAAGTTAACTCAGTTGACTTATAATTTACTAAGGGTTTCTTAGTACATGCGAACGCGACGAGCGTTCTCACGAGAAACTTTTTTAGCTGCACGTTTTACTGCTGCTGCTTTTTTACGCTTACGTTCCCAAGTTGGCTTTTCGTAAGACTCGCGACGGCGAACTTCAGAAAGGATACCTGCTTTTTCACATGAACGTTTGAAACGACGTAGTGCAACGTCAAATGGTTCGTTTTCTCTTACTTTAATTACTGGCATGTACTGTATTACCTTAGTTATGAATCTATATAAATCGACGGTCGACTTCAGCTAAATAGCCTCATCTTCGCCCACTCTATTAAAAATTGGTGACGTATTCTAATGCGAACAACATAGTAATGTAAAGGAGTAATGGCTTTTTCATATTAATATTTCGTTGTCTTAATGTTTTCCCATAGGATTTCTGAATTACTAGCCTAAAAGATAGCCAAAACTTGGCATCGATAGTATTTAATCACAAAACTATTTAACTAACTTTTACGCTATAAATTGAATGTTTGTCAGTCACTAGGTAAAATCATCGGCCAAATAACTACTGTTGGCGAAATTGCTCTGCGGTAGGTTTATATTCTATTTTGATGAAACACTCCTAGGTAAAGAAAAACTATGCGTATTTTAGGTATTGAAACCTCTTGTGATGAAACCGGTATTGCGATTTATGATGATGGCCAAGGTGATTTACCTGAAGGGATAGTTGCGCATAGATTATATAGCCAAATAGCCGTTCATGCTGATTACGGTGGGGTAGTGCCAGAACTGGCGTCGCGTGATCATGTTCGTAAAACCATTCCATTAATAAAGGAAGTGTTGGCAGAAGCTAATTTAACACCTGCCGACTTAGATGGTGTTGCTTACACTGCTGGACCGGGTTTAGTTGGCGCATTATTAGTTGGCTGCTCAATTGGTCGCAGTTTGGCTTATGGTTGGGATCTTCCTGCGGTACCAGTACATCATATGGAAGGGCATTTGCTGGCACCTATGCTAGAAGAGAACGTGCCTGATTTTCCGTTTGTTGCACTTTTAGTCTCTGGCGGTCACACCATGCTAGTACGTGTTGATGGTATTGGAAAATATGAACTTTTAGGCGAATCTGTTGATGATGCTGCAGGTGAAGCATTTGATAAAACAGCAAAGCTATTAGGTTTAGATTATCCCGGTGGCCCAGTATTGGCTAAAATGGCAGAGTCAGGGCGCAAAGGGCGTTATAAGTTTCCTCGTCCAATGACCGATAGACCGGGTTTAGATTTTAGCTTTAGTGGCTTAAAAACCTCGGCGGCTAATACTATTCGCAAAGAAGAAAATGCCGATTTAAACCCAGAAAGTAAAGCACAGATGCAGGCAGATATTGCCTATGCCTTTCAAGAAGCCGTTGTTGATACCTTGGCTATAAAATGTAAACGGGCATTAAAGCAATGTGAATTAAACCGTTTAGTGATTGCAGGTGGTGTTAGTGCTAATACCGCACTTCGCGCTAAATTAGCAGAAATAACGAAAAAACTGGGTGGGGAAGTCTTTTATCCAAGACCTGAGTTTTGTACTGATAATGGTGCGATGATCGCTTATGCTGGTTTGCAACGTTTAAAAGCAGGTGTTTATGCTGATTTAACTTTTAAAGCTACACCGCGTTGGCCTTTAGACACATTACCGCCTGTATAAGCTTGAAGGTATTTGAAAGTAAGCGAGGCTTGGTTAAGTTTATTTTTTCTTAAATGAAATTTTACTTTCAGAGCCTTTAATGAGTCTGACAATATTTTCTCTGTGGCGGAAGATGATCAAACCGGACAGCATTAACACCGGATAGACATAAATGGGTTTTAATAACCAGGTATAAAGCGGCGCCAATGAAACAGTCACAATTGCTGCTAGGCTAGAGTAACGAGTAGTTTTTGCGACTAGCAGCCAGGTTATAATCAATAAGCCACCTAAATCTAAACCAATAGGTAACAACACGCCAAATGCTGTTGCGACAGCCTTACCACCTTTAAACTCGAAAAAAATAGGGTACATATGCCCTAAACAAGCGGCGACAGCAATCACGCCTAAATATAATGGTTCTAAACCTAAAAAGTAGCCGCCCCAAACAGGTAGCGTACCTTTTAAAATATCAAAAAATAGCACCAGTGCGGCAATATATTTATTACTGATACGTAAAACGTTGGTTGCGCCGGGATTATTTGAACCAGCAGTGCGGGGATCAGGTAAGCGAAAGAGTTTACAAAGTAAAATGGCACTGGAAATTGAACCTACAAAGTAAGCCGCAATCACCATAAGCAATGTAATAAGTAAACTGCTGATAATAAATCCTTTTTATATTCAAGCTGGTGTTTTTACTAATACCTCGCTTGGAAATATATCTGAGTTCTTGTAAATCTGTGTTTTATAATAAATCACAGATTTTCATCATTGTAGCGTGTTGTTTACTAGTTTTTCTAGACCTACACAGGTAAACTCGCCATTTATTTTGTAAAGCAAGTCATACGGGGTGTTTGCTCGGTAAAGTTACCGTAATTACCTCAACGATTCTTGATCATATAAAGGGTTTAGCGTGGATAAAGTTTATATTGAAGGTTTAACCTTTCAAACTACCATTGGTTTCTATCAATGGGAAAAAGAAATCAAACAAACTTTGGTGATTGACCTCGCAATGGGTTGGAATACTGCTTTAGCTGCTGAGAATGATGAGCTTGCCAAAACTTTAGATTACGCTGAAATATCTGAAGCCATTGTTGAGTTTGCCAATAACAACCCAGTCGACTTAATTGAAACACTTGCCGAACGCATCGCAACGTATTTAATGACGCAATATAATATTCCATGGTTACGCTTGAAATTAATGAAGCCAACCGCAGTGCATAATGCGACAACGGTAGGTGTTGAAATTGAACGTGGACAGCAGTTAAATGGTAAATCCAACTAATGGCTGAAATTTATATTTCACTTGGTAGTAATATTAATCGTCAGCACAACATTGAAAAAGGTCTTGATGCGCTAGCCCAATTATTTGGCTCGCTGACCTTGTCTTCATTGTTTGAAAGTGAAGCTGTTGGTTTTGCTGGCAAGCCTTTTTACAACATGGTTATTGGCGCTACTACTGAATTGTCATTGGACGATTTAGCACAGTCATTACGAACTATTGAATATGCGAATGGTCGTAACCAAGACGCGAAAAAATTTAGCCCAAGAACCTTGGACTTAGACTTACTATTATACGATGACGTTATTGCCCAACAACCCGCACAAATACCACGCGATGAAATAACAAAAAATGCTTTCGTACTTTGGCCTTTAGCAGAAGTTGCTAGCACATTAGTTCATCCTGTTGTTGGAAAAAGCTACCAAACATTATGGCAAGAGTACGATAAGAGCCAACAAAAATTAAATATTGTGCCATTAACTTGGTCTGCAAAAATAGGGAAATAAACCATTATGAGTACAATAGACGTTTTTATTTTAGCGTTAATTCAGGGCTTAACAGAATTTTTACCGGTATCTAGTTCGGCGCATTTGATTTTGCCGTCAGCGGTTTTTGGCTGGGAAGATCAAGGACAGGCATTGGATGTTGCATTACATGTAGGTACATTGCTCGCTGTTGTACTTTATTTTCGTAAAGAAGTTGGCAGCATGGCGGTTGCATGGTTTGGCACCGTTGGCATTGGCCCTGAAAAAAATAACAACAGCTTTGATGGTAAACTTGCATGGTGGATTTTACTAGCATCAATTCCACTGGGAATCGTAGGCTTATTGGGGAAAGATTTTATTGAAGAAAACCTACGCTCTGCTGCTGTTATTGCCATTACGACTTTAGTATTTGGTGTGTTATTGGGTTTTGCTGATATTAAAGCCAAAGAAAATGTAAGCGTTGAAAAGTTGGGCTTTAAAGGTGCAATGATTATTGGTTTAGCACAAGCACTTGCACTGATACCGGGTACATCGCGCTCAGGCATTACCATGACATTAGGGCTTATGTTGGGGCTAAGCAAAGAGAATGCTGCCCGTTTTTCATTTCTATTGTCAATTCCAGCCATTATTATGACTGGCGGTTACTTAACGTATAAATTAATAACGTCGGCTGAGCCTGTTGATTGGAACACCTTGGGCTTAGGTAGTGTACTGGCGTTTTTTAGTGCCTATGCGTGTATTCACTACTTCCTTATCTTAGTTGGCAAGCTAGGAATGATGCCATTTGTTATTTATCGAATGATACTTGGCGCTGGTCTGCTTTGGTTTGTATTAAGTTAATTGCTACAATACTGCAAATTTTGAAACGCGCTCAGGCGCGTTTTTGTTATAAACATACCCTGGTGACTTGGGTATAAAACTATATTTATATTAAGCGTTACTTATAACGTTTGATATCACCTTATCTGCATAGATAGTACTAAGGGACTATTGGGCTATAGAAAAAGTCTAAGTAAACTTTAGTTCTGAACTGACTATGGCAGATATTTACCTGATTAAAAGTGAGAGTGTTGATGGATTTGTCTTTAACTGAAGAACAAATGATGATTCAAGATATGGCGAAAAAGTTTGCTGAAAGTGAACTTGCGCCTGTGGCAGCGCAGCTTGATGAAACAATGGATCAAACGCTGTTTTTAAACAATTTAGCGCAATTGACTGAACTTGGCTTTATGGGATTAAACATTAAGGCTGAATATGGCGGCGTAGAAGCGGGTAGCGTAGCTTTTAGTTTAGCAATTACTGAATTGGCTCGTGCTTGTGCCTCAACTGCCGTCACCACCTCGGTAACGAATATGGTAGCTGAAGTCATTCAAGCGGTTGGTAATGAAGAGCAAAAGCAAAAGCATTTACCAAAAATTTGTAGCGGTGAATACCGTGCAGGCGGCTTTTGTTTAACAGAAGCGACAGCAGGTTCAGATCCTGCTGGCATGAAAACTCAAGCCGTGAAAGACGGTGATGATTATATTATTAGCGGTAGCAAACTTTATATTACCAGTGGCTCTTTTGCTGATGTATTTGTTGTTTGGGCCGTTACGGACCCTGACGCTAAAAAAGGCAAAGGCATTTCTTGTTTTATCGTTGAAGCTTCCACGCCAGGTATGACAATTAGTAAAGCAGAAGAAAAAATGGGCCAAAAGGCATCACCAACCAATGAAGTTCACTTTGATAACTGTCGAGTGCCTGCTTCAGCGTTGATGGGCACTGAAAATAAAGGTTTTGGTGTTGCTGTTGGTGAGTTGGCGGGTGGACGTATTGGTATTGGTTCACTGGCATTAGGTGTTGGCCTTGCTGCACTTGATTACGCTAAAGCTTACATTGTTGAACGTAAACAGTTTGGCCAATCACTGTCGAACTTCCAAGGTTTACAGTGGAAATTAGCTGAACGTTATACGGAAATGGAAGCGGCACGCTTGTTACTAATGCAAGCTGCATACACTAAAGAGCAAGACCAACCTTTTGGTGCGTCAGCGTCTATGGCAAAACTTTTTGCTACTGAAAATGCCAACAAGGCTTGTTACGATGCCTTGCAATTAATGGGCGGAGCGGGTTACATAAAAGAATACCCACTTGAGCGCATGGCACGCGATGTTCGAGTAACGTCAATTTATGAAGGTACTAGCGAAATTCAAAAAGTGATTATTGCACGCGATTTATTGCAAAATATGTAGTTACCCTTTAATGCTCAAAAAAACGGACATGAGTTCTCTTATGTCCGTTTTTTTCTGTCTTATTGCAAGGTAGTGCCAGCCATTTATCGACACTTTTTTTATACTTCTCAAGCCAAGCTTGTGCTGCGTCATCTTCGCTAAGCTTTTCAATAACGTAAAGAGCTGATGCATCAGCAATCATCTCAGTGTTTAAATTGATGTTTTTTGCCAATTGAAATACGCATGGTGAGTATTTTTCTAAACCCGGCCAAGCTGCTTTTTTTAACCAACCATTACTTGGGTTAGCACAATCTTTTAATAGCAGTTTGTTGATACCCCAACTTGGATCAGTTTCACATGCAGGTTGATAAGTAGGGAACTTAACAAACTTGCCTTTAAGCCGAGTGTCGGTCCAGTTTGGCGTCCAATTGAGTAACATAATTGGTTGCTTTTTTTTGAGCGCTTGTTCGAGTTTTTGCCAAACTTTAGTGTCGTTTTCAAAGCGGTGAATTGTGAAATTTAGATCCAGTGCCCGAATAATATCGCCGTCACCATAATCCCATGGGCCCGCGTAGTATACGCCTTTATTTTTTGACTGAGGTGTGGAGAATAATGTTGCGCAGTTATTCATCGCTTGCCAATCAGGTAAGCCTGGGCATAATTCTTCAACATATTCAGGGTACCACCAATCTTCTTTGCCAACAGCCTTATGGCTACCCAAGTCAGTAATATAACCTTGTTGAACCATGCGATTAAAGTCTTTGGCCATTGATACCTGCCAGACTTCTAATTGAAGATGAATTACGCCTTTTGGCAGAGCGCCCCATTGATCTTGCGCACTAATATCTTTGTACTCAACAGGTATACCAAGTGATTGGATCATAGTGCCTAAAGCTTTAGAAAGAACTCGCTGACTACTCCAATTATTTAATGGCAATTTAATGACTTTCTGAATGTTTTTATCCAAGCTCATTGCTTGAGCAAAGCTAGAGAGAGTTAAACTGCAAAGCAATAAAATGATAAGGAAAATAGCTTTAAGCATATGAGAGTATGATGTTATTAATCGATGTTGTAGTTGAGTGGCGAAAGCTAGCGAATATATAGAGTTTATAATAATTTATTCCTAAGGCTCTGATATGTTGAATGTAACTGCTCACTTACTGGTTATCATAGCAAAAACATTAGATTCAATCACTCATACTTTTGTTGTAGATAAAAGTATGAGTGAATATTGTCGATGTTGCTAACAATTCTCATACTTCCAATGGCGTGATTTTCCTTCGCTTATCCATTCTATCGCAGTGTTTAATCGTGTTGACCTCGTTGTTGCTCTTTTTGCTGAGGTTAGCCAGTCGATATAATCTTTCTGTTTTGAATAACTAAAGGCCTTGAATACTTCATTTGCTGGCAGATTATTTGCTAGTGCAGAAGATAAATCTTCAGGGATCACTAAACTGTTTTTATCTTTACGTGGTACCTGTTTTTTCTGTTTGTTATCAGCTGAATTTAGCGAGATAGCTTGTTGTAGATAATTGACAAGTATGTCATCAGTGGGAACATCAACTAAGGTTTTAAATTTAAGTGCAGTTAATTCATTGTTCTCGCTAGCTGAGAATATTTTTTCACTATCATTGAGTAACTTGCCTTTGAAAAAAGAAAAGTTAATATGCTGTTTAAACGCCGCTATTGCGCAAACCAAGCCATTACTTTCAAAGCATGGATGTCGCCACTTTATTGTTTCAGTTATCTCAGGAGAAGCGCGATGTATTACATCACGCAAGTGTAAAATAATCTCTTGTGCAAACGGCTCTTGCTGGCTGATGTAATCATCAATTACTTTATTTTTTGACATTAAATACTCGTATCATTGATAGCTTAGTAACTTACATAATGCATAAGCATTAATTTCATTATAGAAACAAAATCTTGGTCTAGTACAAAATCGATAATAACCAAACAAGTCAGTTAAATAAATATTTCCGGTTATAGCTTGTTTAACGTTACTTTTGCCCCCAATAATAGGTCATATCTTAAATTTATCTGGAATTGTATTAATGACAAATTCTGTTGCTATCACCCTTGAAAACTTTCAACAAATTATAATTGAAGGCTCGAAATCTAAGCTGGTATTCGTTGACTTTTGGGCACAACAAATACCTGAGAGCCTTGAGTTACGAGATAAATTAGCCAGTGCACTTGCAAACCACGGCGATACCATGATTTTTGCCACAGTAGATTGTGAAACTCAAGGTCAAATTGCTCAGCAATTTGGCATTCAAGGGTTGCCAACGGCTATTTTAGTGAAAGAAGGGCAACCAATTGATGGTTTTTCTGGGCCACAAACAGATGAAACCATTAATGAACTATTGGCAAAGTACTTACCGAAAGAGCAAGATTTATTGCTTAACCACGCCATTGCCATGCTAGCAGAAAATAAACTTAGTGATGCCTCAACAGCGATTACACAAGCGTACCAGTTGGATAATGAACGTGCTGATATTAAATTAGTTTTAGCTGATGTCTATCTACAAACCGGAAAAGTAACTGAAGCTGACACCCTGTTGCAAACGATTAAAATGATTGATCAAGACAGCTATTATCAATCATTAATGGCCAAACTTGAATTGGCAAATCAAGCGGCTGAATCACCAGAAATTAAAGCCCTAGAGCAACAGTTTAGTAATGAACCTGACAATATTGATGTGCAGCATCAGTTGGCTGCGCAGTACAGCCAAGTTAATCGTCATGAAGATGCCTTAGTCATATTATTTCGTCTAGTGCAAAAAGATGGCTCGGATATGGTCAGCAAAGATTTACTGTTAGATGTATTAAAGTCATTGCCTGATGGAGATGCACTGGCGAATAAATTTAGACGCAAACTTTATACCTTAATGTACTAAATAGTGTTTTGAATAAGCTCTGTTTTATAAAAAACGCTCGCTAAGTCGGGCGTTTTTTTATGCTGGTAATTTGGCTAGTATTGGCTGTTTAGTGAAAGTTTTTAGTCGAAAATAACGTTTAGTCTTTTAATAAATGCGAAAAATTTTGTAGAAATTTTTGAATTTTTTTGGCGACAACCAATTGGCAATATTGATTGTCAGGATGGTTTTCAAAATAGTCTTGATGGTAGCTTTCTGCACTATAAAAATTATTTACGGCTTTTATTGAAGTTACTATTGGGCTTTCAAAACTAGCATCAGACGTTAACTGAGATATTTTCTCAATAGCTGCTTTTTGTTGCTCTTCATTGTGCACTAATATGGTTGAGCGGTATTGGCTACCGATATCATCGCCTTGACGGTTAAGGGTAAGAGGATCATGTATTGCAAAAAAAACGGTTAATATTTGCTCGGTAGACAATTGCTTTTTGTCGAAAGTTAGCTGTACAACTTCAGCGTAATTGGTACTGCCTGTAGATACTTGCTCGTAGCTAGGGTTGGCAATATCGCCATCGGCATAACCACTGACAACCGCTTGCACACCTTTAATGCGAGAAAATATATTCTCAACACACCAAAAACAGCCTGCACCTAATGTTATCGTTTCTATGCTCATATCTTTATTCCTCACGCTTAAGCGTTCTAACTGTCATCTTTCTTGGTAATTCCACTTAAGACGTTTGGACGTCTAAATGTTTATGTGGCAAAGATATCATTGAGCCGTTTAGATGTCTATATGTTTTTTGCGAAAATTATAAAGCCATCATTTTATATTGAGTAAGGGGTTGGAGCAGTTGTTACTAGGGGAGTTTTGAGTCAGTTTGATAAGTTAGGATATTATGTACAGTGCTGAAACTGCTAGTTTATAATTTCAGCACTGAAGTAAAGTAGCTTTTAACTATCACTTAATAAGTTATAAGCGACATGTTGATGAAAGCGTAAAGTAAGTTCGTCTTTATCGGTTGGAACTTCTAATTCGGTTGCTAATAAACGCATAGCTTGTTCAATTTGGTTAACAAACTTCGCATAGTTTTGCTCTTCCCCATTTGGGTAATTGGCAACAAATATCAGTTGAATATTATCAACAAGCTCATCGGCCTTCCATTTGCTAACAATGCCACATGGGCTTTGTTTTGGGTTATAGCCTAACATTTGCAATTCACCAACTTTAGATACTATTTCATGCAAACTGTGTCGAACAATGGGTACTAAGCCATTCGCGATTAAGGCACCATTATTTAAGTTAAATTGCTTAGCAACTAACGAAAATGTATCGGTTAAGTAAGTATATAGTGGGTTGAAGGGATCGTTTGAGTTGGCATCAATGTCGACTAATTGCGAAATACGGTGGTTTACTGTCAAGTTAATAATTGCATAAGTAATTGAAGATAAATCAGTTGGCAATGTTATATCTTGGCTAGCATAGCGCTGAGTTATCGGTCTAAATTTATGGGCTTGGCTCTCGTTGCAGCCTTTATGTTTAGCAAAAATGTCATAAGTAAGGTGTTGGTGATCGCGCAGACGAATATTGGCTAAAGGTAGTTTTATTTGTTGAGCGAAAGTTTTAAGCAGCGCCTCTACCCGTTGATGAAAATTTGCTGCACCTGAGCGAATATCAGTACCAGAAGCTAAAAATACCAAAGTGATTTTTTTAGCTCTGATATTGCTATCAAAAAAGGAATTTTGCAGCACATGTTGTAACGGATCATAGTAAAAAATAATTTGCTGACTAGTTTGCCATTGGTGCATTTCTTGGCTGTACCGCACGCGCACTAGCTTGTCATTGGCGACGAGTAAACTATTAGTGATGGCATAGTCATTACTGAGGGTAAAAAGTAAATCCGCTAAACTTTGATAACAGTCGTAGTAATTTTCCTGTGAGGATAATTGTGAAAGTAGTTGATCTGATAAGGCAAATTCAGCCAAAATATACTGATTATCGCGTGCGTTCGCTGGAATATAAGCTTTTTGACTAGCGGTGCGCTTTCTAACTATCGACATAATAATTCCCTGAGTAGAGTTTGGATATCACCCTGATACCATCTAATTAAAGGCGATTATAAGCACAAGTTATGACAAATTTATGTCAAAGCTAAAGTGGTTGATATCTGGTTATAGTTAATAGAGCACTGACAGAGCGTGATGCTAAAATTTTAATGTTTAAAAGAGAAAATGATGTCGATAGCAAATAATGCAGACTTACTTGCCGCAGTAAATCAAGTGATGCCTTTTGGCAAATACAGTGGTAGAAAGCTATTACAACTACCTGAGCCTTATTTAGTTTGGTTTCATGCTAAAGGTTTTCCAGAAGGAAAGTTAGGGCAACAATTAGCACTAATTTATGAAGTGAAATTGAATGGTTTGGAGGAAATGCTACAACCATTATTAAGAAATTAATTTCACTGTTTTTCAAATTAAATCGTTATTGTATTTAAAGTTTTAAGATCTGTTTGTTCTATCTTTTTTTGATAACGATTTGTTTTGTAATGGTTAGTTTTTTGAGCGTATTATTCGCTACCGTATTTGTGATTAAAAACTTATATTATTTGTAAACTCCCGCCTGTGCTTCACTTGCTTTCATGAAAATACTGTCCTTAAATTAATTGTCGACTGACGTTAAGTTTCGGTCGCAAGATAAAATATTATTAATAATTATCAAGTGATTAAGAGGTTGTGTTCATGAGAAGACAGAAAAGAGATAAATTAGGAAGAGCGTTTTCAAACGGCTACCAAGCAGGGCTTTCAGGTAGAACAAAGGATAATTGTCCATATCAAAATACTAATGCAAAATCTGAATGGTTGGGGGGCTGGCGTGAAGCGGCAACTGATCGAAGTATGGGCTTATTTAAATAACATTGAATAACAATAATAAACAGCCAATTGAGCTAAGAAAAAGCCCTCATAATTGAGGGCTTTTTCATTGCTAAATAACTGTTGTGAGTTACTACGTAAATACTAACTTACGGGGCTGCTATTCACTACTGCACGCTGGGCAATGCTGCTGTTTCTTTATCGATAATTGTTGCCACGAATTATTTAGACCGTCAAAAATATTTAATCGGTTTGTTGCGACCTTATTACCGGTTAGGAACTTAATTGCCTGTAAGGCTTGTAAACCACCAACAATTGCCAAAATAGGGCCTAATATTCCTAACGTTTGGCAATTATTTTCAGGTGCCTTTTTGTTGATAGGGAATAGACATTGATAACAGGCACTATCTGCAATGTTTGGTTCAACAAACATGTATTGGCCATCAAAGCCGGTTGCTGCGCCGATAATCAGCGGCTTTTTATGTTCTAAGCATTTTTGATTGATTAAGTAGCGAGTGGTGATGTTGTCGGTACAATCGAGTACTAAATCAACTAACGGAAAGTAATAGTCGGCCAATTCTTCATCAAGCATTTCATCTAGTACTTCAATCTCAGTGCCGCTACTTTGCAGCTGCAGTTGCTCAGCAGCAGTATCTGCTTTGCCTTGAGAAACTTGTGAGTCGTTAAAAAGCACTTGTCGAGGTAAGTTGCTAATATCGATAGTATCGCCGTCAACTAAATAGAGGGTGCCGATACCAGCAGCATTAAGATATAGGCTGGCAGGGTTACCTAAACCACCAAGACCAACAATCATCACTTTGGCATTCTTTAAAGCTTGTTGTCCTTGTTCACCAATACTTTTTAGCATAGTTTGACGGCTAAAGCGTAATTGCTCTTGTGGGCTAAGCATCGACTATTGACTCCGTTGAATGATAACTGTGTACTGCATTGGCTTTAAATTGAATATATACGGCTAAATTGAGTGTTAATGCCATACGTTTTGCTGACCATAAACTGATTTGTGCGTAGAATTCTTGCTCAGCACATTGCAAAGTAATAAGTGCACTTGTTGCACCAGATTTTATCGCGATAATTGTTGCTGATAACTGATTTACTATTGAGCTATGCTCTGGTTTTGTGGTGCTAATACTGATATCTCGCGCATAAATTATGCAGGGAATATTTTTTCCTAATACGCACTGTTGCTCGCTTTTTTGTAGTAGCGGTAGATAAATACTTTCACCGCGAGTACTTTGCACATTAAGCGATAATCGAGTTAAACCAAAATCAGGCAAATGTTCAGCAATGGTCAATGATAAACTCGTTTTAGTCGCCACATCGTCATGATTATTGAGCTGATGAATCGCTTGATGAATCGGGGCTATAGTGTCTATTTTCCCTGAAGATATAACAATCAATTGCTTAGCAATAAATTGTAGCTCACCTATGCTGTGACTTACGTATAGCATGGGTAACTTCAACTGATGCTGAATGGTTTTTAATATCGTTAACATTTGTGCTTTAGTTTTTTTATCTAGGGCACTAAATGGTTCATCAAGTAACAATAATTTTGGTTCTGCTAATAAGGCTCTAGCAAGCGATACTCGTTGTTTTTCGCCGCCAGATAAGGATGTTACAGATTGGTGTTTAAGCTGGGTAAGCTGAGTGAGTTTCAGTACTTGTTCTATCGAAAGCTTACCTTGTGGTTTACGCTTGACCGCGTAGGCTAAATTTTCATAAACGTTTAAATGTGGAAAAAGTCGGCTGTCTTGAAATATCAAGCCAACCTCTCGGTGTTCAGGTTTAGTAAAACGTTTACTCGCGCTATTTTGTAGGGTTTTATTGTCAATTGATATTTGCCCGTTTGCTGTTTTTTCAAGTCCTGCAATAATTCGTAGCAGAGTTGATTTTCCTGAGCCAGATTGACCAAATATGCCGATAATGCCTGAAAGTTCAATGCTATGGTCAACTGCTAAATGGAAATTCTCAAATGCAATGTCAATCGACATACCTAACATTGGAGCTTTAACCGTGGCTGTAGATACTAAAATTTCAGTCATGATTTAAGTACTTTTTTTGCGACTGATTTACGGCTGAATTTGCCGCCGAGTAAGTAAACCGAAGACAATAAAATTAATGAAGAAATTAATAATCCTGCAGACAAAATATGGGCATTACTATAGTTGAATGCTTCAACATGGTCGAACAGAGCAATGGACAATACACGAGTTTCCCCTGGGATATTGCCGCCTATCATCAGCACTACGCCAAACTCGCCAACGGTATGAGCAAAGCCTAAAGCTGCAGCGGTAATGAAACTGGCTTTAGTAAGCGGAAAAACGATAGTGAAAAAACGGTCGATTGGCCCTGCACCTAACATGGCTGCAGCTTCAAGGTAATGTTCGCCAAGCTGTTCAAAGGCTTTTTGTAAAGGCTGCACCACAAAAGGTAATGAGTAAAGCACCGAACCAATAACGATGGCGCTAAAGCTAAAAGCAAGTTGGCTGCCTGTTGCTGTTTGCCATAATTGCCCAGGTAATGCTTGCGGAGAAAAGGCCAGTAATAAGTAAAAACCTAATACCGTTGGCGGCAAAACTAAGGGCAGGGCAACAATTGCTTCAAAAAACACTTTGAAACGGCTTTTCATATTAGCTAAATACCACGCTAATGGTGTGCCTATAAGCAGTAATATTACCGTGGTGATGGCGGCCATTTTTAATGTCGTGGTTAGCGCCAGTATGTCTGCAGCTGTACTGGTCATCTTACTTAACGCTCTTGCTTTTAATATTTGTATTTAAAGGTGTAATATCGCTTGGTAAATAGCCCAACGCTTCTAATTTTACCTGGGTAGTTTTTTGCAATAAATAGTCACTTATTTGTTTGGCATTGTTAATTTGTTTACTCGATTTTAGTACCACAAGTTGCTGTGCAATTGGTTGATAATAGCTGTTCGGAATAGCGACGCCTTCAAGTTGGTTCATTTTCAATTGGCTCAATGCCACTATGCCCATTGGTACTGCCTGGCTACGTACTTGTTGAAAAGTTTGATTAATATTAATGCCGGTAACTACACGATTTTTTAGCTTTGACCAAAGCGATAAGTTTTCTAATACCTGCTGGGCGGCTTTACCGTAAGGGGCGGTATTAGGATTAGCTATAGCTAAGTAACCAGAAAAATTGTTGAGCTTATTTAAGCTACTAAGCTGTTGTGTCGCTGACCAAAGCGTTAATTGACCGAAGGCATAGGTTTTACGGCTATTGGCAATGATCAGCTGTTCTTGCTCTAGCACTTTAGGGCGAACATTATCAGCCGCTAAAAATAAATCAAAGGGTGCGCCATGCTTTATTTGTTGATAAAGCGTGCCGGTTGCAGCACTGATAATTTGATATTTAATTCTATTTTTATTGGGAAAGTCACTTAACAGGTGTTCGAGTGTTGGCGCAAAGTTCGCGGCTACAGCGATACGTAATGGCTTGTCTTGTTCGTCAAACGCATTGGCATGAGCTTGTTTGCCGTGCTCATTACTGGCAATGGAGTGGTAAGAATTAAAAAACAACCACACCGTTGCCAGTAATAATAATGCCGGCGACAATCGTGTTTTCAACAATGTTGTCATAGCGTCGAGTGTATGTCGGCTTTGCTATTTAAAGTTTAAATGCGGCACAAAATTACATGGGCGATGACTGGCGTCAAGCTGTTCAACAATCAATTTATCCCAAGCAGTTTTACAGGCATTAGTAGAGCCCGGCACTGATAACACAACCGTACGGTTTGCCATGCCACCAAAAGCACGTGATTGTATGGTTGAAGTACCAATTTCAGCTAAAGAAATGGTTCTAAATACTTCACCAAAGCCTTCAATGTCTTTATCAAACAACGGTAAAAGTGCTTCAGGAGTATTATCTCTAGCGGTGAACCCTGTGCCACCTGTGGTTAATATAATTTGAATGTTTTCATCGGCGATCCATTTAGAAACAATCGCACGTAGTTGATATACATCGTCTTTAGATATTTCTTTTGCAGCTAATTTATGGCCAGCGGCTTTTAAGCGTTCAACTAAAGCTTGTCCTGAGGTGTCGTTATGTTCTTCACGCGTATCTGATACGGTTAATACGGCAATATTTAATGGTAAGAAGTCATCACCACAATGAATACTAGACATGAGTTTTCCTTTGCAAAGAGAGTAAGTGTTGCGCCTGTTGCCATTGCTCAGGCGTATTGGTATTAAATAAACTTTGGGTATTTTTCGCTTGAATAACTTTGTGTGGAACTTGATTTAGTAAGCTCCTAACTGATGGCCCTTTTAAGCCACGTTTACTTGTTAATTTATCATCAGTTTTGTGCGCTAGGTTATTCTGTGTCAATGGTTGTGTGAAAAACTGCTCAACATAAGCGTTAACCGGTAAATATAGTGGCAAGTAATTGTCAGTAAAAAAACAGGCGCTTTGGCTTAGCTCACCAATTTGTTTTAATCTTGCTAGCTCAGCTGCTGTCATCAAAGGCAGATCAACCGGTAATATCAGTAGTGCTTTAGGTTTGAATTGACTAATAACACTTTGAATACCACCAAGCGGGCCAATGTTACTGACAATATCGCTGACACCATGTTCATCGCCACTAACAACAACCTGTGAACTGCCTGCTGCTTTGAGTACAGATTTACTGTAGCTCAGCATATTTTCTTGGTGTCGTTGTAAGTTAGCTTTGTCTTGGCCCATACGAGAAGATTTTCCTCCCGCTAGCACCACACCCAAACACGATTGAGGAAGTAAATTTTCCGTAGTCATTAGCCGCCCAACATGGCAAGATTTTTAGTCGCACCGGTCATTTTTTCATGTAAAAAATGAGTTTGTTTTTTATCTGTCATCATGTGGGTAATGGCATCTTTTAATGGCTGAGTATTATCATCTTGCAGATAATCTTTTAACGATAAACCTTGCTCAGTAAATAGGCATAAATGCAATTTACCTAAAGAGCTAATGCGCAAGCGATTACAGGTATTACAAAAGTCTTTTGAATACGGCATGATTAAACCGATTTTACCAGCGTAATCAGGGTGGTAGAACTCTTGCGCTGGACCTGATGCTTTGTTACTGATGACCGGCAACCAGCCGTCAAGTATCAGGTTTTGCTTAATGCGAGAGCCTTGAACATGCTGAGCATCAAAAAACTCTTGGTTATCACCTGTTTGCATTAGTTCGATAAAACGTAATGTAACTGGGGTATCTTTTAACCAAGCTAAATAACTCGCAATGTCATAGCCATTATATTCGCGCATTAAGACAGTATTAATTTTGATATCAGTACTGCCTTCAGCTAGCGCCATATCAACACCTTTAAGAATATGCTTAAGTTTGTCGTGGCCAGTAATCGCATGAAACTGCCTTGGGTCTAAGCTATCAAGGCTAATATTTATAGCGTCAATACCTGCGTCTAACCAGCTAGGTAAATGCTCAGGAAGTTTAAAACCATTACTGGTAATTGCTACTCTTTTAATGCCGGGTGTTTGTTTACACTGGGCAATAATGTCGGGCAGATCTTTACGCAGGGATGGCTCTCCACCTGTAATACGAATTTTTTCAGTGCCCATGTCGGCAAAAGCTGAAGCTAAACGGGTAATTTCAGGTAAAGTTAAGAATTTTCTATCGTGATCGCACTGATATCCGTTGGGTAAACAATAGTTACAACGAAAATTACATACGTCAGTGATTGATAAGCGCAAGTAATAGAACTTGCGGCCAAAGTTGTCTGTTAACATGTCACCTTTCCAATGTCGGGAGGCAAACAAGTTTCCTCGTTAGCCCTGGCAAACACAAAATTTAATTTGGCTTGCGGCTATATCTGCATGCGTGAACAAAATGTCAGGTTTAGCGGAAATAGCTCGGCGAATTTCAATGATTTATTAATTTATATCATATAATCACAAGCATAGTATGATTATGATCAATATAACATATAAAGACCTGAATTATGTTTACTTTACTTCAAAGTAAAATGATTCATTGTAGAATTATTTTCATTACGTGAAATTTAAATTGGAAGAATTTATTATGGTTGATTGTTGTTCTGCCCCTGGTTTAATGCCATTTGCTCAAGCACTAGAAACAATGCTTAGTGCAATTACCCCGATTACCGATGTTGAAACAATTACTTTAAAAGATGGCCTAGGTAGAGTTTTAGCTGCTGATATTGCTAGCCCAATGAATGTTCCCCCGCATAATAACTCTGCAATGGATGGTTATGCTTTTGCTCAGGCAAGTTTAACAACTCAAGAATATTTGACTTTAGCTGGACGTTCAATGGCTGGTCAGCCTTTTGAAGGGACCTGTGCAAAGGGCGAATGTATTCGAATTATGACAGGAGCAAAGTTACCCGATGGCTGCGATAGCATTGAAATGCAAGAAAACTGTCAAGCCGAAGGTGAAAGTATACGTTTTTTAGAAAAACGTAAGCAGGGCGACCATGTACGCTACGCAGGCGAAGATATTGCTAAAGGCCATATCGTATTTGCCAAAGGTCGCCGTTTATCAGCGGTTGATATTGGTGTATTGGCCTCGCTTGGTATTAATGAGTTGCAAGTATTTCGTAAACTTACCATTGCATTAATCGCAACGGGTGATGAATTAAAAGCATTAGGCGAACCTTTAGGTAACGGTGACATTTATGAAAGTAATAGCTACGCGTTAACAGGTATGTTGCAAAACCTAAACGTAAATATTATTGATTTTGGTGTTATTCAAGACGATGAAGAAGCCATACGACAAGCATTTATTGATGCCGATAAGCAAGCAGACGCCGTCATTTCTTCTGGTGGAGTTTCGGTTGGTGATGCTGATTATACTAAAATGGTACTCGAGCAATTAGGTGAAATAGCGTTTTGGAAAATAGCCATGAAACCAGGCAAACCATTTGCATTTGGCAAATTACCAAATAGTTACTTTTTTGGCTTACCAGGTAATCCCGTTTCCGCTATGGTTACCGCGGATTTACTCGCCATGCCGGCGTTAATGAAGCTGCAAAACTGTCATGCAAAGCCTGCGACAACGTTCAAAGCGAAATGCTTGTCTGATTTAAGGAAGTCGCCAGGTCGTATGGATTTTCAACGTGGTGTTTTATCGCAAAATTCAGCAGGTGAATTAACCGTAGGCACAACTGGCAGCCAAGGCTCTGGTATTTTAACCAGTATTGCTTTTGCAAATTGTTATATTGTTTTGCCTTCTGAACAAGGTCGGGTGAATGCTGGTGAAATGGTTGATGTACGTTTGTTTGAACGCTTTTATTCATAATACTTTGACTATCGACATAAGAGTAAAATAACTTGCCGAAAACGATTTACTTTATTCCTGGTACTATGTGTGATGATCGCCTATGGCAGCCAGCATGGCAGCTATTAGGCGAACAATATTCACAAGACTGCCAGCTAGTGCATTTGTCTATTCCAACGACTGGCAATATGGATGAAGTTGTCGGAGAATTGGCTAAAAAAATAGTTACTGAAAATGCGATATTAGTGGGGTTTTCACTTGGTGGCTATATCGCTAGTGCTATTGCACTGCAAATACCTGAATTGATATCGCATTTAGTTGTGGTGTCTAATATGCCCAAAAACTTGCCTGATGCGGAAATAAAACAACGAAAACGCACAATCGCTTGGATAGCCAAACGTGGCTATTCAGGTATTCCGAATAAACGTATTGACGATTTACTGCATCCAGAAATCAAGCAAATTGAAGGTCATCATTTTGCTAGTATAAAAAATACCATAGTGGCAATGGACGCTGACTTAGGGGCGGATGTTTTGCTGCATCAACTAAGTGTTTCAATGTTACGTCCAGCTTTGCTTAACCATTTATCAAAACTGACTTTACCAATTAGCTTTCTTGTTGGTGATGAAGATGCTTTAGTTGATTTTCCGAGTCTAGAACAAGGCATTAGTGATGCTGAAAACATTACCGCTTATAAAGTGGAAAATACTGGACATATGCTACCACTAGAATCTCCTCAAGCTTTGGCTTCTGCGCTAACTAGATTACTAGTCATACAAAATTAACAATAATAAACTCAATGAGTTGTTGGTTACCTAGCCTCAATGTCTCAAAATTCGCCAGTAATTTGAATACATCCTAAGTATTTATCAATAACTGTTTACCAATAAAAATGGTTTAAAGCTGTCCATGCCTTACTGAAAGAGTGTAAAATGCTCGCAATTAAACTTTACGCTAGGATATTAGCCTTGAGCGACAGCAAATTTTCATCATTACCACTACAAACAGCCCTTTTAGATAACTTGGCGACACTTGAATATCATGCAATGACTGAGATTCAAGCGCAAAGTTTACCCGCTATATTAGATGGTAAGGATATTATCGCGCAGGGGAAAACTGGCTCAGGGAAAACTGCTGCGTTTGGCTTGGGTTTATTGAATAAGTTACAAGTTAAAAAGTTTAGAATACAAACCTTAGTACTTTGTCCTACCCGAGAATTAGCAGACCAAGTTGCAAAAGAAATTAGAAAGCTTGCCCGAGCTATTCATAATATCAAAGTGCTGACGTTATGTGGTGGTATGCCTTTTGGACCGCAAGTAGGTTCACTTGAACATGGTGCTCATATTATTGTTGGCACACCTGGGCGCATTGAAGATCACCTTGGTCGTGGCACATTGTCATTAGAGCACGTTGATACTTTGGTGCTTGATGAAGCAGATCGTATGTTAGAGATGGGCTTTCAAGCGGCATTAGACAGAATTATTGGTGATATCTCAGAGGAAAGACAGACATTGTTGTTCAGTGCTACTTTCCCACAACAAATTCAAAAAATTGCTAATAAATACTTACAAACACCAGAAGTGGTGAAAGTAGAATCTACTCATGCCAGCAATACTATTTCTCAGCATTTTTATCATGTTGAAAATAGCGAGCAAAAGTTAACGGCCATTCGTTTATTGTTGTTAGAACATCGTCCTGAGTCGAGCGTTATTTTTTGTAATACCAAAATAGAAACCCAAAAAGTTGCTGATAAATTAGCAGGCTATGGTTTTGGTGTTGTTGCCTTACATGGTGATTTGGAGCAAAGGGACCGAGACCAAACCTTAGTGCGCTTTGCGAATAAAAGTGCCTCTATTTTAGTGGCAACGGATGTTGCGGCCCGTGGGTTAGATATTGAAGCACTTGATGCGGTGTTTAATTATGATATTGCCCATGACAGTGAAGTACATATTCATCGTGTCGGACGTACAGGTCGTGCTGGCAGTACAGGCTATGCATTCTCTTTGTTTAGCGACAAAGAGCGTTATAAAGTTGGACTGTTGGAAGATTACTTAGAGCGTACAATTGAAGGTGAGATATTACCTGATAGTGACGTATTACAAAGCGCAGTATTCTTGCCAAAAATGACCACAATACAAATTGATGGTGGTAAAAAGCAAAAAGTACGCCCTGGTGATATCGTAGGTGCTTTAACTGGAGATAATGGTATTGCCTTTGAGCAGCTAGGAAAAATTCAACTAGGCGCCAACTGGGCCTATATTGCTGTTGATAAATCAGTGGCAAGAAAAGCGTTAACTAAGTTGATTAATGGGAAAATTAAAGGGCGAAACTTCAGAGTAAGAGAATTAACTTAACTTACCCTCTAATTCTATTCCTGAAACACTGCAACCAACTAGGTACTCTGCATTAAAAGGCAGGGTACCTGTAACGTTGATTATTCATTATTTTTTTATAGCCCTTTTCTACTTTATAGTGAAAAATTAACGTTTAACTTTTCAACTTTAGCAACATCAATAATGCTTACCTGACCTGACATACTTTTTTCTAAATATGCTGCAGTTTTATTTGAACCATATCTTTGGGCGAAATCGATTATATCTTCGCCGTTACACATTACTTTCATGGCAACAGTTTTGGTCTTTAGATTGTAAGATTGGCTAACACGTCGGTACTTCCCGATACTATTTTCTAATGTCGATTTACATACATCAATTAATGCACCTTCTATGTATTTATCCATAGCGTGACTACTAAAGCTGATTGATGATAATAATGTGACTGTTGCTGCTACCGCTGTTAATGATTTTAATTTATTCATAATAATCTCCACATATAAAAGGTAATTTATTTTCTTGTTCATATTAATAGTTACCTAAATCTAAACAAAAGTTGTAAAAGGGAGGTTAGTGAATGTAATAATTAACTGGCATCTCATTGAATGAAATTATTGTAAGTTATTGCTTTTAAATAAATGATTAATTATTGGTGTGTTGTGAAGTGACATTAACTTTTACATCTGGTGACATTCCGAGATACTTTAGATGTTTGTTTTGCCGCACACCGCACGATAAAACGCATGAATATTGAGCATTATCAAGTTAACAATTATTATTTTCTGGTATTTTAATACGAAAAGAGTATGATGCTGTTTATATATACAGCTATTGTGGCGATTAAGTTAAAACTGTGACTAGTTTCTATAGTTATACAGGTTAATTTATATACGTTATGATAAATGGCAGAGTTTGAATTGAGAAAGATAAGGGATACCAATGGCAGTTGAAAGTCGATTTGTCGTGATAAGACAAGGTGTGGAGGTTGAGACATTTATGGATAAGAAAGCCGCGGATGACTACGATAAGATGCTTGATATGGCAGACAACCTATCTGAAATGTTTGCACAAGCACCGGTAGAGCTTTCTGAAGAGGCTCGTGAAGAGCTTAGTATTTTCTTAGCGCAAAATCGTGAAAATGTGTTAGTTGCACTACAGGCAAAAAAAGCAAAAGCTCAAAGTAACAAAGCTATTGTTGCTGAACCAGAAGCGAATAAAACCGCTGTTACTGCCCCTGCTGACCGTATATCCGAGGCAAAAACAGTTAAAAAAGAGCCGAAAGTTAAAGTTGCTAGTGCTAAAGTAGCAGTTAAAAAAACGACAGCTAAAAGTAAAACTGAAGCGGCTTAATGCTTGATGCTCAAGTGCTTGTTAAATAACAAGGCTTGAGCTTTTGTTTGGTGATGTAATTGGAATACCAACTAGTTCGTAGTAATCGACGAAAAACAATCGCTTTACAGGTGAAAAACGCCCAAGTTGTTGTTCGTGCACCTGATTATGTCGACGTTGAATATATCGATAATTTAATTCGACTAAAATCAGCATGGCTGACAAAAAAACTCTCACAGCAGCAGTCCTCCTCAAGTGTTCCCCCTCAGTGTTTAAATAATAACTTTAGCTGTGAAAAGCCTTTGTATATTGATGGCGTTGCGCATAACGTAGTGATTTGTTTTGGTCGGCAAAGCGTTATTCACGATAAAGAAGAAAAGTTACTGCGTATTTTTATTGCACCGAAATACCGTCAATATGAAATTAACTCAACAATAATTATTGAGAAAGTTAAATCAGCAATAGAGCAGTGGTTTAAAGCCTCAATGTATGATTACTTGAGTCATAAAATCCCAATGCTTTCAGAAGCGACTTTATTACATGCCAAATCATTTAAAGTTCGTAAATATAAAGCGCGTTGGGGGAGTTGTAATAGTCACGGTGAGCTTAGTTTCAATTGCTTGCTAAAAATGCTGCCATTGTGGGTGGTTGACTACGTCATTGTTCATGAACTTTGTCACCTCAAACATATGAACCATTCGACAAAATTTTGGCAATTGGTTGAACAGTACAACCCTCAATTTCGATTAGCAAAGGCTTGGCTTAAACAAAATCAAGCGTCACTTTCATGGCATTAATTAATGCTAACTATATCAGTTTGCGTAATATTTTCTTTTTATCTAATTCTTCTTATCTTTTTATAGTAAATTTACATAATATCTGTTATTAATTTCTTTAATGGGTTTTATTGTACTTTTGTTTTGTTATTTTGACGTCGATAACGGAGTGGATATCTCCTCATTATAAAAATATATTAGGGATGAAGTATGAAATTAATGAAATATGGCTTAAAAGCGACAAGTATTTATTTTGTGTCTGCATTTTTATCATGGGCACTTATACATTTGTTAATAAGCTTGTAGCCTATTTGAGTTAGGGATAATTCATATATATCTTTATAGTAACCTTAAGAAATTGCTTTATGTCCATTTTTTAAATAAAACAGAAAGACAATTTAGGCAAAAATATTATTGGTCATTTGTGAAATAACTTAAATGTAGGCTTGTATGTCTTTTTAACAATAAAAGCCGAAAAAAACCTCATATAAATTGCGATTAGCAATTAACAGCGGCACTAAATTGAGGTAAATTAAGCAATAATATAAAAATAATAAAGGATTTGCGCCAAATGAGTACGAATGTTCTTATTTGTGATGACTCTAACTTAGCTCGTAAGCAAGTTTTAAGAAGCCTCCCAGAAAACTTATCTAAAAATGCGCAACTTGCCACAAATGGTGAAGAAGCGTTAGCAATATTGCGAACTCAAGATATTGATGTTCTTTTTCTTGATTTAACCATGCCTGTTATTGATGGTCTTGGTGTATTGCAAATCATGAAAGATGAAAGTATAAAACTACCGGTTTTCGTTATTTCTGCTGATGTTCAGCCAGAAATGCAAAGTCGTGTACTAGATTTAGGCGCGGCAGCTTTTTTACGTAAACCCGTGCAGTTGAACGCATTAACTGAAAACCTACAGTTGCATGGCTTTCTATGAGCACTTTTGAACTGAGTGAAGATCAGCAAGACTGCTTACAAGAACTGATAAATGTAGCTATGGGTCAAGCAAGTGATCAACTTGCTCGCTATTTAGATACTTTTGTTTATTTGAAAGTACCTAGTATTGAACCTGTGAATTCAGAGCAGTTATTTGAGACTTTAAACCAAGATCTAAAGGCCGCTGCTGTTGTCAGTCAGGGCTTTTTTGGCTACGAAGGGATCCGCGGTGAAGCATTACTCATGTATCAACCTCAAGATTCTCACCGCTTAGCTGATTTACTTGGTTATGAAGCCGGTGAAATGACCTTTGATGAACAAATTATCGACTTAAGCTCTATTTTAACAACAACATTTTTAAATGTGTTTGCTAGTCAAATTGACAATCAAATGTCTTACAGTGCACCACGATTATTATCGGCTAATAATGCTAAAGTTTCCGAGCATTTAAATCAGCAATCGTTTAATTGGGACTTAGCACTAAAAGTTAAAATTAGTTATCAAGTTACTGATTATTCATTTAATTGCGATATGGTGTTATTAATTCCAGAAGAAGCAATTAATAATATTAAAGCTGTAATTGATCGGATATTGGAAGACTTTTAAGCATGCTGGATGAACTTTGTATTAATATCTCAAACCGATTAAACACCGGAATTCTCATTGTAGATCGCCACTATAATATTATTATGTGGAATCGCTTTTTAGAGGTACACGCCAATAAAAGCGATAATAAAGTGATCGGAAAGAGTATTTTTACGGTTTTTCCTGAACTACCTAAGAAATGGTTTGAGCGTAAATTATCTAGTGTTGTGCAGCTCAAAACGCAATCTTTTTGTGGTTGGGAGCAACGTCATCACTTATTCGAACTTTCTCATTCTCGTCCTATAACGACTGATAGCCACTTTATGGCACAAAACTGTACGTTTTTACCCGTTGAAGTCGAAGGTGAAGTTGAGCGTATATGTATACTAATCGAGGATGTTACTGATGTTTGTCATTATCAATCTCAATTAAATAAAGCTTTACAAGAATTGGCACTCTCAAACCGTATTGATGGCTTAACGCAGGCGTTTAACCGAAAACATTGGGAAGAATGTTTAGCAAAAGAGTTTTCACGGGCGCGCCGTTATAAGCATGATTTAGCGCTGCTTATGTTAGATTTAGATCATTTTAAATTGCTAAATGATACCTTTGGTCATCAAGGTGGCGATTTAGTATTAATTGAAACAGCTAAAAAAATTGATAAATTATTGCGTATGGGGGATTTGTTTGGACGTTACGGCGGCGAAGAGTTTGCAGTTATATTGCCTAATACGGACTTAGAAGGTGCGGAAGAGGTTGCCGAACGTATTCGTCAATCTATAGCAAAAAACACCATCGATTATAACCAAAAAACAATCAGTGTTACAGCCAGTATTGGTGTTGCCATTATTGATAGTAACGATACTCGTTATGAAGATCTGATTAGTAATGCTGATTTGGCGCTATATCAAGCTAAAGCCGCAGGTCGAAACCGTGTTTGCTTGGCAAAAGAAGTAGCGAAAATTTGAATATAATTTATGAATATTCATAAGGCATAACTTTTATGCATATATTAGTTTGTTTTATTCAAAAAAATCAGTTGACAGAAAAATACACTTCAGGCACTTTATACTCATGATTATTTCACTACGCCGTACCATTATTATTACCACTACCACCCTCATTGGGATGGTGGTCATCGGCTGATGTGTAAAATTTAACAATTTTATAAAGCCCGTGACCATAAAGGTCACGGGCTTTTTTCGTTTTATAAGGAGTAAAAATGCGTGTATTAAAGTTTGGTGGTTCATCGTTAGCGACGGCACAGCGTTTTATTGATGTTGCTAATATCATCAAGAATGAAAGCAAGTCATCTAAATTGGCTGTTGTTGTATCTGCACCCCAAGGCGTTACCAATCACCTTGTCGCGATGGCAGAAAATATTTCAGATGAAAATAAGCTGAAAAGCGATTTACAGCACTTTAAGCATGCTATTGAAAATATAATTAGCGATTTGTCAGCAACATTACCTGAATTTTGTCATCAACATAGTGAGCAAGCTCTTGCCAATTGGGAACAGCAGTTAAGTCGTTACTTACATGGCGCTACGTTACTTTCATTTTGCCCTGAGCATGTACGTGCTCGTATTATCAGTATAGGTGAAAGATTAAGTGTGGCGTTGTTACACTCGGTATTAGCGGTCGATGATATTCACGTAAGTACTATTGAACCTGAAAAATTTCTACACACAAATGATGTTGCGTTAAATGCCGTTGCTGATTTAGTGCTTTGTAAAGATAAATATCAACAAGCCTATAGTGATTTGAACGACGTTGCACTAATGCCAGGTTTTATTGGTGTTGATAGTAAAGGTGACGTGACAACGTTAGGACGTAATGGCTCTGACTATTCAGCGGCCGTGTTAGCTGTTTGTAGCGAAGCGAAATATTGTGAAATATGGACTGATGTTGATGGCGTTTACAATGCTGATCCTCGTTTGATAAAAGAAGCGCAGTTGTTAGATTATTTATCTTATCAAGAAGCAATGGAGCTTTCATATTTTGGCGCTAGTGTCTTACATCCAAAAACTATTGGCCCGATAGCGCAATATCATATTCCATGTTTGATTAAAAATACCGGTAACCCTGAAGCGCCAGGCACACTAATTGCCAACGAAAATGATCAGAAGAAGCAAGTTAAAGCGATTTCAAATCTTGATGATTTAACTATGGTTAATGTTTCAGGCCCAGGCATGAAAGGTATGGTAGGTATGGCGAGTCGAGTTTTTGCTACTATGAGCCGTGAGAATATCTCTTTAATTTTAATCAGCCAATCTTCAAGTGAATACTGTATTAGTTTTTGTATTTATTCAGCTGATGCGATAAGGGCGAAACAAAGTCTTCAAGAAGAATTTGAACTAGAGTTACTCAACGGTTTACTAGAACCACTCACGTTGACTGATAAATTATCTATCGTATCTTTAGTCGGTGATGGTATGCATCATCAACAAGGTGTTGCTGCCAAGTTTTTTGCTTCATTAGCACAAGCAAGAGTCAATGTTGTCGCTATCGCACAAGATTCGTCAGAGCGCAGTATCTCTGTGGTTATCGAAAGTAGAAAATGCACTGATGCCATGAAAGTCAGCCATCAAAACTTCTTCTCTCACAAACAAACTATCGACGTATTTCTTGTTGGTTGTGGTGTTGTTGGTAGTGAGTTGTTGGCACAGATTGCTCGACAACAGCCAAAATTAAAAACCGATAATATTGCTTTAAAAGTGTATGGTTTGGCCAATAGTAAAGGTATGGTGTTTAATCAAGACGGTATTGATGTAAGTAATTGGCAGCCAAGTTTTGAGCAACAAGCGGTCAATGTAAATGTTGATAATATTAAAGCTTTTGTTCGTGATAACCACTTAATTAACCCCGTATTAGTTGATTGTACTTCTAACGAAGCGCTAGCTTTAGACTATGTTAAATATTTAGAAGCTGGTTTTAATGTTGTTACGCCAAACAAGAAAGCCAATACAGATTCATGGCAGTACTATCAAGCGCTTAGGGCTGCAGCACAAAAAACTAATCGTCGCTTTTTGTATGAAACCACGGTAGGTGCGGGTTTACCGGTTATTGATACCTTACAAAGTTTATTAAAAGCAGGCGATGAACTACATCGTTTTGAAGGTGTATTATCGGGCTCATTGTCTTATATCTTCGGTAAATTAGATGAAGGAATGACATTATCTCAAGCAACCGCTTTAGCGAAAGAGCAAGGTTTTACCGAGCCAGATCCAAGAGATGATTTAAGCGGTATGGATGTCGCACGTAAATTATTAATCATGGCGCGTGAAGCGGGCTTACCCCTAGAGTTGAGCGATATTAAAGTGGAATCAGTATTAGCTGAATCGTTTGATGCTAGTGGTGATGTTGCAAGCTTTATGGGCAACTTACAAAAGTTAGACGAAAGTTTCGGCGCACGTATCAATGCGGCTAAAGTTGAAGGGAAAGTATTAAGATATATCGGTAATATTATTGATGGACAGTGTCAGGTTTGTATTGAAGCTGTTGGCCCAGAACATCCATTATTTAGTATTAAAGATGGTGAAAATGCCCTAGCAGTGCACAGCCGTTATTACCAACCTTTGCCATTTGTTTTACGTGGTTATGGCGCAGGTGCAGCGGTTACCGCCGCGGGTGTATTTGGTGATTTATTAAGAACTTTAGCGTGGGAGCAACAACATTAATGAGCGTTTCAGTATTTGCACCAGCGTCAATCGGCAATGTTAATGTCGGTTTTGATGTTTTAGGACTTGCCGTTAAACCCATTGATGGCACGCTTTTAGGTGATGTAGTCACGGTTACTCATAGTAACGATGGTGATCACATTGAAGTTACCGGTGACTTTGCAAAAAAGTTACCTGGAGATGTTAAAGACAATATTGTTTGGCATTGCTTATTATTATTTAATCAACAGCTTGAGGCACACCAACAAGATGTTGCTAAGGTAAAGTTAAGTTTAGAAAAGCGTATGCCTGTGGGTAGTGGCTTAGGTTCAAGCGCATGCTCTGTTGTCGCAGCATTAGCAGGGTTAAATGCTTTCTATGAAAAGTACCATCAATTTAGTTTTGACGATAAAGCGTTATTGAAAATGATGGGGCAGATGGAAGCACAAATTAGTGGTAGCTTGCACTACGATAATGTCGCTCCTTGCTTTTTAGGGGGGATGCAGTTGATGGTGCCAGATCAAGAAGTGATTTCTCGTACATTGCCAGCATTTGAAGATTGTTACTATGTTATGGCGTACCCAGGTATTGAGGTTTCGACAAAAGCGGCTCGTGATATTTTACCAAGTGATTATTCACGCGCTGATTTAATTACCTTTGGACAAAATTTAGCGACCTTTGTTGACGCTTGCCATCGCAAGGATAAAGTACAGGCCTATTCGGTATTAACCGATGTGGTTGCTGAACCTTATCGTCAATCAATTTTACCGGGTTATGGTGACGCGGTAAGTCATTTAAAACAGCAAGGTTGCTTAGCTATTGGCATTTCTGGCTCTGGGCCAACACTTTTTTGTGTTACCGATGATAAAAATAAAGCAGAAGAGTTTGCCAATTGGCTAGAACAGAATTATTTGCAAACACTCGCTAACGATGTCAGTGAAGGCTTTGTTCATATTTGTCAAACGGATAGCCAAGGCGCTGTTAGCTTAACGTAGCTGTATTGTTATCGTAAATATATCCAAATAAAAGCAGCTAAAGGTTAAAACCCTTAAGAGAAAATCTTATATAGGAATTTAAGCGTGAAATTTTATAATCTAAAAGAAAATGATGAACAAGTAAGTTTTGCTGGTGCAGTAAAGCAGGGACTAGGCCGCAATCAAGGATTGTTTTTCCCTGAGCATATTCCAAGTTTTGAAAATATTGAAGAGTTGCTAGCACTACCACTGGTTGAGCGCAGTGTTAAAGTACTTTACCCGTTTGTTAGTGATGATCTTACACAACAACAATTGACTGAAATTGTAACAGATGCTTTTAATTTTCCTGCACAAATACAGCCAATTAGTGAAAAAAGAGCCATTCTAGAATTGTTTCATGGCCCGACATTAGCCTTTAAAGATTTTGGTGCGCGCTTTATGGCAAAGTGTTTACAGGCATTTAGCCAAGGGAAAAAAATTACCATTTTAACGGCAACCTCCGGTGATACTGGTGCCGCTGTTGCTCATGCTTTTCATGATATAGATAATATCGACGTTGTTATTTTGTACCCAAAAGGCAAAATTAGTTTGTTGCAAGAAAAGATGTTCACCACGCTTGGTGGCAATATCAAAACCGTTGCCATTGAAGGCACTTTTGATGATTGTCAGGCATTGGTTAAACAGTCGTTTGATGACCAAGAGCTAAAAGAAACTATCGGTTTAAACTCAGCAAATTCAATTAATATTAGCCGTTTATTGGCGCAAATTTGTTACTACTTTGAGGCGGTTGCTCAGTTGTATCGTCAAAAAGGAGCTGCTGCGCTTGATGAGTTAGTATTTTCAATTCCAAGTGGCAACTTTGGTAACTTAACTGCGGGGCTTTTTGCTAAGGCATTAGGCTTACCAATTAAACGCTTTATTGCCGCAACGAATGCTAATGATACCGTGCCGCGTTATTTGCAAACGGGTGAGTGGTCACCAAATGATACTGTTGCCACAATTTCAAACGCCATGGACGTTAGTAACCCTAACAATTGGCCACGTGTTGAACATATGCTTAAAGCAGGCATTGTTGAAGCTGATTGTGTTAGCTCAGTATCGATTGATGAAGAGCAAACACAAATGACTATGATTCAATTGGCAAAGTTAGGTTATATCAGTGAGCCTCATGCGGCTGTGGCCTATCGTGCGTTACAATATAACGCCCTTGATGCAGAGTTTGGCGTATTTTTAGGCACTGCCCATCCGGCTAAGTTTAAAGAAATTGTTGAAAGTACCCTAGGTCAGCCGATAGGCTTGCCGAAAGAGCTTGCAGATTGTGCCAGTGAAACTATTCTGTCAACAACCGCATCAACTGAATTTGCAGAGTTAAGAGCATATTTACTCAGTTAGCTACTTAGTTTGAGCAATCGATATAATTATAAAAAGGCAGTTTTACTGCCTTTTTTATGTTCAGGATGAACGGTATAACGCGGGGGCATGGATGCACAGGAGCGTATATGTTCAGGCCTTTCTCAGGCATCCTTGCCTTAACGGCATTTCAAACATCCTTGTATATTGATGGCAAAGAGCAGCGATGTTCTGGCCTTTCTCAGACATCATGTCTTTCAAGGCATTAGTACATCTCGGTAATTGCACCATGCATTTCCCTAATAACTTACATCCATATAAGTACATGCACGTCGATGAACGGTATATAATGGCTGGCAAAGAATAATATTCCAATATCTGTTCGCGACTCAAAGAGTAATGAAATGACAAAGTTAAAATCACAGTGGCAAGAAATTGTATCCCAAGAGCAGCAACAAGCTTATTTCCAAATGCTTTCTGAAAATGTTGCTCAACAAAGAGCAGAAGGCGAGGTGATCTTCCCCGTAGAAAGCGACGTTTTTAGCGCTTTTTCTACAGTAGATTTAGCGGATGTTAAAGTGGTAATACTCGGGCAGGACCCTTACCACGGTGTTGGCGCTAATGGTGAGTCACAAGCTCATGGTATGGCATTTTCAGTGCGAAAAGGAATTAAAGTACCACCATCGTTAGTAAATATTTATAAAGAACTCACACAAGATATTGCCGAATTTACCACGCCAAAGCATGGCTATTTGATCGACTGGGCAAAGCAAGGCGTGTTATTGCTGAATACGGTTTTAACGGTGAAACAAGGGCAAGCACATTCTCATGCCAAACTGGGTTGGGAAACTTTTACTGATAATATTATCGCAAAGCTCAATGAGCATAATGCTGGCTGTGTATTTATGTTGTGGGGCAGCCATGCTCAAAAGAAAGGTAAAAATATCAATCAGCAAAAACACTTGGTTTTAAATGGCCCACATCCTTCTCCACTATCAGCATACCGAGGCTTCTTTGGTTGCCAGCACTTTTCTAAGGCAAACCATTGGCTTAGTGAACAAAAAAAGTCTCCAATTGATTGGCGAGTTAGCGATTAAATATACCCAAACCACCTGAAGATGCATCTTCAAGTGGTTTAGGTATAGTTGTCTTTTTAGAAGAATATTCCCTTATTGAGATATTCAGCAAATGAATTTTCACTTTAGCAATGAAATAATTCCTATTTAAGATATTTATTTTCATAAGTTACTCTATATGAGTTTTATATTGCTTATTAAGTTGTTTTCGTGGTTTTTAATTACTATAAATCTCTCAACTGCTAGTATGTTTTTATTACAGAGCTAAGTGAGTGCATATAGTATGTCTTTGGAAAATTATTTTTTACCGTTTCGAAAAAACGTTGTTGGACAAAATTTAACACATAAAATAAATGGTAAAACATTAGATATTATTTATGCCGACTGGACTGCGAGCGGGCGTTTGTATCAACCGATTGAAGATTACCTTACCAATGAATTAGGTCCTTATGTTGCTAATACACATACTGAAACCAATTTAACCGGCAGCGCTATGACTAACGCTTATCATGACGCGCAGTATATTATTAAACGCCATGTTAACGCTTGTGAGAATGATGTTTTGATCACTGCTGGTGCAGGTATGACGGCGGTGGTAAATAAATTTCAACGTATCTTAGGTTTGCGTATTCCTGAGCGTATGCAAGAGCAAGTAACATTTGCTGAAAGTGATCGCCCAGTAGTATTTATTACTCATATGGAACATCATTCAAACCAAACCTCGTGGTATGAATGCGATGTAACACTAGAGATTGTTGATCCTGACAGCAACGGCTTACCGTCATTAGAGCATTTAGAGTTACTGTTAGAAAAATACCAAGACCGTAAAGTTAAAATAGGCTCATTTTCCGCTTGTTCAAATGTGACCGGTATTAAAACCCCATATTATCAGCTAGCTGAAATCATGCATAAACATGGTGGCTTGTGTTTTGTCGACTTTGCGGCATCTGCACCTTATGTTGATATTGATATGCACCCTAGCGATCCGAAGCAAGCATTAGATGCTATTTACTTTTCTCCGCATAAATTTCTTGGTGGTCCGGGAAGTTCAGGTGTATTGGTATTTAATAAAGTACTCTATAAAAACAAAGTACCTGATCATCCAGGTGGCGGCACAGTGACGTGGACTAACCCTTGGGGGAAACATAGTTTTTTTAATAATATTGAGATGCGTGAAGATGGCGGCACCCCCGGCTTCTTACAAACGATTAAAACTGCATTAGCGATAAAGTTAAAAGATGCCATGGGCGTTGAAAACATTCACCAGCGTGAAACTGAAATTACCCATTATGTTATGGATACCTTGGCTAAAAATGAGCAAGTTGTCATGTTAGAGCCAAATATCCGAGATCGCTTAGCTATAGTGTCGTTCTATGTTCGTGGTGCTCACCATAATTTAATTGTTCGCTTACTTAACGATAAGTTTGGCGTACAAACCCGCGGCGGTTGTTCTTGTGCTGGTACTTATGGTCATATTTTATTAAATGTCGATCAGGACACTTCGTCAAAAATAACTGAACAAATTGACTCGGGCGATTTTGCTGAAAAACCAGGTTGGATCAGAGCTTCATTTCACCCAACCACATCAGATAAAGAAGTGGCCTTTGTGGTGAATGCGATTAACCAAGTCACGGAAAATTTAGCGGTGTGGAGTAAAGAATACCGTTTTAACCCAGCTTCTGGTGATTACGAGCATTGTAATATCGACGTTGAATTTCCTAGTTTAACTGGCTTTAATCCTTTACCTGATGGTGTAAAAACTGCCACTGTGAAACCAGCAGAAAGTCCGTCCATGTTACGTAAAATTTTTGGTTAGATGGGCAGTGTAGATTAGTCAGTGTTTACAAACTTATCGGCTATCAGAGCCGCCATAGTCGATAAGTTTATGCTATTGCCGTGTGTACATTTTATTACTGCTTACTTTGATTAAAATGTGCTTGAATAAATATAGTTTAATCAAAAACAACCATCATTTCTGCCGCTTCACAATGACAGTCATTATGACAAACCGGACATTCGTATCCTGCTAAGCTAAGTGCTCGCCAGCGGTCTGGATGCTCTTTTATCAAAATTCCACCACATTTAGTAAAGTATTTTACCGCACTGTTACCTGGGCTCTGTTTCCATAAGTGACTGACACCAGCAGTGGCTCCTTGCAATTTAGCTGCGGCAATTGAGCGCCTTAATAATTCACCACCGATACCATGCCCACGATAATTTTCATCAACGGTATTGCATTTAAAGTAACAAACTTTCTCAGCCGCAACTGGCCACAACTCAGGAGAGCACCACTCGTCAATTTGCCATTGTTCAATGGCGTAAGTGATCCTAAAACCGACTAATTTGTCATCATGATAAACCACAAAACCACTGTTAATGTTATTTTTGAAGCCTTTGTCATACCAGGCTTTCATACTGGTTTGATCTAGGTAGCCTTCGCCATGTACTTCTGTTGCTAAGTGTATTACTGCGTTGAAGTCTTCAGGTGTTAAGGCTTGATAGTTTAGCGTTATGTTCATAGAGTTGATTTTTCCATGGGCTGTTACAGCATTGAATTGTTTTTTCTGAGATACTTTAGCAGATGAATATATGCTATTAATCAAGAAGAGCATAACCTTTTTGCCAAATTTTGGAAGTGAAAATGTACGATCCTTTACACGATGTTTCTCCCGGCTGTGGCCAACCTTATCCTGACAGCTATTGGGCTGATATTTCAGGAACGCCGCCCGAGCACGATGGTGCAGTGTCACAAGATATTGATGTCGATGTTGCTATTATTGGTGCTGGTTATACAGGTTTATCGTGTGCATTACATTTAGCTAGAAATCACGGTATAAAAGCGCATGTTATTGAAGCTAACCAAACTGCATGGGGTTGTAGCGGCAGAAATGCTGGCTTCATTTTAAAATCTTCCGGTCGCAAGTCATACAGCCAAATGGCCAAGCAGTGGGGCGAGGAAGTGATGCGAGGCATTTATGATGAAATGGCTGCGGGCGTAGAAACCGTAAATGGCTTAATTAGCGAGGGGATCGATTGTGACCAACAAAGTGCTGGTTATATTAAAGTTGCGCACAAACCTAATAAATTGAAAGAATTGGTTGAGCTGGCAAAGTTACAGCAGAACATGTTTGGTTATGATGTTGAAATATTATCGCAAAATGATCTTCGTCAACAGTACATGGATGATCGCAACGCTTATGGCGCTATTCGTTATCAAGATGGCTTTGGTTTAAATCCGCTTAAGTTAGCTTGGGGCTACCAAAAACTGGCTCGTGCAGCTGGCGCTAAAGTTCATTGTGCTTCGCCTGTTAGTCATTGGAAAACTTCAGGCAATAAACAAGTGCTACAAACACCAAATGGCACGGTAAGCGCACAGAAAGTGGTTATTGCGACTAACGGTTATACACCAAAAGGCTTTCATGAATTAACCACTAACAGAACCTTACCCGTGCTTTCACAAATTATTGTTACCGAGCCTTTAAGTGAAGAGCAACTTGCTGCGTGCAACTTTTTAACCTCTAACGTAGTTATGGATACGCGCGCACTAAAATATTACTACCGAAAGCTGCCGGATAATAGAATTCTATTTGGTGGTCGCGGGGCAATTACCGGTAAAAGTGCTGATGATCCTTATTATGCACAGCGCCTACTTTCAGTATTGAAAACTAGCTTTTCAGCATTAGTCAATATCAAATACAGCTATGCATGGTCAGGTTGGATTTGTATGGCACTTGATGACCTACCACATATTTATCAAAACGACGCACAATCGGTGTTTTACAGTATGGGGTATTGCGGCAGTGGCGTGTCATTTTCAGTGCAAGCAGGTAAACGTTTAGCTGAGAAGGTGGCTGAGCAACAAGTGCCTAATTTACCTTTGTACAATAAAGCGTTACCGACATTTCCTTTTGCACCATTACGAAGAATAGGGCAATGGGGCTACTTTCATTACGGTAAAGTTAAAGATTCATGGTTTTAATATCATTAAAGTTATCAGCTCAACATAAGCCACTAATCAACTCTATTGACACGCTCGCCTTGTTTAAATGCTGTGATATTATCGGCAACTAAATTTAACAAGGCTTGCTGTGCTTGCAAGCTTGCCCATGCTATATGGGCGGTAATTTTTAATTTTGATGATTGTGCGGCTAAAAGAATGTGATCTTTTGATGGTGGCTCTTGGTCTAGTACATCCAAAATTGCGCAGCCTAATTGGTTGCTATTGAGTGCATTGAGTAAGTCATGATTGTTAATTAGCGCGCCTCTTGCGGTGTTTATCAATACAGCACTTGCTTTCATACGGCTCAATACTTCAGCATTAAACAAACCTTCTGTTTCATTGGTTTGTGGGCAATGTAAACTAATGATATCGGCTTGTTCAATAGCCTGTAAGAATGGAACTCTATCTCGGCGTACCTGCGTTGCATTTGGCCTTTCAGCGATTAACACCTGCATATCAAAGGCTTTTGCAATTTCGGCAACCTTTTGGCCAAGTCCACCATAGCCGATAATGGCAATTGCTTTTCCTGCTAATTCCATACTGCCATTACCGTGGTGGCAAAAGGTTGCACTTTCCTGCCATAAACCTTGTTTACTATTGCTATTGTGATGTTCAATTTGACTGTAATAAGCCAATAGTTGCGCAAAAACATATTGCGCAACTGAATTTTTTGCATAACCACTGACATTAGTTACAGCTATGTTGAGCTCTCGTGCGGCTTCAATATCAACATTGTTGATGCCTGTAGCGGTAATACAAATTAATTTTAAATTAGGCAGTAAAGCTAATGTTTCGCGGTTAAATACGACCTTATTGGTTAAAATTATTTCTGCATTGAGGCAACGTGCAATAATTTGTTCAGGTGCTGTTGTCGCATATAAGGTCAGTTCATCAACGGCTTGATTAAGTGCTGAAAAATCAATATCTGTGCTGAATGTTTGATAGTCTAAAAATACACTTTGCATGGCAGGCACTCATCATAAAAATTGCGATAAGCTTATCTTAAACAAGTCTAATGGTCGATTACATCTGAGGTGATTTTGGCAAATAGTAAAACGCCTTAATGAAATGTTCATTAAAGCGTTGGCATGATTAAGTTACTTATGTGGGAATATTAACCCGGACGGCCATCTTCACGTGGTTTTAGTAGCATAGGGCCATAAAAGGCAACGAATAGTCCAAATGCTAGTATCCAAAAGAAACCACTGATATCGACAAACATTAAGGTTTTTTCTGGAAAGCCCCAAGGACCGAAACTACGTACTAAACTTGCAACCACCATTGAGGCAAAAGCCAAAGACATTAACTTAGGAGGTTGTAACATTCTGCCAGTATGACCTAAAGATACGCGTGAAATCATTGCAAGAATAACACCGCCAATACCGCCAACCGTTACTAAGTGCCAAACATGGTTACTAGGAATTTCTGGAATTAAATAGCTTAAACCCAATAAGGTTAAACCAAATGCCATCGCTTTAATTGAAAAATGTAGAGACCACAATAATGGCACACCTAAGGTGATCCATGGGCGCCATCTTAACCAGCGAATAGCTTGAAATATTCCTGCGAATATTAATATTATGCCAATGTAAAAATTGTTCATACCAATTAATGGGTGTAGTAATAGCAATAAAGTAACAACGGCAAGCGAACCATTGGTTAATTTATCTAGCCAAGGCAATGGTGTCGCTTTTGTTGTTTGTGTGCCGTTAGCGGTAAACATAGGCGCTACTCGTCCAGCCATCACTGAAATTAGTAAAGTAACTAACATGACGCCAGCATAGCCTGCATACTGTAATGTTACTGTTTCAGGGAAGTAAATGCTGGCATGCATTTCAGCATTGGCAATGGTGAAAAGTGTCAATAGAGGCACAAAAAACAAATTACGATATTGTTTAATGGCTAATATTGGTTTTGCTAGGATAAAAGCAACACAAGGTAAGAAAGCTAAATCTAAAAAGGTGCTTAGCGTAGGTCCAAATAAATTTGGTAATAATAAACTTACTCGACCTAGCAACCACAGTACAAACAATGCCGCTAAAAGCTTACCTTTAACGCCAGGTAATCCAGTCCAGTTTTGCACGGCGGTTAATAAAAATCCGGCAATAATTGCGCAACCAAAGCCAAAAATCATTTCGTGAATATGCCACCAATACCCACCACCTAATGGAATAAAGTTGACCGTACCACGATACATCAATAGCCATAATGCGATAGCGATAACACTAAATAATGCGCCAGCAAGAAAAAATGGGCGAAAACCCAGTCTAAAAAGTGGTGTTATTTGCTGTTCTTTTTTTAAATCGGTAATTTGCATCATCTGCACAACCTTTAATCTTTATGTTGAGTTGATCATAAATGATTTTAAAATAATTACTTTGGTGTATATCAAGTAACGACTTATTGTTTTAATAAATTAATCAAACAAGTAAAATTAAGAAACAGTCATTTCTAATTCAACAATTTGTTCAGCGATTAATTCAATTTTAGCTGACATTAAGGCTTGAGCATCGTATAAACCACGATTGTAATAAATAGCGCCTAACTCTTTAGTGAAAAAATCTAATAGAAAATCAGCATCAAATTGGCCGAGCTCATGGTCTAATTCACGCTCAAAGTAGCGCTGTAATTTATCGATTAATAGTGTTTTTTCGGTATTAGTAAATTTTATTGCCGACATTAATGAGTATTCCTTTAGTGAACTGTCTACAGTTTAACGCGTTTGCATTATACTGAAAATAAGACTCGAGATAAGAAAGGCTAGCTTAAGTGAATAAATCATCGTTCAAACAATGGTGGCATACCGACTGTCAGTTTTGTCGTAAGTCACGGATGATCATTCTCTGGCTTATTTTAATGTTAATCGCTGATGGACTGTGGTTTGGTTTAATTATTCATTAGTAAAATTTTTAAATATTAAGGAGATATTATGGGCTACCGTTGGACAGACTCATTGGAATTAGCACTAGATTTAATTGAAGCACACCCTGACGTTGACCCAATGAAACTGCACTTTCCAGAATTAATGCAGTGGGTGATAGCGTTAGAAAACTTTGATGATGATCCCAAGCATTGTGGTGAACGTGTATTAGAAGCTATTCAATTAGCATGGATCTCTGAGGCTGATTGATATCAAATAAATTGTTATATTTTGTTGATATTAGGCTACTTGGCTGTTTTATAAGCTTGTGTTGCCCTATAATGTCAAACTATATCATCACCATGAATTTTGATTATTCAGCAACCATATAGTTAACATAAAACATTATTATGATAAGAAATAAAAAACGTCCGTTATACATCCCTTATGCAGGTCCAAGTTTATTAGAAACACCATTGTTAAACAAAGGTAGTGCTTTTGATGAAGAAGAGCGCACCAACTTTAATTTAATGGGCTTATTGCCTCCTCGCTATGAAACTATCGATGAGCAAGTTGAACGAGCTTACATGCAATACAGCAAGTTCCAAACTGACTTAAATAAGCATATTTATTTACGTGCTATTCATGATAATAATGAAACCTTATTCTTCAAATTGGTACAAGCACATTTACCTGAGATGATGCCGATCATCTACACGCCAACGGTTGGTGATGCTTGTGAGCAGTTTTCAGATATCTATCGTAGCTCTCGTGGGCTGTTTATCTCATATGAAGATAGACACAACATGGATGATATTCTGCGTAATGCGACGAAAGATAAAATAAAAGTGATTGTAGTTACCGATGGTGAGCGAATTCTTGGTCTTGGTGATCAAGGCATCGGCGGCATGGGTATTCCTATTGGTAAATTGTCACTGTATACCGCTTGTGGTGGCATTAGCCCAGCTTATACTTTGCCAGTAATGTTAGATGTTGGTACCAACAATGAAAAATTGTTGAATGATCCTATGTATATGGGACGTCGTCATAAGCGTATTAACCAAGAAGAATATAACGAGTTTGTCGATATGTTTATTCAAGCCGTTAAACGTCGATGGCCGCATGTGTTGTTACAATTTGAAGACTTTGCACAACCGAATGCAACACCGCTACTTACTAAGTATCGTGATGAAATTTGCTGCTTCAATGATGATATTCAAGGAACTGCCTCGGTAACTGTTGGTACTTTACTGGCGGCATGTCGCATTAAAGGTAGCCGGTTAAATAAAGAAACTAAACTCTCACAACAAAATGTTGTTTTTGTAGGTAGTGGCTCAGCAGGCTGTGGTATCGCGGAACAAATTATCGCGCAAATGATCAGTGAAGGTATTTCAGCAGAGCAAGCACGTAGCCAAATTTTCATGGTAGACCGTTTTGGTTTGTTAACTGATGGCATGGCTGATTTACGTGATTTCCAGCAAAAATTAGTACAATCACCAAATGCTGTTGAAAATTGGGACACGTCAGGTGAATACGCTACATTATTAGAAGTAATGAATAATGCGCAGCCTGATATTCTTATTGGTGTTTCAGGTGTGCCAGGCTTATTTACTGAACAAGTCATTAAAGCGATGAAGTTAAATTGCCCAATGCCGATTGTTTTCCCATTAAGTAACCCGATTAAACAAGTGGAAGCAACACCCGAGCAAGTGGTTAATTGGACCGAAGGTGAAGTGATTATCGCCACGGGCAGTCCATTTAAACCTGTTGAATATCAAGGTAAAACCTTCCCAATCGTACAATGTAATAATAGCTATATTTTCCCAGGTTTAGGCTTAGGTATTGTTGCGGCGAATATAAACCGCGTGACCGATGAAATGTTAATGGCTGCCAGCGAAACGCTTGCACAAGCTTCACCACTAGCAAATACTGGACAAGGTGAGCTATTACCGCCATTGACTGAAATTGCTAACTTAAGCAGAAAAATAGCCTTTGCTGTCGCGCAAGTTGCTTTTGATCAGAACCATGCCATGCGACTTGATGATGAAAACTTATTGGCGAAAATAGAGCGTAACTTCTGGCAACCAGAATATCGTAAATACCGTCGTAGTAGCGTTTAAATAGGTGAACAAAGCGAGTATATAAGCATTATACTCGCTACCATTTAAACCGAATTAGCTTGCATTGCATATCAAAAATATTGTTAAAATCACCTCTGAAGCGCATTACTTCTTCGTGCGTCATAAAAATGATAACTCTAGGCATTTGGTTTTATTTCGTCTATAATCGCGCCAAAATTTATACACCAATTTTATTTAAAATTTATATAAGGGCTTATCATGGCTATCGAACGTACTTTTTCTATCGTAAAACCAGACGCAGTTGCTAAAAACTTCATTGGTCAAATCTACAACCGTTTTGAAACTGCTGGTTTAAAAATCGTTGCATCAAAAATGATCCACTTAAGCCAAGAAAAAGCTGAAGGTTTTTACGCTGAACATAGCGAACGTCCTTTCTTTGGCGCTTTAGTTGAATTCATGACTTCTGGTCCAGTTATGGTTCAAGTTTTAGAAGGCGAAAACGCTGTTCTTAAAAATCGTGAAATCATGGGTGCTACTAACCCAGCTGAAGCTCTTGCTGGTACTATCCGTGCTGATCTTGCTGATAGCATCGACGAAAATGCTGCTCACGGCTCTGACGCTTTAGAATCAGCTGCACGTGAAATTGCATACTTCTTCGCAGACGAAGAAATTTGTCCACGTACTCGTTAATTTTAAACCTTACATGACGGCTTACCAAAATATTTGGTAGCTTGATGTAGTTTAAAAATTAATTTGAAGGATTTTACTGTTTAATCGGTAAAATCCTTTTGTCTATTTTAAGGCAATATAAAATTGAATGTTTTTGCTTGTAAGCATGCTGTTGAGAACATTGAATTTTGTATTATTTATATTCAGTAGTTTGAGTATATAGCCACTAAATTGTTTGTTTTGCGCAAAAAGCGTACAATTTATTCTGTAATTTTTGTAGTTTGAGAAGCTTTAATCATGAGTGATGTAACCGAAGTAGTAACCCCAGTAAAGAAGAAAGTTAACTTACTGAATCTTGATCATCAAGGGATGCGCGAATATTTTGCATCAATTGGTGAGAAACCATTTCGTGCTGATCAAATTATGAAATGGATGTATCACTTTGGCTATGATGATTTTGAGTTGATGACCAACTTAAATAAAAAATTACGCGAAAAATTACAACGTGATACTGAAATTAAAGCACCAGAAATTTCAGAAAAACAAGTGTCAGAAGATGGCACTATTAAGTATGCCTTGCGTCTTGAAGGTGGTCAGGAAGTTGAGACCGTGTGGATCCCTGAAAATGGTCGTGCCACTTTGTGTGTTTCTTCACAGGTTGGTTGTGCACTTGAATGTACCTTCTGTGCAACCGCTCAGCAGGGCTTTAACCGTAACTTATCAATGAGCGAAATTATTGGTCAGGTATGGCGAGTAGCAAATGATATTGGCGCCACTCGTATTGCCGGTACGCGTCCAATTACCAATATTGTTATGATGGGCATGGGCGAGCCTTTGCTAAACATGAAAAACTTAATCCCAGCACTTGATACCATGTTAAATGACTTAGGCTACGGTTTATCTAAACGTCGCGTAACGGTTAGTACTTCAGGTGTTGTACCCGCACTAGATATGTTAAAAGAGAAAATTGATTGTGCCTTAGCAATCTCTATTCATGCGCCAAACAATGCGTTGCGTGATGAACTCGTACCGATAAATAAAAAATATCCATTGGAAGATTTTTTAGCAGCAGCGGCTCGTTACATTGATGGCTCAAAAGCGAATAAACAAGCAACGATTGAATATGTCATGCTTGATCATGTTAACGATAGCACTGAACAAGCACATGAGTTGGCACATGCGTTAAAAGATTTGCCAAGCAAAATTAACCTGATCCCATTTAACCCTTACCCAGGTTCACCATATAAGCGTTCGAGTAATTCTCGTATTGATCGTTTCGATAAAGTGCTACAAACATACGGTTTAACTGTAATCACACGTCGTACACGTGGTGATGATATAGATGCGGCATGTGGGCAATTAGCTGGTGATGTTTTAGACAGAACTAAGCGCTCAGGAAAAAAAGAAGAGAAAGCTGAATCAATTTCGGTAAAAATGGTTTAAATTTGACTCTAACTCATTATTACTAAGTGACTTATCTTTTATTATGACTAAATTATCACCAATTTTTATCGCGTTGCTAACAACCAGTTTATTATCGGCCTGTGTAACGCAAAATTATGGTCATGATAAAGACACACCATTAATTGAGAATGAATCAAGTAATAATGAAATAGCCATGACTCGAATATCTTTGGGTTTAGGTTATTTGAAAATGGGAAATACGCAGCAAGCCAAGCTGAACTTAGAGAAAGCAAAACGTTTTTCTCCTAACTTAGTACAGGTTTATACTGCATTTGCTCATTATTATGAAACGGTTGAAGAACCTGATTTAACTATTCAAGCATATGAAAAAGCCTTAGAGCTTGATGGCCAAGATGCAGACACCTTAAATAATTATGGTGTGTTTTTATGTCGTCAAGAAAAATACCTTGAAGCTGAACAGCAAATATTAAAAGCCATAGCAATTCCAAGCTATATTTTGGTCGCGCAAAGCTATGAAAACTTGGCACTGTGTGAGTTAAAAGCTAAAGAATTTGGTAAAGCCCAAAGCTACCTTGAAAAAGCGATAGCGCATAGCCCGAACAGAGCAAGCTCGTTGCTTCAAATGATACGTTTACAATACGCGAAAGGTGATTTTAAATTAGCGCAAACGTATCTCTATCGATATGAAAAAGCCACTCGAAGATTCAGCTCAAACGCCTTAGCATTAGCCTTTAAAGTTTTTCAAAAACAAGGCAATAAACGCACAGCTAAAAATTACGGCAATATGCTAGTAAAAATGTTTCCTAATTCTTTTGAAGCAAAACAGTACATTTTAAATGAACTTTATCAAATTGACGCAGACAAACTAGCAAAGGAATATCAAGCGTCGTTAAATAATGGGCCAGATGCGAAGCAGAAAAAACGTGTTGTTGTCTTGTCACCGAAAAAGTCGATAGCAAGCGATGGCAATGCGTTAAGTATAAACGGTTTAAAACCGATGATGACTAACTCGGTAATGCCAACGGCTGAAGAACAAGAGAAAAGCACTGAAAAACATGCTGTTGCCAAGGTAGCTAAAAACGGTAGTGGCTTAAGTGTAAATGGTTTAAAGCCAAAAATGACTAACTCGATAATGCGAACAGCTGAAGAAGAAAAAGCAGCAAGTAAGCTTGCTGCATTAGTTCTTGGGCAAAAAGAGTTAGAAAAACAGAAAGTGATGATAAACGAACATGTTGAAAGTTCGCCAGCATTGAATGAGCAGACGGTTGCGGAGCTTAACAATAGCACCACAGATACTAAAACTATCGACAATGAAATTGATGATGCAGACAGCAATATTAGAAAGATACTTGCCGCTGAACAAGCACCTGTTGTTTCTATACCTATTCATGTTGTTCAAAAAGGTGAAAGCGTTTTTGCTATTTCGAAAGAGTACAATATTGTCATGAAGAGCCTTGAACGATGGAACAAATTGCGTCCACCATATATTATCAAAATTGGCGACGTACTATACCTAGCTGATCCAAAATCAGCGGTTACGCGTTAAGAGCAAAAAATTAGATGAAGCAAGAAAGCTATACCCCGAATATTGATAATGATCTATCGACAGAAATATCTGATGATATCGACGTAGTTGGCCTTGGTCGCATGTTGAGTGAAGCACGTGAGTCCATGGGACTTAGTCAGCAACAGGTGGCAGATAAATTAAATTTTCGTGTCACTTTAGTCCAAGACATCGAAGCAGAAAAGTTTGACCAAAACTTACCCGCAGCGTTTAATCGCGGCTATTTAAAAAATTATGCCAAGCTAGTTAATATTCCACAAGAAGATGTTTTAAATAGCTATATCCAACTTGGTGTTGCACAAAAGCAATGTGCTGAAATGCAAAGTTTCTCTAAAGGAACAGAAAAGCAAGCAGAGCATAATATGGTTATGTGGATCACCTATTTGATCTTAATTGCTTTGGCTACGGCTACCGTTGTCTGGTGGTATCAGGCTCCTTCAGTACAACCTGTGACAGCATCAGTTACCAACGTTAATGAGCCAGCTATTGCAAATAATGATGCGACTGACGTAGCAGAAAATAATGAAGTGAGTAATGATGAGGCTCTCGGCACACAAGCTGATGACAGTTTATCGCAAGCTGCTAACGATAACGTTCCAACAGTAGATTCTGTCAGTTCAAATGCACAATTGAATAATCAAGCAATCGACAAAGGCATTGATACCATTGCTAGTAATAATGCCGATGTTATACCTGCGCAGCTAATGATAAATAACTCAGACTCCCAAGAAAATACTGAGGAAGTTAACCCAGTTGTTACGCCTACGAATCTTGTTTTTACCTTTTTAGGAGATTGTTGGGTTAATATTTATGATGCGACCGGTGAACGTGTTGCTTGGGGTGTAAAAAAATCGGGTTACATTATGCGATTTTCAGGGCAAGCGCCCTTTAAAGTTACCTTAGGTAAGCCTGAATTAGTACAAATTGAATATAATGATGCAGCCGTTGATATAACCGGATTTAAAGCTGGTATTGTAGCGAAGTTTTCACTACCACTAAAATCATAATGCGTTGTTAAAACCATTTTATAACCGTAAAGATTATTGAAATATTATGTTTAAAGAATCTCCAATTATTCGTCGTAAATCTCGTCAAATCATGGTCGGTAACGTACCTGTTGGTGGTGATGCACCTATTACCGTGCAATCTATGACCAATACGCTAACAACTGATGTGGCAGCAACCGTAGCGCAAATTAAAGCGTTAGAAGATGTTGGTGCTGATATTGTTCGCGTTAGTGTACCGACAATGGATGCAGCAGAAGCATTTCGTGAAATTAAACGTCAAACTAATATACCGCTTGTTGCTGATATTCATTTTGACTATCGAATAGCCTTAAAAGTGGCTGAGTACGGCGTTGATTGTTTGCGCATCAATCCTGGTAACATTGGTCGTGAAGACCGTGTTCGTTCAGTGGTAGAGTGTGCCCGTGACAATAATATTCCTATTCGTATTGGTGTTAACGGTGGTTCATTAGAAAAAGATATTCAGGAAAAGTACACTGAGCCTACGCCTGAAGCATTGCTGGAATCAGCGATGCGTCATGTTGATATTCTTGACCGCCTTAATTTTCATGAATTTAAGGTAAGTGTTAAAGCGTCTGATGTGTTTTTAGCGGTTGGTGCTTATCGATTACTCGCTAAGCAAATAGACAATCCATTGCATTTAGGCATTACTGAAGCAGGTGGCTTACGCTCAGGCTCGGTAAAATCATCAGTTGGACTTGGATTATTATTATCTGAAGGCATTGGTGACACGTTGCGCGTATCGTTAGCGGCTGATCCAGTTGAAGAAATTAAAGTTGGTTTTGATATTTTAAAATCATTAAAACTTCGTAGTCGTGGTATCAACTTAATTGCTTGTCCAAGCTGTTCACGCCAAGAATTTGATGTTATTTCCACTATCAATGCATTAGAAGAGCGCATTGAAGATATTATCACACCGATGGATGTGTCAATTATTGGCTGTATCGTTAACGGCCCAGGTGAAGCGATAGTATCTGATTTAGGCTTAACAGGTAGCAGTAAGAAAAGTGGCTATTACCTTGATGGTATTCGTCAAAAAGAGCGTTTTGATAATAATAACCTTGTTGATCAACTTGAACAGCGTATTCGTGCTAAAGCTAAATTATTAGATGCCAGTAATAAGATTGACGTAAAAGAAGTCGATTAGTAATCGAACGAAAATTTGACTGTTGCGCTGTTATTTACGTTTGATAGCAAACTGCCTATAATGCGCGCGACGATGAAAAAATAAGTAAATTGTTCTTTGCACAGGCAAATGAATAAATAATTGAACTGATAAAGCGGGAAAAAATACGTGAGCAAAGCAATTCAAGCAATTAGAGGTATGAACGACTGTTTGCCTTCTGACACCGGTATTTGGCAAATGGTAGAAACTGTACTGCGTCGAGTAGCTAGTAATTATGGTTTTGCTGAAATACGTATGCCGATTGTAGAGTCTACAGCCTTATTTAAACGCTCTATTGGTGAAGTAACTGATATCGTTGAAAAAGAAATGTATACCTTTGATGACCGCAATGGCGATAGCTTAACGTTGCGCCCAGAAGGTACGGCAAGTTGTGTTCGTGCAGGTAATCAACATGGCTTACTGTATAACCAAGAACAACGCTTGTGGTACATGGGACCAATGTTTCGTCACGAACGTCCACAAAAAGGCCGTTACCGTCAGTTTCACCAATTTGGCTTAGAAGCCTTTGGTATAGCGACACCAGACATTGACGCAGAAGTCATTTTGTTAACTTCTCGACTTTGGCGGGAACTTGGCATCAATGAATTTGTCACACTAGAGCTGAACTCATTAGGTTCGAATGAAGAGCGTGCAGAATACCGCGACGCATTAGTGGCATTTTTAACTGAGAAAGAAGAGTTCTTAGACGAAGATAGCAAACGTCGTATGCTAACGAACCCGCTGCGAGTATTAGATAGTAAAAACCCAGATGTACAGGCCGCGTTAGTGGGCGCACCTAAATTAGCTGATTACTTTGGTGAAGAGTCAAGTGCTCACTTTGCTTCAGTATGTAAACGTTTAGATGCTGCTGGTGTTAACTATATTATCAATGACCGATTAGTACGTGGTTTAGATTATTACAATCGCACCGTATTTGAATGGGTAACGAAAAGCTTAGGTGCACAGGGTACTATATGTGCTGGTGGACGTTATGATGGCTTAGTTGAACAATTAGGTGGTAAATCAACGCCTGGTTTTGGTTTTGCCTTAGGCATTGAGCGCTTAGTCTTAATGCTGACAAGTTTAGAAAAAGTGAATAATGTTCGAGCACAAGTTGATGCTTACGTTATTATGCTTGGCGATGATGTTGAAATTACCGCCAACGGTTTAGCCGAACAGTGGCGAGATGAAGTTACAGATATTCGTATCCAATGCCATTGTGGTGGTGGAAATATGAAAAAACAAATGAAGCGCGCAGATAAGTCAGGAGCCCAAATAGCATTGATTCTCGGAGAAGATGAAATTGCTCAAAATACGGTAACTGTTAAATATTTACGTGGACAACAAGAACAACAAAGTTTGCCACTTGATCAAGTGCCAGACCTTCTAACAAATTTACTTTAAGGGTTAGTTTTGGATATACATCAAACAGAAGAACAACAAGTAGAAGCAATCAAAGGTTTTTGGAAAGATAATGGTAATGCTGTTATTGCTGGTTTAGCAATAGGTTTTGCAGGCTTTATTGGTCTTAATTATTACAATGACCACAAGCTGCAACAAGAGGTGAATACCTCTGAAGCATATCAAGTTATGCTTGATGCTGCGGCAAAAGATAACACGTCATTTGAAGCATCAGGGAAAGCTTTTATTGCTGAAAACAGCGAGTCTAGCTACAGCATGCTTACGGCAATTTCTCTTGCAAAAGAAGCCGCTGAAAAACAAGATTGGGCGCAAGCTGAAACTTATTTAACAACAGCAATTGAGAAGTCAGTTGATGACAGTATTAAAGCTATCGCAACAGTGCGTTTAGCGCGAGTGCAATTGCAGTTAGAAAAATACGACGCAGCATTAGCAACGCTATCGGCTACATTGCCTGCGGCGTTTTCAGCTGGCGTAGAAGAAGTTAAAGGTGATATCTATTTCAAACAAGGTAAAACTGAACTTGCAAGAAATGCATACCAAGCGGCAATTGATGGCGCTGGTGAAGGTACAAACCCTGCATTACAAATGAAGCTAGATGACTTAGCGCAAGTAGTTAACCTTAGCAAATAGAGAGTGTGAGTATGTTTAACGGTATACGCTTTAATAAAAAACTAATTGCTATTTGCGCTTTATCAGTCGGCATTTCTGCATGTTCATCAACAGATGATGAGAATGAAGAACTTAAAGTGGCTGAACTGATTGAAATCACAGAACGATTTGAGCCTGTTGTAAAATGGGATGTTAGCGTCGGTGATGGCGTAGGCGATTACTTTTCTCGTATTAAGCCTGTTGTCGCTTACGGTAAAGTTTTTAGTGCAAGCCGTGAAGGTGATGCTTATGCTTTTGATGAAAGTACAGGCGAACGCATTTGGGATGCTGACTTAAGCGATATTGATAACGAACGTGGCTTTTTTGATGATAAGCACTCAGCGCTGATCAGTGGTGGCCCAGTTGCAGGTATCAATAAAGTATTTTTCGGTAGTGAAAACGGCGAAGTGATCGCGCTTGACGCAGAAAGCGGCGCGTTATCTTGGCAAGGCAAAATCAAAGGTGAAGTTATTGCTGCACCAGCACTTGACTCAGGCAAACTTATTGTAAATTCTGCTTCAGGTGTTATGAAAGCCTTTAATGCTTCAAATGGCGAAGATGAATGGCAAGTTGAACAAGATGTACCACCATTAACTTTACGTGGTATCAGTGCACCAGTTGTTTCTGCTGGTGGCGTTATTGTTGGTGCTGCTGATGGTTCGTTATCGGTATATTTACTTGAACAAGGGCGTCAAGGTTGGACCGTTGATATCGGTGAAGCAACAGGCTCAACAGAATTAGAGCGTGTTATTGATGTTGATTCAACACCACTAATTTACGGTGAAAATATTTACACCGTATCTTCTCGTGGTAACTTAAGCGCCGTTGAACTGCGTTCGGGTCGCGTATTGTGGCAACGTCAATATTCCTCTTTTCGACAAATAGCGATTAGTGGTAATAGCTTATTTGTTACTGATGTTAAAGGCCATGTTTACGCAGTTGATCGCAATGATGGTTTAGAGTTATGGAGCCAGTTGTCGCTAACAAACCGTGGTGTAACAGGTCCAGCGGTACTTGGTAATTATGTCGTTGTTGGTGATTTTGAAGGTTACTTACATTGGCTAGATCAAGATACTGGTGAAATGGTTGCTCGTCATCATGTTGATGGTAGTGGTATTTATGCTACGCCAACAGTTGTAAATGATGTGCTATATAGCCAATCACGTGACGGTGATTTAGAAGCGATTACCGTTCCAGAATAAAATATGGGTTATCCCTAAGTTAATTGTATAACTTAAGGGATCGACTAAAATTATAAACGGCTCCAATGCAAATGGCATTGGAGCCGTTGTTTATTAATAAAACCAAGAAAATTGCTTCTTGGTTGATATGAAAATTGAGGTGAACATGCTTCCTGTAGTAGCACTTGTGGGTCGTCCTAATGTCGGCAAATCAACACTGTTTAATCGATTAACGCGCAGTAGAGATGCGCTAGTTGCCGACTATCCTGGGTTAACCCGTGATCGTCAATATGGTAAAGCGGAAGTTGAAGAGCACCCATTTATTGTCATTGATACGGGTGGTATCGAAGGTGATGAAAAAGGCATAGATGCCTTGATGGCTGAACAATCATTAATCGCTATTGATGAAGCTGATGCCGTGCTATTTATGGTTGATGCTCGCGCTGGTTTAACTTCTGCCGACCAAGGTATTGCGGCTCACTTGCGCAAACAAGATAAAAAAGTATTTTTGGTTGCCAATAAAGTTGATGGTATTGACGCAGATTCAGCGGTTGCAGACTTTTACTCGCTTGGTTTAGGCGATGCAGTGCACCAAATAGCAGCTGCGCATGGCCGTGGTGTTACACAATTATTAACCTTAGCACTTACCCCTCATATTGAAGAGCTTGGTAAACCTAAAACTGAAGAGAATGAAGAGTTTGACGGTGACTATGAAGTTGATAGTGGCTTGTCAGATGAAGAGAATATTGCTCAAGCACCTGAAGAAACAGATACCATTAAACTTGCCATTATTGGTAAGCCTAATGTTGGTAAATCAACACTAACTAATCGCATATTAGGTGAAGACCGTGTCGTGGTTTACGATATGCCTGGTACCACACGTGATAGTGTTTATATTCCAATGGAACACAACGGTAGACCATATACTTTAATTGATACTGCAGGTATTCGTCGCCGTAAAAATGTTACTGACATTGTTGAAAAGTTCTCAGTGATTAAAACCTTACGTGCGATTGAAGATGCTAACGTATGTTTGCTGATTATTGATGCACAAGAAGGTATTAGCGACCAAGATTTAAGTCTACTAGGTTTTATTTTAGAAGCGGGTCGCTCTTTAGTACTTGCGGTTAATAAGTGGGATGGTTTGGATGATCATGTTAAAGATCGTATTAAGTCAGAATTAGATCGTCGTTTAGGCTTTATCGACTTTGCGCGTGTTCACTTTATTTCAGCATTACACGGCACAGGCGTTGGTCATTTATATGAGTCGGTTGAAGAAGCTTTTGTTTCTGCAACTAAGCGTATTTCAACGTCTATGGTAACTAAAATACTTGATATGGCAGTGTTCGATCATCAGCCTCCAATGCATCAAGGTCGTCGTATTAAGTTAAAGTATGCTCATGCGGGTGGCTATAACCCACCAATTATCGTTATTCACGGTAACTTAGCGAAAAACTTGCCAATTTCTTATAAACGTTACTTGATGAATTACTATCGTAAGTCATTGAAAATAATGGGTACGCCAATAAGAATTGAGTTTAGAGAAACTTCTAACCCATTTGCAGGTAAGAAGAAGCTAAACTACACAGAACAGAAGAAATTAGCTCGCGCTACACAGGGTTATAAGAAAGACTAAATTTGCTAATGCATATTTACTTTTTGAGGGCTGATAGAAATATCAGCCTTTTTTATGTTCAGGCCTTTCTCAGACATCCTGTCTTTCAAGGCATTAGTGCATCCCTACACGTCGATGAACCGTATG